>Ga0216301_1000289_pt1 | contig 13697 bp, 11 predicted proteins | sample 4hB_Boncat_minus_FD_156203 | JGI IMG/M metagenome (GOLD analysis project Ga0216301, IMG submission 156203) | Terrestrial sediment cell enrichment communities for BONCAT metagenomics from Utah, United States - 4hB_Boncat_minus | ecosystem: Environmental > Terrestrial > Deep subsurface > Rock...
TATCCTCACACCCCCCGCCTCAACCCCTCCCCTTGTTTGAATAGCGACTCTTCAAACGATCCCCTTGTCACCAGACGTACAGCAAGTAGGCGATCAAGCCGAGAGGTGAGCATGGAGAGCAGCACGGCTAAGGGCGGCGTCGGAGGGCACCCGCCGGCGCCCGCGCATGCGAGCGCGCGCTCGGGCATGGGCGTAAAGGACCTACACGGACATTTGCGGTCACAGCCGGTCACTTCCGGCTGAGGGATGCCCTCCCGCTTTGCTTCGCGCTGTTCTACGGCGGACGGGGCGTATGCGGCAGGCATCCTGACGAATCCGGCGCCACTTGCCATACAGCCGGAACGTCATACATTGCAAGGGCTGCGTCCCGGCCGTGTCGTATGCTAAGGGGACGCGATCCTGGAGAGTAACGGTCCGCGAGGAGTTTGTATGGCGACGTTGGGAAGAGCATGGCTGGGCTCCGCACTCGCGGTGCTGACGATCGCGCCGCTGGCGCTGGCGGTCGGCTCCAGCGCCAGCGGCGCTCCGAACGCGCCTTCCGTCCAGCGCGCGGCGGCTCCCCAGCCGAAGCCCGCCGCTCCGGCCGAGACTTCCCCGGCCCTGTCGCCCGCCGACCTCACCTTTTTCGAGTCCCGCGTCCGTCCGCTCCTGGCGAAGCACTGCTACGGCTGCCATGCCCAGAAGACGGTCCAGGGCGGGCTCCGGCTCGACCACGCGGCGGGCGTCCGGCGCGGCGGCGACAGCGGACCGGTGGTGGAACCGGGCAAGCCCGACGCCAGCCGCCTCATCCAGGCCGTGCGCTTCAACGACACGCGGCTCCAGATGCCCCCCGCCGGCAAGCTAAGCGAGGCGGAGATCCAGATCCTCACGACCTGGGTGGAGCGCGGCGCGCCCTACCCCGCGCCGGCTGCGCCCATCTCGGCGGTGGTGAAGAAGCCCGGCATGAGCCTGGAAGACGGCAAGCGGTTCTGGTCGCTGCGCCCACTGCTCCGCTCGAACCCGCCCGCCGTCAAGCAGCGCCAGTGGCCCGCGCGGCGCATCGACGCTTACCTCCTGGCGAAGCTGGAAGCGGCGGGGATGCAGCCGGCGCCCCGGGCGGACCGCCGCACGCTCATCCGCCGGGCGGCGTTCGATCTCACGGGGCTGCCGCCGACCCCAGAGGAGATCGAGGCGTTCGTGAACGATCCGGCGCCCGACGCTTACGTCCGTCTCGTGGACCGGCTGCTGGCGAGCCCGCACTACGGCGAGCGGTGGGGCCGCCACTGGCTCGACCTGGTGCGCTACTGCGACGTGCCGGAATCCTGGGCGCAGACGGAGGCCCAGCCCTGGCTCTACCGCGACTGGGTGGTGCAAGCCCTCAACAGCGACCTGCCGTACGACCGCTTCGTCAAGCAGCAGCTCGCGGCGGATGAGCTGCCCGACGCCCAGCCCGCCGATTACGCGGCGCTCGGCTTCCTGGGGCTCAGCCCGGTCTACTGGAAGGAGCTGAAGCTCGCCCCCGACGTGATCAAGACGGTGGTGGCCGAAGAATGGGAAGAGCGGATCAATACAGTCACTGGAACCGTCCTGGGCCTCACCGTCGCCTGCGCCCGCTGCCACGACCACAAGTTCGACCCCGTCACGCAGAAGGACTACTACGCCCTGGCGGGCATCCTCGCCAGCACGAAGCTGGCGCCGCGCCTGCTGCTGCCTACCGCCGAAGCGGAGCGCGTCCTGGCGGCGCGGGCGACGGTGAAAGGGCTGGAGGCGGAAGCGAAGCGCCTTCAGGACGCCGCCGCAAAAGACATGGCGAAGGCCGCCGAGCTGAAGCAGCAGGCTATGGATAAATCTGCCGCCGCTGTGGAGATGCGGCGCGCCACGCCGCACTTCGACGCGCCCCTCGCCTATGCCGTGGAGAGCGCCAGCCTGGAGGTGCTGCCCGATGGCCCCGACCGCACCCGGATCGATTACCGCGCCGGGGTGGCGCAGGACGTCCCGATGCATCTTCGGGGGAACCCCGCTAGCCCGGGGCAGGTGGTCCCACGCCGCTTCCTCTCCGTCCTCTCGGCGGGAGAGCCGGCGCTGTTCAAGCAGGGCAGCGGGCGCCGGGAGCTGGCCGAAGCGATCTTCCGCGACGCCGCGCCGCTTACCGCTCGCGTGCTGGTGAACCGGGTGTGGAAGCACCACTTCGGCCGGGGCCTGGTGGAGACGCCCAGCAACTTCGGCGCGCAGGGCGACCGGCCCACGCACCCGGAGCTGCTGGACGACCTCGCGGCGCGCTTTATCCAGAACGGCTGGTCGCTCAAGTGGCTGCACCGCGAGCTGATGCTCTCCGCCGCCTATCAACAGAGCTCCGCGTACGCAGCGCCTCCGGCCCAGCCTGCCCGGACCCCGGTCCGCAACCTGAAACCTGAAACCCGAAACCTGAAACCGATGGATGCCGAGAACCGGCTGCTCGGGCGGATGCCGCGGCGGCGGCTGGAGGTGGAGGCGTGGCGGGACGCCATCCTGAGCGCCTCCGGCTCGCTGGACCGGAAGCTGGGCGGGGCGCCGCTGGAGCTGCGGGAGCCGAAGAACGCGCGGCGGACGCTTTATGGCGTCGTCACCCGGCGCGAGCTGGACGACCTCCTGCGCCTCTACGACTTCCCGGACCCCATCGCACACAGCCCGGCCCGCTTCCACACCACCACGCCGCTTCAGCAGCTCTTCGTGCTGAACAGCGACTTCATCGGGCGGCAGGCGGGGGCGCTGCTGGCGCGTCTCCGGTCCGAGGCTCGGGGAGACGCGGCGGGGCAGGTCCGTCGGGCGCACGCGCTGCTCTACGGGCGACAGCCCTCGGAGCGGGAGCTGGTGGCCGCGGCGAAGTTCCTGGAGACGAACACCGGCGCCCCGGCGTCGGACGAGCTGTGGAAGCAGTATCTGGAAGTGCTGCTCGCTCGCAACGAATTGATGTTCGTGGATTAGGCTCCCACCGGGGCGCACGCACGGGAGATGGAAGTAACAGGCTGATGGCGCATCATCGACGCGGGGCCGACCCCCGATTTCTCAACCGCCGGGAGCTGATCCGCCGCGCCGGCGCGGGGTTTGGAACCCTGGGCCTCGGCGCGCTGCTGGAGCAGTCCGCTTCCGCCGCCCCCGCCAGCGCGCCGGCGCCCGGCCGCAAGCCGGGAGCGAAAGCTCCGCATTTCGCCCCCCGTGCGAAGCGGGTGATCCACCTGTTCATGAACGGCGGTCCGTTCCAGGCGGACCTCTTCGATCCCAAGCCGGCGATCAACAAGTACGCCGGGCAGCGTCCGGCGGAGGTCCAGCTCCGGACGGAGAACGTGACGGGCGCGCTCATGCCGGTGGCGTCCGGCTTCCGGCGCGGCGGCTCCAGCGGCCTGGAGGTGAGCGAGCTGCTGCCGCGCTTCGGCGAGCTGATGGACGACGTCTGCGTGCTGCGCGGCGTCTACACCGACAACCCGAACCACGGCCCGGCGCTGTTTATGATGAACAACGGCACCATCACGCCCACCCGGCCGAGCATGGGCTCGTGGATGCTGTACGGCCTGGGCAGCGAGAGCGATAACCTGCCCGGCTACGTGGTTCTCTGCCCCGGCCGGCCGGTGCGGTTCTCGGAGCTCTGGACCAGCGCCTTCCTGCCGGGCGAGTACCAGGGCACCTACATCAACCACTCGAACCTGAAGCCACAGCAGATGATCCCCTACCTGCGGCATCAAACGCGGGACGCGGAGACGCAGCGCCGCCAGCTCGACCTCCTGCGGCAGTTGGAGCAGGCGCCGGCCGGCGGCGCCGACACCGCGCTCGACGCGCGGGTCAAGGCGATGGAGACGGCCTTCCGGATGCAGTTCGCAGCCACGGACGCCTTCGACCTGGCGCTGGAGCCGCAGTCGGTGCGGGAGGAGTACGGCTCCAGCCACTTCTCTAACGCCTGCCTCGTCGCGCGGCGGCTGGCGGAGCGGGGCGTCCGGTTCACGCAGGTCTACTACGGCAACGGCCAGCCGTGGGACACGCACTCCAGCCACAACGAGCAGACGAAGGGCCTCTGCGCCGACATCGACCGCCCGATGGCGGCGCTGCTGAAGGACCTGAAGCGCCGGGGGATGCTAGAGGACACGCTGGTGGTGTGGGGCGGCGAGTTCGGCCGCACGCCGACCACCGAGGGCTCGAACGGCCGCGACCACAGCCACTTCGGCTTCACCATGTGGATGGCGGGCGGCGGCGTGAAAGGCGGCTACGCCCACGGCGCCACGGACGACTTCGGCTTCCGCGCCGTCCAGGGCCGCGTCCACATCCACGATCTGCACGCGACGATCCTGCACCTGCTGGGGCTGGACCACGAGAAGCTCACCTACCGCTACTCCGGCCGCGATTTCCGCCTCACCGACGTCTACGGCAACGTGGTCCGCGAGATCCTGGCGTAGTGGCGGCGGAGGGGCGGGCGGAGCCAGCAGCATCCCCTGGAGGTAGACAGGAGGCCCCTATGCGGCGCGGCATCAAGACTCAGGAAGTGCAGGCGGCGGGCATCGGCCTGCTCATCGTCCTCGGATTATGCGCTGGCTTGTGGGGATTCTCGCAGCTCATCGGCGGCATGTGGGCGTCCTCGCTGCGCCCCGACGCGCCCCCAGCAGCTCGCCAGGCTGCTCCTGCGTCCCCGCCAACCGCCGCGAGGTAGCGCGGCTCCGTTTCGGCGCGCCGTGGGCGCCAGGAAGGCCGGCCGCGCTACTCCCCGGCGCCTCGTCACTTTGCGCCCGCATCGGGGGAGGTCTCTTCCCGTGACTGGGCTGGGCCGCCGTCGACGCCGTCTTCTGCGATGGGCATGCGGCCCTGGATGCGAATAGATTAGCTCCGCCATTCCCGCCAGAGAAGGCCGAGCGCAATTCCGAACGCGAATAGAGTCAGGATTTCTGGAGTTCTCACCCAGCTAATGAGTCCTGGGCTCTTCTTCCAACGCAGTGCGGCCGGAGCTACGGCGGCCAGGGCCAGCACGATCACCGGATGGCTGGCCATCCCTCCCATCCACAGGCCGATGACAAAGGTGGAAAGGAACTGGCCCATTTGCAGAGTGGATCGCACCGGTTGCGCCATTTCATCCATGGTACTCTGATCCAGCACCTCTGTGGATGCGACGGTGTCGTGGTTCGTGCTATTGCACGAAAGTATGATGACTGACGCCCAGCCAATACGCGCTACCCAGAAGACACACACGCCGGCCAACGCGCGGAAGTCATCGTGGAGATACTGGGAAACCAGCCAGAGCCCCACCCCAATAACTGCAACGCAGACGATGCTCGGCAACAGGATCACGTGCCGCAACAATTGCCGGGCTCCTTTCGTACGCTCCGCCCGCAGCGCCACGACCTGGAAGCAATCAGGCCCACCCGTGACGAAACAGGCATCTATGTCTCTAACGTCGTGGATGGCTGTTCGTTACGGCTACGAAGGCGCGGGATGAAACCCGCCTCTTTCTCCACGCCGCCGACCGCGCCGTCCCTGCGTCGACTTCACCGCCAGCCAGGGCGGCGGTGAAGTCTCTGCCTGCGATGAAGCACGGGCGCACCCCCTACACCCTTGCCGGCGACGAGGACATGGCGCTAAACGGTGACCTCCTGAATTCCCTCGCATGCCGAGTGTTACTTGGGGCGAGTCTCGGGTGCAGTCACTGAAGGTTGGCCCGGAGTTTGCTGGGGGAACCAAAGCCCATGCTTCCAAGCCAGGTAACACGACCAGAGCAGCGAAATGAGGTGGTGCATCGCGCCAACGCCCAGGATCGCCACCGCGAATTCGTGCGCGGCCAGGAATACAGCGGCGCTGATCAGGATTTGCGCCACGAACCAGCACAGCAGCCGGGCGGTTCTGTCCCAGGACGGCGGTCTCTCAAGCTCCGAGCGCACGCCGGTATGAAAGTTCCCGACGAGCGTCCACTGCGTGATGACTGCGATACTGAGCGTGCTATTACGCCAGGCGCTCTCCAGGCCCCCTGGCTGGCTCTGGTAGTACACGAGCAGGCATCCCGTCGCCGCCAGGCCCCCGAGGGCCAGCACCGTTGCGGCCTTCTGCCACTTGGGTTCGCTTGTCATGGGTGCTGTTACCAGTAGATCATGCGGTGAAAATTAGCATATGTGCTAATACAAGGGTGGGAGTAAGCATACCAGAGACGGCCAAATGCCCGCCACGCAGATTCTCTTCTACCGCGAAGCCGACCGCTGCCCGCCCATCGAGTGGCTGGAAAGCCTGGATGCGAACGCCCGTGAGGAGATGGACGCGCTGTTGGTGCTTCTCTCCCGCTATGGCCACGAACTGGGCGCCACCCACGTCAAGAGCATTGGGCGGGGCGGCCTCTACGAGTTGCGTGGGCGGGTCGGAAAAGTCCAGTACCGGATGCTGTTCTTCTACTTCGGGCAGGCCGTGACGGTCGTATCCCACGGGTTCTCGAAAGAGAGCAAGCTGCCCGAAGCCGACATCAAGCGCGCCCTCAACCGCAAAGCGCGGTTCGAAGCGAACCCGGGGGCCCACGCCGCCACGTGGTAGGGAGGGCGAACTCCCTACCACTTCCCTAGAGAGGAACGACCGATGTCCAATACCCAGACCGACTACAGCGCCGGCGACCGGCTGCTGGATCACGAGGCGCTGCAAGAGCGGTGGTACGCCGAGGATCCCGGCATGAAAGTGCGCGTCGAAGCGCGGGTCGCCGAATACGAAGTCGCCATGCAGCTTCGGAAGATGCGTCTGGCGGCAGGTCTCACGCAGAAAGAGCTGGCCGCACGCCTAGAGACTACCAACTCCGTCATCAGTCGCCTGGAGAGCGCTACCTATCGCGGCCATACCGTGGCGCTGCTCTACCGCTTCGCGGACGCTTGCGGACAGCGATTGGAACTGCGGTTCACACCCATCCAGGGAGAGGCGGCGGTAGAGACTGCGGTCGAGACGGAAGCTCAGGAAGCGGCCTAGGCTGAAACGGGGGCAAGGCAGCCGCCTCCCCTGTCCTCCTCCAATTCCTGTATCAGGGGTGGCGGCTACTTCCTCCGGAGATGCTTCTGGAAGAACTGGAGCACCGCGGCTTCCGCTTTCCGACCCGTGGGAGACTCGGGCGCCCAGCCGTGACCGGCGCCTTCCAGGATGAGGAGCGTGCTCTCCACCCGCTCGCAGCGCAGCGCCTCGTGGAACAGGCGCGATTGCTCGACCGGGTTCACCGCGTCGGCGTCGCCGTGGAGGATTAGGAACGGACAGGCTTTCCGGGTGACCATCGCCACCGGGGAAGTCTCCTTATACAGCTTCTCCCGCCCTTCCGGTCCGCCGCCCAGCCAGGCGGTCAGCTGCCGGTGCGCCATCTCAATGTCCCACATCCGCACCAGCTCGAAAGCGCCGTAGTAGGCGACCACCGCGTCGGGACGGCTGCTGTACCGCGCCAGCTCCGGATCGCTGTTGTCTCGCGTGCCTCGCACGCCCATCAGCCCGACGAGGTGCCCGCCCGCCGAGTCGCCCAGAGCGCCGACGCGCTTCGGATTCACGTCGTACTCCCGGGCGTGCGCCCGAATCCAGCGGACGGCGCGCTGGCAATCGTCGAACGCGGCCGGATAGCGATACTGCGGCGCCAGGCGGTAGCCGATGGCGCACGCCACGTAGCCATTCCGCGCGAGCATCATGCCGGTAGCCCGATGCCCGGACTTATCCCCGCCGATCCAGCCGCCGCCGTGGACCAGGATCACAGCCGGATGGGGTCCCGGCGCTTCGGGACGGTAGATGTCCATCCGCACCGGGCCGCTCTCGGGCGTTCCATACGGCACGTCGCGGTGGACCTGCGGCTCGGCGGAAGCCAGAGACGGCAGGCACAGCGCGCCCAGAGAAAGCAGCAGACTCCGGCGGTGCATCTTCGAGGTTCTCCGACAAGCCACGGCGGCCGTCCTTATGCGAGGTCTCAGCCCGCGCTGTCGCCCTTCAGATAGCGGGCGAAGTGGCTCTTCACGCGCCGCAGCATCTCGTCGCTGAGGACGTGGCCCGAACCCGGCTCGATGTAGTAGGTGAAGCGGTCCTCGGCCTTCTTCGCCTGGTAGGCGCGGCGGATGATCTCGACTCCCGTCTTCACTTCCTCGATCGGGCTGCCGCTGTCCGTCTCGCCGAAGTTGAGGTGCAGGGCGCGGGGCGCGATTAGCCCGGCAATGTCCGGGATGTCGCCGTGCTGCCGCCAGCCGGGGACGTAGTTGGGGAAGCAGTGGATCAGGTCGGTGCGCTCCATCGCGGCGTAGGTAGGCATGCAGCAGTTCCCCACCAGCGCCTTCAGCCGCGGCTCCCAGGGCCCTACCAGCCACGTGTGCGTGGAGCCCATCGAGTGGCCGTAGCAGCCCAGGTGGTCCGCGTCGACCTCCGGCCGGGCGGCGAGGAGGTCCACGGCGCGGCGCATGTCCAGGATGTTCTTCCAGGCGAGGGACTTCCCTTCGGCCACGTACATCGCGAAGAGGTAGTGCTCCAGGTTGCGGCCGTTCAGGCTCCCCCGCTTGTTGCGCTCGCCGAAACCCGCCGCGTCGGGGCAGAGCACCACGTATCCTTCGCGGGCCAGCGCCACGCCCGTGTGGTGCATCGGCCCGAACTTGAGGCCAGCCGGCTCCGCCTTCCCCACGTCGTAGGCGCCGTTGTGCTGGTGCCACAGGCACACGCCCGGCGCCCGCCTGCTCTTCGCGGCGCCGTCCGGAACCAGCAGATAGGCCGCGATGCGCTCTTGCGGCTCCACCAGGTAGCTGATCCGCTCCTGGCGGTAGCCCTCGCGCTGCTCCGTCTTCTCGACCACCGGCTCCAGCGGCCCGCCCTCGGGCCAGGGCCCGCCCAGGCACTGGAGTAGCTTCTTCTTGTAGGAGTCCCCGCGCACCGCCCGCGCCCCGTCCGCCGCTGCGGGATTACTCGTCAGATCCATCATCGTCGCCATCGCCCCTATTCCCGCCAGTAGCCCCCGCCGGGAGACCCGAGCTTTACCCGCCATCCTGCTTCCTCCATCAAAGTAGTGACAAAGCCCGGCCGGTTCACGGTCCGCCCAGGGTCCACGCCTCGACGCGGCCCGCCGTAAGGCCCTTCTCCATGCCTACCAGCAGCGCCTGGGCGCCGTCCGCGCTGAAAGCGAAATCCCGAACCACCATGGCGGATGGGAAGAGCGCGGGCGGCGCGGGCTTCCCGTCCGCTCCGCGAGCCGCGTAATCCCAGAGGGACAGCGTCCCGGAGCCGCCGGCGCCCGCGCCGCCGCCCCCGCCCGCTGCAACCAGCCAGCGACCTACGGGGTGGACCGCCATCGAGTAGAGCACGCCCTTGCTCTTCTCGAGCAGGACCCCGAACACGGGCTTCCCTGTTTCGAGAGAAAACGTCTCGATCTTCATCAGCCCGTCCAGGCCGGCGGAATTCTGGTCGGCGGGGCCCATGCCGCCCGCGAACAGGAGCTTGCCGTCCGGCGAGAACGCCAGCGAGCGGACTCCGCCCCACTCGTACTCGGAGGAGATGTTCGGGCCGAGCGGGTTGTCGAAGTATGCTTGGCTGTAGAGCGCGTTCGCATCGAGCTTGTGGACTAGCTTGCCGGACTCGGTCTCTCGCACGCACACGCCGCCGATCCGGTCGCCGCTCGCAATCCAGCGCCCGTCCGGGCTGAAGGCCGCGGAGTGCAGGGTGGAGTTCCGCCCGATCCGTGTGCGGGGCGCGTGCTCTCCCTCCAGCCGCCGCACTGCTTTCCCCGTGGCGGCTTCCCAGATCCGCACCGTCAGGTCGTCCTGGGCGGTGGCGACCCAGGCCCCGTCCGGCGAGACCGCCGCCTGGTTCACCAGGGCGCCCGCCGCGGCGGTCCACGCCGGCGTCGCCTCTCCAGCCCGCCAGCCGATGACCTGCCGGTCGAACCCCGCCGAGACCAGAAGCTTCGGCTGCCGCGCGAAGGCCAGGGCCGTCACGTAGCTGCGATGCCCCTTGAGCGTCAACGAAGGCTGCTCGGGCAGCGTGCGGGCGTCGTACGCGTAGATCGAGAAGTCCGTCGCGCCGCAGTAGAGGCGCTGCGCTTCCGGGTCCAGGGCCGCCGCCCAGAACCCGGCCGGGCCGGCGACACGTTTCCCCAGTTTGCACCGGGCCGGATCGATCATGGGAGCAGCTCGTGGATCGGCTCGCCCGTCTCATCGGCCAGGTAGACGGGGCGCGAGCCGACGGTGTAGGTCTTCCGCGGGTCAATGCCGAGGGCGCGGTAGTAGGTGTGGTGGAGATCCGCCGGGGTGACCATCCGCTCCGTCACGGCCGTCCCGTCCTCGTTCGTGGCCCCCACGACGGCGCCGCCGGGGACGCCGCAGCCCGCCAGCGTGACAGACCAGGCGTTGGCCCAGTGGTCCCGGCCCAGCTCGCTGCTGATGGCGGGCGTGCGGCCGAACTCGCTGGTGGTAAGGACGAGCGTGTCCTTCAACATGCCCCGGTCGTGGAGGTCCGCCAGCAGGAGGCTGAGGGCGTGGTCCAGGTCCTGCGTGAGCACCCGGTGCCCTTCGAAGTTGTCCGCGTGGGTGTCCCACCAGGTATGCCGCACCTTGACGACGGAAACCCCCGCCTCCACCAGCCGCCGCGCCAGCAGGCAGTGGCGGGCCAGGCTCCCGGAGCCGTAGCGCTCCAGGTCTTTCGGCGGGCTCTTGTCCACGTCGAACAGCTCGTCGCTGCTCATCAGGCCCCGGAGCCGCTGGAAGGTCTGGTTGTAGCCCTGCGCCGCCGGCAGCCGCCGCTCCCGCTCGAAGCGCTTCCCAACGAGCGACCGCAGCGCTTCCCGGTCGGAGTGGTCCAGGCCGGACAGCTCCGCCAGCCGGTCTAGGTTCTCCGGCCGCTTGCCGCCCGTCAGCATCACCGGCTGCACGGCCGCGCCCAGGAAGCTGGGCGGGACCTTCGACTCGTAGCGGAACACGTCGGTCATCTGCAGCTCGACGTGGTCCGGCAGCTTGACGTCCTGCCGTCCCAGCTCCTTCGCGGCAATCTCGGCGAAGCTCGGGTAGTTGACGAACGGGTCCTTCTTCCGCCCGATGGACATTCCCGTCCCGTCGTGGTCCGCGCCCATCGCGGCGTTGTTCACGCTGCGGACGATGGCCATGTGGTGCATCTGCTTCGCCAGCTTCGGCAGCAGCTCGCTGATCCGCACGCCGGGAGCGGAGGTGTCGATGGCGCCGAACGGCCCGCCGGTGGGCCGGCCGGGCTTCGGGTCCCACGTCTCGAGCTGGCTGGCGCCGCCGCCGAGGTAGAGGATGATAACCCGCTTCCCCTGCTTCTTCACCTCGGCCGCCTGGGCTTCGGACATCACCACGTTGTCCGTCGCCAGGCCGACGCCCCAGAACATCGACGCGGCCAGCCCGCCGAGGAACTCGCGTCGGGACACGCCGTGTTCCGGCGAAGAGCAGAATCTGTAACGCTCTGGCTTCATCCGACCCCCTCCTGGAACTCTCCGTCCATTACCGTCAGTGGATAAACCGGAACTCGGCCGACGTCACGAGCGCCCAGACAACCTGGTTCACGGCGGCCGGACGGCGGTCCTTCCGGTCGGCCAGGTAACGGCGGAACGTCGCCGTCTCCTCGGGCTCCGGGGCGCGCGACAGGATCTGGAGATAGGCCTGGCGGATCACCTCGCCGTCGTCGGAGAGCTTCGCCAGCCGCGTCGCCAGGCCGCCCTGCTCCAGAAGCTGCTGGAAGCCCCGGCTGTTGGTGAGGTAGAGCGCCTGCGCCACGTTCGGCTGGTAGGCGTCCGTGCCGCTGTCGAGCCGCCGCCGGATCTCCGCAAGCTGGGCCGTGAACTGCGTCTCGAACCGCGCGCGGATCTTACCGGCGTCCGCGGAGGCTTCGGTTTCCTCCACCTGTGCCCGGTAGCCGGCCGCCACCAGGACGCTGTTCGCGAGCTGTTGCACGGACTGCGGGCGCACCGGGGCCGCGGCGTACAGCTCCGCCGGAGGCCGCTCCGCCAGCCGCCCGCCGGTGGGGCTCCACCCGCTGCCCAGGGCGTAGGCCTGACTCGAAACGACCGTACGGATGAGCTTCTTCAGGCTGAAGCCGCCCTGGGCGAACCCTTCGGAAAGCTCGTCCAGGAGCGCCGGATGGCTGGGCGGGTTCCCCAGATGCATTTGATCCAGCGGCTCGACCAGGCCCCGTCCCATCAGCGTCGCCCAGACCCAGTTGACCACGGCGCGCTTGAAGAACGGGTCCTGCGGGTTCACCGCGATCTCCACCAGGCGCTGGCGGCGGCTGTACTTGGGGACGGGGACGCGCGTCTTCTCCTTCGCCTCTTCCGGCGCCACGGCGTACAGGTCCGGGCTCTCGGCCGCCGGCCCAGGCTCCTCCGCCTTCTGTCCCGTCAGGAACACCGGCGCCGCTGGGCGGGAATTCTTATCCGCCCCGAAGTACTGGACCTCGCCGGTCGCCTTCTCCGCCAGGTAGTTCGCGCCTTTCACCTGGATGCGGTAGCTGCGCCCGAAGAACGCGGCGATGCCCCAGTAGGCCTGCTGCTGCCAGGCCGCCACGTCGGGGTGGGTGTGACAGCGCGCGCACTGGATGTCGACCCCGAAGAAGATCCGGCTCACGTCGCGGGTGACGGTGTCCAGGCCGGTGTCTCCCTGGGCGAAGCGGCTATCCAGGAAGTGGAGGGCGCCGTTCCGCTCGGGCGTCTCCGGCCGGGCCAGCAGCAGCTCGCGCGTCATCCGGTCCCAACCCCGGTCCTCCCGGAGAGAAGTCTCCAGCCACCCGGACCACGCCGGCGCCATCGGGAAGGCGGTGCGTCCCATCAGCAGGACGTTCAGGGTGTCGCGCCAGTGCTTCGAGAACTCGGGGCCGTCCAGCAGCGCGTCGATCAGCGCCTCGCGCTTGTTCGGCTCCGTGCTGGCGCAGTACCGCTCCGCCTCCGCCGCCGTGGGGATGCGGCCCACCAGGTCGAGGTAGAGCCGCCGCACAAGCTCGCTGTCGGGCGCCGGCTCGGCCGGGACAACGCGAAGCCGGCGGAGCTTGCCGAATACCTCGCGGTCCACCGTATGGGCTGCTGCATAGGTCGGGAAGGCCCACAGCGGCGGCAGCGGCGTGGCGACCACGCTAGCGGTCGCGGTTTGCCCGCCGTAGCGCGCCAGCACCGGCGCCTCTCCGAGGCCGGAGAAGACCACCGAGCCGTTTTCCACGCGGACGGCCCCTTCGTTCTTCGACTCGAGGAGCGCGTGCTCGCTCACGTCTTCCCGCGTCCCGTCGTTGTAGTAGGCGGTGACGAGAAGCCGCTGCCGCTCGCCGGGGCGCGACAGGCGCCGCTCGCTTGGAAGCATTTCGAGACGCTCCACCCGCGCCGGGTCTCCGCCGCGCGGCGCGCCGCTGGCGATCCATCGCGCCAGCGACCGGTACTCGGGGGAGCCGACTTTGAACCGCAGCCCGCCGCCGTGCCGGAGCGCCATCGTGGGTTTGAGGAGGAGCAGGCTGGTGCCGGGGTTCATCCGGTTCACGCGCCGCCCACCGGAGCCCCGCACCAGCGCCTCGTAATCGGCGTCCGGGTCGTGGCCGAAGAACGACAGCTTGAGCCCGCCGCGTCCCGCCGTGGCGCCGTGACAGCTTGATCCGCTGCAGCCGCTGCGGACCAGCACCGGCGCGACCTGTCGGGCGTAGTCCCAGCGGTAGAAGCCGCTCGCGTTCCGGATGGTGACGGGGACGGATGCCTGAAGCTGGGCCGAGGCCAGGCGCACCGTCACGCGGGACGAGGCGTTCCGCAG
>Ga0216301_1000290_pt1 | contig 13690 bp, 9 predicted proteins | sample 4hB_Boncat_minus_FD_156203 | JGI IMG/M metagenome (GOLD analysis project Ga0216301, IMG submission 156203) | Terrestrial sediment cell enrichment communities for BONCAT metagenomics from Utah, United States - 4hB_Boncat_minus | ecosystem: Environmental > Terrestrial > Deep subsurface > Rock...
GAGTCCGCCCAAGACCAGCGGATTCGCCGGCCGAGGCGTCGGTCCGCCGCAATGACGCGGCGCACGCGGGCCGGAACCTGGCCGTCGCTGGTTTCATCCTGATCCCCGGCGGGTCACACTACGTATGTTTACCGGCGGGTCGCAAGCTTCTTTCCGGAACGGTCGCCGCGCTCGAAGAGGCTGCGCCGGCTCGCCCTTCCAGGAATTCTCCCCGTGAAGCTCATTGACCTTGTAAACTTCCTGAAGAGCCCGGCCGACCGCGAAGTCATCGCCCGGTGGACGCCGCCGGAAGGGCCGCGCGCCTGCTCCCTCGAGCTGCCGCCGCCGCCGGATCCGGAGCGGTTCGTCTTCCTGGCCCTGGGCGACACCGGCGACTCCGCCGGCAGCAGCGCCCAGGAATCACCGCAAGACGCCGTCGCGCGCTTCATGGCGGATGACACTGCGCTGCCCGGCACGAACGGCGACGGCCAGCTCGTGCTGCACATGGGCGACGTGGTGTACATGACCGGCGAGCGCCGCCTCTACGACCGCAACTTTCGCCGCCCCTACGCCGCGCTCCTTACGCCGGAGAGCACCGTAGACAACCTGGTCTTCCGCGTGCCGTTCCTGCCGGTGCCGGGCAACCACGACTACTACGACTTCTCCGGCTGGGCCACCAAGCTAGCGCGGATGCCTTTCGTGGGAGCGGGGGTGGCCGCGATCGCGCGGGAGCTGTTCGCGTTCCAGATCCCGGTGGGCGGCTCGGACCAGGGCGCCGCCTACATGGATGCCTTTGTAGATCGGAAGCGCGAGCCCCGCGACGGTCCCCTGCCCTACCAGCCCGGAGTCGCGACCCGCATCCCCCACCGCTACTACCGATTCTCGGTAGGCGCCGCCGACTTCTTCGCCCTCGACTCGAACACCCTGGATGCCCCTCCGCCGGATGTCGACCTGACCCAGGAGCGGAAAGAGGCGGCGGCGCGCGTGAAGGAGCTGGAGAAGAAGGCGCGCGCCCTGAACCGGGAGATCGAGCGGGACGAGCAGGCGGTGGACCGCTGGCTGATAACGCAGCGGGAGACGCTGGCGGGAGACGCCGCTCGCGTAGCGTCGCTGCAGCAGGCGGGCGCCGAAGTCGGGACTGCGCTGGGCGGCCTGTCAGCGGCGCTCGGCGGGCTACAGGGCGCGGTGCCGGTGTGCGCCGCCGTGGCGGAGCAGGCGGGGAAGCTGCGAGACCGCTGGGCGGCGGCGCTGGCGGATCTTTCGGGCGACGGCCAGGCAGCGGCGGCGCTGGCGGCCTTAGATGAGGTGAGCGACGACCGCTGCGAGCTGGTGGAAGCGCTGGAGGAGTGCTTCGCGGAGCTTCCGCAGGACTCGACCCGCGAGGCGCTGCTCGCCGCTAGAGACCGCGTGCTAGAAGCCGGGCAGCGGTGGCGTCAGATGGGAACGGGTTCGCCGCCGCCCGACCTGTGCGGCCGGCTGAAAGAGCTGACGGTCTCCCTGCTGGACGTGCAGCGCCACCTGGCGCTGGAGCGGCGGCGCATGGGCCGGCAGCCGGAGGACTACGACACAGCCCAGATCGAATGGCTGCGGAACGCCCTGGATGAATCCGTCCGCGACAATCCGGACGGCTGGCGGATCGTGTTCCTGCACCAGCCGCTCTACACCACCATCGGCGACCACAGTGAGAACTCCGACGTCACCGGCGTCCGCGCGAACCTGATTCCGCTGTTCCGCGACCGGGTCCATCTGGTATTGGCGGGCCACGCCCACGCCTTCGAGTGGTTCCGCTCGAACGACCTCCCCACCACCGGCCTCATCGTCACGGGCGGCGGCGGCCAGCCCTGGCTCTGGCGCTCGATCCTCGATCCGCGCCGGTTCCGCCAGCTTCGCCATCTCTACCGGTCGCTACGCGAGTCCGGCGCCACGGAATGCGTGGCGGCCGGCAACGGGCCGGCCGCCGCCGATGGCGAGGCCGGGGCCCTCTACCATTACGTCCGTGTAGAGGTGACCCCGGAGGCGCTTACCGTAGTACCGGTGGGGGTGCGGCGGGCGGCGGGCCGGTACCGCCGGGAGTGTCCCATGCCCGTGTTCCACGTCCCCGAGTTTCCGGCGGACGAGCCCCGGAAGCGACCGCCGTGGAACCCGCGCATCCTCGAAGCGATCGAGATCCGCCGGGGTGAGGCGCCCCGGCCGCGCTGGAAGTGAACGGGTTTCAGGTTTCGAGTTTCAGGTAGGCCGATCCCCTGGCGCGCGATCGGCCTACCTGACCGCCGCGATACGGCGGGCAACGCGCGCTCTGGAAGCACGGCGGGCGGGCGCCGCTTCCGCGCGGGGCCTCTTCCCCGTTACCTGCCGGATGAGCTGGACTTCTTCCTCAATGTAGGGCGTGCCGTCCGGGCGGAAGATGTCGTGGAACCACACCGGCGGCTCGGCGGTGTAGCGCCGCTGCCAGGAGTCCCAGGGGTAGATCGTCTGGCTCTTGCCGGAGACGAAGCCCCAGTTGTAGGCACCCACGTTCTCGGCTTTGAAGTAGGGCAGCGTGTCCTGGAAGGTGCTCTTCATCGGGCGGGCCATGTACTCGGTGCAGAGGATCGGGCGCCCATAGCGCTTCAGCCACTCCACGCGCTTCTGCTGGTTCTCCAGCGTGCCGTAATCGTGGTAGGAAATGACGTCCGACTCGTCGAGTTGGATGCGCTCCCAGGGCTTCAGCTTCTCCGGAGCGGACCAGTCCCCTAGCCAGACGGCGGTCGTGAGCGGTTGCTGCGGGTTGACTTCCTTCGCCCAGTCGTAGGTCTTCTGGAGGAGCGGAACGATGACATCGCCCTTGTTGTAGATCTCCCAGGCCCGGTAGCTATTGCCGTTGTTGTTGTCTGGCTCATTCCAGAGGTCCCACGCGTGGACGCGGCGGTCCTTGCCGAAGCGGCGGATGACGCCCTGGACGTAGCCCTGTAGCTGGTCGAATTTAGCGGGGTCGCGGAGCACGTCCACGCCGGGGCTCTGGGCCCAGCCGGAGTTGTGGAGGTGCGGCGCCGGCTGCTGCTGCGGTCCCGGGTGCGGGTGCGGGTCCCACACGCTGTCGAAGAGCACGAACATGACGCCGATCTTGTGCCGGTCCGCGATCTTCAGGAACTGGTCCATGCGCTGGATGAAACCCTTGCGGTCCTGCGTCCAGAGCTGGTCGTGCAGGAAGACGCGGATGCTGTTGAAGCCGAGCCCTTCGGCCCAACCCAGCTCCTGGTCGATGGTCTCCGGATCGAACGTCTCCTTCTGCCACATCTCGAACTGGTTGATGGCGGTGCGCGGCGCATAGTTGCAGCCCACGAGCCAGCCCGTCTTCTGATACCAGGCGTTGGCCTGTTCGGGGGACCAGCGCGGCGCGGCGTCGGCGGCGTCGCCGAGCAGGACGCTGAGCAGGACGGAGAAAAGCGCTGCGGCGCGCGTTCTGGCGACTGCTTTCATCTGGATCGTTCTCACTTCCTCACCTCGGGGACGTGTCCTTGTCCCCCTCCGAATAGTTGTCGACGAGAAGCTGCCGCCGGTCTCCACGACATCAATGGGACGGGCCGACCGGCCGGGCTGCGGCTGTGTCATTTTAGCACGGCCCCGTGGCGCGGCGAATGAAGCACAGGAGGCCGATCGTGATCCCCACTGAGTGTGCTCCCTTTTGTAAACCTCGCCGCATTCGGGGGTGACAAGGGGGAGGGGGTCCTCCTCGTCGAAGTGCGAAGGACGATCGTCGGATGACGCATGAGAGACGCCCGCGGCCGTATTTGGCCGGTATAGCCCGCATGTCCATAGCCCCCTGCCCGTGCTCTGTATCCCTGATTGAGGTATCCGGCCTCAAAGGAGAGACGTATGAGGGGGCGGTCTTGTGCGGCGCCAGCCGTCCGGCGGAAGGATGGCTGAAAACGCGCTGGCCGCTTTGCGGCGAGCGGAACCGAGTGGTACGGAAGTACCCAGCCGACAGCGCGGCGGCCTACGCCCCTGCGGTGAGGAGGCGCTCCAGGGCTGTCGGGTCTACGGGCTTGACGAGGTGGTGGTCAAAGCCGACCTCATGGGAGCGCCGCAGATCTTCATCGGAGCCATAGCCGGAGACGGCGATGAGACGCATGGAGGCCGTTTTCGGATCGCTGCGGAGCGCGGCGGCGACGCCGTAGCCATCCAGGCCGGGGAGACCGATGTCGCAGAGGACGACGTCCGGGCGGAACCGTTGGGCCGCCTCTACGCCCGCCGGTCCGGAGAACGCCAGCTCGACGGTGTGTCCGAACAGCTCCAGCAGGTCTCGGAGGGTTTCGGCGGCGTCGCGGATGTCTTCGACTACCAGCACTCGCAGCGGTCCGGAGGCCGGCGCGGGCGCCGCGGTTGGGTGCACGGTCGCCGCCGCGCCCGTATAGAGGGGCAGCCGGACAACGAACTCCGCACCCCGGCCCACGCCCGCGCTCTGGACGGTCACGGAGCCCCCATGCTGCTCGGCCAGACCCTTGACGAGGGCCAGCCCCAGCCCCAACCCGCCGCGGCTGCGGTCGAGCGTGCGGTCGGCCTGCATGAACGGCTCGAAAAGATACGGCAAGAGATCCGCCGGGATGCCGATGCCGGTATCACGCACCGCGAGCGTCGCTGAGCCGTCTGGGTCTTCGGAGAGGCAGAGGCGCACCTCGCCCGGCGCATCGGTGAACTTCGCCGCGTTCTGGAGCAGGTTCCCCACCACTTGCAACAGCCGCGTGCGGTCCCCCAGCACGCAGAGCGGCTCGTCAGGCGCGTCGAGTGCGAACGACAGGCCGGCGGCCTGTACGCCGCCCTGGTAGTCCTTCGCCGCTTCTCGCACCAGCAGCGCCAGATCCACCGGCTCCCGGCGCAGCTCGATGCGGCCCTGAACGATCCGGGACACGTCCAGCAGGTCGTCCACCAGGCTCCCCAGGTGGCGGGTCTGGCGGCTGATGGTCGCTTGAAGCTGGACGACCTGCTCCACCGGCGAGCCTAACTGGTTGAGCACGTAGGTGGCGTTCGAGATGGCGCCGACGGGATTCCGCAGCTCGTGGGCGAGCATCATGAGGAAGGCGTCCTTCCGGCGGTCCGCCTCCGCGAGGTCCTCCGCGCGCCGCCGCAGCTCTTCCTCCAGGCGCGCCCGCTGGATCGCCTCGGCCAGGACGTTCGCAACCGCCTGGACGAAGTGGATATCGTCCGCCGTAAAGGCCCGCTGGTGGGTGGAATAGACTCCGAGCGCGCCAAACGGCTGCTCTTCTCCGGGAACGATGACCGAGAGAGCGCTGATGATCTCGTGGTCACGCAGGGTCTGGGTGCGGGCGAAGCGAGTCTCCACCCGCATGTCAGGAACGATAAGGGGCTCCTCTATCAGGAGGCTGTAGCCGGCCAGGGAGCCTGTTCCATTCGGGATCTGAAGCTGGGCCGGAGGCCCAGCCTCCCAGCCCACGGCGGCGCGCACCTCGAAGCGGTCATCCGCGGGCATCAACTCCAGGAGCGAGCAGTGGGTCACCTGGAGGGTGTCCGCGACGAGGCGCACGGCGGCGTGCATCAGGGCGGACAGATCTCCGCCGGCCAGCGCCTGCTGCCCCAGCCGGGAGACGGCGGCTTGCTGCCGCGCGGCGGCCGCTACTTCCGCCTCGGCTTGCTTGCGCTCGCTGATGTCGCGGACGTAGCCGGTGTAGAGGGGCGGGCCATCCAGCGCAATGCGGGTCACCGTCAGCTCCACGGGCAGCACGCTGCCGTCGACCCGGAGCGCGGTCAGCTCCAGGCGCTGTCCCAACACTGGGCCTTCGCCGGTCTCGTTGCAGCGCGCCAACCCCGCGCGATGGGCCTCGCGCGCCTCCGGCGGCAGGATGAGCTCCGCCAGCTCCTTGCCCAACACCGCAGGCCGCGGCCAGCCGAAGATCCGCTCCGCCGCCGGATTCCACTCGACAACATTGCCGGCGTCGTCAATGGTGATAATGGCGTCGAGAGCAGACTGAAGAATTGCGACGTAGTGCGCCTGCGAGAGCCGGGTGGCGGCTTCCGCCTGGCGGGCGACGCGCACGAGCGCCTTCACCTTCGCGCGGAGGACCGCTGGATCGAACGGCTTGGCCAGGTAATCCACGGCGCCCAGCGAATAGCCGCGCTGCACGTCCAGGGGCGACGTGCCGCCCGCCGTCACAAAGATGATCGGCGTGTGGCGGGACCGTTCTCGCTCGCGGATGAGGCGGGCGGTCTCGAAGCCGCTGATGTCGGGCATCTGGACGTCGAGCAGGATCACGGCAAAATCGGTATGCAGCGCGTACCGCAGCGCCTCGCGACCGGAGCAGGCGCGGACCAGGTTAGCCTCCACGCCCCGGAGCGCCGCCTCCAACGCGAGGAGGTTCGCCGGTTGATCGTCGACCAGCAGGATATTGACCGTGAGCTCAGAGTCCATACTGGAGTGATATACCCAGCGCGGCGCTCTCTCGGCCACTGTCTTTGAAGTTAAACGGCTACGCTGCGGAGAGAATTGCGGGATGACCCGTCGGGCGGGGTTTGACTGGCCTCCCCGCTTCTGCTAGAATGCGTCCACCGGAACGGCGGGCTCCGCGCCGCTCCACGCCCCGGCAGGGCGGGGTGTTCCCTCCGTGAAGGCTCGCGACGAAGGCTCGTCGGGGGCTTTTTTTGGTTTTCCAGGGGCGGGGGCCGTATTCTGGGTATGCATCACCCAGGGCCCGAAGCGGGATTCAAAAGGCGAGCATGGCCAGCGACGACCGACAAGCGCATATCCGCAACTTCTGCATCATCGCGCACATCGACCACGGCAAGTCCACCCTGGCCGATCGCCTGCTCGAAGCGACGGGCGCCATCAACCGCGACCAGCACCAGGACCAGATGCTGGACAAGATGGACATCGAGCGCGAGCGCGGCATCACCATCAAGATGGCTGCCGTACGGCTGTACCACACCGCGTTCGACGGCCAGAAGTACGAGCTGAACCTCATCGATACGCCCGGACACGTGGACTTCACCTACGAGGTCTCCCGGTCGCTGGCGGCGTGCGAGGGGGCGCTCCTGGTGGTGGACGCGGCCCAGGGAGTCGAAGCGCAGACGCTGGCGAACGTCACCCTGGCGTTGAACAGCAACCTCACGCTAATCCCGATCCTCAACAAGATCGACCTGCCCGCCGCCGACCCCGAGCGGGTGATGAACGAGGTGGAGGAGGCGCTCACGATCCCGCGCGAGGAGTGTATCCTGGCGAGCGCCAAGCAGGGCATTGGCATCCCCGAGATCCTGGAAGCGATTGTCCAGCGCATTCCGCCGCCGCGCGGAAACACGGACGCGCCCCTGCGCGCGCTGATTTACGACAGCCACTTCGATCCGTTCGTCGGGATCGTCGCCTACGTCCGCGTCATCGATGGGGTCCTGCGCCCCGGACAGAAGATCCGGATGATGTCCACCGGCCGGGAGTTCGACGTGACGGGCGTCGGCGTCTTCCGTCCCGACATGCGTCCGACGGACGGCCTGGACGCCGGGCAGGTGGGCTTCGTCCACGCCGGCGTCAAGTCGGTGGCCGACTGCCGCGTTGGGGATACGATCACGGTCGCCGGCGCGGGCGCCGCCACCGAGGCGCTGCCCGGCTACAAGACCGTGAAGCCGATGGTCTACTGCGGTCTGTATCCCGTGGTCGGCGAGGACTACCCGGACCTCCGCGAGGCGCTGGGCAAGCTCCAGTTGAACGACTCCGCGCTCTCCTACGAGCCCGAAACGTCCGCCGCGCTCGGCTTCGGCTTCCGCTGCGGGTTCCTGGGCCTCCTCCACAGCGAGATCGTCCAGGAGCGCCTGGAGCGCGAGTTCAACATCGACCTGATTGCGACGTCCCCCTCCGTCATCTACCAGGTGACGACGACGGACGGCAAGGTCCATGACATCGACAACCCGGCGCACTGGCCGGCGGTCCAGAAGATCGAGAAGATCGAGGAGCCGTACGTCGACGCGACGGTCTTCACGCCCAAAGAATACGTGGGCGCCTGTATGGAGCTGTGCACCGACCGTCGGGGCATCTACAAGCACATGGAGTACGCCGGCGCCCAGCGGGTCATCCTGAGCTACCAGCTTCCCCTCGCCGAAATCCTGATGGACTTCTTCGACCACCTGAAGTCGCGGACGAAGGGCTACGCGTCGTTCGACTACGAGCCGGCCGGCTACAAGACGAGCCCGCTGGTGAAGATGGACATCCTCATCAACGGGGAGATCGTCGACGCGCTGTCGTTCATCACCCACCGGGAGCGAGCCTACGCGCGGGGCAAGCAGCTCGTGGAGCGGCTGAAGGAGATCCTCCCCCGCCAGATGTTCGAGATCCGTATCCAGGCGGCGCTGGGCAGCAAAGTGGTGGCCGCCGAAAGCGTGCGCCCGATGCGCAAGGACGTCATCGCCAAGTGCTACGGCGGCGACATCAGCCGAAAGCGCAAGCTGCTGGAGAAGCAGAAGGAAGGCAAGAAACGGATGAAGTCCGTGGGCCGCGTGGAGATCCCGCAGGAAGCCTTCCTCTCGGTGCTGCGTGTCTCGGATTAGCGGAGACTATTTTCCGCGCGCAGGGGGTAGCCGACTCGGCGTCCGTCGGCTACTCCGGGTTGGTCGGAAGGCCGGCGCCGCGCGGAGACACATCACGGGGATGCACAGCCCTGATCTCCGGGTAACGTGGGAAGTCTTCTACGTTTAGCGTGAGCAGCCGTGTAATGCCGCCCACGAGCATTGAGGCGGCAAGTTGAGCGTCGTGGACGGCTCGACCAACAACGCGATACTGCGTAACCAAACGGTCCCACTCCGCGCCGCTCTCCGCACGGTCCGGTAGCCGGATGAACACCGCATCCAGTTCCGCAAGACGCTGGATTGTTTGTTCGACCGACAAGCCGAGCCCGTTGTTCGCCGCCGGCCGCGTGCTTACGTTCCAAAACTCCCGGCGATTCTGCTGCAAGTAATAAAGCGCCTCACCCTGGAGCAGCAAGGCGCGGACAGCATCTCGTACGAGAACATGCTCGGGATCACTGGCATTGATGAACCGCAGGAGGATGTTGGTGTCTACCAGGTGAGACATCAATCGTGATCCTCGTACAGCGCCTCCCGTGTGAGGGCAGACGCAGGCGGAACGGGCGCGCCGGTTGTGCCGCGAGTAATCGAAGCCATCACCCTGTCCCATCGATCTTCGTGGAACACGCCATGCTCGTCCACAACCGGCGGCAGGCTGTCCTGCGCGTCGTTGGAAGTCCGAAGAAGGAGTGAGCGGAGCAGATCGCCCGCGAGACGCTCGGGCTCCTGTCCGCAGCGCGTGGCGCGGCTCCGTAGCTGGGCTTCTTCTTCACGAGTAAGCTCAATCCGGATCGTCATCGGTCGTCTCCTGGCTTTCAGGATAGCACGAGGCGTGACGGGGCGCAAAGAACGCAGGTTGAGCCTCTCGGCTTTTGAACTCACCCTAACCGTATCGAGGAACGCGGCAGAGGCGGCGCTTCGTAATTCCAGTGAGCGCGCCGCCTGGGCGCGGCTGTCTAATCGGAAGCGAGCGGCGCGTGGCGGTACTGGGCAACAGGCGGCGAAGTCGAAGGGCGTGGGGCGCGGCGGCGATGCTGCTGCCAGTGCTGGGCGCGGTGGCGGCGTTGTCGGGCGACGAGTTCGAGACGGAGCCCATCAACTACACGAAGAGCGCTCCGCAGGACCGCGTGACGCAGCTTCAGGGGCAGATCGACCGGGGCCAGGTGACGCTGAAGCGGAGCGGACTGCCCGGCTACCTCGTCTCCGTCCTCCAGCAGTTGCAGATTCCCGTCTCGTCGCAGGTGCTCGTCTTCTCCAAAACCAGCTTCCAGCGCGACTACATCTCGCCGCGCACGCCCCGCGCGCTCTACTTCAACGACGACACCTACGTCGGCTGGGTGCAGGGCGGCGAGGTGTTGGAGTTCTCCACCGCCGACCCGCAGTTGGGCGCCGTGTTCTACGTGCTGCGCCAGGAGCCCGCCGCCAAGCCCAAGTTCGAGCGCCAGACTTACGAGTGCCTGTCGTGCCACAGCTCCACGCTCACCCGGGGAGTTCCGGGGCACACCGTCCGCTCCGTCTTTCCGGGGCGCGACGGGCAGCCCGCCCTGGCCGCCGGCACGTTCGTGACGTCGGATGAAAGCCCGATGGAGGAGCGCTGGGGCGGCTGGTACGTCACGGGGACGCACGGCCAGCAGCGGCACATGGGCAACGTGACAGTGAAGGACGCAGCGCAGGCCGAGACGCTCGACCGCTCCACGGGCGCGAACGCCACCGACCTCCGCCGCTGGTTCGACGCATCGCCGTACCTCACAAAGCACAGCGACATCGTGGCGTTGATGGTGCTGGAGCACCAGACGTCGGTCCAGAACCTGATTACGCGGGCGAATCAGGAGACGCGGAAGGCCCTGCACTACGAACAGGCGCTGAACCGCGAGTTGGGCCGGGGACCGGACTTCCGCTCCGACAGCACGCTGAGCCGGGTGCGCAGCGTGGGCGATCCGCTGGTGCGCGGGCTGCTGTTCGCCAAGGAAGCGCCGCTGACGGCGCCGGTGGCGGGTACGTCCGGGTTCTCACGCGAGTTCGCCGCGCGCGGGCCGTGGGACAAGCAGCGCCGCTCCCTCCGTGACTTCGATCTGCGGACGCGGCTCTTCAAGTACCCGTGCAGCTACCTGGTGTACTCGAAGGCGTTCGACGGGCTGCCGCCGCTGGCGAAGGAGTACGTCTACACGCGGCTCGGCCAGGTGCTGCGCGGCGAAGACACAAGCGCCGAGTTCGCGCGCCTTTCACCCGCAGACCGGAAGGCCGCGTTGGAGATCCTGATGGCGACGAAGCCGGACTTCGCGGCCTTCCAGGCGCAGCCCGCGACGGGGCCGCCGTCTCCGGGTTAGATCAGCCCCCGGAGCGCCTCTCCCACAGGGAGGACGAGCATGGGGCGGCCCCGGCGGTTTCCAGCCGGGCCAAGAAGAAGGCGCGCTTCCGGAGGGGGAAGCGCGCCTTTTCGACAGCCGGTATCCTGGGGGTAGGTTACTGAAGCGGCTCGAGGGTGATGTTGCGGTAGTAGATTTCCGCGCCCTCGGACTGGAGGTTGATCTTGCCCTTCGTCAGGCTCGCCTCCGTGCCTTCCATGTTCAGCTTGCCGTTGATCCAGTGTTCGATCTTGTCGCCCTTGCAGATCACGACCACCTTGTTCCACTCGCCGTGGGGCTTCTCGTAATCCGCAAACTTCACCACGCGCCCGCCGGTGTGCTTCTGGCCTTTCACGGTGAGCGAAGGCGCGCCGCCGGCGCCGCCCGTCAGCCACATGTCGCCGGTGTCGCCTTCCTGGATCTGGCACTCCAGCGACTTCATCCACACCTTGTCCTCGCCGACGCAGTGGTAGAGCACGCCCGCGTCGCGGACGGTGTTCTCACGCGGGGCGTACTTCTTGGTTCCCCACTTGAACTCCAGGCTCAGCTTGTAGTTGTCGTACTCCTTCTCGGTGCTGAGGTACGCGAACTTCTCGCCGCTGACGTGGAACGCGCCGTCTTCGATCTTGAAGATGCCTTTCGAGTCCTGGTTCTTCCCCTCGCCCGGCACGAAGGTGTACCAGTTTTTCATCGTCTTGCCGTCGAAGAGGCGGATGACCTTGCCCTGCTCCTCGGCCCGCGCCGAGCTGCCCGCGCCGGCGACGATGCCGACGGCCGCCAGAGCCAGCGCTCCGACTGCGATGGTATGAGACCACGTTTTCATGGGTGAGATGCCTTTCCGAATAGTCACTGTATTCCGGGTCCTCCGCTGCGCGCGCCGACCCGGCGGTTTCTGCATGTCAGTTAGCCGTCAAAGCGGAGATTCATCCTTGACAGCCCCGCTTCGCCGCAAAAGCGGTACTGCAAGTTTTCGCTTACCGCCCGCTGGGTCTCGGCGTCCGGCAACGCCACTGCCAGCGGCTCCGCCTTCTGGGGCAGAATAGAGGTGAATCGCTCGGTGCGCCGCACGCGGGCGCGCTTTTCAGCTCCCCTGGATGCCTATGGAACGACTTTCGACCCAGGACTCCCCTTCCCTGATGCTCCGTGAGATCCGCGAGCAGCCTGAGGCGTTGGAGCGCCTCCTCGCCGAGGAGCTGCCCAAGGTGGCGGCGCTGGCCGAGGCGGCGCGCGCCCGCGATGTCTCCCTGCTCTTCCTCGCGGCGCGCGGCACCAGCGACCATGCCGCCGTCTACGCCAAGTACCTGTGCGAGATTGTCGCGGGCCTGCCGGTGGCGCTGGCGGCGCAGAGCGTGTTCACGCTCTACGAGGCGCGCGTCCGCCTGGACCACGCGCTGGTGCTGGGCATCAGCCAGAGCGGCAAGGCGGCGGACGCCACCCACGTGCTGAAAGGCGCGCGGGAGAGCGGGCTGCTCACCGGCTGCATCACCAACGATCCGCACTCGCCGATGGCGCATGCCGCGGAGCACGACCTGTACTGCCACGCGGGCCTGGAGAAGAGCCTGCCGGCCACCAAGACGTACACCACCTCGCTCGCGCTGGTGTACGCGCTCGTCGCGCACCTGGCGCAGCGCGAGGATCTGATCGATGACCTCCGCCGGGCGCCGGACCTGCTCCGCCAGGCGCTTCAGATGGAGGAGCGGATCGCCGCGAAGGCCGAGCGTTACCGGTACATGGATGAGTGCGTCATCCTCGCCCGGGGCATCAACCAGTGCAGCGCGCTGGAGACCGCTCTCAAGCTATCCGAAACCAGCTACCTGCGGGCGCAGCCGTTCAGCGCGGCGGACTTCCTGCACGGACCGATCGCCATCGTTCAGGAAGGCTATCCGTGTATCCTGATCGCGCCGAGCGGCCACAGCTACGCCATGATGGAAGAGCTGGCGGGAGAGCTGGAGAAGCGGGACGGCGAGCTGCTCATCCTGTCGGACCGCGAAGAGATCCTTGCCCGCGCCGAAACGCCGCTGCCGATGCCCGCCGCGCCGGAGTGCCTCACGCCGCTGGTGGGAATCGTGGTGATGCAGTTGTTCGCCTACCACCTGGCGCGCGTGAAGGGCCGGGATCCGGACCGCCCGCGCGGCCTGAAGAAGGTGACGCATACGATGTAGCGGTGTGTGGGTGTGGTGATGTGTGGGTGTGTGGGTGTGCCGTTGGCGAACCGTTCTTTTCACCCATACACCCACACACCCATGACCCAAACGGGGAGCGGAGGAGATCAATGATCGACGAGCAGCGGCTGCGGCGGACTTTCCTGGACCTGGTCGCGTTCAATAGCCCCCCGGGCGAGGAGCGGGAGGTCAGCCGCTTCTGCGCGGAGATCTTGCGCGACGCTGGCTTCGTGTGCCAGTTCGACCCGGCGGGCAACCTCATCGCGCAGAAGTCGGGCGCTATCGCTTCCGTGCCCCGCATCTTCTTCTCCGCGCATACGGATACCGTCCAGCCGACAGCCGGGCTCGTGGTTCAGGAGCGGGACGGGGTGTTCCACACCAGCGGCGACACGATCCTGGGCGCGGACGACAAAGCCGCCGTCGCGGCGATCCTGGAAGCGGTGCGGGTGCTGGACGAGCGCGGCATCGACCACGGCGACCTCCAGGTAATCCTTTCCACCGGCGAGGAGGTGGGGCTGATCGGCGCGCGGGCGCTCGCCCCCAGCGTCATCGCGGGAAGCATCGGCTTTGTGTTCGACGCCAGCGGGACGACCGGCGCCATCATCACGGCCGCGCCGACGCAGGAGACGCTGGACGTGCGCGTGCAGGGCCGCGCGGCGCACGCCG
>Ga0216301_1000291_pt1 | contig 13680 bp, 7 predicted proteins | sample 4hB_Boncat_minus_FD_156203 | JGI IMG/M metagenome (GOLD analysis project Ga0216301, IMG submission 156203) | Terrestrial sediment cell enrichment communities for BONCAT metagenomics from Utah, United States - 4hB_Boncat_minus | ecosystem: Environmental > Terrestrial > Deep subsurface > Rock...
CCCCACCCCCACCGGTAGATCATTATCATTATTGATTATGATCCCGAAAAAAGGCACCATGACCATCCCGACTACCCTCGCTGCCCTCGCCGCCCTGACGGCCGCTCCCGCCGAGCCCCTGCCCGACACCGTCCCCGGACGCGCCGCTAAGCGCTTCATCGAGGCCGTCAACAGCGGCGACCAGGCCGCCCTCGGCAAGATCGCCGTGGGCCTGACGCCCGACCCGATGCGCTGGACCACCACCGCTAACGACCGCCTGTTCCTCCTCAAACTCCGCGAGCAGAGTGGCGGCATCGACGTGGAAAAGGTCGTCCGGCCGGAGCACCCTCTCATGTTCAACGTGCTCACCCGAAAGGGCGGTCGGCGCGCCACCATCATGCTCGGCGTGGAGCCGGACGGCCGCATCACCCAGATGGGCTTCCGCCCCCAGCCGGACCCGGCGACCGAGAAGCGGGACGCCCTTCCGGAAGGCAAGCTAAACCAGGCGGGCGTCATCAACGCCATCCGCAAGTACCTCGACCGCCGCGCCGCCGACGACCGCTGGTCGGGCGTCGTCCTCATCGCCAAGGGCGACCGGTTGCTTCTCCACACCGCCCACGGCTACGCCGACCGCTCCTTCCGCGTCCCAATCCAGAAGGACACTCGGTTCGATCAGGCGTCCACGCCCAAAATGTTCACCGCCGCCGTCATGGCGCAGCTAGCCCAGGAAGGAAAGCTCTCCCTTGACGACACGGTGGGTAGGCACCTTCCCGACTACCCCGACGCGGCCGTCCGCGAGAAGGTGACCCTCCGCCACCTCCTCGGCCACACTGCCGGAACTGGCACCATCTTCGACTCCCCCGGCTACGACCGAACCCAGCGGTTCGCCAACGCGTCGGAGATGCTCACCGTCCTCCACGGCGAGCCCCTGAAGTTCGAGCCCGGCAGCCGCTGGAGCTACAGCAACGGCGGCTTCGTGATGCTGGGCGCCATCGCCGAGCGGCTGGAAGGCAAGCCGTTCCGCCAGATCGTCCGCGACCGCGTCTACACCCCGCTGGGCATGAAGGACACGGACGTCCGATCACCGCTGGAGGTCGTGCCGAACCTCGCCCACGTGTACGACCAGGACCCGCTCGACCCGTTCGGCCTGGAAGGCAAGCGCCTCGACAGCCTCCGCTACGGCATGGCCGGCGGCGGCCCCCACGGCGGCGGCTACTCGACGGCCACCGACCTCCTCCGCTTCGCCCGCGCCCTCCGAACCAACCGCCTGATCTCCCCCGAGCGCACCGCCGAGCTAACCACCCCCGGCAAGCAAAACCCCACCTACGGTCTCGGCTTCGACACCAGAACCATCGAAGGCCAGCGCGTCATCGGCCACAACGGCCACGCCCGCTCCGCCGTCTACCTCCTCTGGGACATGGACGTGACGGTGATCGCGGTCGGAAACGATCTGAGCCAGCACGCCCCCGGTGTCGCTTTCAGCCTTCTACCGTTCATCGCGAAGAACGGTAAGGGGTTCAAGTAGTAATTTTCTTCCTGCCCCCGCAAGGCTAAGCCAAATGATGCCGACGGCGCAGGTTTCCAAGTTGGAAATCTTGGGGACCTGTGCCAGTGTACGCCCAGCGGGCTACGGATATAGTTATGCGAACGATATTGCTCTTGCCTCCCGTCGATGCTACAAGAGGATTTTATGAGCATGGTCTTACAGCGACGTAGCCTGTCTTTCGTAGCGTTTTGGTTAGGCTTGGGACTGCTTATTGGTTGTGGCGGGTCCTCCGCCGACACCAACTTTTCTGGGGTCACCTCGGGGAACCCAGCATCCAGTTCGGGGACTGCCAACACTGGTTCGACGGGATCCGGTGGAAACTCAGGGGCCACGGCTAGCACCGCAGGCACCACCGCGAACACGACGGGGACGACAAGTGGCACAACCACGGGAGGGACGACTTCGGCCAGTGGATCGACCACCGGGAGCACGACCACTGGCACGACAGGCACCAACGGGGGGACTACGGGCGGTGGAACCACCGGCAGTTCAGGCACCTCGACGAGCGGCGGCACGACGGGTACTACTGGTACGACCGGCACCAGTGGCGGAACGACGACGGGTGGCGAAGTTCCGCAAGTAGTCTACGCCCGGTACGGCAGTTCCGAGGGGGTGCAGTTGCATCGCTCGGGGATTGACGGCAGCGATCCCAAGCACCTCAAGACCCTGTTCGGACAGATGTCCAGCTACATCGCGGTAAGCCACGACGGCACCCGCTTGGCCTATACCACCGGGAGAACGGTCAGGGAAATGGACATCGACGGCAGCGGTGACCATAGCCTCTTTACGATGCCAGACGCGGGATACTTTAGCGCAGTCAGTTACAGCCCCGACGGTCGCACGCTCGCTTTCGTGGATTACTCCAGGGACTCGGTGCCGGCCCAGAGCCGCCTGAAGTTTTTCGACTTCACGTCCGGCAGGATTACGGCTCCCTTTGGTTCCCGTCACTTTGGCGAGGGATACCGAGTGACATGGCACCCAGACGGAGACCTAATCGCGGTATCGACGGGCGTGATGACCACCAGTCAGGATGAAGCCGTCAACTCAAAGGTTCTGCTGGTCACTCCGTCCGGCGATGTGAACGCGGAGATTCCTCGGGCAATGACCCCGTTTTTCTCCCGCGACGGTCGTACCCTCTACTTTTTCCGGGAGGGCGACGGACTCTTCTCTTACGATATGTCCAGCCGAAACATACAACCTACCGCGTTACTTACCGGTCCCCTGTCCCGGATCGCAAGCAATCCAATAATCAGTCCGGACGGCCGAAAAATTCTATTCTCGGCTACTCCACAAAACGAGCCTCACCGAATTCACATCTTCGACATTGCCTCAGGGAAGTTGACGCTCTTGCCAGGGCAAGCATCGGAACCACCGATCGGCACCAACCGCTACCCCTCAATGGCAGGATCGCCGTAGCAACGACTTTCGGTCCCTAGTCCACCGGGGTTCAAGTCGTGATTCTGAGTTGATCAGGAACCTGAGACAGACAAGCATCCCCCGAAAAAGAGAAAGCCCCTCCATGACATCTCATGGAGGGGCTTTCTCGCTTGTTTCCTTAGATCACGCCTTCGGCACGAAGGGTGGGGTAGTGGCAAGCCTTGAACTTCTTCCCGCTGCCGCACGGACAGGCATCGTTCCGGCCGACCCGCGTCCAGTCGATCCCGTCCAGCGCCACCGGCGCGATGGTCGCCGTCGCGGTGGAGAAGGTGTGCACACCGTGCTGTTCCTGCAGCTCGGGCGAGAGGTCGTCGATGTTGACCATCAGCGGCGCCTCGTCCATCGCCTCCTCGACCTCCGGTAGCTGCGACGGCTGCTGGACGCGCAGGTGGAAGATCATCTTGGACGCCTGGTCGCGGATGTTCTTGAGGGTGCCCTGGAACGTGTCGTACGTCTCCCGCTTGTACGCCACGAGCGGGTCGACCTGGCCGTAGCCGCGCAGACCGATGCCCTCGCGGATGTACTCGATGGTCTGCAGGTGCTCCATCCAGCGGTCGTTGACCGCCTTGAGCAGCACGTACTTCTCCAACTCATTCATCGGCTCGCCGGTCTCGGCGACCTTGGCGTCGTAGGCCTGCATCGCGATGTCCTGCAGGTACTTCACTAGGTCGGGGCCGGGTTGGTGCTGCTCCAGGTCGGTGATGGTGGCGTAGTCGATGAGCGGGAAGACCTCGTTGAGGTCCTCGAACAGCACGGCGTGGTCGTACACGCGGCTACCGTCCTCTTCCACCATCCAGGCGTTCTCCACGACCTCGGGGATGAGGTCGTTGATGTACATCTTTAGCTCTTTGCGGACGTCCTTGCCCAGCAGGATCTCGCGGCGCAGACCGTAGATGTGCTCGCGCTGGACGTTCAGAACGTCGTCGTACTCCAGAACGTGCTTGCGGCCCTCGAAGAAGTGGTTCTCGATCCGCTCTTGCGTCTTCTGGATCATGCGCGACAGGAATCCGGCGGTGACCTCCTCCATGGGCGGCCACATCTTGAGAACCGGGTTCTCCATCATATTCGCGTTAAAGATCTTCCAGAGCTGGTCCTCTAGCGCAACGAAGAACTTCGACTCGCCCGGGTCGCCCTGGCGACCGGCGCGGCCGCGGAGTTGGTTGTCGATGCGGCGCGACTCGTGCCGCTCCGTACCGAGGATGTACAGGCCGCCAAGGGCGCGGACTTCCTCCGCCTTCTCGCGTCGCTCCTGGTCGCTCAGCGGCAGCGGGGGCGCCGCCCGCTCGTTGCCGCCGCGCCGGTAGCTCGCGTAGGTCTCGCCGTACTCGTCCAGGCCGTCTTGCGCGACCTCCACGTTCTGGCGGGCCAGCTTGACGAGGTCGTCCTCAACGCGGCCGCCCAGCAGGATGTCGACGCCGCGGCCTGCCATGTTGGTGGCGATGGTGACCTGGCCCTTTCGGCCGGCCTCCGCGATGATGACGGCTTCCTTCTCGTGGAACTTCGCGTTCAGGACGTTGTGGGGGATGCCGTGCTTCAGGGCTTCTTCCAGGTTCACCTGGTCCTCGGCGGAAAGCTTCCACTCGTTGAGGCACCACTCGTACCAGTCGCCCTTGAGCACGTCGCCGCTCAGGTCGATCTTGCTCAGCAGGCTGCTCAGCGCCTTCCGGTCCAGGTCCGGCAGGTTAGTCTCGTACAGCCGCTTGGCCTCGGCTCCGAGGTCGCCCTTCAGGTCCTTCTTGATCTCCACCCGGTCGCGCAGGCGCTGGGTGATGACCAGCTTCTGCAGCATGTCCGAGGTGAGGCGGGCCGAGACCTGCTCCGACATGTCGATGGAGCGGGTGCCGACCAGCACCGGCTGCTGCTTGGTGAACAGGCGCAGGATCTCCCAACCGATTCCCCGGAACTTGGCCTCCAGGGTCTTGTAGATGATGTCGGGCTGGTCCGTGCGCTGGCTGGGCCGGTGGGTCGGCACGCTGACCACGTCGAGGCCGTAGATCTTGCGGAACTCGTCCTCTTCGGTCTTGGCCGTACCCGTCATGCCCGCGAGCTTGTTGTACAGGCGGAACAGGTTCTGGAACGTGATGGTGGCGACGGTCTGGCTCTCGCGCTGGACCGGCACGCCCTCCTTGGCCTCCAAGGCCTGGTGCAGACCGTCGCCGTAGCGGCGGCCGAACATCATGCGCCCCGTGTTCTCGTCGACGATCACGACCTCGCCGCTGCGGACGACGTAGTCGACGTCCTTGGTGAACAGGGCGTACGCCTTCACCGACGCGTTCGCGTGGTGGAACATCTTGGGGTCGGCTGCGATGTTCTCGATGCCCATCATCTCCTCGAGGAGGTCCATGCCTTCCTCGGTGAGCGAGGCCGAGTGGTTCTTCTTGTCGGCAGTCCAGTGGATCTCCGGCTGGAGCTGCTTGACCACTTCATTGACCACCTTGTAGATGGAGACGTCTTCGGTCGAGGGGCCAGAGATGATGTGCGGGGTCCGCGCCTCGTCGATAAGGATCGAGTCGACCTCGTCGATCATCGCGTAGTTCAGCTCGCGCATGACCAGGTCCTCTTCCGCAAAGGCCATGTTGTCGCGTAGGTAGTCGAAGCCGAACTCGTGGTTGGTGCCGTAGGTGATGTCGCAGCCGTAGGCGTCGCGGCGGCTGCAGGGGACCAGGTTCAGGTACCGCGGGTCCTCCATCACGTTCGCTCCGGGCTCGTAGATGTACGAACCGCCAAGCTCGTCGCTGTCCGGGCTCTGGCCTTGGATGATGCCGACGCTCAGACCCATGAAGTGGTAGATCGGACCCATCCACACCGCGTCGCGGCGGGCAAGGTAGTCGTTGACGGTGACGAGGTGGGCACCGCGCCCATTAAGCGCGTTCAGCACGATCGGGGCGACCGCGACGAGGGTCTTACCCTCACCCGTCCGCATCTCCGCGATGCGGCCCTGGTGCAGCACCACGCCACCCGTGATCTGCACGTCGAAGTGGCGCATGCCGAGGGTGCGCTTGCTGACCTCGCGAACGGTGGCGAAGACCTCGGGCATGAGCTTGTCCAGGCTCTCGCCGTTCTGGGCCCGCTCCTTATAGGTGCGCGCACGGGCTCGTAGGGCGTCATCGTCAAGCTCCGAGATCTCGGCCTCCAGGCCGTTGATCTGCTTGACGAGGGGTTGGATGAGGTCGACGTCCTTCTTACTGGTGTCGAATAGCTTTCGGAGAAAATTCATGGGGAATTGCTGGATTGCTTGATTGCTGGATTGCTCGATTGGGGAGCAAGCTCCAGACAGGGCCGACATGCCGATGGCTCCGGTCAATCGAGCAATCGGCAATCAAAAATCAAGCAATGCCGAGGGTCCGTCGCGGGTGCGTTGCGAACGGAAGTAGCCCTCGGAGAGGGCGGGGACAGCAGACGGAAGCACGACCGTGCGCTCGACGACGGGTAGTGCCGTCGGCTGCGGGTCGTCCTTCGCCTTCAAACTGAGCAGCGCGTAGAGCGCCTTGCTAAGCTCAAGGTCGTTGCTGACCGCGATCAGGGAGGCAAGAACGTCCCCCGGAAAAGCCTCTGGCCGGTCCATCTGCTGATGAATCGCCTGAAGCGCCGCCGGCAACCGCCCATCGTGCGCAAGCCGCTCCACGTTGGAGGGACCCTGCAGAAGGAGCAGTATCAGTGCCGGAAGAAGGGGAAGCATGCGCGTCCGCTGGTTATTATGACGCCCCCAACCGCCCCCAGATTCCGATAGTCCCTATAGAGTGCGGTGGCCCGCCACCGCTTTACCCAGCGAGCCCGCGAGCGTGGAGGGAGTGTCGTAGCCTTGCCTATCGCCAAGACAACGCAACTCGCTCATTCAACTTGCCAGGTGTTCAAGCGTTGCGGGAGACGTCTGTAATGAACTACGGGCCAGCGATCTGTATTGGCAGTCGATGGATACGAACTTTGCCGCTACGGACAGTAAGGGCTGCTCCCTGGGATAGCTGCAGCTGGCAGAGCTCTAGGCACTTCAAGATCGTCGCTGTACAGGCCACGTCGTCGCCTCCATCCCGTAAGCGGATAACCGAGGGTGCTTGAAGCTGTCTCCAAGCGAGGAGGGTGTGGAAGTCGGCGTCGAATGTAACAACGACCCTCTGCTCGGTTGCTGCGAACTCTAATATTTGGAGATCGGTTGACCGCGCCATACCTATTTCTCCTGTGTGGACTGCATCGCATCCAGATCCACGGAGTTGAGCTGCCGTCAATCTTGGGATCCCTTGATCGAGGAGGAGCCGGATCACGCGGCTGAAAGGTCGATGGTCTCGTCAGGAAGAGCGGAAGCCGCGTACGCCAATGCCTGGCGCACGTCCTCATCCTCCAACTCCGGGTAGTTCTCTCGCACCCTCTCCAAGCTCCCAAACGTTTGCAAAGCCACAAGCACCCGTCGTACCGTCAACCGCATTCCCCGAATGCATGGCTGTCCGTTCATAACACCCGGGTCGGAGGTGATGCGGTCGAAGGGATTCATGCAGTGAGTGTACGGCATGGTCACAGCCTGGTCCTTCGTCCCAACCCAGTCCCGAAAAGCCGTCCCGCTATAGGGCACGGGACTGCGGGACTCCTTCAAGAGGAGGTGAAGATTGCGCCGCAACCCTCAATTTCAGGCTTTCTACCCAGGGGCGGAACTAATGCCGAAAATCTGCGGTAGCGTCCACCGTGCATTTTGGGTCCCGTTTTGCCACCCTCGGTTTCGGCCTCGCCATCACCGCCACCAGCCTCGCCCAAGCTCCCGCCACCGATGCCGTTAAAGTCGACAAGCCACCGACCATCGACGGCGTGATCGACGAGGCGGCGGAGTGGACGAACGTGCCGAGTGTCAGTGGCCTCTTCGACGTCGACGATGGCCAGTCCTCTCCCGAGGGAGCCCAGTTCTGGCTCGCCTACGACGACGAGTTCATCTACATCGCCGCCCGCGTGGCGGACAGCGATCCCAAACAGATCCGGGCCACCGAGTACCGCACGAACGTAGGCCTCTTCGGCAACGACACCATCGAGTTCAGCCTCGACCCGACCGGCAGCCTGAGCGACTTCAACCGGTTTCAGATCAACCCCCGCGGCGCCACCAGCATCAACCTCGCGGGCGGCCGGGCGGCCAAGCGGGAATGGACGGGCGAGATCCTCGCTAAGGGGCGGATCACCGACAAGGGCTGGGAGGCCGAGGCCCGAATCCCGTGGCAACTCATGAAGTTGCCCAGCGCCGGTAAGCGCGACCTCCGCTTCAACTTCGGACGCCGAATCGCCCGGATGAGCCGGTTCTTCAACTACACCTACACCGGCAGTGGCAACCAGGGCAATACGCCCATCTGGCGGGGGGTCCTCGTCCCAAAGGCGTACGTCGACCGATCGGTCAAGCTCCTGCCGTACACGTACCTGGGCTACGACCAAGAGGACAAAGGCCTCTTCAACGCCGGTCTCGACCTGAAGACGAGCCTCACCGACCAGCTCCAGCTCGTCGGTTCGATCAACCCCGACTTCCGCAACATCGAGAACCAGATCCTCTCGCTGGACGCCAGTCGCTTCGAGCGGCTCGCCCGTGAGACGCGGCCATTCTTCCTCGAAGGCCAGGAGTACCTCGGCTCCGCCCTCCTCGCCACCCAGCGCATCCCCAGCTTCGACGTCGGCGTCAACACTTACGGCCGCATCACCGACAAAACCAACTTCGGCCTCCTCAACGCGCTCGACTTGGACACGTTCCACCAGCGCAGGGTGAACGGAAACGTGGTGGCGTCGGAGCGGGGCACCCGGAACAACTTCGCCGGCACGGTCAGCCACCAAATCGACGTCAATTCCGGCGTCCGCGCCGCCGTCACCAGCCTCAACACCCCGTACCGCAAGAACGACGCCTACCTCGTGCGCTACTACCGCGACATCGGCCCGTGGAACGTTTTCTACCGGGATATGGGCACGAAGGACACCGACCGGGGGTACGGCCGCAATAGCCGCAGCGAGGTGAACTACTACAATCGCGGCCTCGGCTTCTCCGCCGACTACACGTACGTCGCGCCGGAGTTCAACCCCGCCCTCGGCTTTTTCCCTGAGGTGAATTACAAGGGCTGGCGGGCCGAGAACTACTACAACCGGACCTACAACAAGGGACCCTGGAACGACTGGGGCTACAACCTCGGCTACAACATGTACGACCGCGCCAACGGCGGCTTTTACCGACGAGGCGCCAATGGGGCCGTGTTCTTCACTCTCCGCGGTGGCTTGGCCGCCATCAACGGGTTCGACGTCCAGCAGTTCCTCCAGGACAAGGACTACCTCTACTTCCACAACGTCGTCTTCCCACGCGGCAACCCCTACCGGAACGTCAGCCTGAACTACAGTTGGGGGCGCCAACAAAGCGAGTCGTACCGCAGCCTGAGCCTCAACGGCGCCTACCGCCTGTGGAACCGACTCCAGCTCAGCGCGAACTACCAGGTCCAGCAGTTCCGAGGCTACGACGACCTCGCGATCATCGGTGGCAGCTACGACCTCGATGCAGACAGGGCGATCAGCGGCCGCCTCGTCAAGCAGGGAAGCGACCTCAACGCCTACGTCTCCCTCCGCAAGAGCGGCAACCGAGGTGCCGAGTACTTCCTCATCCTCGGTGACCCAAATGCCCGAACATTCCGCAGCAGCCTCGTCCTCAAGGCGGTGTTCCCGCTCGAGCTCGGGGGAAGGCGGAAAGGGAAATAGTGCCCCGTCACTTAACCACGCAGCCACTTAACCACCTAACCACTGCGATCCTGATAGCGTAACCGGCCATAATTGCCGGGTGCGTTTTGCCTTGCTGGCGGCCCTGCTCCTGATCTCGGGGTCTGCCTTCTCCCAGGACCGGACGGTCACCGGCTATCGACTTCCCACTCCTCCCACGATCGATGGTGTCATCGACACTACGGCGGAGTGGAAAGACGTTCCCAGCTTTTCCGGGCTCGTCGACACCCAAACCGGGGTGCCCGCCCCCGAAGGCGGCACCTTCTGGCTGGCTTTCGACCAGAAGTTCGTGTACTTCGCCGCCCGTCTCGACGACGCCTCGCCCGGAACGATCCAGGCCAGCGAGTACCGCACGAACGTGAGTCTGCGCGGGAACGACACGGTGTCCCTCCAGATCGACCCGTTCGGCAAGCTGACCGACTTCAACACGTTCTCGATGAACGCGCGGGGTGCGACCAACATCCAAATCGCGGGTGGGCGGGCCGCGAAACGGGAGTGGCTGGGCGACATCCTCGCGATGGGTCGCATCACGAAGGAGGGCTGGGAGGTCGAGGCTCGGATTCCCTGGAGCATCATGCGCCTGCCCTCCAAGGGCGTACACGAACTGCGGTTCAATGTCTTCCGCGACCACCGGCGCTTGCAGCGAGGCTACGCTTGGCGCTTCACGGGGGGTGGGCAGATAGAGAACTTCGGCCGCTGGCTGAACGTGGCGATCCCGCCGGGCGAACCGCGGACTCTGAAGCTCCTGCCCTACGGCTACGCAGGATTCGACGAGCGGGTTGGCCTCGTGGCGAACAGCGGCTTAGACTTTCGAACCGCCTTAACGGAGCGCCTCGACTTGGTGGGAACGATCAACCCGGACTTCCGGAACATCGAGAACCAGGTCCTCTCGCTCGACTTCAGCTACTTCGAGCGGTTGGCCAGCGAGAGCCGCCCGTTCTTCCTAGAGGGTGCTCAGTTCTTCCGGACCTCGGGCGACGCACCCCTTTTCGCGAGTCAACGTATCCGGGGCTTCGACACCGGCATCAAGGCGTTCGGCAAGCTGGACGACCAGACCGACGTGGGCATCATCGACGCCATCGACTTCGGCAGCCGCAACGCCTTCGGCATTGTCAATCCGGCTCCGCTGGGTACGCAGAACGCCTTTGCCGGCAAGGTCCGGCGGCAATTGACCGCCCGCAGCAGCGTGGAGGCAGCCTACGTGGGCCTGAACACTCCGGGGCTGAAAAACGACGCCGGGTTCCTGCAGTACAGCGCGGGCCTTGGCCCCTACTTCTTTTTCGGGCAACTCTCGGGCACGAACGACACGACCAACGGCAAGGGCTACCGGGCCAACGCGGGCATGTACTACGGGCACAAGGGGCTCCAGGCGAACCTGGAGCACGTCCAGATCAGCTCCGACTTCCTCCCCCGCCTCGGCTTCGCCCCGGAGAGGGATCTAGCCGGCTTCCGGGGTGGCTTCGGCGTCTCCCGCCCGACTACGCGAGGCATGCTGATCGAAACCGGCTATGGGGTCTACGCGAACTCCTTCAAGACCTTGGACGGCGAGCCGTACCGGAACGGGATCGGCGCCAACGGGAGCTTGACGTTCAAGAACGGCTTGGACCTGGACTTCGGCATGGACTACACCCGCTTCCGCGGCTTCGACGACCGAACGGCCTATATTGGGGTCGAGCGCCCTCGCGGCGAGCCCTACCGTCGGTGGGCCTTCGACTACGCGGTCGGAAGGCGGGCGGGGCAGCCGTACCAGAGCTTCTCGCCGTCCATCGCTTACCGTCCGGTGAACGAGCTCCAGCTCAACCTCTCCTACCAGCGGGTGACCCAGCTCGGAGACACGTTCAGCCAGACGATCCTCAGCGCCAGTTACGACCTGGGCGCAGATCGCTCGATCAGCGGACGCCTCGTGCAGCGACGAGAGGGAACCAACTACTACCTCGCGCTCCGGCGGAGCGGCAACCGGGGGGCGGAGTACTTCCTCATCCTTGGCGATCCCAATGCACCGACGTTCCGCACGAGCCTGATCCTCAAGGTCGCGGTGCCGCTCGAGCTTCGACTCTAGCGGCACTGGATCGGCGGGATTTACTCCCGGACTTCTTCCACGACGGTTCCAGCCTGCTCCCGCTCTACGACCTTAAGCCCTCGCGACTGGGTGTACAGGCTGATGCCTCGATTGGCGATGAGGGAGCCTAACACACCCATCACGACCAAGAGGAGGATCCGGAACAAGAGGACGACGAGCGAGTTTCCGGTGGCGCTGACGTCGATCGGCTTGCCCGGCGTCAGTTGCATAGCCTGGACGGGCGGAACCTGGAACAGGTTGTAGGCCAAGCGGAAGGTGATGAGCAGCAGCGCGATCCCTCCCAGGAAGGTCAGGAGGCCCAGGATCGACCCGAGGGCGTCCCGACTACCGCGTACCGTGCTTGCCACCCTTTACAGTTACCCGGTAATCCCGCGAGATCGTTGCGTCAGCGGTCTTGTCCTACGAAATCAGTGCCCCGGCACCGACTCGCCATCCTCTCCGGCGGGAGGCATGGAGAGCTTCCACGCCGCGAAGGCGGGGAACAGGATCACGATCGCGCCGAGTAGGTACGGCGCGTAGGGACGCCATTGGAAGAGGGGATTGCTGACGAGCGGGCCGAGGAACCGGGCCAATGCGCCCAAGGCCTGGGTAATGCCAAAGATGCCGCCCTGGATCTCACGGGGTGCGGCCCGGGAGATAAGGCTGCTGAGGCTTGGCTGGGCGAGGCCGCCCGCGATTCCCAAGGCGACGATGCAAAGGATTGCGGGCATCCACAAGGGGGCAAAGGGCACGAGCGCCAGCGCGGGGATGTAGAGCAGGTACGAGAACCGCAGTAGCCGAACCTCACCGAATCGTGGCGTCGCTCGGCGCACGATAAACCCCTGCATGATGACGCTCACCACCCCGACCAAGCCGAGAATGTAACCGCCCGTCTGACGGGCGTGCTCCCCTTGGCGAAAGATCCAGTTCGGGCTCTCCAAGAGCTGGAAGAAGGTCGTCTCCAGGTTGGTAAACCCAAAATTGATCGCGAAGAACATGGCCAGCATGAGGCCCAGACCCGGGGTCTTCAGCGCGAGCGCCAAATCTGGGACGAAGCGACTTTGGCCTTCCCGTGGCTGCCGGAGACTTTCGGACAGCACGAACGCGATGTAGAGGGCGTTCAGCGCCGCCAATCCTGCCCCCACATAGCCGAGGAGCGTCGGGTCGTTCTGGCTGACCCCCAACAGGAATGCCCCCGCCACCGGGCCAAGGATGAAGCCCAAGCCGAACGCCGCTCCCAGCATCCCCAGCCCCTTCGCCCGCTCTTCAGGGGCGGTGATGTCGGCGATGTAGGCGAAGGCGACTCCGAGGTTGGCGGCGGCAATGCCAGAGAGAGCCCGCGCGACGAGCACGGCGGCGTAGCTCTCGGCGTGGGCGTAGACCACGTACGACGCCACCGAAAGCAAGGAAGTAAGAAGCAGGATCTTCTTCCGGCCGATCCGGTCGCTGAGTCGGCCAAGGAACGGGGCCGTGAGGAGCTGAGCCAAGCTGAAGGCGGCGAGGCTCAGGCCGGTCAGAAAGCCGATCTGCTGCGGCGTTGCTCCCGGCCCCAGGTGCTGCGTCGCCAGAAGCTTGCCCCGGAGTTGGAGGTCGGGGATGAACATCCCGAAGCTCAGCAGGTCCAGGAATACGGTGAAGAAGATGCCAACGAGCGGAGAAGGCCGGCGGCGTCCGTCCGGCGATCCGAGCTCGTTCTCAGGCTGGCTTGGGCGGGGCAAGAGGCCAGTTTACTGCTACGGCTAAATGCCTTGAACGTAGCAGCAGCTCCTTGGCGATGAACCCAAAGGTCTTATAACGTGGGCTATCTCCACCCCCCCGGCCCCCTCCTCATTTTCCTCGCGCGTTCGCTTGTCGCTTTTCGACTTCTCGGCCGCGGGAAAACGAGGAGGGGGTGGGTCTTTAGCTTGGGAAGAGGCCGATGCCTTTGTCGGCGAGGAGCATTCGG
>Ga0216301_1000292_pt1 | contig 13679 bp, 9 predicted proteins | sample 4hB_Boncat_minus_FD_156203 | JGI IMG/M metagenome (GOLD analysis project Ga0216301, IMG submission 156203) | Terrestrial sediment cell enrichment communities for BONCAT metagenomics from Utah, United States - 4hB_Boncat_minus | ecosystem: Environmental > Terrestrial > Deep subsurface > Rock...
GGATACAGGTGGCGGCGGATGTGGTGATACTCGAAGCTGCGGACGTCGCCGGCGCAGCTTCCGGGCGTCTCCACCTCAATCATCCGGCTGGCGATGGGCGCGTAGGCGGCGCGGTGGGCGACGGCGCCTTTGCAGACGATGATCCGCTGGCGGGTCGGCTCAATGCCCAGGGAGCGGAGCTGCTCCAGGTTCCACATCGGCTGCTTCCGCTCGGTGAGCACGAGGGTGAGGCCGCACACGTCCACAACGGCCGTGCGGCCCATGTCGTCCACCAGGCCGTCGCGCATCGGGCCGCGGTTGCGGTAGATCCCGTCCGCCAATAGCCGCACCGTTCCTTCCACGGTCAGCGGCTCGCCATGCATCCGGTCCACCTTGCCGCCGACGGTGAGGCGCACAGGGCTGCGGACGCCCACCCGCCCGCACTCCGCTACGGCTTCGGCATCAGCAAGCAGCACGAGCGCGCCTTCCGGTCCCTGCCGCAGTAGCTCCGTCAGCATTACCGTTCCGTCGCCGGGGGAGCCGCCGCCCACGTTGTCGGCGAGGTCGGCCAGCACCACGGGACCGGCGGAGAAGTCGCTGGCGAGGGCGGCGGCTACCGCTTCGGCGGCGCCGGGCAGCTCGGCGGTGAAGGCTTCGCGCCGCGCCCAGGCTTCTTCCGCCAGGCGCTCCGCGATGTCGGCCGCCTGCTCGCCGTCCCGCGCCAGAACCACAATCCCCATTCCCATGCGCGGCACGTCGGCATAGGCGAACCCGGCGGCCACAGAAACGCGCAGCACGCCCTCTTCGGTTTCCGCCTGCCGCGCCAGGGCCAGCAGCTCGGCCATCGGTCCGTCCGCGGTGCGCTGCTTCACGATATGCGGCATCAGCGGCGGCTTGGCGAGCGCCATGTGCGGGCGGAACTCCTCGTCGCGCAGCATCCGCACCAGCAGCTCGGCGGCTTCCCGTCCCCGGTCGCCGAGATCGACGTGCGGATAGGTCTGGTAACCGATCAGCGCGTCGCAGGAGGAGACCATCAACGGCGAGAGGTTCGCGTGGAGGTCGAAGGTGGCGACCAGGGGCACGCCGGGCGGCAGGCAGGAGCGAACCTCGGCGAGGATGGTCCCATCCGGATCGTCGTCCTCTTCCGTCACCATCGCGCCGTGAAGGGTGAGGAGGACGCCGTCCAGCGGCCCGGCCGCCTCAATGGCGGTTTTCAGACGGTCCAGGATCGTGCGGAAGCAGTCGCTGGTGAGCGGCCCGGCGGGCCAGGCCCACGCGGCGTATGTGGGGACCGGCTCGAACCCCAGCGCTTCGGCGGCGTCCAGAAACCCGCCGACCTCCGTATCGGTGTGGCGCAGCGGAGCCAGCATCTCCGCGCCGGCGTACAGGCGCGTGCTCTCGTAATCCGCCAGCGTGGTCAGCGGCCGGCAGAACGTATTCGACTCATGGAAGAACCCGCCGATAGCTATACGCATGGGAAACTCGGAATGGGCCGCGGATGACACGGATTGAGCGGATCTTCGCGGATTAGGAACCGGTTTTGGACAGGATGTACGGGATTTCAGGGATTGGGAAAGCGTGGATCGGTGGTGGGGTTTCGGACTGACTGTTTTCGTCTGTTAGCCCCTTCCATCCCAGCAATCCTGTTAATCCCGTCTGATTCTTCTCCTCTATCCGCGAGAATCCGTCTCATCCGCGGCCTATGCCGGAAGGGTGTTAAAGACGGCGGGGGTTGGCGTGGCGGATCTGGACCTTGGCCGGATCTTGCGAGACGTAGGCGGCGATCGCGTCCAACTGCTCGTCCGACAACACCTCCACGGGGTACATCGGCATCTTCGAGTTCGGCTGGCGGATGTCGCCCCGCACGTACTTGACGAAGCGGTCGTAGAACGGCATCGTGGCCAACTCCGGATGGCCGGGCACATCGGTGAGGAAGGTCTTCAGGCCGTAGCCGCTCATCTCCGGACCGGCGCCCGCCGAGAAGTCCGCATAGGCCTTATGACAGGTGGCGCACGGCACGGGCTTCGACGTGGCGAACGCGGCCTTCCCCGCCTTCACCAGGTTGGGCGGGATGTCGCCCTTCTCGCCGCCCTGGGTGAAGTGGCCGTAAAGGCTGTTCCCCGGCGTAGCATTGGGATGGAGCAGGCTGTAGGCGCGCACCGTGAGGCCGACAATCGCCACCAGGCCCACCACCATGATCCCGGTCATCAGGGGCCGCTTGCTGGGCCGCCGCTCCGGTCCCCGATCGATCCAGGGCGCCAGGATCAGGAACCCCATCACGACGGCGGGGATGCCGCCTGCAATAGCCCACTCGGGTAGCTTGCCCAGAACGGGGATCGACGCGAAGTCGCGGAGGAACTGGAAGAGGAACAGGAAGTACCACTCCGCACGGGGGCTATAGGTGGCGTCCGCCGGGTTGGCTTTGAACTCCAGTTCCACCGGCCGTAGCACGGCCAGGCCGAGGACGATGCTGAAGGCGATGAGGATCGCGACCGCGTTCCGGAGAAGGTGCTGCTCCACCGGCCGTCCGCCGGAAGCCGCCGCTTCTTCGCCCACGCGCGCTCCGGGCGGCGTGGGGCCCTTGCGCCACGCCAGCGCCAGGTGCACCTGCACCAGCGGGATCAGCAGCATGGGCAGCAGCAGCATGTGGATCGCGTAGAACCGCGTGAGCGTGAGGGCGCCGATGTCCTTGCCGCCGCGCATCAACTGCTGGATCATCGGTCCGAGAAACGGAATACCGGCGGGAAACTGGGTGCGGACCTGCGTGGAGGCGTAGGCTTTCTGGTCCCAGGGCAGCAGCGCGCCGGTGAACCCGAAGCCGATGACGAGCCCGAAGAGCAGCACGCCCGTAATCCACACCAGCTCGCGGGGCGGCTTGTAGGCGCCCTGGAAGTAGACCCGCAGGAGGTGGAGAAACACGGCCAGGACGATAGCGCTGTCGCCGTAGTGGTGGAGGCCATGCACCACCCGCCCCATCGGCAGCACGTGATCGATGTAACGCATCGTCTCGTGCGCCGCGTCGGGATGCGGGGAGTAGTACATCGCCAGGAAGGCGCCGGTGACTCCCTGGATCGCGATCAGCGCCAGCGCCACGGGTCCGAGCGTGTTCAGCCAGCCTACACCCTTGGGAAGCTCCCGCTTCGGAGCCTCCAGGTTCTCTGGGTTGGTCGCCGTCCGATCGAAGACCCAACCACGCGTTTTGCCCAGCATGCGGCTAGGTCTCCTTCACTTCCAATTGGCCGGTTTTTGCATTGACATGCGCTTCCAGGCGGGTGAGCGGCGTCTGGGGCGGGCCGCCGGCGACGCTGCCGTCAGCGTTGAACTCGCCGCTGTGACACGGGCAGAAGAACTTCTGGCGCTCGGGCTGCCAGGTGACGCCGCAGCCCAGGTGCGTGCATTGCGTGGAGAAGACGACGAACTCGCCGCCCCGGTGGGTCACCACCACCCGCCGGGTCTTGGTGGCGGCGTACCAGCCGTCCTGCTGCTCGAAAGTGTACTCCGCCGGGGTGGGGTCCTCTCCAAACTGATCGGCGGGTCCGACGGGAATCCAGGTTCCCTTGCCGCCCGGCCGGAGCAGGGGCGCGGCGAAGAAGGGAACGATCGGCGCCGCCACCAGGGCGCCGACGAGGCCGGCCACGAGACCGGTGAGCCCCAGGAGCATGCGCCGGGATGGCCCTTCCGGCGGCGCCTCTTTGGCCCGGTCAATGGATTCTGCCACGGATGTCTCCTTTCCTCGTCCCCGCCACGTCGGGCGCCGGGCTACCGAGGATCCCAGTTATTATAATCGCCCGCCGGGTCTCCTCCCGCCGCAAGAACTTCGGCGGGCGATTTCGCGCCCCACACGGACGGCGGGAGCCGAGGAAGGTTGCTCGCTGTGACCCAGACCGCCCCGCAAGGTTAGTTGGCCTTTTGTTGCTCCCCTTCCCAGCGTTCCGCGCGCCGCCCAACGTCGGGCCTACACCTGGGCAGTGGTAGGCCCGAAATTGGGTCTAAGGTCCCGCGACATAGGAGCCCAAATGAACGTAACTCTATATGACGAAGCCGGACCGATCCCCAACCCTGGCAACCGTGGGCCGACAACGCAGTCTCTTGGGGCTCCCTTCTCCGGCGGAGGCGATAGACAACATGCACGCGCTCACTCTGGCTCGCAAACGCTTACAGGCACGTATTCAACAGAATTCGACTCCGCGCAGCGTGCGCCTGGCGCACGACCTGCTGGAGAACGGCCAGTCGCGCTTCCTGCCGATCCTCTCCAGCGCCCTGGCGCAGGACATCCTCGCGCGGGGTTACGACGCGGCGACCCTCGAGCGGGTTTACGCCAATCGCCCGACCGGCGATATGGGCGTCGTCGGCAAAGTCGCCGACCGGGTGATGCTTGACCTGCCCGTCCACCAGGCTCTGCGGGAGCGGCTGGATGCGACCGTCGGCGAGATCTGCGCCGCCGCCTACCTGGCTGTGCGGGCCGGCGCGGACGAGTTCCGGATGCTGTCCGCCCCCTGCGGGCTGGGCTGCGAGTTGGTTGGAATGGCCGAGCGGCTGAAATCGCTGCGGCCCGAAGTATTCGCGAAGGTGCGTTGCTGGGGCGTGGACCCGGACCCGCAGGGAACCACACTGCCGGAAGCGACGCGCCGCACCCGCGCCGCCGGCCTGAAGGCGCAGTTCATCCGCGAAGACCTGCGCCGGCGCCGGGAAGTGAGCGCCACCGTCGAGCGCGAAGGCCCGTTCCACCTCATCTCCTGTGTGGGAATCTCGCAGCAGGCCTCACCGGCCGAGCTGGCGGAGCAGGTGAAGTACTACGCCGGACTCCTGGCGCCGGGTGGGACGCTGCTGATCGACCGCTGGCAGCCGGGCGAGGATGCGCGCATCGTGGAAGGGCTGGGCATCCAACTCCAGCAGCATCCGAGCAACGAGTTCCGCGCCGCCCTCCACGCGGCGGGTCTCACCATCGAGCGCGAGCACGCTACCGGCGAAGGCGGCTGCACCCTCACCGTCGCCCGCAAGGTCCAGTAGAGCGGACGGGGCAAGGAACCCTGAACAGGATCGAGAGGCCGGGCTATCCACGACGGATAGCCCGGCCTTTTCTATTTAGGCTCCGGCCAGCGCAGGTGACGGTGGAGGAACTCGAAGGTTCCAACGCCGTGGATGGAGTGAGGGCCATTGAAGAACTCGATGGCCACGCGGTCCGCAATGCCCAGGCGTACGTAGCGCTGCCGGTTGCGGGCGAACTCATAGGCCACCCACTCATCCGGCGCCACGCCGTCATCGTGGCCGCGCTCCACCATGAAGGGGCGCGGGCAGATGAGCCAGCTCATCTCCGCGTAGTTGAACGTGTTTCCCAGGTCGAACTCGAACATCTCGTACTCGCCGGTGAACATGTAGCTGTAGCGGCTGCGGGTGGAGGTGTTCTTCCAGATCCACTCGTTGTAGTCGGCCGAGCAGATGGAGAGGGCGTAGCGCTCCAGCAAGGCCGGCACGCGCATCGCCGTCTTGCCGCCGTAGCTGAGGCCGTAGAACCCGATGCGCGCGGGGTCCACGAACGGCTGCTCCGAGAGCCAGTCCAGAATCCGGTCGTGCTGGGCGACGATAAAGGAGAAGAGGGACTTCTTCAACGGGTTCGCCTTCCGCTGGAGCACCCGGAACTTATCCTGGCCGATGTACGGGTTCTGCGGCGAGAAGGTGACGAAGCCCCGCTCGGCGAGGCGGGTGGCGAAGCGGTGGTAGTAGGGGCTGTCGACCTTGGGATCGGCGACCTCCTGCGGGCGGCCCTCCAGCCCATGCTGGCACACCACCACCGGCCGCCGCTCGCCCGCCGCTATGTCTTTGGGCACCAGCAGGATGCCGTAGGCGAACACGTCGGGGAAGACGTCGAGCACCACTTCGTAGCCCCGGTACTTCGGCTCGTCGTACACCAGGCGCGCGCGCGGATTGGCGGGGAGGCTGGCGGCGGGCAAACGGCCGATCACCTCTTCCCACAGCATCTGCCGGTAGGGACGGACACTCTCCCGCCACGCCTCGGGCTGGGCGGCAGTCGCTTTCGACCACAGCGCCGCCCGGCGGTATTCCCCTTCCCGCATCAGGTGCTGGGTGTGCTCCACCAACTCCGTGAACTGGCGCCGGAGCCGGGCTTCCGCATCGAAGCCGGCGCGCTGTTCTTTCGGCGTGGGGCCGGAGGGCCGCAAGCGGGCTTCACTTCCCAATGACTTGAGGAGCATCGACAGAGTCTCGTCCGCGCCGGGGACCGTGCTGGAGACAACTGGCGCCTGCCACTCCGGTTTCAGCCCCTGCGTCAGTCGCGCGGCCCGCGCGGCCTCGGCGGTGACTGCGGCAGCCGGAAGGGCGGAGAGCACTCCCGGCGCGGCTCCCGAGCGGCCATCGCGCGGCGCGGGCGGACCCGCGACCGTCGGGCCGGGCGCGGCTTCCACGATCAACGCCCGGGGCGCGATCAGGCTCGCGACCTCGGCGTCTCCAAACTCGTCCAGCAGCGCCCAGACGTTCCGGTAGATCGGCTGGCTCCACAGCTCCTCGCGTGGCCCGAAGGCGCCGCTCACCACCGTCGCGTCGATGCGCTCGTCCAGCGCGCCGCTGTAGAGCGCCAGCAGGCCGCCTTCGCCGTAGCCGATCACGCCGACCTGACCGCCTCCCTGCCGCGCCAGCCAGTCCACCGCCGCCAGCGTCTTCTGCACCTCGTAGCCGAGGATGTGCCGGCCCATCTCGAAGGCGGCGCGGTAGATGAACTCCCGGTGCGGCTGGTTCGTCATCCGCACCGACGGGTGTCCGGAGTAGGTGTCCTTCCGGTCGATCAGCGTGGGGATGAGCACCCGGCAGCCGTTCTCCGCCAGCCGCCGTGCGAACTGCGCCTCCGGCGGCGCGCCGGGCGCCAGGCCGGCCAGCATCTCGGGCCTCCAGTCGCAGTCCGGCAGCGCCACGACGCTCGCGACGGCGGCCTTCTTCGGCTCCAGCAGCAGCCCCTCGGCGGTGACCCCTTTCAGCACCGACCACCGCACGGCTCGGATGCGATATCCCTTCTCGTCCGCGACGAGCGGACTTCCGGAGACGGACTGGACCAGCTCCAGGTCGGCGAACGGCTCGCGCGGGTCCACCACGCCCAGGATCTTCCGCAGCCGCTCCCGGTTCGGCGCGACGGAGCGGGCGTAGGCTTCCGGCGAGGAGACATCCCGCTTCCAGTGGCGCGTGCGGCGGGCGACCGAGGCCGCGGTCTCCAGTGTGAGATAGCGGTCGATCCCCGCCACCATCTCGGCCGCGAGGTCCCCGGTGGTTTCCAGCGGGCGGGCGCCGGGCAGTGACTGCGCGGCGAGGGAGGCGGGGTTCAGCATCAGGAGGAGCACTCCGAGGATCAGGTTTCGCATGATGAAAGGAGAAGCGCAGCTGCGTGAGGTGGAAGAGCGCGGATTGCCCGGCGGAAGGCCGGACGCATCCCATTCTCTGTTCCAGATGCAGGCCGGCAGTCCTTCCGGCGGCGCCGCCGCTCTCCACATCCCCCGTTTGCCCGGCGACGACAGCGGGCAAGATGGTCGCGGGAGGGTGAAAACGATGTCACGGAATATCATCGAGCAGCATCCGGACGAGTACCGTCAGGACCTGAACCCGGACTACACGGCGGGCGAGAACAACGGCCCACGCCAGACGCGCACGCGCACCGCGTACGAGATCAAAGAGCTGCACAACCGCAACCGCGACCTGCGAGACGACGAGCTGAAGCAGATCCCCGTGCTGCTAGAGGGCGAGCGGCTGGAGCAGGGAGCCGTCTACTTCGACCTGGCCCATCCGGAGAGCGGCGAGTTCAAAGCGATGGGGAACCAGGAGGCGGGCCCGCAGAACTGGTTTGTGGCGAAGAGCGAGATCGACTACCAGCTCTGGAACCTGATCACCGGCGTGGACAACTGGAACCGCCTCGGCGACCTGGTGGACGAGGGCGACAGCTAGGCTGCCGTGCCACGCCCGCGAACCGAATCCGAAGAGGCTCCGGCGCGGCGCTCCTCCGATACGAAGAGCGTCGCGCCGGATGCGCCTGCGTCTGGGGACACGCTCTCTGCATCGAACGCCGGATCACCAGCGGATGCAGCCGGGAAGCGTCCGTTCGATATCGACCTCGCGATGGACCGCATCCGCGAGGCCGTCCGGCCGTTCGCCCGCGCCGCGCTCTTCGAACTGGCGGACGAAGGCTATGGTTCCGCCTTCGAGCAGCTCGTCGCCTGCATCATCTCTATCCGCACCCGCGACGAGGTGATGCTCCCCACGGCGCGGCGGCTCTTCAAGACGGCGCGGACGCCGGCGCAAGTCCTCGCGCTGACCCCGGAGCAGATCGACGCGCTCATCCGCGCCAGCTCCTTCCACGAAGCGAAGGCGCGGCAGATCCACGAGATCGCCCGCCGCGTCGTTCAGGAGCACGGAGGCGAGCTGCCGTGCGATAACGACGTCCTGCTCTCGTTTGCGGGCGTCGGACCGAAGTGCGCGAACCTCGTCCTTGGCATCGCCTGCGACCAGCCCCGCATCGGCGTGGACATCCACGTTCATCGCATCACGAACCGCTGGGGCTACGTGGCCGCCGCCACCCCGGAGCAGACGATGCTTGCACTCGAAGAGCGGCTGCCCCGCCGCTACTGGGTCGAGATCAATCGCCTGCTCGTGCCGTTCGGCAAGCACGTCTGCACCGGCAACCTGCCCCACTGCTCCACCTGTCCCGTGCTGGACATGTGCCGGATGATTAACGTCACGAAGCACCGTTGAGAGCCCGCCGTCCCCTATCATCGCTAGTCCCCTTCCAGCGTCCACGCTGCTTCCGCTTCCGCGTCCACGTCCCACGCGAGTTGCCCGTTGGAGCGGCATAGCACCCGAAACGCGAGGTTCGGCGTGCGCAGGATGCGACGGTCTTCCCCCTCCTCGTCTACTTCCTGCAGACTACGTCGCGGGCGACGGAACACCTCCACCTCGATGAGTTCACCCCGCACCATGGCTTCCCGGCCATCGATACATTCACCGGGCCAGACTTTCCGGGGTGGGATCTTAATGGGGCTGCCGACCAGGCCAACGACCTCATCAAGCTCGATGTAATCCGACGCAGCCAGCATCGGCCGCCAGAGCTCCGTGTCAGCCGCCAGAGTCGCATAGATCGAGACGGCCTTCACCCGCTTCTTCTCCCACTCTGGGAGAGCAAGAGCGCAGAGGTCCCGCTCCCCAAAGAGGTCATAGCCTGTAACGCGATGCGCGAAGACAGGCTGCTCTGTTTCCATCACCGCGCCAACCAGCTCCCCCAGGGCCCACTCCTCGCGTGTTCGCGGTATGTAGAAGTCCCGGTCGTTGTGCCGGTTGCGGCGAATTGACAGCCGGTCACTTCGGACATGCTCCGTACAGCGCATACGGGGCTTGTCGCTGAAGAGCAGGCTGGGCATCAGGGCGCACCGGATCGCGAGGAAGGGGACTTCTCGGGTCAGGGTGTCAGGTTCGCGGAGTAGCTCAAGCAGCCGGCGTGCGGCGCAAGCGGGAGATCGCTCTGTCTTATTCAAGAGGAGCGGGATGTTGAGGCCATGCTCCTGAAGGAAGCTCCGCATAAACGGCCGCGGCATGGTGAGGGCGGCAGAGAAGCGGCGCGACATTCGCTCCGGGACATAGTCCTGCTTCTTCATCCCGGGAGGAAACGGGGCGCAGTCGAAGGCGTGGAGGTACTCCCGCAGGATCTCATAGAACTCGTGGAGGAGGGTGAGTGTCTGCTTCGTTACAGCATTCCGCTCGTTGGTCACCACGAGCCACACGCCTTGCTCAAGTGTGCCGTTGTGGTTTCCGAAGTGCCCTTTGGCCAACGGCGGGATGCCTGGCGGATTCACCACTAGTGGTCCGTCATGGCTGGAATGATACGTTGGTGAACGCCTTTCAGGTCAGCGCACACCTATCAATGGATCGTTGACGGACTACTAGCCCCAGTTCCGTCAAGAACAGGCGCGCGGCGTCAAACGAGACCGGGGGCTTCAAGCCCGCTTCACTCGCGATGACGAGCGCGAGTTCTTCCACCGCCAAATGCGGCGCGAGTTCGAAGTTGTAGCGGTGCTGGAGTTGCCACGCGAGTCTTGCGACCGGCGTATCAGCGATGTCGTGCGGCCAAGATGCCATTCGCTTTCCACAGCAGTTCGTCCATCGGGCAGCCCTTGGAAATGCAAACCTATGCTTGCATAATTTCCACAGGACCGCCACCAGTTTTCGGCGCTGAAGTGGGCCGTGAGGGGAAGGCGGAGGGGATCGAGCGGTGATTCCGGCAGAGCTGACACGCGGGAGAGGCTACTCGGGGTCTGCTGGCGGGGTGGGAGACGCCGGCCGTTCATCCAGGAGATTCAGGCCGGTGAAGCGCTGATACATCTCAACGACGAACCGCATCACGTCCGGCGTTGGCTCACTACTCAGGCTGTTGCCGGAGCGGAACCGCTGATCCCCGATGACGTAGTCATAAGCCCGGCGGAGGCGATCCAACTCCAGGTCTACTTCATCCGGTTCTTCCAGCCGGCCGGCGCGCCGCAGCACCTCCGCAGCCGTCGCTCCGTAGTAGCGAGCCAGCTTCTTCAAGAACTCCGGGTTTGGCGGGTTCCGCTGCCCTCCCTCGATGAGGGATAGGTAGCCCGGTGAGATCTGGCACTCGCGCTGCACGTCGCGGAGTGACTTCCCCGCCGCTTCACGCAACTCCCGTAGATAACGGCCGAACTCGGTCTTCTGCTGTGGCGTGAGCATCAATGGGCCTCCCACACCTACTTTATCATCCCGGAGATTCGCCTGCAAACAGTTTGTTACTCGTCTGTGAACATACCTCTGGCGTCGGGACGAGGCTTGTGTTACATGTCGGATAACGTCGTGCTTCTGAGGTGTAAACGCTTATGCCCAAGGTATGTGTCAGGACAGCTGTTGTTCGGGATAGGTTGGTTCGGCGCAATATCAGCCAGAACAACCTCGCGCAGAAAGTCGGTGTCTCGCAGGGATACCTCTCCCAGTTGCTCTCACACCACCGGAGCCCCAGTCCCCGGTGCGAGAACGGCTCATGGACGTGCTGCGGGTCGAGAACTTCGATGACCTGTTTGTGAGCGCAAGCGATGAGTAAGCCGCTGCAACTGACGGAGCTACGCCGTGCGGTTCTCGTCACCAGCAACGGCACTCGCGCGGAGTATGTCGAGCGGATCGATGAGGGGCCGACCTGCCGGCATAGCTGGCGCCGCAGCCTGGAAGTACTGCGCGCCTCTGACCCATGTCCCTTTCCGGTCCTTCGTGGGGAGGAGCGATCATGAGTGGAGAGGACCTGAGCCCGCTAACCCTCGCCCGGGAGGTCCGTGAGCGCGCGTGGTGGCCCATTCCCGTTAACGGTAAGAGACCGGTGGTGAGAGAATGGCCGGCCCAACGCATCGAACCAGATCAGACCCCGGAGCTGTTCCGTGGCTCCTGTACTGGTGTCGGCGTGAATCTCGGCGCCTCGGGTCTCAAGGACCTGGAAGCGGACTGCCCGGCCTCGGAGTACGTCCTGGCCGAGCTAAAACCCCCCACCGAATGCGTTTGGCACCGGGATGGGCGCCAGCATCGGATCTACAACTGCGCCGAGGCAGACAGCGCGGCATGGCAAATCGCCAAAGCTGGCGCGGAGGGCGCTTCGATGCAGTTGACGCTAGTGGAACTGCGCGGAGGTAACGAGCAGAGCGTCTTTCCTGGTTCGAGGCACCCGAAGGGGGGCCGATACCAATGGATGCGCGATGGCGTTCCTTCCACGGCATCCTACCAGGCGCTCTGGCGGACAGCGCGTATGGCCACAGTGGCCGGGGCGCTCGCTCATTACTGGCCCGGGCAGGGGGCACGGCACCTGGCGGCCCTGGCCGCCGCGGGCCACCTCCGCCGAGCTGGAGTCACGGAGAAGGAGACAGCAGTCATCATCCGCGCAGCCGCCCGAGCGGCCGGCGATGAGGAACTGGAAGACCGCGTGGAGGCGGTGCGGACCACCTATGCGAAGGGAGAGGATGAGCCGCAGACCGGGCTCCCCCGACTTGGGGAGCTCTGCGGAGAGACCCTCGCCCGATGGATGCAGCGGCACCTGCCGGCGAAGCGCGCGTGGGCCGTCGGTGGAAGCAGCTCACCGCCTGTGGATGGCGCCGAGGGCAGCAGCGTAGAAGCAGAGCCATCGCCTAACGAACTTCTGGTCGCCGCGGCAGCCGCAACCGGCGCGGAGCGGACCGGCTACTTACAGCAGCTTGCCACCAGTGTCGCGGGGGAGCCACTGGTAGAGGAGCAGTGGGCTGATGAAGTACGGAACGCTGGTCTGGCGAGAAAAACCGCGTTTCTGGCCGAAGTCCGTAAGCGGTGCCCTTCCACCTTGCAAGCATCACCGGGGAGGCCTGGAGCCGAGATCACCGAGGAGCGGGAGCGCGTAGGGATCTACAGCGTCCAGGATGGCCGGCTGTTCTACGACCGCGATACTCCGGCTGGGGCGCTGCCTGTACCGATGTGCAACTTCACCGCGCGTATCGTTGCGGAGGAAGTGCGGGACGACGGCGCGGAGCGGACCACCGTGTTCACGATCCACGGACGCCTGCAGAACGGCCAGCCTCTCCCGCCGGCTGCGACGCCAGCGGATCGTTATCCCAGTCTGGGGTGGGTGGTGGCGCATTGGGGCAGCGCGGCCGTAGTGTACGCCGGCCAGTCCATCAAGGACCACCTCCGAGCCGGCATCCAGCTACTGAGTGGGGAAGTGCCGCGCCGGACGGTGTACGGCCACATGGGCTGGCGGCGTATCGATGGGAGGTATCTGTTCCTCCACACGGGTGGAGCGATTGGACCGGAAGGACCGGTTCCTGAGATCGAAGTCTCCCTGGGACAGGGGCGCCTCGCGGCCTACGCACTGCCGGAACCCCCGGCGGGCAAGGAGCTGCAGCGGGCGATCCGCGCGTCCCTGGCGTTACTCCGCCTGACCCATGCAGAGATCATGTATCCGCTGCTGGCGGCCGTCTACCGGGCGCCGCCTCCCCCAGCGGCGCCCGTTGACCTCGCCGTGTTCGTGGCCGGCGGCACGGGGGCGCAGAAGAGCGAGCTAACCGCGATGGCGCAGGCGCACTTCGGGGCCGGCTTCCACGCCAAGGCGCTGCCGGGGAACTGGAGCACGACCTCCAACAGCCTGGAAAAGCAAGCGTTTCTCACCAAAGATTCCCTCTTCACCGTGGACGACTTCGCGCCGTGCGGCGCCACCACGGACGTGCAGCGTCTCCATCGGGAGGCGGACCGCCTCTTCCGGGCGCAGGGCAACCATGCCGGACGGGGGCGGATGCGAGCGGACGGCTCGCTCCGTCCCGAGTACTACCCGCGGGGGCTGGTCCTCTCCAGCGGCGAGGACGTTCCGACAGGGCATAGTGTCCGCGCCCGCCTGGTGGTGCTGGAGGTCACGCGCGGTGACGTGGACCTGGAGCTCCTCACCCAGGTGCAGGAGGCAGCCGGCGAGGGAGTGCTGGCCGAGGCAATGGCGGGATATCTCTCCTGGCTAGCGCCACAGATGGAGGACCTGGGATCGGAGCTGCGCGCCCGGCTCCGGGAACTCCGGAGCAAGGCGCGGACGGGCGGAGTGTTCCATGACCGCACTCCCGACAACCTCGCAAGTCTGGCCGTCGGGCTGGAGTTCTTTCTGAGGTACGCAGAAGAAGCAGGAGCAATCACCGCGGATGAGAGTGAGC
>Ga0216301_1000293_pt1 | contig 13668 bp, 11 predicted proteins | sample 4hB_Boncat_minus_FD_156203 | JGI IMG/M metagenome (GOLD analysis project Ga0216301, IMG submission 156203) | Terrestrial sediment cell enrichment communities for BONCAT metagenomics from Utah, United States - 4hB_Boncat_minus | ecosystem: Environmental > Terrestrial > Deep subsurface > Rock...
GATGATCGGCACGAGCATCCGCTCGATGACCTTGAGCTGCCGATGCTCCCGCCCCTCGACGAGGGTGATGGCGTCGCCCGTGCGGCCCGCCCGCCCGGTTCGGCCGATGCGGTGGATGTACTGCTCCACGTCCCACGGGATGTCGTAGTTGATGACGTGGGTGACCGTCTCGATGTCCAGACCACGGGCGGCAACGTCGGTCGCCACGAGCAGATCCGCGTTGCCTTCTCGGAACCGGCGCATTACGCGGTCCCGCTCCGGCTGCCCCATGTCGCCGTGCAGGGCCTCTGCGTTGTAGCCACGAAGACGGAGCGCCTCGGTCAGGTCGTTGGTCTCTTGGCGCGTTCGGCAGAAGACGATGGTGGGGCCCGGCGTCTCCATGTCCAGCACGCGCGCCAGCGCCTCCAGCTTCTTGCCGCGAGGAACCTCGTAGTAAGTCTGGTCGACCGTCTCCACCGTCCGTCGCTTCGCCTCGATGGAGACGTGCTCCGGGTCGCGAAGGAACTGCCGGGTCAACGCGGCGATGCGGGGCGGCATGGTCGCGGAGAAGAAGGCCAACTGCCGCTCCTCGGGAAGCTCCGCGAGGATCGCCTCCATGTCCTCCATGAACCCGAGCGCCAGCATTTCGTCGGCTTCGTCGAGAACGCAAACCGCTACTCTCTCCAAGGTCAGGGATCCACGACGCAGGTGGTCCAAGACGCGGCCTGGTGTACCGACCACGACCTGCGCCCCCTCACGCAAAGCCCGGAACTGCCGGTCGATCGGCTGTCCACCATAAACGGGAACCACGCGAAGGCCGGTGTGTTTGGCGAGGTCGTACACGCCGCCTGCCACCTGCACGGCAAGCTCGCGAGTGGGAGCCAGGATGATCGCCTGGGTGTGCCGTTGGGAAACATCGATCCGCTGGATGATCGGCAGTGCGAACGCGGCAGTCTTGCCGGTTCCCGTTTGGGCTTGGCCGATCATGTCCCGTCCGGACAGCAACACCGGGATCGCCCGCGCCTGAATGGGGGTCGGTGACTCGAAACCCAGTTCGGTGATCGCCCGCACGATTGGTTCGGCTAGACCGAGCTCCGCGAACGACGGCAGCTCGGCCGGCGCTGGCGGTGCCGCCTCTTCCTCGGGCGCTGGAGGCGCGACCTTTTCCGGCTTCGGAGGCTTCGGACGATCCTCTGTCTTCGGCTTCCGCGGCGCGGCGGCTCCCTTGGCAGGGGCCTTCTTCTCAGTGGGCTTCCGTTCGGTGGTCTTCTTGGGGGGCTTGGGCATAAATTCTGTTCAGACGGCGCCGACACGGGGACACGAGAGTCAGGATTCGGCGCTGGACAATCTGACGTTACCTGCCATTAGGGGTTCCACTGGTGACGCGTGAGGCGTGACTCGTGAGATGTGACCAGATCTGTCACGTGTCACGAGTCAAACTTCAGCTATGGACATGAAGTCGATCATCGCGACGCGCCGGGACAACAAGCGGCACTCGGAAGCCGAACTCCGGTGGTTGGCGGAGGGGGCCGCGAACCACACGGTGCCGGACTACCAGATCGCGGCTTGGCTGATGGCGGCCTACCTCAATCCTCTGAACGATGAAGAAACGGCTTGGCTGACCATCGCGATGGCGGAGAGCGGCGAGCGGATCGATCTTTCCGGACTTCCGAAGCCTTGGGTCGACAAGCACAGCACCGGCGGCGTCGGCGACAAAACGACGATCGTGGTCCTTCCCCTCCTTGCGGCGTGCGGACTGACCTTGGTCAAGATGAGCGGCCGCGGACTTGGCGTGACGGGCGGGACGGTCGATAAGCTCAGCAGCATCCCCGGCTTCCGGCTCGACCTGTCGCCCGACGAAATGAAGGAACAAGCAGGCCGCATCGGCCTTGCCCTCACGGGCCAGACCCCTAACCTTGCCCCCGCCGACAAGACTCTTTACGCGATTCGGGATGCCACGGGAGCCGTTAGCAACATCCCCCTGCTCGTAAGTAGCATCCTTAGCAAGAAGATCGCCGGAGGCGCAGAGACGGTGGTCCTCGACGTGAAGTGCGGAACCGGCGCGTTCATGCAAACCACCCAAGAAGCTCGGCTGCTGGCCCGGGGGCTGGCCCAGACCGCGAAGTTGTGCGGCCTCAACACGCGGATCGTGATCAGCGAGATGAACCAGCCGCTGGGCAGCGCCATCGGGAACGCTCTCGAGGTGGCGGAGGCGTTGGAGGTGCTCGGCGGCAAGGGCGGCCGGTTCACCGACCTCTGCGTCGATCTCTGCGCAATCGCGCTCGAGGCTTCGGGAGTCGCGGCCGACCGGAAGGCCGCTGGCGATAGGGTTCTGCAGGCGCTAAGTTCGGGAGCCGCCTTGGCCAAGGCCTATGAGTGGTTCCAGGCCCAAGGGGCGCCGGAAGGATTCGAACTGCCCAAGGCACCGGTTCAGCGGACGGTTACCGCCAAGGACGCCGGTTGGGTTTCCCGCATTGACGCCGAGACCGTTGGGTGGGCGGTGATCAGCCTGGGCGGAGGACGCCAAAAGAAGGAGGACGACATCGATCCTAGCGTCGGAGTCGTCCTCGCTGCCGAGGTGGGCCAGCGAGTCGAGCGGGGGCAGGAGCTCTTTACCGTTCACGCTCGTACCGATGCCGATGCCCAGGCGGCGGCGGGGCGAGTGATGAGCGGCCTGCAGGTCGCACCTTTCGAGGTCCCGGCGGTTCCTCCCATCATCGCGACCCTTTAGGCACCGTCTCGCGCGCTGAACTGCAGCCGGTATCGGCGAGGAGTGAGGCCGGTTCGCCGTTTGAACTGCTCGTAGAACTGGCTCGCGCTCTGAAACCCCGACTCGGCGGCCACGAGGTCGACCGGGTCGTCGGTGGCGGCGAGCAGGCGCTGGGCGTGGGACACCCGGTGCTGCAGGATGTAGTCTCCGAGGGTAGTTCCGGTAGCCGTGCGGAAGAGCCGCATCGCGTAGCTTGGGTGGAGACCGACCTCCCCCGCGACATCCTCGACCCTAATCTCCTCGCGGTATCGCCGAGCGATGAGGGCGCACATGCGCTCGATGGCCGTTGGGTCTCCCGAAGGTGCTTGAGGCTGCACCCCTCGCTGCAGGGCGAAACGTCGCAACGTCGCCTCCACTTCCAGGAGTACGACCTGGATCAGCTCAGTCTGCCCAGTCGAAAGGTCAGTAGACCAATCGGCCATTGCCTCGCCGAGGCGAGATTCCTCCTCCGCAAGCATGAGTTCCCCCCGGAGCAGCCGCTCGGAAAAGGAAGGGGGCAGCCGCCAGCTTAGAAACCAGGGGAGCGGCAAGGTGAGCACACTGAACCTTGTTCCGGCCATCACCTGTACGAGTTGATGGGGCATCGCGCCCCAGAACAAAGCGAGCCGCATGGCTGGAACCTCCACACGCTGGCCGCCCATGAAGTACGTCATCTGCCCTTCGTGCAGGTAATTGAGCTCCAGTTGGTTGTGCCAGTGGGGGCGCGGCATCACCTGAGGCCGGGTCGTCGAGGCCGAGAAGCCCATTTGCGAGTAGTCAGCGGCAGGTGACGGCTTCAAGGTCAGGATCCCGGAGAAAAGTCGTCCTGTTCGCGACTTCCCTTCCATATCGTTAGCTTACACTCTCTCTACGATGAGCACTGTCGCCCTTGACCTCAAGCCGTACCACCTCACCTCCGAACAGGTCGCTGCCTTCGACCGCGATGGCTTCCTGATCCTTCGCAACTGGATCACGGGCGACTTGCTGACCCGACTTCAGGAAGCGGGCCACCAGTGGATCTCCGATGGGCTCTCCGCGAGCCCGGACAATCCGTGGTTCGGGGACTACAACTTTGCGAAGCGTGAACAAGGCGAGGTGATGTTCCGCGTGGACTACCTCCACGACAAAGGGCACCGAGCGTCGCTGGACCTCCTGGGCTGCCCCCAGGTGCTGGGAGTCGCGGAGAGCCTGTGCGGTCCGAACTTCGTCCCCACTTACGAGTCGATGGTGTTCAAGCAGGAAGGGGACGGCGAGGTGATCCGCTGGCACCAGGACGCCGTGCATCCCCGACGCTGGCGCATCTTCAACTTCGACCTGTACCTCGACGCCTCGAAGAAGGGAGCAGGAGCGTTGCGCGTGATCCCCGGCAGCCAAATCCAGAAGCTCGACGCCTGCCGTCTGGAGCAGGAGCACGGCTGGGACGCGCCGGGAGTCATCCACGCGGAGATGGAACCGGGAGACGTGCTATTGCACGATGTGATGGTGGTCCACGGCTCCGAACGCACCCTGGGCAACCGCCTGCGCCGGACGATCTACTATGAGTTCCGGGCCGCCGAGCAGATCATCAGCGAGGGCCCGTGGGACCGGGAGTGGGTGGACAAGCGCATGCGCCTCGTGCCCCTCGGTCTGCGCGCCTACCAGGAGTCCTACCCCGACGCCCTCCAATTCGAGTGGCAACCCTCACCCGAGTTCCGGCAGGCGGCAGACGGAGATTTAGAGGCCGAGCTGAAGGTCGCCCACGTGGTCCATACGAACGGAAGCTTCTGCAGCGCGGGAAGCGTCGTCTAGGGCTGAACAGGCCACCCCTTTGGGAGTCAGGGACTGCGCCGTCCGTTAGCAGGAAAACGAGCAAAGGGGCTGGGGTGCGAGCGAGGCTCGGGCTGCGCCCGAGGGTCGGTGGAACACCGACCCCACAACCGGATCGATTAGCCAGTTATCGTCGCCCTTACAGGTAACTCATGGCCGAGCCGTCGTAGGCACCAAAGGCGCTCTGCCCGTCCGCCTGGTACTCGAAGCGGAAGTTGACGGTGGTGTTCTTACCCGCCCCCGAATAGGAGCCAAAGCGCACGGTGTGGGTCACGCTCCCACCCACGGGGCAACTTCCGAGGCGGACGGGGAGGGTTCCCTGAAGATGCCCTCCCTCCACATTTGCATCCACCAAGGTCACTTCTCGAAGCGGCGAGGAAGTGGCGTTGCGGAGGGTGATCTGGGCCTCAAATCCACCGGCGGTCCGGCGCATCGTCGCCACGCCGTCCACGCCGGGGATGCTTCCCGCCCCGGCGCCCATCAGGGCGTTACAACCGCCAAGAGCAACAAGGAGAAGGGGGAGGAAGAGAATTGCGCGTCGGGTCATGGGCCTATGCCCTATTCTCGGCTTTTCTTAACGCTGTTGGAGGGCAGCGGCGGGAAACTGGTAATCACCCTCCACCCAGGGGTGCCGTCGTCCTTTCGCCCCGGGATCTCGATGTCGAGCTTCTTTTGGAAGCGCGGCAACACGAAGAACGCGAAAGGCCGCGTCTGGAGTTGGACTCCGGGGTTTAGCGGCTGCACGTCAAGGCGCAGGATGTGGCGATCACCATCGGTCTTCGTGCCGACGACCACGACGTTCCGAGCTGGCGAGACCTCGCCCACAAAAACCGCGAGCACCACCGTCTTCTGGAAGTCCGCGTTCGGAGCATCGTGTCCCGGCACCGGCGGACGCCCGCTCGTCAAGACCTTCGTGCCCCCGTGGCTCGCCCACACCGACTGCCACTGCTCGCGGGAGGTGACCAGTTCGATGCTCGACTCCGTGCGAAGGCTGTCCTGACCCACCATCGCCCCCAGCACCCGCAGGTCGGCCTTATCCTCCTGCTTCGCCTGGGCCGCAACGATAGCGGCGGCCATTCCAATAAACTTGACGATGCTGACCATCCTGTATCTCTCTACTCTGAAGTAGGGAGCATTGTCCTTCCTCCTTATACTAAGGGCTGGGGCGCAGCTCGATTCAACTGTTTTCACTATGAGACAGTAGGCCCGCAGGGCCTGTAGCCGACGGATGTTCGTGCCGGCGTGGACGTGTGGTTTCTACAACCGCCCGCGCAGGCACGAACCATCCTGCGACTACAGCCGCTTCGCGGCTAACCAGTTAATCTTTTCTTCTGTTAGTCCATTGGCTTCAGCCGTGTTCGCAAGCCGATCCTGAGCGCTCCAGAACCTCTGCCAACCGGCGCTTCGGTCGTCGAGCACGATGGACTCGACGACCTTCGCGACAAGCCGTTGGGCCGAGGGGTCGAGCCCCTCGAACGCCTTTGCCGTGTCCGGCTCGACCTCAAGCTTGATGTAGACGCTCGCCATTAGCCTAGTATCCGACGAACTACACGATCGCCTTGCGGGTGAACTCCTCGCCACGGTTGCGGCCGATCGGCTTCACCGATGCGACGTTCTCCGGAGCGTAGTCGAGGAGTTGGAGCCAATCTTCCTGCGTGTCGCTCTTGGGGAAGATCTCGTTCTCCTTGTACTCGCGATTCACGCCTTGGATCAAATCCTCAAGCATCACGCCCGACTCCTGCTTGGGGTCGGCGATGGCCCGCTTGATGGCGCTCTCCTTGGCCCGGTCGACGATGCTCTTGAGCAGGGCACCCGAGATTAGGTCCTTGAAGTGGAGCGTCTCCGAGGAGCCGTTGCGCAGGAACACCTTGAGGAACTCCGTCTCTCGGTTCTTCCGCCACACGTGGTCGATGGTCGCCTCGATCAGTTCCTTCCGGGCGCAGTCGATCTCGCCGTTCCACCGGCGCAGCAGTTCCGGGTCCACCGGGATGCCCGCGTGGAGGTAGATCCCCAGGATCTGCTCCGCGCTGGCCCGGTCGGGGCGCGTTACCTTGACCTTGCGGTCGATTCGGCCCGGACGCAGGACCGCCGGGTCGATGTAATCGGGCCGGTTGGAAGTGAGCATGAGCACCACGTTCTCCAAGGACTGGAGACCGTCGAGCTCCGCGCAGAACTGCGGGACGACCGTGTTGCTGATGTTCAGGTAGCGGCCGCTGGAGCGGGTCCGCAGGACGGACTCCGCTTCGTCCATGAAGATAAAGACCAAGCGGCCTTCTTTCGCCTTCTCGCGGGCGGTCCGGAAGATCTCCCGCACCATGCGCTCGGTCTCGCCCAGCCACATGTTCAGGATCTTCGGGCCGGAGATGGCCATGAAGTACTCCTTGACCGGCTCGCCCTTTCGCTCGCTGTACTCCTGGGTGAGGTTGTAGGCGGTCGCCTTGCCGATCAGGGTCTTTCCGCAGCCGGGAGGGCCGTAGAGGAGGATGCCCTTGACCGGCTTCTGCTCGAACCGCTCGAAGATCTCCGGGTATAGCAGGGGCTGCTCGATGGTGTCGCGGATGAGTGCGATCGCGTCGTGCTGCCCGCCGACCTTCTCCCAGGGGATCTGGGGGACGTCCTCGAGGAAGTAGTCCCGGCTCTCCTGCTTGGCGTAGTGCTCCAGGGCGATGCGGCCACTGGGGTCGAGGCGGACCTCGTCACCCGCCATGATCTTCGCATCACGGATGCCTTCGCCGCGAATGACGATGCGGCCGTCGGACCCGGGAGTTTCGCTCCCGACCCGCAGGCGACCGTCCTCAAAGGCTTCGCCAACCTTGATCATGCCGCCGTTCACACTGGGGGGCAGCGTGCCGACGACGGCGTACGCGTCGTTGACCTTGACCCGGGTGCCGGTGATGAGCTCTTCGGCTTCGACCTTGGGGTCGACCTGGGCCACGAATTCTTGGTCTCCGAGGGCGATGAGGGCCAGCTTGGCGGCCTCGTTCGCCGGTTCCTCTCCCTCTTTCGCCCGGTCGTCTAGCCAGTGGATAAAGACGCCGAGGCGATTGGCGGGAGCCGTAAGCTTGTTGTAAGCCTCCTCATACTCCGCCAGCAGCTTCTGCACCTCTTCGCGGTCCTTGGACTCGCTCTGGAGGGCGGTGCGAAGCGCGGCGACGTAGTTTTGTAGTCGCTGGTTGTCCTTGGGCGTCTGCTCGGCAATCTTCTCGAGCAGTTCCAAGGAGCGCGAGGTGTCTCCCGATGCCATAACAGATAGTACGCCGTCCTGAGGTCCAGAATTGGAGGCGTCTGAGGCTTTTGCTGACGGGGGTCTTCAGGGTCCGATCACCCCATCACACATCACCCGCTCAACCATCATCTGCCTCCCTCACCCCCAACCCCCTCGCCCATTCCAGGGCACCCTTCGCCGGGCTCAGGGCAGGCTACATCCCTGAAACAGGAGAGGGGGCTCTTTTTAGTTCTCTTGGGGGAGGGACTCGACGACCACGTCGACGAACTGGCGGATGTAGGCGGCAGCGATCTCGTCCGAGAGGATCTGCTTTTGGAATCGGGCGGCGCGTTGGTAGGCGTCGGCGGGCTGGATTCCTACGGAGCGGGCGACCTCGGCTTCGGCGAGGACGGCTTCGTGAAGCATCGTGTACAGGGCCATGTCCGTCGCGTTGACCTTGCTGAACTGCTGGCGCGAGATCTCGGCGGCCCGCTGAATCTTCAGCTTCAGGTCCCAGCTACTGTTGTCCGCGAAGAACGGGTCCAGAAGGCCACAGGCGCGGAGGGTGGCCCGGCTGTCGAGCCAGGTGTTGCCGGAGAGTCGAAGGCGTTTCAGCGCCCCCGCGAGGGTTCGGCCGTTGCCGTGCATCTGGAAGGCGATGACCTTGATAAGGCTGGGCGAGAGGGCCAGCCCCTCGACGTTGCTCATCTGGTTCAGCAGGAGCACGCGCTCGGCAGGCTCCGCAGCCCCCATGGTCGCCAGCGTCCACTCCCGCCCGGCCGGAAGGAAGCTTCGGACTTGGCGGCTTGCCTTAGGCACGGTGAAGGCGAGGATGGTCGGCCGGCTCATCCGAACGCGGCGCTCGAGGGCGATCCGCAGGTTGAGCTTTAGGCGCGCCTTGTCGAGGACTTCTTGAACGTTGTCCAAGATCAGCGGGCCCGAGGTTTCCAAGCGGGCGGCGTTGGCCAGGAAATCGGTCGCGGAAATCGGCTCCGGCGCGCTCGGCATGTCGTGCGAGAGGCGATAGGAAACGGCCTCTAGCAGGTGGGTTTTTCCCCAGCCGCTTGGCCCCACGATGGCGACCAACGGGTTCATCCCCGCCGCGAACAGCAGCCCCGCTTCGATCGCTTGGACGTTGGACGGCAACGCCGCCAACGAACCGAACGAGCGGTCTCCTTTTTGAAACAGCACCTCTGACAACTTCGGTGCACTCGGAACCCCGGCCTTGTGGTTAAGCAACGCCATTGCTCTTAATCTCTCCCCCAAACAAACACCCGCCCACCTAGGTGGGCGCAGACACTGCAATCATTCTCTTGAAGGCAGTGCCGCTGGTCAAGGGCGTTCTAGGCCAATTCCGCGAAGGTTCGGGAGCGTCATTTGCTCTATAAAGCTCCTGTTTTCTGCGGATATCGCGATCTGGAGAATTTTCAGGGCCGGTGGCTATTCCGAAGATTTGGGAGTCCCGTGCCGGATCTTTTGCCAGTATGTTAAGAAATCGAATTCAGGGCTGGTCGTGGGACCGTGGCACTTGGCGCACGACTCCGCTCCGATCTTCGGCATCTTGGCCGTGTACGGTGCGTCCGCGTGGGCGGCCCCTCCGCCATGGCACGACTCGCAGCCGACGTCCGCCAGTTGGGGTGTCGCCGCGCGCGATCGGAAACCCTTCTCCTGCTCTAGCCCCACCACGTGGCAAGAGACACAGTCGGGGTCGCGCCCATGGCCGTCGTCCTCGAGCGTCTTGAGGGCGTGGGCGTGCGAGGTCCCTTGCCAAACCTTAAGGTCTTGCTGGTGGCAGCTTCCGCACTTCTCCGTCCCGGCAAAGTCGCCCCCGGCCTGTCGGGGCAGACGATCGAGCAGGCCCGCCTGATCGACTCGCTTGAGGTAGGTCCCGTACAACTTGGCGACCTTCGCGTTGTCCTTCACGTCGGGCCCTAGGTTGATGGGGCTGTAGCCCTGGAAGGCCCCGCTGCTGAACGTCAGCCGGACCAGGTGCTTCCCCTGCTCGCCCGGAGTAGCTAACACCGTGTTACCGACCTTTTCCATCTTCTCGGACGGGCTGCCGGACTGGCGGTAGACGATCAGCCGAAGCTTGGGAAAGCGCGTCGCCAATCCGGCTGCTTCCTCCCTCGAACCCTGAAGCATGAGGATGGGCTGAAGACCCCCAGTCTCCGCTTCCGAAATGAGCTTCTCGACCGCCTCATCGAGCTTCAGTGCGCGCCGCTGGAGCGACTCCGCAAGTTCAGCCGACTGAACAGTTGCCCCGCCGATGAGGAAGGGACCTTCCCTCTTCGTTGCCGGGATTTCACCGGTTGGATCCTCTTCTAAGCTCGTGCTAATGAACCGCCCGTTGGCCAGGCTGGCGAGCGACCCCATCATGCCCCTTCCCAGGCGGGCTTCCGAGGTGGTGAGGTTGATGGCGGTGACGTTGACCGCAGCCAAGGCCTCCGCGATCGTTTCCGCCTTCATCTGGTCTTGGCGGCTAGCTCCCCGCACAAGCCCGCCGTTCTCCAGCACGATCGTGCGCCCCGGCTCGGTGTACTGGCGTATTGCCTCCGTCCGGCGTCGGATGCCGCCGGACATCGGTTTCGTGCACCCGCAGGGCGAAAGGTAGCCGTCGGTGTGGCCGCCGACGATGAACGTCCAAGGGCGCTCGGGCTGCTGCCCGCTGAGGGCGGCGGCGACGACACCGCCGAGACCGAACAGCAGCGCCCAGTGCCTCATTGCACGCTGCCGCGCACGGGCAACCGGATTTCTGGCTGCTTGGGATCGGTCGTCTTCACCACGATCTGGCCGTTGATGTCCACGATGGACTTGCCGTCGTACACCACCGTCACCTTGTAGTCTTCGCCCCGCTTCACCGGTTGGTGGCTGAACTGGAGGTTCGGGACGTTGCTGGTGATGCTGGTGATGGTGTAAGCGGCTCCACCCGGACGACTCACGAGGAAAGAGGTCTTCTTGCCTTGCTTCGAAAGCTGGCCCAAGTACAGCTCTTCGGGCATCGCAACGATTCCTTTCTGCGCGTAAAGGGGAAAGCGCAGCCGAGGCCGGTTGGGGTCGGTCGTGCGGACGACGAGCGTTCCCTCAGCGCGTCCGGTCGGGAACGGCTCTTGGAAGTCGATGGTCATCTTGTAGCCAGACCGCTTCTTGCTGGCTTCGCCCATCTCCGGATCGGCGATGAAGCCGGCCCACGGCTCCATCGTTACCTCGCCGGGGAAGCCGTCGAACTGGGCACCCTCCGGCTGCAGGCTCGAGCCTTCGGGAAGGGTGAGGTAGACCACCTTTCGGTTCTCTCCATCCTTGAGCACGGCGACCGGACCGCCCGGGGTCAGGAAGCGGAAGCTCGGCACCACTCGGACCTTGAGCGGAATAACGAGGGACGGTCGCTCGGGGTCGTTCGTGAAAAGGACCAGCTTCTTGTGGACGTCGCCTACAAGTTCCGTCGTGTCGATCCGGGACCGGAGGATCGCGCTGCCGCCAGCCTCAATCTTTCCAGGAGGCGTCGGGATCACGCATCGGCAGTCACCGACCACCCGGAAAGTAAGAGGCCCGGAGCCCCGGTTTGTGAGTTGGAAGCTGAAATCGGCCGGCTTCCCTTCGGCCACCGAACCGGCGTCGGCGCTGACCGGGTCGAGGAAGACATCGGACTTTGCCGGGATAAGTTGGCGCTTCTTGGCAACCGCCTCCCGAAGGGCGTCCACCACCCGGAGATTCTGGGAAATGACCATGAGCTCGGGCTGCTGGGCCACCATCCTTGCCGAGGTCGGGAGATCCGACCGGCTGGAAATCGTCCCGAGCAATGGATTCTGGGCGAGTCCGTAGTACCGAGCGATGGCGTGGGCGACTTCGTTGTGGACCTCGAACGGCCCAATCTTCTCCAGCGGCTGACCACGCTTCAACCCGATGACCGTCTCCAGCCGCGGAAGAGAATTGTCGTTGAAGAAGAACGCCGCGCCCCCGGGCATACTGGCGTCCGGCAGCTTGGCCAGCACCGGCTCGAACCCGATCTTCACGTCGCCCTTGGCTCCGAGCTTGAAGTTAGGCCCTTCCGCAACCGATCCGAAGAGACCGAAGGCATCGTTCCGCGCCTGAGCGAACAGCTCCTTGAGATCCGCTGGGACTTTGGAGTCGTCCCACTGCACGACCAAGTCGCGCTTCGGAAGGGCGGCTAATTGGCGCTCCGCCTTGGCCCAATCCTCTTTGGCGAGGCTCTCCTGGACGGCAAGACATGCGGCCTGGAAAGTCGTGCTGGCCCCCGCAGGAAGGACAGGGCCGGGCTTAGCCTCAGCGATCAAAAGAAGCGCGAGCGCGGTGAACATACGTTGTGGGAACCTACCTGAAGACGGTCCTAGCGGGCCGTCGTCCTAATGACGCTTGGGCTGCGCGAAGCATTCGCCCTCGTCAGACGCTTCAGGAGATCTTGCGGCGAATTCCGCGAAAGGAGCGTCCGCAAATACTCAAGGCCAGCTAACCGAAGCGGGGAGAGCTTGCTCGGTTGCCGGCCTTGAGTGGATTACAATTATTGAGACGAAAGCCCAACGGAGGTCGGGCCACAGGTTCCTTGCGCCCTTGAGCGCAAGAACGCGGTTACTCGACGTAGGCGTCCTCCGCCGGCTTCTTTTTCAGATAGGCCTCGATAAACCCGCCGAGGTCGCCGTCCATCACCCCCGTGACGTTGCCCGTCTCGTGGCCCGTCCGGTGGTCCTTCACCATGGTGTACGGCTGCATGACGTAGCTACGGATCTGCCGCCCCCAAGCGGCCGGACCCCCGTCGCCCTTCAGGGCGTTGATCCGATCCTGCGATTCGGCCCGCTCCAGCTCGCTGAGCCGGGCAAGCAAGACCGACATCGCGCTGGCCCGGTTCTTGTGCTGGCTCCGCTCGTTCTGGCACTGGACTACGACGCCCGACGGAAGGTGCGTGATCCGGACGGCCGATTCCGTCTTGTTGACGTGCTGACCGCCCGCGCCTCCGGCGCGAAGGGTCTCCACCTTGAGGTCGTCCGGGTTGATCTGGACTTCCGACTCCTCGATCTCCGGAAGAACCTCGACCTTGGCGAACGACGTGTGGCGTCGGGCCGCCGCGTCGAACGGCGAGATGCGCACCAACCGGTGAACCCCCTGCTCGGCCTTGAGGTAGCCGTAGGCGTTCTCCCCGGTCACCAGCATCTGCACCGTCCGGTAGCCCGTGACGTCGCCGGGAGTCTCGCTTATGATCTCCAGCTTGTAGCCGTTCTGCTCCGCCCAACGGGCGTACATCCGCTGGAGGATGGCCGCCCAGTCGCACGCCTCGGAGCCACCCGCGCCCGCGTTGATTTCGAGCAGGGCGTTCCGGCTGTCGTGCTCCCCGTTCAGCAGGGTCTTCAGCTCGTACGAGTCGAGCCGGCGCAGGAAGTCCAGCGCCATCGAGTCCGCTTCCCGCTCCGTCTCCGGATCGGGATCGAGCTTGAGCAGGTCGTACAGCTCCGCGATGTCCAGCTCTGCCTTGTCGAGCTCCAAGAAGGGGTTCGCGGTGTTGCGAAGTCGGGAAAGCTTCTGGAGGGTCTTGTTCGCGTTGTCGGAATCGTTCCAGAAGTCGGGTTCGGCGGAGCGCGCTTCTAGCTCCGCGATCTGTTGTTGCAGGCGAGGGTAGTCAAAGATGCCCCCTAATAGCGTCCAAGCGACCTCTCGCTCCGGACAGCGCTTCCTGCTGTTCCATGTTCAGCATACCGAGACAAGGTTACCTGGGGTGGGAGGCGGACGGCTCACGGTTCGGTGTTCGGTGTTCGGTGTTCGGTGTTCGGTGTTCGGTGTTCGGTGTTCGGTGTTCGGTGTTCGGTGTTCGGACCTCAGGCGAAGCTTAACCCTCAACCCTCAACGCTCAACGCTCAACGCTTTCCCGAACACCGAACACCGAACACCGAACACCTAGGACCGACCCCACACGAGCCCCCGG
>Ga0216301_1000294_pt1 | contig 13634 bp, 9 predicted proteins | sample 4hB_Boncat_minus_FD_156203 | JGI IMG/M metagenome (GOLD analysis project Ga0216301, IMG submission 156203) | Terrestrial sediment cell enrichment communities for BONCAT metagenomics from Utah, United States - 4hB_Boncat_minus | ecosystem: Environmental > Terrestrial > Deep subsurface > Rock...
GCCAAGAGCGGGGGCGAGCGGCAATTCTTCGGAGGCGTGGGCTCGGCCCGGCTTTCTGACGACTGGCAGGTTCGGGCCGGCCTCTTCCGCTGGGCGAACAACTCGGAGCTCAACCTCACCGAGCTTTACCGCAACGTTCAGCGGGATGGCTCGGCCCAGCGGACGCTCGTCGCCACGAAGGACCAGACGGCGGAGTCCACCTCCGGGGAATTGCGCTCGTCCTATTCCGTCGCGGAAGGAGGGCGGCGGCACACACTTCATCTCGCTGCCCGCGGCCGCGGCACGAAGCGCGCCTATGGCGGTGCGGACGTGCGGGACCTTGGACCGGGGGTAATCGGAAGGCGCACCGACGTTCCGGAACCCGACCTCGCTTTCAGGACGCGCACGCGCGACGAGGTTCGTCAGATCACCGGCGGGATCGGCTACGAATTGCGCTGGCCGGAAGTCGGCGAACTGAGCCTGGGGCTTCAGAAGACCGACTATGAAAAGAACATTCTGATCCCCGGGCGGCCGACGTTGACGACCAAAGACAGCCCGTGGCTCTACAACGCGACGCTGGCAATCCACCTGTCGGACAGGTTGGTCGCCTATGCAGGCTATACCCGCGGCCTCGAGGAGAGCGGAGTCGCCCCGGCGAACGCCGTTAACCGGAATTCGGCACCCCCGGCGCTCAGGACGAGCCAGCGCGATGCCGGGATACGCTATGCGATCAGCCCGCGCCTCAGCCTGGTGGCCGGCCTGTTCGACGTCCGCAAACCATATTTCAACGTGGATCCGGACCGGGTCTTTCGGGAGCTCGGGACGGTGCGGCATCGCGGGCTGGAACTGTCGCTTGCCGGGCAGCCGATCGAAGGCCTCAGCGTCGTCGCCGGCGCTGTGCTCCTGGACGCCGACGTCTCCGGCGAGGCGGTGGATCTCGGCATCATCGGCCCGAAGCCCGTTGGAACCACGGCGACGACAACCCGCGCCAATTTCGATTACCGCCTGCCGTTCTTCGCGCCGGTGTCAGTGGACCTCGGCATCAACAGCCTGGGAGGAAAGATAGCCGGCGCGGTCGAATATGCGGAGCTCGGGGGCCGGCAGCTGACGACCGAGCCGCAGACGACCTTCGACATCGGCGCCCGCTATCGCTTCAAGGCGGGCGCCGCGCCGGCGACGCTCCGGGCCCAGGTGACGAACCTGTTCAACGTTTATGGCTGGAACGTCTCTTCCAGCTCATCCTTCCGCTTCACCGACACAAGGCGTTTCCTGCTCAGCCTGGCAGCCGATTTCTGAAGGCGGCAGCCTGGATGCTTGCGGAGGCAGCCGGGTCGGATCGTCCCGATCGAAACCGGCCGCTCTTCAGCCGCCGGAGTCGAGGTTCGTCCGCACGCGCTTCAGGAGGCGCATGAAGGTGTCGCGCTCCTTTCGGTCGAGCCCGGCGAGCAGCGCCCTTTCGTGCTCGAGCACCTTCTCCCGCCCGCTCGCGAGCTTCTCGGCGCCTTCATCCGTGATGCGCAGGGCGTGAGAGCGCCTGTCCTTGGGCACCCGCTTCAGATACCCCTTCCGCTCCAGCTGGTCGATCAGCGGGACCACGGAGGACGGGTCGAGCGAAAGCAACTTTGCAATCGCGGCCTGGCTTTGATCGGGGAAGCGGCTGACGGCGAGGAGGATGCTGAACTGGCCCGGCTTGATCCTGGCCTCCGCGAAGATCTCCGTGAACTTGCGGGAGCTCGCGGCGTGGGCGCGCCTCAACTCGAAGCCAGCGAGATTTTCGAGTTGAAGGACGGCCTGGCCGCCGGATCCCCCATCCCCTGTTCCCTGAGGCGGCGAAGCAGTCTCAACTGCGGGCGGCAACTCCTTAGGCGGGCCAGCTTTCGTATGCAGAACAAGCTCCTTTCAGGCGGGAATCGCCCTATAGAAGCTGGAGAAAATCACGCAATGGGGCCGCCGGAAGCCCGTTTGGCCGAAATGATAACGGGTTCAACGGCCTTCCGCCTGCAGCGTACGGATGAGACGAGCCATGTTGGCGATGTAGGCGGACGTCGAAATGCCGATCACCGGAGTGTCTGTCGTGTAGGGCGAGGTGTCGGTTGCGTCTCCGACATGGGTAGTGCGGTAGTCGCCCGGCGACGGGGTCGCCGAGCCTGGGCCGCGATAGGGATTGCTGGTCGCGACGAGCGGGGTCGGCCACCAGCCCTGAGCATTCAGAGAGCGGATGAGCTCTCGCGTGCTTGCTTTCGGGGAGCCCGCGTTGAGGTCGGAGCCGGTCATCCCTCCTGTGACGAAGAAGCGCGGCAGCGGTTTCGGGTCGTGCGAGAGGAGCGGTGAGCCCTTCGTTGCTTCGGCGACCGGCATCACCTTAAGCGCGTCATACTGGCGGCGGAGCTTGGCAACGTCGATATTCCTGAAGGCGGAATAATGGCCCAGAGTCGCCTCGGGGCTATAGTCCCAATAATATTCGCCGTTGACGACATTGGAGCCGCGGCGGTGGACGTAGATCGGGCGGTTGGTGCCGATTTCGACGAAGGTCGGAAAGTTTCGGCCCTGCCGCGGCTCACGTAACCGCACCAGATCGAGCCAATCGAGCACCTCGGGAATGCGCGCGAGGAAGCGGCTGTCCCCGGTGATCCGGTAGAAGTCCATCAGCTGCTCGACGTTGGACGCGCTCGTCGCGGTATGGAGCGCGTTCGGCTCGTAGGTCCGGGCGGCGGCGGGCTTCAGGTCGAGCGTGTACTGGAGCGCCCAGCCCGGCTGCGGAGGCCCCTGCTGGGTCAGCAGATAGATGTTCATTCCGCGCGTGATCGCGTCGAGCGCACGCGTCTCGCCGAGATGCTGGTAGGCCATCAGCAGGAACTTCACATTCTCGGCAGCAACGTCGTCGTTGAACGTGATGTAGCTTTGGTAGGGCGGGTAATTGGGGTCGTAGGGCCAGCGCTGCGGCCAGCCGCCGATCGGATACTGGCTCTCGAGCACAAAGTTCACGGCCTTGTCGAGGGCCATGCGGAACTTCGGATCCCGCTTCTCGAGATATACGCGCAGAAGGAATTGGGCGGCCTCGGACGTGCCCATGTCGTCGAAGGTCGCGTTGTCGGCATAATGCTGGAATTCCTCCATCCGCCACGCATTCTTGCCGACCGTCTCGTACCAGTGCTTGGTCGCAGCGGGGCCGCCGAAATCGATGAAGTAGTTCCAGCCGCCAGAGCGGTGCTGGCCGGCAATGAGCGCTCCCGCGACGGCTTCGGCAGCGCGGTAATAATATTCGTCGCCGGTGGCGTGAAAGGCGTCGAGATAGAGATGGCCCATGGTCGCAGTGCCGGGCGGCTGGACCCAGACCATGGTCGGCGTCGCCTCGATCTCGCCCCAGCGGCGGGAGAAATCGGGAAGGTAGGACCAGACATAGCCGCCGTTGGTGGCGACTTTCTCGACCATGAAAGTGGTCGCCCGCTTCATCGTCCGTTCTATCTCGGCGCGGTCCTGCGCGGCTGCCGGGGCGGCAAGTCCGATGAGGAGGAGGAGCGAGGCGATCAGGCGTTTCACGCGAACAATCCTTTCTTGGCCGCCCAGGCGAAGAACAATTCCTCCCAGCCTTCGACGGTCTTTCCCTTCGCGAGGCGCAGACCGAAGCCGTGCCCGCCGTCGGCGAAGAGGTGGGTTTCCACCGGCACCTTCTTCGCCAGCAAGGCGGAGCGCAGCAGGAGGCTGTTCTCGACGACCACCGAGGCGTCATCCTCGGCGTGGAGGAGGAAGGTCGGCGGAGCGTTGACGGGTACGTTGAGGTGCGGCGAATGCGCACGCTCCCGCTCCGGGGAGGCATTTTCCCCGATCAGGTTCTTGCGCGAGCCGCCATGGGCGGCGGGAAGCGTCATCGAGACGACCGGATAGATCGGCGCGGCCAGGTCCGGGCGCGCGGACAGGCGATCGACGGCATCGACGCGGTCGTTCACCCTGGCGTCGAAGCGGGTCATGAGATCGGCGCAGAGATGACCGCCGGCCGAGAAGCCCATCGCGCAGATCCGCGCCGGATCGATCCGGTAGCTCTTCGCGCGGTGGCGGATGAGGCGCATCGCCCGCTGCGCGTCCGAGAGCGGCGTGTCCGCCCCTGCCGCCCAGCCTTCGTGCGGAAGCCGGTAGAAGAGCACGAAGACGGTCACTCCGCGGGCGGCGAGCCAGCGGGCCATCTCATAGCCTTCCTTATCGACCACTACCCAGTTGTAGCCGCCGCCGGGCGTGATCATCACCGCTGACCCATTCGGGCGCTGCGGGCGGAAAACGGCCATTCGCGGCCGGCTGATGCCGAACACGTAGCGGTCGTTATAGGCGGGGTCCTTGCTTCGCTCCCGCACCGTCTCCGTCGGCAGCTGCGCGGGGGCGCCGGGAGCGCCTTTCGGCCAGAGGTCGATCGTCTCGTTCGGCTCGGCGAAAGTGAGGTGCATCGATTCCTTCGAAAAAGGCGCAGCGCTCTGCGCGGACGCGCGCCGGGCGAGGCCGAGAGCAAGGGTTCCGAGGAGGGCGCTGCGCCGATCTATAGCCATTTTCAGCCGCTTACATCTTGTAGCGGGCGCCGAACAGGATCGTCCGGCCGAAATGGTTGTATTCGTAGTTCCGGTTCGCATCGAAGTCGGTGAAGCGGTCGCGGTAGGTGTCCGTCAGGTTGATCCCTTCCAGCGACACTTCGAACGATTTGGTCAGCCGGTAGCGGACAGAGGCATCGACGTTGAGGGTCGAGTTGAAGCCTTCGAACATGTTGCCAGTGGCGCTGACGTCGTCGACGAAGCGGCTGCGGTAGCTGGCCGATGTGCGGGCGCTGAACCTGTCGTCCTCATAATACAGCGTCGCGTTGAAGGTCCGCTTCGAGAGGCCGAAGAAGGTCTGCTCGCGGACGATCGTCGGGGCCACCGGCACTGCCGCTCCGCCGCCGGGGTTGCCGGTCGCCGGCACGGGCGTCGTGGACGGCGGAATGACGGTGTAGTCGGCATTCGAGCGGATGAGAGTGGCGTTGGTGATCAAGCCGAAGTTCCGGAGGAAGCCAGGCAGGAAGCGGAAGGGCATCTGCAGCTGGACTTCCACACCTTCGAGCTTTGCGCCGGAGCCGTTCACCTGGCTCTGGATCGTGATCTGCTGATTCGGGTTGTTCGCGAGCGGGGACCCCGTCGGCAGGATCGAGAGAGGCAGCCCGGTGTCCGCGAAGACGCCGCTCCGGGTTTGGCCGACCGGGAAGCTCTCCACGTTCTTCTGGAACAATGCGACGGAGAAGAGCGACTCGGGCGCGAAATACCATTCAGCGGCAAGATCGTAGGCCGTCGCTCGAATCGGCCTCAGGAACGGATTGCCGAAGTTCACCCGGAAGTTGAACGCGTCGACCGATCCGCCCGGAGTGAGGCTGCCGAGCCCGGGCCGGGTCATCACATCCGCCGCCGCGGCGCGGAGAATCAGCTTCTCGGTCGGAAAGATCGCCAGGTTAACGGCGGGAAGCCAATCTTCATAGTCACGCTCCACCGTGACGTTCTGGTTGGTTCCGCTGACGACGCTGATTCCGGTCGAGCTCTGGTCGGTCTTCACGTAGCGAATGCCTGCATTGCCGGCATAGCGCATGCCGAGCATCTCGCCCTTTGCGCGGAATTCGAGATAGCCGCCCTTCACTTCCTCGACGACGCTGCGGTTGTTGCCGACGTCGAGCGCCGGGGTCCGCGAATAGAGCTTCGTGAAATCCGTCGATGCCTGGAGGTTCGGGATCAGGAACTGGTTGGTGTTGCCGGCAGGCTGGCCGGACCGCCCGACATTCCAGATCTCGCCAAGCGCGGCGGTGACCGGGAAGCCGTAGACGGCGGTCGGACCGAAGACGTTGCTGGGCGTGCAGGTGATGGTGCCGAGCACGACGTCCGGCGCTGCAGTGGTGCGGGACGGGCAAACGGACGTGTCGCGGCTGAATGCGACGGTCTCGAAGCCGAAGCGCCGGTAGACTGCGCCGCTTGCGACCGTGAACCCATCGGCCACGTCCCATTCGGTGCGTAGCGACAGGGTGCGGAACTTGTTCGCGACATTCGACGGACGATCGCGAATTTCCGCCAGCTGGAACACGCCGGGCTCGGTGACGCTCGTTCCGAAGGTCAGCTTCGGACGGCGCATGTCCGTGTAGTCGTAGCTGTAGCCCTGAGCATCGCGATCGTCGAAGGCGATGGTGGTCTCGACCGGGATATCCGCGTCGGACTTCGAGAAGCCGCCTAGCAAGGTGAAGCGGAAGCTGTCGGACACATCCTGGTTCCACGTCGCACCGAGCTGGTGGAAGTCGGTTTGCGAGCGGCGCAGATAATGTTCGGTCCGTACGAAGACGTCGTTGAACGTGCCGGAGATGAGGTTGTTGTTTCCGTCGACTTGGAAGTTCACAACGTCGATCGCGCGCTCGTTGCTTCGGAACAGCACTTCCCCATGCTTTTCCTCGCGCTCCGCCTTGAAGCGCGAAAAGAGACCGTCCAGCGACACCTTGGTCTCTTCACTCGGCGACCACTGGACGCTTCCCGTGACGCCGATGCGCTCGCGGTCGTGTCCGACGAAGCTGTAGCGCGGGATCCGGGGGTGGAAGGCAAGTGCGACCGCATCGCAAGGCGCGCTCCGGCGATATTGGCCGCCGGCGTTGGGCGCGGGCACATTGCTGGTCGTGGTCGTGAAGAAGCATGGGGTGCCGCCCACCGAGTCGAAGCGGGACTGAACCCAACGCACAGTGTTGTTTCCAAGCTCGTGGGTTTCGCTCTGCTGGTAAGCCGCCGAGAGCGCGAAGCCGAGGGTGCCGCTGGGGCTCTTCCACGACAGGAGGCCGGCAACTCGCGGGCCGACCGTCTCGCTCAAATCGTTGTAGGAGGCCTGTGCCGAAAGGACGGAGGTAAAGCCGTATTTGCCGGCGAGCGGATTGCCGGTGTTGAGATCGACCACGGCACCCAGAGAGCCTTCGTCGAGCGAGGCTTCGGCGGTCTTGTGGACGACGATGGAGCTGAACAGCTCCGATGCGAAGACGTTGAAGTCGAAGCCGCGGTCGCGGCTGACGCTGGCGTCGCTCGTCGAGCTCGCCACCGTCTCAAGGCCGTTGAGACGGACCCGGGTGAATTGTGCGCCGAGACCGCGGACCGTGATCCGGCTCCCCTCTCCGCCCGAGCGCTGGATCGTGATGCCCGGGACGCGTTGAAGCGATTCGGCGAGGTTCTGGTCCGGAAACTTTGCAATGTCCTCGGCGACGATCACGTCGACCGCGCCAACGCTCTGGCGCTTCACGTTGAGCGCTTCGGCGAGCGAGCGGCGGAAGCCGGTGACGACGATCTCGCCCTCGTCGGCTTCCAGAACCTCTTCGGCAGTGCTGGACTGGGCGCCTGGAGCGGCGTCGGCCGCAGGCGGCTGGGCGGCGGCGGCATCCTGAGCGTGGGCCGGCGCTGCAAATGCGGCGGCGGCAAGGACTGCCAGAGAGGTGGCCCCCATTAGGCGCGCCAACGCAGCGCTGCGTCCGTTCATATCGAGATCGCGAACCATGTCTCTTCTCCCTCTCCCGCCGCCGCTGAGCGGCCGCTATGACACCGGTGTCTAAAGCCGGTAGAATGAAAGCGAACGAGGCGCGGCTCAGCTCGGGATTGGCGATTGGCGCGCAAGCGGCGCCTTGAAAACCATCTCCCAAGCTGCGCCGGCTTATGCTCCGGTCGCCTTTCCGGTTGATCCTTGTAAGAAACCGGTGTCATAAGAGACTGCAGCGGGCGGACCCTCCTGTCAAGCCCCACCGGAGGACCCGGCATATGGCGCGTATCTACACGGCCCTGTTCGCAGCTTTATCGCTGGTTTCGGTGACCCCTGCATTGGCCCAAGCCTTTCCGGGTTCGGTCGGCTGGGCGGCCGAGACCAAGGGCGGACGCGGCGGCGCGATCGTTCGGGTAACGAACCTCAATGCCGACGGGCCAGGCTCGTTCAAGGCCGCCATCGAGCGCAAGGGGCCGCGGATCATCGTGTTCGAGGTCGGCGGAATCATCGACATGAAGCGGACGACGCTATCGATCGAGGAGCCCTTCCTGACGATCGCCGGCCAGACCGCCCCCTCCCCGGGGATCACGATCATCCGCGCAGGGATCGACATCAAGACGAACGACGTGATCGTCCGCCACATCCGCGTCCATACGGGCCTCGACGCTCAGCCGCAGCGGAGCGGCTGGGAGGCTGACGCAATCTCGACAGTCGGCGCGCGCAACGTGATCGTCGACCATTGCTCGCTGATCTGGGCGATCGACGAGAATCTCTCCGCGTCCGGCCCGCGCTTCACCGGTAACACGGTGGAGGAATGGCGCCGAGGCACCTCCCACAACATCACCTTCTCCTACAACATCCTGGCCGAGGGCCTGGCTTATGCGAGCCACCCGAAGGGCGAGCATTCGAAGGGATCTCTGATCCACGACAATGCGACCGGGATTCTCATCTACCGGAACCTCTATGCTCACAATTACGAGCGCAATCCGCTTCTGAAGGGCGGGGCGCACGCGGCGGTGGTGAACAACTTCATCTACGATCCGGGCGCGATGGCCCTCCATTACAATCTCATGGCGCTGGAATGGGGCAAGCAGCCCTATCAGCTGGGCGAGCTGAGCGCGGTGGGCAACGTGCTTCGCGCGGGCCCCTCGACCCGCGACGACATCGCCTTTTTAACGATCGGCGGCGCGGGGGACCTGCGCTATCACGGCCGCGACAATCTCGCGGTAGGAAGGCTGCACGGCACGATCCCGACGTTCGGCCGCTACACGACGTCCAAGGCACGGATCATCGAGAGCGACAAGGCAATGGTCTGGCCCCGCGGGCTCGACGTGCTTCCGGCAAACGAGGTCGAGACGCACGTGCTTGGGCAGGCCGGCGCCCGGCCGTGGGACCGGGACGCGCAGGATATCCGGATCACCTTCAACGTCGCCGAAGGGCGCGGCGAGATCATCGACGACGAGAAGGAAGTCGGGGGGTTCTCGAAGGTGGCGCCGACGCGCGTGCCGTTCCGCGAGGCGGAGTGGAACCTCGATACGATGGAGCCGAAGTCCGGCCGCTATCCGGGGCAGAAGGACGAGGTCCAGCAGCCGTCGACCGCGCGCGACCGACAGATGCGCCAGGAGCGGCGGAACTAGCGGCGGAACTAGGTTCCGGGCTGGATGTAGGGCACTCGGCCGAAGAGCTCGCGTTCCCAGCGGCGGGGATCGTTCGCGACCCGCGTCTCGACGTCGAAGATCATCGTCTCGCGGTTCGGCAGTGTGTGCACCGGCCAGCGCGGAATGCCTGGATGGTTCGGATCGCCGCCGCGGGCGAAGGCGACGAAGGCGTTCATCATCTGCGCGCTTACCCGCCGTGAGGCGGCGCCGGTGCCGGCGATCGAGCCTTCGGCATCGAGCGTTCCGAACACCAGCGGGATGTCAAGCGTGTGAGGCGCACCGCGCCACGGATCGACCGGCGACTGGAAGTCGAGCTGATAGACCCAGGTGGGGGCGCCTACTCGGGCTCGCGCGTCCGATTCCTCGACCTGGCCGCGCCAACTCCGGCCGGCGGTGGTGGCGGCGAAGAAGAGCTCCTCGGGCGTGTAATTCGGGTAGCGGGCGCGAAACTGGGAGACCACCCATTCGGGGTGGATGTCGATTCGCAGCTCGGGCGCCATCCGCTCGGCGATGTTCGACCAGTCGAGGCCGGCGATCTTCGGATGATCTGGCCCGAAGAAGCCGCGGGTCTCGTCGCGCGTGTTGCCGAGCATCATCGGGATATGGTTCGACTGCGGATTGGCGTCCGGCCAGAACGGGTGGCGGGTGAGCCATTTCATGTCCAGGACTGGGCCGAAATAGACGCCGCCGCCGAGGACCGGATCGGTGGCGGTGAGGGCTTCGACGAGCCGCTCCATCGGCATCCGGAGGAGGTCGGCCGGCGTCGCCTTTAGCGTGTCGAGATAGGCACGTGTGCGGGCGGTGGCGTTGAGCGGGCCGGAGGCGGTGACCTGCTGACCGCTCATCGTCGCGGCGCGATGGAAGAGGCCCTGGGCAGCCGGCATGCCCATCATGGTGGCGATCTTGGCTCCGCCGCCCGACTGGCCGAACACCATGACCCGGAAAGGATCGCCGCCGAACTTGTCGACGTTGTCGCGGATCCACTGAAGGGCGAGTATCTGGTCGAGCTGGCCGGCATTGCCACTGTCGGGGAAGCGCGGGTCGAGGCGGGCGAGGTAGAGATAGCCGAAGGCGTTCAGGCGGTGGTTCAAGGTGACGACGACGACGTCGCCGGACCTCGCGAGATGGTGACCGTAGTTGAGCGGATCGACCACGGAACCGCCCGAATAGGCGCCGCCGTGAATGTAGACCATCACCGGCCGCTTGCCGCCCGGGCGGGCGTCGGGAGTCCAGACGTTGAGGTAGAGGCAGTCCTCGCTCTGCGGCTTGTAGCGGTCGCCGCGCTGGGGGGCCGAGGGGCCGAACTTCACCGCTTCAAGCACGTTGCGCGACGGGGCCGGACGTCGGGGCGCCTGGAAACGTTCGGCGAGGCCGTAGCGTATGCCGCGGAAGACCTGGAGGCCGCCTTCGCTCGTGCCGCGGATGCGGCCGAGGGTGGTTTGGACGAGCGGTCGGCGCGGCGCTGCGTGCAGGATGGTGGGGAGCACGGCGGCCCCGGCGATCAGGGCGCGGCGGGTGATCACCGCCGGACGTCCAGCTCGCCGGATAAGAACGCGTCGATGTCGCGCGGGGCGAACAGGCTCGCGTCCCCGGGGAGGCTGTGCTTCAGGGCGGTGACAGCGAGTCCGGAGCGCACCGTCCATTCGAGATCGCGGCCTAGACGAATACCGTGGAGGATGCCGGTCGCGAAGGCGTCCCCTGCCCCGATCCGGTCGATGATGCCCGCCACGACCACCTCCTCCGTCTGCGCCGCCCCTTCGGGCGTGTCGAGGCGGGCGGAGATGCGGTGGCGGTCGGCATCGTCGATGTGGCGGGCGGTCGACGCGATCATCCGCAGCTTCGGGAAAGCGGCGAATGCGGCTTCGGACGCCTCGCGGCGCCGGTCGGGGCCGTCGCCGCTGAACTTGTGCCCAAGCAGAAGCGAGATGTCGCGGTGGTTGCCGAACATGATCTCGGCCTTCTCGACGAGCTGAGTCAGTATCTCGCGGGGGTTCGAATCCCACCGTTCCCAAAGCTGGGCTCGGTAATTGCCGTCGAGCGAGATAGGGACGCCCAGCCGCTCGGCTGCTTCGGCGGCGGCGAGCGCGGCTTCGGCCGACTGCGGCCCGAGCGCCGGAGTGATGCCGGACATGTGGAGGAGGTCGACGCCGTCCAGCAGCCGGTTCCAGTCGAAGCTCGAGCGGGTCGCGAGAGCGAAGCTGCTCCCCTCGCGGTCGTAGACGATCTCGGACGCCCGAAGGCCGGCGCCTTGCGCGAGGAAATAGAGGCCCATGCGGCCCAGGGCCGTCGCGACTCCGGAAGCGTCGACGCCGTAACGGCGCAGATAGCCGATCGCCGCCTGTCCCAGCGCGTTGTCCGGCACGATGCTCGCCACCTTCGTGGCATGTCCCAGCGAAGCGAGTCCCACGGCGACGTTCGCCTCGGCGCCGCCGATATGCACGTCGAGATGCGGCCGCTGCAGCAGCAGTTCGCGGCCCGGCGCCGTGAGGCGCAGGAGCAGCTCGCCGAAGCAGAGGACCGCGGCCATCAGCGCGCTAGCCAGCCGCCGTCGACGGCGAGGATGTGGCCGTTCACATAGTCGGACGCAGAGGAGGCGAGGAACACGGCCGCGCCGCCCAAATCCTCGGGGGTGGCCCACCGGGCGGCGGGGATACGGTCGAGGATCGCCTGGTTCCGGACCGGATCGGCCCGGAGCTGGGCGGTGTTGTCGGTCGCCACATAGCCCGGCGCGATCGCGTTGATGTTGATACCGCGCGCGCCCCATTCGTTGGCGAGAAGACGGGTAATGCCGGCGACGCCGCTCTTGGACGCGGTGTAGCTCGGCACCCGGATACCGCCCTGGAAGCTCAGCATCGAGGCGATGTTGATGATCTTGCCGCGGCCCTTTTCGAGCATGTGGCGCCCCGCCGCCTGGCAGAGGAAAAACACGGTCTTGACGTTGATGTTCATCACATCGTCCCAGTCCTGCTCGCTGAACTCGACCGCGTCTGCGCGGCGGATAATGCCGGCATTGTTGACGAGGATGTCGAGGCCGCCAAGCTGCGAGACCGTCTCCTCGACGATGCGGCTCGCCGGCTCGATCGACATGAGATTGGCCTCGATATAGGCGGTGCGGCGACCCATCGCCTGCGCCCGCTCGAGCGTGTCGCCGGGGTGGATGTGGCCGACGACCGCAAGGTCCGCGCCCGCTTCGGCAAGCGCGAGCGCGATGCCCTGCCCGATTCCGGTGTTGGCGCCGGTGACGAGGGCGACTCGGCCCGAAAGATCGAATGGATTGGTCATCTTCTTCTCCTATCCGCTCATCCTGAGTAGCCATTGAGCCTGGCGAAATGGCGTATCGAAGGACCGTCCTTCGATACGGGTCTTCGACTTCGCTCAGCCCCTACTCAGGATGAGCGATATGGATATTGATCCCGTCGCTCCCGGCCTCATTGAAGCTGGCAGATGTCGAGGACGTTCATGTCGGTATAGTCCTGATTCTCACCGGCCATCGCCCAGATGAAGGCGTAAGCGCGGGTGCCGGAGCCCATGTGGATCGACCATGGCGGCGAGATCACCGCTTCCTCGTTCCCGACCACGATGTGGCGCATCGCATCGCCTTCGCCCATGTAGTGGAAGACTCGGTCGTTGTCGTTCGGCAGCTCGAAGTAGAAATAGATTTCACTGCGTCGCTCGTGGATGTGCGGCGGCATGGTGTTCCACACCGAGCCCGGCTTGAGCACGGTCAGGCCCATGACGAGCTGGGCGCTGTCGCAGACGCCGGGAATGACGAGCTGGAAGATGGTGCGCTCGTTGGATTCCTCGAGGCTGCCGCGCTCCAGCGCGTTCGCGTCGTCGATGCCGAGCTTGCGGGTCTGGAAGGCCTTATGGGCAGGGCAGGAGGCGAGATAGAAGCGGGCGCCGTTGCCGGAGAATACCACGTCCTTCGCGCCCATTGTGACGTAGAGGCAGTCCATCTTGCCAAGTTCGAACGTCTCGCCGTCGATGGTGACGGTGCCGGCCGCGGAGCCGACGTTGACGATCGCCAGCTCGCGGCGTTCCAGGAAAGGATGGCCAGCGGCGGATGCAGGCTCGGTCTGGTCGGGGAGGCGAACCTCGCCCGTAGCGACGGCGACGCCGCCGATCACGAAACGGTCGGCGTGAGTGTAGTTCAAAACGCACTCGCCGTCGCGGAACAGGCCCTCGATCAGGTAGCGGTCGCGCAGCTCCTCATTGGAGACGCACTCCATCATGTCGGGGTGGGTGGCGTAATAGGTGCGTTCGAACATTCTGGTCTCCGTTCAGGCGGCTTGGGCTTGGCTCTCGTCGAGGCGGTAGGCGCGCTTGACGAGGCCGTAGGTGAGTTCGTGGGCAAGCTCGGCCGCTTCCCAGTCGAGGAGCCGGTGCTCGGCGACCAGGCGGGCGAGGAAGGCGCAGTCGACCCGGCGGGCGACGTCGTGCCTCGCCGGAATCGAGAGGAAGGCGCGGGTGTCGTCGTTGAAGCCGACCGTGTTGTAGAAG
>Ga0216301_1000295_pt1 | contig 13617 bp, 10 predicted proteins | sample 4hB_Boncat_minus_FD_156203 | JGI IMG/M metagenome (GOLD analysis project Ga0216301, IMG submission 156203) | Terrestrial sediment cell enrichment communities for BONCAT metagenomics from Utah, United States - 4hB_Boncat_minus | ecosystem: Environmental > Terrestrial > Deep subsurface > Rock...
CTTTTCGACTTCTTGGCCGCGGGAAAACGAGGAGGGGGTGGGTCTTTAGCTTGGGAAGAGGCCGATGCCTTTGTCGGCGAGGAGCATTCGGAGCGCGGCTTCCCGGACGTCGTCGTTCAGGGTCTCGGTCCGGGCGGCCAGACGGGTCAGAGCGGCAGAAGCCTTCTGGTCGTCGGTGAGTCTGAGCTGCGCCTTCGCATGCTCGATGGCCGCGGCCTGTTTAGCCAGGTTTCGCCGGAGCCGCAAAAGCTGCCGGGCTTTGTGGAACGGGGCGGCGGACGAGGAACGAATCAACTCGACGCGGCGCAGGACTTCGAACTCGGTCATCATTGACCCAGCGTTGTTCACAATTTTCAATTGTACTCCCTCTCCTGGCGACTCTGCCAGGTTCACATTCTCTCCCACCATACAACGTACGACGGGGATTTTGCGATGGGCGACGAGCAATGTAGTCAAATTGCAGCGTATTCAGACGCAGCCAGAGCCGCATCGGGAACACGCTGAAAATACGTATTCTTGAAGCTAATCCGGCGGTGGCCGCAGTATGATGTCCTTGAATTTAATGAGAAGCCGATGTCGCTTTCTTGTCGCAGCCTGTCTCGTTGCGCTCGCCGGTCTGTGGCCGGTGGCGGCCCAGGCCGCCCCTAAGCGCGACCTCGTCGTCTGGGGCGTGAGCGTCGGCCCGGAGACCAAGGGCCAAGAGGCGGTGATCCGCGAGTTCGCCCGGCGCAACCCGGACATCAACGTCCGGATCCTGAGCATGGGCGCGGGCCGGATGGACCCCCAGAAGCTGATGACGAGCATTGTGGGGAACGTTGCCCCCGACGTTATCAACCAGGACCGGTTCACCATTTCCGACTGGGCCAGCCGAGGAGCCTTCCGCCCGCTGGACGACCTGATCGAGCGCGATCAGAACGACCCGCTTTCGCCCAAGAAGGAGCAGTACTACCCCGCGACCTGGACCGAGGCGAGCTACGAAGGGAAGGTCTACGGAATCCCAACGGGTGCCGACAACCGCATCCTGTACTGGAACAAGGCGACGTTTCGCGAGAAGGGCAAGGAACTGCGCGCAGCGGGGCTGGACCCCGAACGGGCGCCACGTACCTGGAAGGAGCTGCTCGCCTACAGCAAGATCCTCACCGAGAAGAACCCGGACGGCACCCTGAAGCGAGCGGGGTTCATGCCGAACTTTGGCAACGCCTGGCTGTACATCTACGCGTTCCAGAACAACGCCAGCTTCATGTCGGAGGACGGGCGGCGCTGCACCCTCTACACTCCCGAAGCCGAAGAGGCCCTCCAGTTCATGGTCGACGGCTACGACCTACTGGGCGGGTACGAGAAGGCGAAGGCGTTCGAGTCCGGCTTCCTCGGCAAAGAGAACGACGCGTTCATCATCGGCAAGGTCGCGATGAAGATCGATGGCGACTGGATCCTGAACGACCTGTCGCGCTACGGCCCGCAGATCGAGCTTGGCGCGGCCCCGGCCCCGGTGCCGGACGACCGCTACCACAAGCGCGGGCGGTTCAAGGACGAGAAGGACCAGTTCATCACCTGGATGGGCGGCTTCTCCCTCGCGATCCCGAAGGGCGCGCGCAACGTTGAGGACGGCTGGAAGTACATCAAGTTCGCCACCAGCACCGAAGGGCGGATGATCGAGTACCAGGCCCAGCGCGACTGGGAGCGGCGGCGGGGACGGACGTTTATTCCCCGACAGCTCGCCAGCCGGGAAGCCAACGAGCTGGCCTACGAGCGCTTCCGCCCGGGCGATGCCAAGTTCGCCGCCGCGGTGAAGATGCACGTCGATATGGCCCAGTTCGGCCGGATCCGTCCGGCCACGTTCGTGGGGCAGACCCTTTGGTCGGAGCACGCCCGGGCGATGGAGTCGGCGGTCTACCACAAGGCATCGCCGAAAGACGCGTTGCTGGCCGGTCAGGCCGCCGTGCAACGGGACCTGGACGCCTTCTTCGACAGGGAGAAGTACCCGGTCCTTGACTTGGGAGTGCCCGTCAAGATCGCTATCGGGCTCGTGATCCTGTCCATCGTCGGCCTTATCGTCTGGTTCTCGCGCCTGCGGCTCGGACGGTTGGCGCGGACGGAAGCGAAGTGGGCCTACGCCTTTATCTTCCCGTGGCTTTTCGGCTTCGTGTTGCTGACCCTCGGACCGATGCTCGCGTCGCTGTTCTTCAGCTTCACCCAGTACGACGTCCTCAATGAGGCCCGATGGGTGGGGGGCAAGAACTACGCGGACCTCGTCGGGGCCGACCGCACGAACGTGATGAAGGCACTTGGGAACGCGGTCTACCTGGCCGGTATCGGCGTCCCGCTCAGCCTCGCCACGGGCCTCGCGATTGCCCTGTTGCTGAACACCGCTTCGCGGGGAATGCGGTTCTACCGGACGTTCTTTTACGTGCCGGCCATCGTGCCGGGCGTCGCCAGTGCCGTCTTGTGGACGTGGGTGTTGACGCCCGACGCGAACAAGGGGCTGATCAACGCTTTCTGGCAGAAGACGATGACCCCCTGGTTTATGATCTCGCCGCCCGCGTGGCTCCAGTCGGCCGACTGGGCCAAGAGCGCGCTGATCGTCATGGGGATGTGGGGCGCGGGGAGCGGCATGATCCTGTGGCTCGCGGGCCTCAAGGGCGTGCCGAGCAGCCTCTACGAGGCGGCCGGACTTGACGGAGCATCGCCCAAGCAGCAGTTCTGGTCCGTAACGTTCCCCCAGCTCAGCCCGATCATCTTTTTCAACACCGTCATGGGATTCATCGGGGCGATGCAGGAGTTCGACCGGATGTACATCATGAAGCCCTCAGCCGAGGGCACCGTCGGACCGGACGACAGCATGCTCACCCCGGTCTACCACCTGTTCAAAAACGGATTCGCCTTTTTCAAGATGGGATACGCCTCGTCGCTCGCCTGGATGATCTTCGCCATCATCCTCATCCTCACCTTCACCCAGTTCAAGCTGGCCCCCCGTTGGGTCCACTACGAGGCCGACAAGTGAGGGGGAAGACAAGGCGTTGTGGCGTTGAGGCGTTGAGGCGCTCTCTGCTGCTCAAAACGCCCCAACGCCTCAACGCCCTAACGCCTGCGAGCGGAGCTCGCCTATGACCGCCAACCTTCTTTACGCCCTCGGCACCTTGCTGACCTGGGTGGGCTGGTACTTGGCCTTCCGCACGGCCTACCTCGGCATCCAACTCGTGACGAAGTCGCCGGGGCTCGACGTTCCGCGAGTCCAGAAGGGCCTCATGGTGAGTGCGCTGTCGGCGGCGGTTTTGCTAGCGACCGCCGCGGCCGTGCCGAAAAACCTCTCAGCGGAGCAAAAGGAAGCCTTCCTGAGATTCCCGTTGGTCTGGTTCGTGATGCCTGCCGCCGCTTGGCTTGCCGTGGCGAGTCTGGTCATGGTAGCGCTACGGCTCGTGCAGGCTTGGCTCGCCGTGGCCCCGGAAGAGCGGTTAGCCCGGGCGCAGGCGGCTGGAGTGTGGGCATTGGCGGGGCTACTCGCGCTCGCTTGGTACAAAAGGGACGCCGAGAACAAAATCGAGGTCCTCAGGGGCGGGATCGACTTCACGGCCACCAACGCGATCACCCTCTTGCTCTTAGCGCTAGCCGGCATGTTTGCGATGGTCATCGCCGGCCGGGCGACCGCGACCCGGGGCTTCGCCAAAGGGGTCGTCACCCAAGCCGCGCTCGTGGCGGGTTCGATCGTGTTCGGCCTGCCGTTTGCGTTCCTGGTCGTTACCAGCTTCAAAGAGGACCGCGACATGTCCTCACCCAACGGCATCGTCTGGATTCCGAAGGTTCAGGAGACGGTGCCCTACTTCGACAAGAAGAACCCGCTGTACGAGGGGCTCTACAAGGGCCAAACGGTCCAGGGATCGGTGCTGGAGTACCGGCCCGACGGCACCGTTCGCGTGGACATCTTCAAGCCCATGGCCATTCGGGGAACGACTTTCGAGACTCAGATGAGCGCTCTGAAGGAAGTCCCTAAGATGGTTCCGTTGGTGACCGCGAGTCTGGACGGCCAGCCCATCAAGGGAATGGTCGTCGAGGACTTGGACGACGGCCGCAAGCGGGTCGCCATTTTGGAGCCGCCGACTCAGAAAGGCAAAGACGCCGTCTTCGAGCCGACGAAGGTAGAGCCGGTCCGCCACGTGGGCTTGCGGTGGGAGAACTACTCCGAAGCGATCAGCTTCCTTCCCCCGGAGACGAACAGCGGCCTCGTGTACCTGAAGAACACGCTGATCATCGTGATCGGCTCGGTGATCGGGACGATCCTCAGCTCCTCGATCGTGGCTTACGCCTTTTCACGCATGCAGTTCCCAGGGCGGAACGCGCTGTTCGCCGTGCTGCTCAGCACGATGATGCTGCCGGCGGCGGTGACCCTGCTGCCCCAGTTCCTCATCTTCCGGCAGCTGGGCTGGATCGATACGCTGTATCCCCTCTGGGTGCCCGCGTTCTTCGGGTCCGCGTTCAACATCTTCCTGCTGCGCCAGTTCTTTATGGGAATCCCGATGGAGCTTGAGGACGCGAGCAAGATCGATGGCTGCAGCTATCTCCGGACGTTCTGGTCCGTCATGCTGCCCCAGATCAAGCCGGCGCTGGCGGTCATCGCGATCTGGACGTTCATGGGCGCCTGGAACAACTTTATGGGCCCGCTGATCTACGTGAACTCCCCGGAGAACATGCCCCTCAGCTACGCCCTGCAACTCTTCCAAGGCGACCGCTCCGGTGAGCCGGGCCTGCTGATGGCGTTTGCAACTCTGGCCATGCTGCCCGTCCTCGCCCTGTTCTTCTTCGCGCAACGGTACTTCATCGAAGGCGTGACGCTGAGCGGATTGGGCGGCCGCTAACGCAGACGGTTGAGGGGTGGGATACTCCCCACCCCTCAACCGTCTGCGGAAGTGCAAGTGGCGGTTTGTGGAGAATGCTCCGGTACATTTTCCACAAACCAAACATCCCCAACATTCCCGACCACCGAACTAGGGCTCGTGGGCGTGGACGACCGCCGTCGTCGCGAACTCGTCCGGCTCCGGCTCGGGCGTCCGATAGACGAGGGCGCGCCCAATGTGGACCTCCATCAACCCGCCTCCGCACGGCTGAATGTACAGTCCGTGCCGGCGTGACAGATCGTTTAGATCCTCGAGAAACGCGACAACCCGGTGGTGCAGCTCGAGTTGTTCGGGGGTGAGGGCGTCCATGGCCCATCCTACTCGCTGCTCGCCATCGGACCTAGCGGGGCCGAACACGCGGGGGAGGGGCGGCGTATAATAGAAGTGTCAAGTGGGGGCGAACGGGTTCGACAGGATCGGTTCGACTTTCAGTTGCGAGCCGTGGATTCTCGTTGGCCACGTAAAAAACGAGTAAAAAAAGTAGCTGCGAATAACAACTACGCCTACGCGGTCTAATTAACTGCGGGTCCAGCGCTGACGAGCCGGAAGGCAGCGTCCCGGGCCTAACAAAATCCGGATAGCAAAAGAAGGTTCTGTTCGGACCGACCAAGCGAAATTAATCGAACTGGACGATCGCCCAGGCGGCCTCGGCAGAGGGCGACGTCGAGATAAAGTACAGAGGAGACGCTCGTGGTAAGTGAAGGGCCGACGGTTTTGGAAGGGAGTTCAATTCTCCCCGCCTCCACCAAGTTTTGAAGCTCGAGATAGCAGGCTCAGTCAAATTCTTTGCTATCAGACGCACCGCAATCTAGCGGTGCGTTTTTGCTTTTGGCTTCTTCAAGAACGCTTCAGATGGGCCTGACGCTTGGTCCTGCGTCCCTGGAAGTTGGTCACCCGGTACGGGATTGCCCGTTACGCTCACTTCAACTGGATGGATGTTAGATGGCCGGTACTCTGCGCGATGTGTCCGATGAAGCCGCCCAGCAACACCTGATCGACCGCGCGCACGAGTCAAGGAAGCGTGACAACCAGAAGAGCGGACTCAGCACCTTGACGTTCTTTATGGAACCCATCACGTCGCTGGGTCTGAAGCTCCTGGCAGTTCAACGGCCCGATTTAAAGGGCCTCTACTTGATGCGTAGCGAAGTGTCAGACGAAGGCTTCGAAGCCATCAACGACTTCTGTGAGCTGGAAGAGTTGAACATAAGCGAGACGCGGCTTACCGTCGCAGCGGTGAAGCAGATCGACCCGAGCCTGCCACTTCAGAATCTGACCATGGCCAAGCTCCAGGTGTCGCCCGAGAGCTTCTCGCACATCGCACAGATAAAAAGTCTCCGTAGGCTTGATTGCCAAGAGTGGCCCCGTCCAGGTGATATGATCGGTGATCCTATCGACGAGGCACTCCAGTGCATCCCGTCGATGAGCCGTCTGGAGGAACTGAACGTGGGAGGCCATCTCGTTCTTGGTCCTGGATTTGATGCAGTTCGCGAAATGTGTGGCCTACGCTTCTTAGGCCTGAGCATGACCTCTGCACCCGCGAGTCACCTCGCTCTACTTGGGAGCTTGACCCGACTGGAGACGCTGCTCCTAAGAGGGACGGGGCTGAACGACGAAGCAATGCAGGCACTATCCGTCTTGCGAGACCTCCGCCACCTTGACGTTAGTTCGACCGAGATTTCCGATCAATCAGTGTCGTTGATCCTTGGCTTCAGTCAGCTCGAGAGACTGGGATTCGAGCATGTCCGGGTGAGTCGGGAGGCCGCCGAGCGCCTGTTCGAGCTTCCACACCTAAAGAGTCTGGAGATCTCCATCGAGGGCGTCGAGAGTGAGTACTGGTATGGTTTCATCCAGGACCGTCCCAGCTTCCACCTGGAAGCGTGAGCGAGGTCATGGGTCGAATTCCCGAAACGTTTGCGTGTGTACGATCGCTCCGAAGCGGATCTCACCGATCAGACTTGCCTGATCCTTGGGTCGGGCCCAGTCGCACTTAGTCCGGGACCGTGTGTTCCGGCGAAATGGGGCCGCTGCCTGAAGACGCGTCACCACTAGTCGCGCCACTGCGGCGAGCAGCCTTGGGAGTCGGACGAACCGATATATCACAGAGTTCGGATCCTCCTGGAGAGTAGGGGTCTTCTTGGGCGACGTGACCAGAATGAGTTCGCTTAGGAACCCGGATGGCTTTGGAAATCGAAGTTCAACAGGCCGCGTATCCGATTGATCCGCGCATCCTTTTCAGGCGTAGGAGGGGCCCTAACCTTGCCGTCTGACCATCTCGGCAATCCAGATAGGGGCAAAAGGCGATGTACAGCCTTTCGACACCGGGTAGTCGCGGAAGACGCCAAGCCTCTCCCCGATGCCAACCGCCCGTTCGCGGTGCTGGGGATGGTGAATGCCGATCATGGCCAAGCAGGTGTTCATGGTCCACTGCGCATGGGCCGGAGCGTTGCCCATCTCGTTCTCGATCCGGCTGAGCAAGGCGTTTACATCCAAACCTTCCGGGTTCTTCGCCATCCGGTCGGCGGTCAGACTCCAGCCGGCACGGGCGGCCATTGGGTCGCTGCTCTCCATCCACTTCTCGCGCAACGACTCCTTGTGCGGATGGGCCTTCACCACATAGGAGTTGAGCCAATCGGCCAGTTGGGAGTTGTTCATGGAACGGACCATCTCGTCCAGCTCTTCCGGCGATAGCCGCTTCGGGTCCATCAGCAGGGTCGCCAGGAGCATCGCGTCTAGGTTGCCCGTGGCCCAAAGCTCCGTCGCCAGCTCAGGATTTACCTTGATCTTCTTCGCGAGGGTCCTCAAATCGCCCAGCTTGACCCCGAATTGGTTTTCCCCTGCTCCGTTCCGTCCGTTCACCTGGCGCACCTTCTCGTGGCCGAGAGACTGGAGCTGGTCCATCACTTCACCCAGGGTCATGCCGCCCATTCTACGTGCTGGGGCAAGGGACGCGCCACCGGGTGCGAAGGCAGCCGATCCGCTGAAAATCGGAAGATAGACTGAACTGCCGACTCCTGAACGGGCACACAATCGATGTCTTGGCAGCCGTTGGTAGGCGAACTCCGGCAAGGAGTCTCTTCGGGATGGCGGCTGGTGGAAAAGGAAACCGTCGATGTTGACTCTCGTCCTCGCGCTATTGATAAGCTCCGGACAAGGAAAGAGGCAGCCTAACGCTGACCAGGCTCCCCCGCGTCGCACCAACCTGAAGAGTGGGGCAGTGGCGATGCCGATGGTGCAAGGGTCCCGCGCGGTGCCGATGCCGACGACGAAAGGTTCGAAGACGGTTCGGATGCCAACGATCGGGCGGTCCACCTCTCCTCCGAGCGCCACAAAACCTTGAGCAATGAAGAGGGCCACTGCCGGGATCGGCAGTGGCCCTCTTTCAAGTCCTATCCTCGCGATCTTACGCCGCGATGGCGAACAGCTCCTGCTCGTCGCTCAGCAGCTCGCGGAGGGCGAGTCGGGCGCGGTTCAGGCGGCTCTTGACGGTGCCCATCGGCAGGTCCAGGATGTCGGCGATCTCCTCGTAGGAGAGCATGTCCGAGTGGTACATCATGATCATCGCGCGCTGGTACTCGGGCAGCTTGGAGATGGCCTCGCCCAGGCGGATGTTGCGCTCGCCGCGCTCGGCTTCCTCGTGGGGGGAAGCGGCGTCATCCTCGAACTGGCGCTCGACTTCCGAGCCGCCGATGTTCAGGGTCGCCTCGAGGCTGACGGCGGGGCGGGAAGCCTGCTTCTTGCGGCGGTCGAGGAAGCAGTTGGTGACGATGCGGTGCAGCCACGTCGTGAAGGCGCTCTCGCCTTTGAAGCTGCCAATCGCCTTGTAGACTCGGACGAACGCCTCAGCGACCACATCAGCGGCCTCGTCAGGGCTGCGGGTGAGGCGGAACGCGTACTGGTAAGCGCGGTTCTGGTGCTTGCGGATCAGCTCCTCGATCGCGGAGACGTCTCCGTTCTGGAACCGGCGGATGAGGATTGAATCGTCTAGTGTCGCTGTTGCCATGTCTGCTCTCCCGTGTCGCGGGGCTCCATCTGAACCCCGACCGACAGAGAAGACTATACACCATAAATTGCGCCCGGGAGCGCAATATCGGCCACATCTTTTTTTATTTTTTGTCGTCGCACCGGGCGATACGGCATAAATACGGGGGCCCCGCTCCGAGGATGAGGAAGCGGGGCCTTGAGGACCTTGAGGATTGTCCACCTCTCCTTACGCGCCATGCTCACAATTTGTTGCCTCTGCTGAGGGCGACTTTAAAGAATATTCTGGAGCCACGTCGAAGGTGCGAAAATAGACGAGCCGGGAAGCCGGGCTTCGTCGGCAGGAGCCTCTTGTGACGACTGAAATTCTGCTTGCCGAACTAGAAGAACAAACGGACGGACAGCGCATCCGGCAAATGATCGCCCTTGGTCGGGTTGCCGGTGGCGATGCCGCGGTGGCCGCAACCCTGCGTGCCCTTCGTCACGGCGGGTTCTACGAGAGGCGGCTGGCGCTCATGGCGACGATCGGCAGCCGTGACGGGGGGCATGTCGTCCAGGCGATGACCGACGCTTCGCGACTCGTTCGTGGATTGGCTCTAGGCCTTGTGCCATCGGTTTGTTCGGATAGCGAGGCGCTTGAGGTCTTGGAGGCTGTACCTGCGAAGACGCGAAAGGTGCTCCTCAGCCGGCTCGTCCACGCTCGTCGTCGTCCAGTCGTCGATGCTTACCTGGGTCGCCTCAAGGAGGGAGAAGACCAAGACCTGGGGATGGTCCTTCCGTTTGGATCGCCCGCAGTCGTCCGCAGTTACCTGGCCGACGTCCAGACAAGGTTCGGATCGGAAGACTGGCAGCGGCTGTCGCGTCGCCACCCAGACATCGCCCTGGAAGCCCTCACCGAAAGGGCCGAGGCGATGACCGAGGCGGATGTCCGTCTTCGCCACCACGTCAATGCCGCCTTGCCGAGTCTTGCCGAGGCACGACCGGAGGCGACGTTAAGGCTGGTGCGGATCCTCGCCCGCCACATTTCGATCGCTCAGATCGGGCTCCAGCCCATCGCGGAAAGGCGGCCCAACGAGATCGTGGATCTGGTGCTCGCTTCCGAAGATCGCCCCACCCTTTACCTTTCGGATCTCGTGCGCAAGCTGACCATGGATCGTCTGCTAGCCTTGGCCCGGCACGGCAGAGACGCGGTTGGCAATCCCGAGGCGTGGCTTCGGCGGATGCGACCGGAAGACCGAGTTACGGTGTACGAGGCTTGTTCGCTGGGCTGGCGGGACCACCGGGGGGTCCTGAGCCCTGAGCTTCTGGCGTTGATGCCTGAGCACGTTCGTGTTCAAGAGGCTCGGCGGCACCTTGCCCTGCCCGCCCTCGCCACTCGCCCCCGCGAGCGGCTTCCCTACGCAACCCTCCTCTCATGGGATGAGGCACAGGGCCTTTTGGAACCGGCCGCCCGCAATCCCGACGCGGATCTGCGGGGCGAAGCCTTGGCCGCTCTCATTGGAGCGGCCCGGTTCCATCGGGACAGGCTATTCGATGCTTTGGCCGTCGTCCGTGCGAGGGCGAAAGAGCAGGACCCCGTTCGGGAACGAATGGTTGTGGCTCTTTCGGAACTGCCACCGAGCCGATGGACGGCAGACCACCTCAAGGATCTAGGCCAAATCGTGCGCGACGGGCTCGACGCCGCCGACCTCTCGCTATCGATGGCGAGCACCCTCGAAGAACTGGTGGTCTCGCTGGTGCCGTTCCATCCCGAATGGTCTGCGGAGTGGCTGAGCGTACTGGCCCAAGAGCGGGGACAGCTCCGGCTCTACGGGTTGGGCGACCGGCTGAACGATCGGGACGTGCGCAGGATTGCTCCCGCGTTGCTGCCGGTGCTCCAAGCATGGGGGGCGCGGGACCGGGAGGACTTCGTAATCCAGGTCGCCTACAGCCTTGGTCGTCGGCTCCGAGTTTTCACGGAGCTGGTGGAGATCCTCGAGCGCTTGCTCAGGGTGACTCGTCGGTCCCACTCTGCCTCCCTAATGCTGTCCCTCATCGCCCAGCACCGCCCCGACCGCCTAGAGGCGCTCGTTCCCGCGCTGATCGATGCGGACCCCAGCGTAATCACGCTACCCCTCGTCCACAACTACCTGCACCGGCGAAGGCAGGACCTTCTCACTCCGTTCTTGGACGTCACGGTGTACCGGGGGCGCTTTACCACGGGCAAGACCACGTTCGTGCTGCCGTTCACGGGCGGGTTCGAGCGATGGACGACCAAGCAGCAACAGGTCTTTGCGGGGACGCTCGAGCGGGTGACTCGCGACACCGCGCGGGACAACCCGGCGATCTTCCGGGTGGTCCAGCAGCTCGCGGCCTTGCCCGCCATCGAACCAACTCGCCTCGTGTCGCTCAGCGACCGACGGATGGAAAAGATCGCGGTGCGCGACGCGGCCCTCCGGGCCTTGGCCCGTCTCGATTCTGGCGCGGGGGTCCCGGTGCTCGTCGAGGCGCTTGAGGACGACCGGGCGCGAGTGGCGGTGTACGCCTTACGAGCCGCCCTACGCGAGATGCCGCCCGACCGCTCGCTCAGCGTGCTGCGGGGAGTACCCATGGATAAGGTGACGGTGGCCAAAGAGGTCGTGCGCCTTCTTGGGGAGCTGAGAACGCCGGAAGCTTACGCAGAGCTTCTCGCGTTGGACCGTCAGAGTCTCCACCGAGACGTGCGGGTCGCTCTCTTCAGGGGTCTGATGGAGCACCTCGAAGAAGAGGCGACCTGGCCAATCCTGGAGCGGGCCGCCGTCGACTCCGATCCGGCGATCGCTACCGGCGTGGTGAGAGTGCCCGCCGACCGGCTGTCCCCGCTTGCCGAGCAGCGGGTGGTGCGGTTGCTTGCGAGCCTCCTGGTCCATGCCGATCCCAAGGTGCGTCTAGACACCCTCCAGCGACTTGCGGAGTTGCCGGTGCGGGACCAGGAGAACGCTCTCCTGCCCCGAATCCTGGCCAGCATGTCGTCGGCCTACCCGGACGAGTCGAGGGCCGCCGCAAGATCCCTATTCACCACCTACACCCGTCAGGAATCGGTCGTGGGCGAGGCCGTTCGAAGCATGCTTCAAGACCGCCGCGTCCTGCGAGAGGCGATCGATGCTCTGCTGCAAAGCTTGCAGTGGGGACGCGGCACTCTGTCGCCAACGGCTCGGGCGGTGATCAAGGGGCTGGAGGGAGATTCGGCAACGGCGAAGATGCGCGTAGAACTCGCCCTTTCGGGGCTTCCAGAAGACGAAATCGCGGAGGTGCTCGGTCGCATCGCGGAAGCCGGCGAGATGCACGCCGAGGCGCTCATGGCCGGAGTACGCTTGCTGGAGGACGAGTACGTACGATCCGACGACGCCGTGGAACGACTCGAAGAGATTCTTGCTGCCCACTCAGACAGTGGCCTCCGCCGACTGGCCCTCGCTTCCTTGGTCGGTCAAGCTACCATGGGCTCGGGCTGGACTCCGGCACGCAAAGGTCGCCTGGAGAGGTATCGAGACGATCCCTCTCCGTTGGTCGCGGCGGCGGCTCAGTTCACGTTCCCCTATGAGGATGGGGAAGCCGTGGGCGAGGAAGAACCTCGGGTGCCGGAGTAACTTCTACACGAAGTCGCGGTCAACGTAGCACCAGCGCCATGACTCGCCGGGCTCGATCGACTGGACGATCGGGTGCTCCGTCTCGTGGTAATGGTGCGTTGCGTGACGGTTCTTCGACTGGTCGCAGCAGCCGACGTGGCCGCATTGGAGGCAGACTCGGAGGTGGACCCAGGTGTCCCCCGTCTTCAGGCACTCCTCGCATCCGGTAGGAGTCCGGGGGGAGACGTCGCGGATCGAGTCCAGGTGGGTGCAGCGGGCCATTGGCCCATGTTACGACGCGAGGGCAGTGGCTTCCAAGCCACTGCCCTCGAAGAAGGGATGCTTAGGCCTCTTCGCCGGTGGAAGCCGGGACTTCATCGGCGGCCACCTTGTCGGCCTCCGCGTCCGTCTCCTGCAGGTCTGGCTGAGCGACGACGGTCATCGTGAAGAGCGTCGCGTCCGGTGAGCTGATGAGCTGCACACCCTCGGGAAGTGCGACGTCGCCAGCATTGATGTGCTGGCCCACGTGGAGGTTCGACACGTCGACCTCGATGTGATCGGGCAGGGTTGCCGCCTTGCCCTTGACCTTGATGTGGTCGATGGCCGCGGTCAGCTGGATGCCTTGGGCGTCTGAATCCTCGTTATGCCCGACCGCCACGATCGGAAGATCGAGCTTGATCTCATCCTCGTCCGAAACCTCTTGGAGGGTGACCGTGATGATCTGGTGCTTCAGCGGGTCCAGTTGGACGTCGCGAATGATCGCCTTGCGGCTCTGTTCCTCGCCCTGGATCGAAAGGTCGATCATGCCGTGGCCATCGGCCCCCTGGATCGCACGCCGCAGACTATCGACCGGCGCTTGGAGCATCACCGTCTGGTGGTTCCGCTCCACCAGAGCCATGGGCAGAAGCCCTTTCTTCCGCATTTGCTTCGGCTTAGCGCCCTGTGCCGGCCGTCGTTGAACTTCGAACATGCTTGTAACTCCCTTTGCAAAAACTGCAAGCCCTTGGACGGCGGGGGAGGGAAGGGTGTTCGCGGAGCGGGAGTCGGGTGTTCAGTCGTTCGGTGTTCGGTGTTCGGGAAAGGGTTGAGCATTGAGCAATGAGGGTTGAGCATTGAGGGGTAAGGGTTAAGCTTCGCCTGAGGTCCGAACACCGAACACCGAACAC
>Ga0216301_1000296_pt1 | contig 13587 bp, 11 predicted proteins | sample 4hB_Boncat_minus_FD_156203 | JGI IMG/M metagenome (GOLD analysis project Ga0216301, IMG submission 156203) | Terrestrial sediment cell enrichment communities for BONCAT metagenomics from Utah, United States - 4hB_Boncat_minus | ecosystem: Environmental > Terrestrial > Deep subsurface > Rock...
CCCCACGGACCCGGTCGCCTACCGCGAGGTGCTCGCCTACTTCCGCTGGGAGCACCTGGCCCGCTCCGCCTCGGAGCGGGCGGCCGTGGTCGCGCCGGTGCTCACGCGGGTCCGCGAGTACCTCCGCTCGGGGTTCCTTCGCGGGGTGCTCTGCGCGGAGCGCCCGACGTTCCGCCTCGGGGAGCTCTGGACCCGCCCCACCGTGGTGGCCGTCCACGCGGACCCCGCGGCGCTGGGGGAGGAGGGCGCGGGGATCTTCGCCGCCATGCTGGCGCAGCTCCTGTTCCGCACCGCCCTGCGTGCGTCCGGCATGGTGCCCGTGGTGCTCGCCATCGACGAGCTGCCGGTGCTCGACGCGTACGTGGGCGGCACCCTGGCGCAGGTCCTGGCCCTCGCGCGCTCCCAGGGGCTGCGCTGCCTGGCCGCCTGCCAGCACCTCGGCCAGCTGTCGGACCCGCTGCGCGCGGGGCTGCTCGCGAACACCGCGGTGCAGGCGTTCTTCCGCCTCGGGCCGGCTGACGCCCGGATTGCCGCCGCCACGCTGGCGGCGGGCACCAGTACCACCCTCGCGCGGGTCGTCGCCGAGCCTTGCCGCGCGGGCAAGGGCCGCGCGGAGCGGGCCGCCTGGAGGCACCCGGTCCTCGACCCACAGGGCCGCCCGCTGCGCCTGGGAAGCGCCGCATGGGAGGAAGCCCGCTGGCGCCTGGCCACGGCCGCCGACCCGGTGGCCGAGCTTCGGGCGCTCGCTGCCGGCTCGGGCGTGGGGCGGCCGTACGTGCGGGCCGCCGACAGCGGCGAGCCGGTGGCGCTGCACCGCTACGTCGCCGGGCTGGACCCGGCGGAGTACCGGATCGACGGCCCCGCCCTGGAGCTGGTGGTGACCTTTCCCAAGCCGCGGCTCACGGGAGCGCAGCGCTGGGGCGAGGCGGACGCGCAGCGCCACTGGAACGGGACGCTCCAGAACCTCGAGCCGCAGCATGCCGCCCTCCGGCTGGCAGGCGGGCGGACCGGCGTGGTCCGGGTAGCCGACGTCGCCATCCCGGCCCCGGGCCGGGAGGAGCGGGAGCGGTACGTCCGCGCCAGCCTGGCGGCGAACGGCCAGTCCGCCAGGGAGGTCGCGGAGGTGATGCGCCGGCGCGAGGCGGAAGTGGAGCGGCTCGCCGCGGGGGGAGGACCCCGCCCCGCCGGACGACCGGGGCCGGAGGAACGGGAGGCAAGCGATGGCAGCATCTTCTGACGGCGCGGAACGGCGCCGCCGCTACCGGCGGGCGCCGCTCGGGTGCCCGCTGGCGCTCACGCCCCCGAAGACGCGGGCACTCGGCCGCCTGGCGCGATACGGTTTCCTCGCCGTACCGCAGCTCGCGAGGCTGGAAGGCGTCTCCGAGCGCACGGCCCGCCGGCACTGCCGCGACCTGTTCGACGGGGAGCTCCTGGACGCCATCGCCGTCCCTCGGGCGGCGCTGGCGGCGCCGGGGGACGGCAACGGGCCGGACCTCGCCTTCGGCTCGGCGCCGGGGATCTTCGCCCTGAGCCCTGCGGGCCGGCGGGTCGCGGAGGAACTCGGGATCGAGGTGGCGCCTCGCCCCGCCGCGCGGTACGGCCCCCGGAACTCCCTCTTCCTGGCGCACGAGCTGGAAGTCCGCGACTTCGCCGTCTGGCTGGAGCTGGCGGCCGGCGGTCCCGGCCACAGCTTGGCCGCCTGGCGGGACGGCCCCGCCGCGTGGATCGAACTGGGCTCACCCGAGCCGCCGCGGCAGGCGCGTTCCGACGCCTGGTTCGCGTTCGCGTTGGGCGAGCGGGCGCTGGTCGGGCTGGTGGAGATCGACCGCGGGTCCGAGCGGGGACTGGAAGCTGCGGGAAGCAGGTGGGCCGAGAAGGTGGTCGCCTACCGGCGGCTCTTCGCCTCCGGCCGGCTCCAGGCGGTCACGGGCTACCGGAACGCCCGGGTGCTGGTGATCGCCGCGACCGCCCGGCGCCGCGACGCGCTGGCGGAGTTCGTGGCCCGCCAGGCTCCGGAACTGGGGGCGCGATTCTGGTTCGCGCACCGCGCGGACCTGGACCTCCCGGGGCTGTCCCGTCCCGCGTGGCGCAGGGCCGGAAGCGCGGGGTTCCTGCCCCTCGTGCCTCCGGAACTGCTGGGGGCGGAGGGGGACACGGACGGCACGACAGGATAGGCAGCGCGGCGGGCGCGAAGGGCGCGCCGCCGCAGGACGAGAGCGACGAGAAAGGAGCGAGGAGATGGCGAGGAACAGGCGGATGCGAAGGCAGGCGGAACCGGTGCCCGCGGGAGGGCGACTCGGACCGGCGGTGGCCGTGCCGGCGGTGGCCGTGCCGGCGGTGGCCGTGTCGGTGATCGCGGGGCTGCTCGCCCTGGGGCATCCCGCGGCGCGGCCGGTGTTTCCCGGGGAGGGCGGGGATCCGAAGCCGCCGCTGGAGCTCCTGCTGGGCTTCGACGTGAGCGGGAGCCAGTCGGCGCAGGAGCGGCAGCGGCTCTGCGGCCTGATGGACGAGGCAGTGGACGCGGCGCTCCCGACGGGGACGCGAGTGCGGGTCTGGACGTTCGCACGGGACGCCGAGTCGGCGTACGAGGGGTCGCCGACTCGGGCGCGCGACCTCTGGCTGCTCCAGGACGACGTCCTGAAGCGGACCGCCCCTGCCGGGGGAGGTACCCGGCCGGCGTCCGTGCTGCGAGAGATGGCCGGCGTACTGGGGCTGGAGGGCCTTCGAAGCGTCCCCGCGGCGGCCGTGCTGATGTGGGACGGCGAGGACGCGGACCCTGGGGCGACCGCGCCGCTGGTGACGGCGCTGGCGGGCTCCCCGCGGCTCCGGACGGTCTGGGTAGCGGGCGTGCCGTCCTCCGCGGAGAGGCCGCTGCGCGCCCGGGTGGATCGCGCGTTCCGGCCCGCGCTCGGGCAGCGGCTGGTGGTGAGTGGGCCCTACGATGCGGCGGCCGGCCTGGAGGCCTTCCGCCAGAAGATTCAAGGAGGACGGTGAGATGCTGCGGAGGACTGGGGACGACATCCTGGACACCATCGACGACCTGGATCGCCCGGAGGACGGCGCCTGGGCGGGCCCGCTCGGCGGGAACGCGGGCGGGGAAGCTGGGGAAGACGCGGGAAACGCCCTCGCCAGCTTCCCTGGATCGCCGACCGGCAGTGCGCCCTCGCGCTTCTGGCGGGGAGGGGCAGACGCGCGGGCGGGGACGGCCCAGGCGCCCCCGCTCCTTCCGGGCCGGGAGGAGCGGAGCGGTGCCGCGGAGGGCTTCAGGCCCCTGAAGGAGCGGCTGGCCGAACAGTTCCCCCTGCGGGCCGAGGAGCTGGAGTGGCGGCTCCTGACCGAGCCGCTCGCCGCGGCGGACGAGCAGGACGCACTCCTGCGGGAGGCGTCGGAGCGCAGCGCCGCACGCCGGTCCCGCGACGCGGCAGAGGACCGGGCGCTGGCGGAAGAGCTCGGCCGCATGAGGGCCGAGCAGGCCGAAGCCATCAGGGCGCTGGCCGCAGTCCGGGAGGAGTTCGGCGATGCCCTCGCGCAGGCCGACCTGGCCTGGGTGGACGGTGAGGCGTGCCCCGCGGCGGTTGAGGCCGCCCTTCAGGACGCGGCACCCGACCTGGAGGAACTCGCCGGCGAGCAGGGCATGGCCCCGCCGGCCGGGGGGTCTAGGACATCCCCGGTGGAGGTCCTCGCGTGCGTGGCCTCCGGGTTGGTGCTCGGCACCAGCATGGGGACGCTGCTAGGGGTGCTCTCCCTCAACGACATCCAGCGCTCGGACCGCTTGCCGGCGATTCTGGCTGCCGTCCTCATCGGCGGGGCCACGTCGGGCGCCCTGGGTGAGCTGGTCGCCTGCGCCGCCGGCTCCCTCGCACGAGCGCTCCGGCGGGGAGGGCCGGAGGTTGTCCGTCCCCGAAACGCCCTGGCCGCCGCGCTGGCGCTCTGCGCCTTGGCGGCGTGCCTGCTCGCGGCGGAAGTCGGGGCGGAAGCGGTCGGCATGCGCGAGCTCCACCTGCAGTCCGTGCAGGCCGCCCAGCGGGTCGAGAGCGCGGCCGCCGAGGCGAACCTGCTGCCCGTATGGGCCTACCTGCTGTTCGGAGCGCTGGTGAGCGGCCCCTACCTCGTCGGAAAGGCGGCGAAATCCTGGGCTGAGCACGGTGCCCGGGTGGAGGTGGCGTGGCTCTGGGCGCGGCAGCACCAATGGCTGCAACAGCGACGCGCCAGCGAGGAAGTGCGCCGGGCGTTCGCGCTCGCCGCCCGGGCCGAGGGGCTGGCGGAGTCGGCGGAGGCCCTGGAACGGCGGATCGCCGCCCTGGAGGCCCGGCGGGACTCGCTCCTGGAAGGGGACGGCTTTGACGCGGAGACCCGGATGCTCCTGAACCAGGCGCGCGCCGCGGCGGCGGGGCTTTCGTCCGCGTTCAGGCAGCAGGTATCGGGCCTGGTGGACGAGGTGGAGCCGCTGCCGAGGAAGCGGCGCGGCCTCTTCGGATAGCAGGCGGCCTGAGATCACGGCGCGAACCGCAGGCCGGGACGGGCCTTCCGGCCTGCGGTCGCAGAGCAGTGCGGAACGGAATCAGATGAGCGAAAGGAGCAGCAGGATGGATGAGACGACGCGCCAATCGACGCGGGAGCCGCTCGACCCCTGCCGGTACCTGGTATGCCGGAACCCCGGCAGAGCGCGGTGGGCGGTCGCGGAGCGGGACGGAGTGCTCGAGGTGCACTATGGCACCGGCGGCGGCCTCCCGCAGTATGCGGCCCTTCACCTGGACAGCGGGTATTTCCGACTCGCCAGCGGTCCAGGCACTGCGTGGGGCACCTCGGTCGTGGTCGTGCCGACCGTGTGGCCGCTCGGCGCGTGCGGGCCGGTCCAGGGCGCTCCGGTCACCGTCCTGTCCGCCGCGGAGGAAGGCGAGCGCCTCCGCGTCTCATTTGCCGCCGGGATCGCCGGGCCGCGAGTTTCGGGAGAGATCCGCCTTCTCCCGCCCGGGCTGGGAGCGACGCTGGCGCTGGTCTCGGTGACGGCGGACGGCGACCTCCCCCTGGAGACCCGGCGGCCGTGGGATATGTTCAAGCCGGTGATGCTCTCGTCGATGCGCGTCTCGCCGGACCTATGGGACGCCAGCGCGGCCTTTGCCGGGGGGGCCGTACTGGATGTGCCGCAAGACGGGTGGATCGCGGAGCCGCCCGTCCCCGCGAGCTCGTTCGGCCTGCACGGCGGCAATTCCGGGTGGCAGCGGAACCGGGGGCCCGGGCCCTCGCCCGCCGTGGAGGTGATCCTCGGACGCAGCATGCCGGTCACTGGATGGGTGACGCCGGACGATGACCCGGACCACGACAACGTGGCGCTGTGGGCGTGTTCCAGCCATGTGCTCGCGTCCTGGTCGTACCGGCTGGTCGCGAAGGCCGCTCGCGAGATCCGCCCGGCTCCGGCGCCCGGGCCACGACCGCAGGCGGAGGTCAGATGAGGGAGCGGAGAACAGACGAGGGAAAGGAGAGCGCATGCGTCTGGACCAGGCCATCGGCCGTTACCGTTCGTTCCAGGAGGCGCGGGGCGACGCGGAGTGCCACCGGAAGGAGTGCGCGCGCATCCTGGAAGCGTTCCGGAAGCGCGCGGGGGATTGCCTCTTGGGCGAGGTCACGCCGGACGAGCTGCAGGGCTTCCTGGCGGAGGTCCGCTCCCGCCCGGGGACCCGTGGCAGGGAGCGTGTGAGCGACCTGACGGTCACCGCCTACCACCGGACGCTCGGCGCCTTCTTCGGCTGGGCGGAACGCGAGGGGCTCGTCGAGAAGAGCCCGATGGCTCGAGTCCCCAGGCCCAAGGCCGCCACGGTGCTCGTCCGCCCGTTCAGCGAGGAGCAGGTCAAGAAGCTGCTCGCCCAGCCGGACCCGACGACGTTCGCCGGACTCCGGGACCTGGCCCTGATGTGCTTCCTGCTCGACACCGGCTGCCGGATCTCCGAGGCGCTCTCGCTGGAGCTCCCGCACCTGGACCTGGGACGCCGGATCGCGAGGGTGCTCGGGAAGGGGAGGCGGGAGCGGGAGGTGCCGTTCGGCAGGTGCGCGGAGGACTGGCTGCGAGGCTACCTGGACCGGCGCCTGGCAAGCGAAGCAACCGCCTACGTGTTCACCAACGAGTACGGGGAGCGGCTGACACGGCACGCCGCCACCCGCCGGATCGGCGCCTACGGACGGCAGGCCGGGCTGCGGGGAGTGCGTGCGAGCGCCCACACGTTCCGACACACCTTCAGCGTCAACTGGCTGCTCGGCGACGGGGAGTACAAGGGCGACGCCCTGTCGCTCCAGCGCATCCTGGGGCACTCCAGCCCCGCGATGACGCAGCGATACGTCCACCTCACCGGGCAGGACCTGGCACGGCTCCATGAGCGCCTCTCGCCCGCTGACCGGCTGGTTCCCAGGCCGCCGCAGCCGGGGCGCCGGAGACGGCTGTGAGACGCGGCGGCAGCGGGTACGGACGTCTGAACCGGAAATGGGAGGAGAGACCATGGGAATCCTGCGCTACAGGGGGATCGTGGAAGTCTCCTACTGCTGCGCCCGCGACGCCGCGAACGGCCGGTACGGCCGGTACGGCCGGTACGGCCGGTACGGCCAGTTCGGCTGGGAGGAGCGAGAGGGGCTCCTCGGGTTGATGGGGCGGAAGGGGATGAACCCGGAGCCGGGCTGGGTGCATCATTCGGACCGCGGGGTGCAGTACGCGTGCCGGGACTATGTGCAGCGGCTGAAGGGAGCCGGGGCGCGGATCAGCATGGCGGCGGTGGGAGCATCGAAAGAGAACGCACCCACGGAGCGGTGGATGCGAACCGCGAAGGAACAGGAGGTGGACCTGGAAGAATACGGGAGTTTCCGGGAGGCCAAGCAAGCAATCGGTCACTTTATGGAAGAGGTGTACAACCACAAGCGGTTGCACTCGGCGCTGGGTTACCGGCCGCCGAGTGAATTCGGGGAGATCTTCGCCGCCGCTATTCTCCATTAGGTGTGTGTCTCAGGCCCAGGGGGTTGACACACAACCGACGCTGTGGGAGCAGAGGGCGCTCACCACGTGTGAGCGCCCTCCTGTCATTTCAGATGCCAGGCAGCAAAGAGTCGGCCTCAAGAGGACGATCCAGAATCGCCGTCCTGCCTTAGAGTCAGACCAGCCGCTTCCGGCGCCCCCGCGCCGACACCTTCCCCGCTACCACTTCCTCCGGCAGGCGGTCCACAGGCGAGACGGCGCGGTGCAGGCGGGCCAAGTCCCCGGTGGCGAAGTTCACGTACCGAGCCGTCATCGCCGGAGTGCTGTGCCCCAGTAGCCGCTGGAGGGAGAAGGCGTCGCCGCCGTTGAGGAGCCAGGACACCCCGAAGGTGTGCCGCAGGGTGTGGGCGCTCACCCGCTTCCCCTCGATCCCGGCTTTCCGAGCGTAATTCTTGATGCGCCTGCTGAGGCTGAAGCGGAAGAGCGGCTCGTCGAGTGAGCTCACGAAGAGTAGCTCGCCCCCATCAAGATCTCCGCGCCGCCGCAGGTAGGCATCCAGCAGCGTCCCGACTGCCTCTCCATAGAAGACCGTGCGCCCCTTGCCGCCCTTACCCATCACAACCAGCGAGCGCTGCTTCGGGTCGATGTCGCACAGACGTACCCCGATCGCCTCGCTGATGCGCAGGCCGGTGTCCGCCAGAAACGCGACGAGCGCCACGTCCCGGACCCCGGTGAACGTCTCCCGGTCAGGCTGGGAGAGGAGCCTCGCCAGTTCCTCGGGGGTGAGGGGCTTCACCTGCTCCTGGGGGAGTTTCGGCTTGGGGACGCGCTTCATCGGCGTCTCGGCGAGACGCTCCTCCGAGACGGTCCAATGGAAGAAGGCGTCGAGCACCCGGTGGTAGGCCTTGACGGTGTTGGGGCGGCAGCCGCGCTCCTGGAACGGCCGCAGGAAGCCCTCGCAGTCCGCCCGGGTGACCTGGTCCAGAGGCTTCCCTGGACCGCAAGCAGTAACGAACGCGGCGAGCATCCGCTGCAGGTCTTGCTGGTGGCGGGCCGACGAGCCGCGGAGGGCGTGCCAGGTGAGGTAGTCCGAGACGGCAGCCTGGAGGGTGCCGCTTTCAGTAGGGTGAGTCATCGGGTTCTCCTGTGTGTAAGAGAGCCCGGTCCAGGCGAGTGGGGTCCCGTGCCGCCTGCCAGAAAATCTTCCGCCTGCTTCAGACAGGTGACCTGAAGGGTCACCAAAATGCAGACAGGTGGCGGTGTGAAATCCTAAGACAGGTGGCCCTGTGAAACCCCGAAGGGCTCCACAGGGCCATTTCCGTGCCTAAAGTCGGGGCGACAGGATTTGAACCTGCGACCCCCTGCACCCCATACAGGTGCGCTACCAAGCTGCGCTACGCCCCGTACTTTGCGGGTCTCTCCACGCGCGTCCCCACGACGCCAGTCTGCGCTGTGACCCTCCACCGCCCCGCGAGCAACCGTCTGTCTCACCGGTTGGGGTGTGCTCCCCGAGCCTGGAGAGAGTATAGCACAGCCTCTCAGCGCTGTGAAGAGGGCGTCGAACCTCCCGACGCCGCAGTGTCCACCCAACTTCCGCTACCGTCGGGGCTCGTCAGTGGATAGAATCGATTGCGCCGCGTGCAGAGGGCCTGGCGCCAGGCTCCCCGCACGCGGTCCACGCAATTAGGCGGTGATTGCCGGGTTTGGATAAACCCGCTTGGTTCTATAACTTTCTTGGCGCGGGCTGGCGGGTGGTCTGGCGCTTGATTTAGCGGTTGGAGACCGCCCGGTCGGTCGGTGCGTGGGAGGCGGGAGACGAGGGATGAGCGAGGTGTCGCCCGGAACGCCGGGGGAGCTGCCCGACGGGCCGCTGCCCAAGGTGCGCTCCGGCATCCGGGGCCTGGATGAGATTACGGGCGGGGGTCTGCCGCAGGGTCGCGCCACGCTCGTCAGCGGCGGCGTCGGCTGCGGGAAAACTCTCTTCGGCGTGGAGTTCCTGGTTCGGGGCGCGGAACAGTTCGGCGAGCCGGGCGTACTGATGACGTTCGAGGAGAGCCCGGCGGAGCTGGTCCAGAACGTCCGCTCGCTGGGCTTCGACCTGAAGCGCCTCATCGCGGAGAAGCGGGTCTCCCTCCACTACGTCCACATCGACCGCCGTGAGATCGAAGAGACGGGCGAATATGACCTGGAGGGGCTCTTCGTCCGCCTGAACTACGCCATCGACGCGATCGGCGCGAAGCGGGTCATGCTCGACACCATCGAGTCGATCTTCTCCGGCTTCGACAACGCGGCCATCCTCCGCGCCGAGCTGCGGCGCCTCTTCCGCTGGCTCAAGGACAAGGGCGTCACCACCGTCATCACGGCGGAGGCGGAAGGCGGCAGCCTCTCCCGGCACGGGCTGGAAGAGTTCCTCTCGGATTGCGTGATCCGCCTGGACCGTCGCGTGAGCGATGAGGTCGCCACGCGTCGCCTGGAGATCGTGAAGTACCGCGGCTCGCCGCACGGCACGAACGAGTATCCGTTCCTCATCGACGAGGGCGGGATCTCCATTCTCCCCATCACCTCCATCGGCCTCCAGCACCCCGTCTCCACCGAGCGGGTCTCCACCGGCATCCCGGCTCTCGATCAGATGCTCGGCGGGCGCGGCCCCTACCGGGGCAGCAGCGTGCTCGTTTCGGGCACGGCGGGTACGGGGAAAACCAGCATCGCCGGCCAGATGGTCCATGCCGCCTGCGCGCGGGGCGAGCGGTGTCTTTACTTCGCCTTCGAGGAAGCGCCGGAGCAGATCATCCGCAACCTGCGCTCCATCGGCAATGATCTGCAGCCCTGGCGGGACACGGGAATGCTCCTTTTCCAGGCCGCGCGTCCCACGCTGCACGGTCTCGAAACCCACCTGGCGCAGATCCACAAGTGCGTGGAAGAGTTCCAGCCATCCCTCGTGGTGTTGGACCCCATCACCAACTTCATCATGTCGGGCTCGCAGGTCCAGGTGAAGGCGATGCTGATTCGCCTCATCGACTACCTGAAGAGCCGCCAGATTACCGGCCTCTTCACCAGCCTGGTGGGCGGTGACGACCCCGTCGAGCAGAGTGAAGCGGGCGTCTCGTCCCTCATCGATACCTGGATCTTGCTCCGCTTTCTGGAGAGCAACGGCGAGCGTAACCGCGCTCTGTACATCCTGAAGTCGCGCGGTATGCCGCACTCGAACCAGGTGCGCGAGATGCTGATGACCGAGAGCGGGGTCGAGCTGACGGATGTCTACCTGGGCTCGGGCGGCGTCCTCACCGGCTCGGCGCGCTACGTGCAGGAAGCCCGGGAGCGCGCCGAGGCCCTGCGTTTCCGACAGGAGTTGGACGCCCAGGAGCGGGAGCTGCTGCGCCAGCAGCGCGACGTGGAGCGCCAGATCGAGACGCTCCAGGCGGACCTCCAGGCGCGGCGCGACCGGTTCGAGCGCCTGCGCGCCCACGAGGGCCAGCGCCACGCGGTCGGCCTGGAGGACCGCTCGGAGCTGGCGCGGCTCCGGCATGATCCGGCGGGAACGACCGACGGACGGGTAGAACCGCAGCCGTCTCGACAGGTGGAGGCTCCATGAACGCCGCAGACGATCTCCTGAATACCGATGACCTGGAACTCGAGCCGCTGGTCTGGGACCTGCGCCTGTACGTCGCCGGCCAGACGCCGAAGTGTCTCACCGCGTTCGCCAATCTCAAGCGGCTTTGTGAAGAGCACCTGGAGGGGAGGTACAGCATCGAGGTGATCGACCTGCTGCAGAACCCACAGCTTGCGGAGGGGGACCAGATCCTGGCGATCCCCACCCTGGTGCGCCGGCTCCCCAACCCGCTGCGAAAGGTGATCGGCGATCTCTCCAACGAGGAGCGCGTCCTCGTTGGCCTCGACCTGCGCCCCCGATGATCCTGGGTGTAGATGAAATGGAGGAAAGCTCGGAGCGGCCGGGCCAGGGTCCGAACGAGCCGGTTACCGAGCCGGTGTCCGCTCTAGAGCGCTACGAGCAGGCGCTGGCAGGCGCCGCCGCCCCGGTTTTCCTGGTGCTCTATGTCGCGGGCGCGGCCCCGGCCTCGCTGCGGGCCATCCGCTTCGCGCGCCGGCTTTGTGACGAGCACCTGCCGGAGGACTGCCGGCTCGATGTAGTCGATATCTATCAACAGCCCGAGTTGGCCGACTTGGCGGGGGTTCTGGCGGTTCCCACGCTCATCAAAACCGCGCCGCCTCCCGAGATGAAGTTTATCGGCGATCTGTCGAACCTGGATCGGGTTCTGCGCGGCCTGGGCGTGGCCCCGCGCGCCCAAGGAGAGCAGCGGTGAGCGACACCACCCGGCGCGCCGACGATCCGGCCCTCGTCATTCACGACCTCCAGCTCCGCCTGGAAGAGGCCGAGGAGGTGCTTTCCGCCCTCCGGCGCGGCGAGGTGGACGCCCTCGTGGTGAAGCCGGGCGTGCGGCCGCAGATCTGGTCGCTCAACGGCGTGGACCATGTCTACCGCGTCTTGTTCGAGACGCTCAACGAAGGAGCGCTCACGCTCGACGCCGAGGGGATGATCCTTTATTCGAACACCCAGTTCGCCGGGCTGGTGGGACGTCGCCTCCAGTCGGTGCTCGGCGCCTCCTTTGCTAGCTTCGTCATCCCCGCCGATCGCGACGTGTTCCGCATGCTGCTGGAGCGCGGCCTGCAGCGCAACAGCAAGGGTGAGCTCAGCCTCGCCCGCTCCGACGGCTCGGCGGCGCCCATCTTGCTCTCGCTGAATGCCGTGGAGATCGAGCAGGTCGGCATGACCTGCACCGTCGTCGTGTCCGACCTCACGGAGCTAAAGCGCGCCCAGAATGCGCTGGTGGAGGCGAATGAAGCGCTGGAGGCGCGGGTGGCGGAGCGCACCCTCAAGCTCCAGGAAGAGATCGCCGAGCGGTCCCGGCTGGCCGAACGGTTGGAAGACGCCGACCGGCGCAAGAATGAATTCCTGGCCATGCTGGGGCACGAGCTGCGCAACCCCTTGGCTTCCATCCTCAACGGCGTGGAGCTGATCCGCCTGCGCTGCGGCGATGATCCGGACGTGGAGCGGACCCGCACGGTGATGGACCGCCAGGTCCGCCACATGTCGCAGCTCGTCGACGATCTTCTGGACGTTTCCCGCATCACGCGCGGCGCCATCGAGCTGCATCGCGAGCCGGTGGATCTCGTGAAAGTGGTGGAGACCGCCACGGCGGCCTGCCAGTCCCTCCTCGACGGCCATCAACAGCACCTCTCGGTGTCGCTCGCCGGCGAGCCTTGCTGGATCGACGGCGACGTTACCCGCCTGGAGCAGGTGGTGATGAACCTCATCAGCAACGCCGCGAAGTACACGCCGCCGGCGGGCCACGTTTGGGTTACGCTGGAGCGGCATGGTAATTGGGCGGAGCTCGCCGTCCGCGACGATGGCCGGGGCATTCCCCCCGAGATGCTGCACGGCGTCTTCGACCTCTTCACGCAGGTGGACACGCCCATCGACCGGGCGCTCGGCGGGCTGGGAATCGGGCTTACCGTGGTCCGTAGCCTGGTGGAGCTGCACGGCGGCGCGGTGCACGCGCACAGCGACGGTCACGACCGGGGCAGCGAGTTCCTGGTGCGCTTGCCGCTCCTCCCTCGCAGCCGCGTGCAGCCCGCCGAGCGCAAGCGCCGCGCGGTAGCGGCCGGATCGCGGCTGCGGGTGCTGCTGGTGGAGGACAACGTCGACGCCGCAGAAACCCTCTCCGAGTTGCTGGAGCTTTGGGGCCACGAGGTCCGGGTCGCACACCGCGGTGAGGCCGCCAGCGACCTGGCCGTCGCGCTACGGCCGCACGTCGCTATCCTCGACATCGGCCTGCCGGGCATGGACGGCTATGCGGTGGCGGCCGCCCTGCGCGCCCAGGATGGCCTCGCGAGCACTCGCCTGGTCGCCCTCACCGGCTACGGCCAGGAGCAGGACCGCGAGCGCTCTCTCCGGGCCGGCTTCGACCTCCACCTCACCAAGCCCGTCGATCCCGAGCGCCTGCAAGAACTGCTCGCCCAGGCCGCCACGGCCCCTCCGCACCCCGAGGCATAGCCCAGAGCCGGGGCGCCGCCGGAAGAGACCAGAAACCCATATCCTGGGTCCGGTAGTCATTGCGAACGGAGCGACGTAGGAGCGCAGTGCGGCAATCCCCTCCGTGAAGCCGTACTGCCTCCCGTGGTGGGGTGCCAAGGCATGTGTTTCTCGAGAGCGCAGGGAGGAACGACCGGAGTGCGGCAATCCCCTCCGACAAGCGATCCCGCCTCTCGCCGAAGATTGCTTCGGGTGCAGATGTGAGATAAGGAGGCCGACCCAGGTCACGCACGAAAGGCCGCCTGTGGGAGCGGCGCTAGGGGTGGTCCCAGGCATGGCTTCCTTACACGAAATCTGCACCCGATTGCTTCCTTCGTTCAAAGCACTACCGCAATGACCTCAGCGAAGCAATCCCAACGCACTTCCCGCCATGTCTTCTAACGCCGCACACTCCACCCCTCCCAGACGTTATCAGTACAGAGGCGTCCGCCTCCAGCCACTACTTTGGATTGAAAGCCAGGCGCCTCGCCGCACACAACCTGAAACCCGAAACCTGAAACCCGAAACTATATACCCC
>Ga0216301_1000297_pt1 | contig 13576 bp, 10 predicted proteins | sample 4hB_Boncat_minus_FD_156203 | JGI IMG/M metagenome (GOLD analysis project Ga0216301, IMG submission 156203) | Terrestrial sediment cell enrichment communities for BONCAT metagenomics from Utah, United States - 4hB_Boncat_minus | ecosystem: Environmental > Terrestrial > Deep subsurface > Rock...
GGAAGAGGTTCTGAAGAAGAAGCTGAACCTACGATAGCTCGTGGCACAAGACGGACCCGGCAATTCTCCAGGCCCGTCTTGTGCCATAAATCCCACCTGTGAAGCGGATCGGGGTGATGGGGTGCGGGGTGGTGGCCGACTATGGGCACATTCCGGCCATTCGGCAGACGGAAGGGTTAGAACTGGCGGCGCTGTACGATCCAGACGCGGCGCGGCTGCAACAGGTCGGTGCACGGGCCGAGGTCAGCGCCCTCTTTACCGAGCCAGAAGCCTTTTTCGCCAGTGGCCTGGACGCCGTTGTGGTCGCGTCGCCCGCCTGGGCTCACGTCGATAATGTGCTGGACGCCGCCCGCCACGGGGTGCACGTCCTCTGCGAGAAGCCCTTGGCGATGAACGACGTGGATGTGGAGCGGATGATCGAGGCGATGGAGGGGGCGGGGAAGATGCTGTTCACCGGCTTCGTCTACCGCTTCAGCCCCGTCGCGTTGCAGATCAAGAAGTGGGTGGACGAGGGAGTCGTTGGGGACGTTCGTTCGCTGCGCCTGATTTACGTCTGGGACCTTCACGGGCAGTACGAGCAGGAGGCCGACGGCACCTGGCAAGAAAGCCCGCGCTGGCGGGGCCGCATGCTGGAGGGCGGCCCCATGGTCGATTGCGGCGTGCACCAGATCGATCTCGCCCGTTGGTGGCTGGGGAAGGAGGTCGTTGCTTCCGACGTGGCGGCGGCCTGGGTCGCGGACTACGAAGCCCCCGATCACGTCTACGCGCACCTCGACCACCAAGACGGTGTCCACACGATGGTGGAAATGAGCTTTACCTATGGGCACACGGTGAAGGAGCCCGCGCCCCTGTTCTCGTACGACCTGATCGGGACGGGCGGTGTGATCCGCTACGACCGGGATGGCTGGCGGTTGGAAGCCCGGCGGGGGGAAGGAACGTGGACGGCTCCTGGCGCAAGTGAGAAGAACTTCGAGGGAATGCATCAGGCCTTCGCGGAGGCGCTCTTGACGGGGAATCCTGGACATCTGCCCTCCGGGCGGGATGGACTGATTGCGACTCAGATCGCCCGACGCCTAACCGATCAAGCCATTGATCGACGGAGAGGGAACGGCTTCTCGAGTTCGTGACACCTGCCGGCCGGATTGATATCACCAGGCCGTCATCTCCTGGTGCTGGTTGAAGAGCGGGTCGCGTTTGCTCCTCTTAGCTATTCCTTGACGCACCCGATGGTGCTCCGTTCAGGGCGCAGAAGAGAGCAGTCGCTCTTTAGTGAAAGGACGTTGTGCAGTTGGGGCGTTCATGCTAGCATTTCGCTATCCTTGCTCGTGCCTTCTGTAGCTACCGATTCCGCGGGCATCTCTCAGTCACAGAGACGGATCGCCGAGAGCGGTTGCCGTGCCGGGTCACAACAAGGGAGCCCGACTGTTTGGTCAGAGGATCGGCCATTGGACCCGGCCAACTGACACGTGATAGCGTTTTGGCCGCGCTTTTTTACGAGTTTGTGATGAATCGGCCGGAAACGACCAGCTTCTGGGGCCATGATCGGAACCTGGCAGCCCTAGTGCGAATCTATGCCAAAAGAATGAGGAGGTTACTGATGAGGAAGAGTAATTTGACGAAGACAGGTGTGGCAATCTTGGCCCTCAGCATCGCGGGCGTGGCTTCGGCTCAGACGAACAGCCCTTCCGGGTTCTCCGGTCGTCTCGGCGCTCACTTCCCGCGGGTTGGCGATACCAACCTGGCGGCGGGTCTGGACTACAAGTTCCCGGCGGTTCCCGTGGATCCGGCGCGCGGCGGTTATCTTAGCTATCTTGGTGCCTCGGTCGACTACTACGGCCGAAGCAATGCGTTCAACGTCCCAGTTGCCGTTACGTACAACGTGCGGGTTAACCAGGCGGTCTTCTCCGCTGGCGTCGGCCTTGACGTTTACCGGGCGGGCGGAAGGACCTCGACGGGCCTTGGCGGCCAGCTTGCCGCAACGTACGAATTCGGTCAGGCGACGGAGACTCGCGTGAACCCGATCTTTGTGCAGGCGAAGTACTTCTTCGCCAACCAGTCGAACCTCAGCGGTCTCGGCCTGTACGTCGGCGTCCGGTTCTAAAGCGGAACCTAGAAGAAGAGAAGGACCCGGCACCCAATGGGTGGCGGGTCCTTCTCGTTTATTCGCTCCTAAGCCTTAGTTGTCGGCGTAGAGGTAGAACTCGTACGGGTGCGGGCGCAGGTCGACCGCGTCGCACTCGTTCACCAGCTTGTACTCGATGTAGCTCTCGATGAGGTCCGTGGTGAACACGTCGCCCTTGAGGAGGAACTCGTGGTCGTTGGCCAGCGCCGTCAGGGTGGCGCGGAGCGATCCGGGGGTCTGCTCGATCCCCGCGCGCTCGAGCGGCGGGAGCTCGTAAAGGTCCTTGTCCAGCGGCTTCGGCGGCTCGATGCGGTTCTGGATACCGTCGAGGCCAGCCATTAGGAGCGCGGAGAACGCCAAGTAGGGGTTCGCCATGGGGTCCGGTGCACGGAACTCCAGTCGCTTCGCCTTCGGCGACTTGCTGACCATCGGGATGCGGACGCAGGCCGAGCGGTTGCGGGCCGAATACATCAGGTTGATGGGAGCCTCGTAACCGGGGACCAAGCGGCGGTAGGAGTTGGTGGTCGGGGCGCAGAACGCGAGCAGCGCCGGGGCGTGCCGCAGAAGGCCCCCGATGTACCAGCGAGCGTTGTCGCTCAGACCCGCGTAGCCCGCCTCGTCGTAGAACGTGGGCTCGCCGTTCTTCCAGATGGACTGGTGGCAGTGCATGCCGCTACCGTTGTCGCCGAAGATCGGCTTGGGCATGAACGTCGCCACGTAGCCGTTCTGGTAGGCCGTCTGCTTGACGATGTACTTGTACTTCATCAGCTGATCGGCCATCTTGGTCAGCGTGTCGAACTTCATGTCGATCTCGCACTGACCGGCGGTGGCGACCTCGTGGTGGTGCATCTCGACGTTGATGCCCGCGTCGATCATCTTCAGGGTCATCTGCGTGCGCAGGTCCTGGAGCTTGTCGACGGGAGCGACGGGGAAATAACCGCCCTTGGGCTTGATGGTGAAGCCGGTGTTGCTCTCCTTGCCGGAGTTCCAGAACGCCTCGTCGCTGTCGACCTTGTACATGGCACCCGACGGGCCGTTCTCGAACAGCAGGCTGTCGAACACGAAGAACTCAGCCTCCGGGCCGATGAAGATTGTGTCGCCGATGCCGGTGGACTTCAGGTACTGCTCGGCCTTGACGGCGGTGTAGCGGGGGTCCTTCGCGTAAGGCTGGCGGGTCAGCGGGTCCTCGATGTTACAGACGATGACGGCGGTCGCCACGTCGGTGAACGGATCCATGAAGACGCTGTCGGGATCCGGAACGAGCAGCATGTCCGACTCGTTGATGGTCTGGAACCCACGGATGCTCGATCCGTCGAAGGCCAGGCCCTCCTCGAAGCGGTCCTCGGTGAAGTGGTTCACCGGGATGCTGAAGTGCTGCCACGTTCCCATGAGGTCGGTGAAGCGGATGTCGACGATCTGGGCGTCGTTCTCAGCGACGAAGCTTACGGCTTCCTTTGGGGTCAATTTTTCCTCCAGGTTGAATTGCTGTAACCCGCTGACCCGGCCTTTTCCCTCGAACCATGGTCAGCGAACGGAGAAGGACGTTGAACCGTTCAAGTGCACCGCCCTCCCGTACCCCGCTCGCGACTCTGCAGAACGATTGCGCTGATTATCCCAAAGATCACCGGCTTAGGGAAGTGTTAATTGCAGGTGAAGACAGAAACTGTGTTGCGCAGAGCAAAGAAACGGGCGCGTGACCACCCGAAAAGAATGTCTGGCGTAGAGACTTCCCCCAAAGCGTGCGCTACAAGGGGCCCTTCTGGTCGTAGACCCTTTGCGCCAGGGAACCGTAATCGACCTTCTCGGTGGCCGGTAACGAGACTGGTTCGCCGGTCAACGTTTGATAGGCAGCGGCGGCTTGGGTGTTGGCCCATCTCAAGAAGCATTGGTAGAGATCGTTGCGAAACCCTCCTTCCTGCCCGGCCCGTAACCGCGACGACTGCTCGGCGTATCCAAGCATCATCAAGTCCGAGACGGCCGCAAGGCGGACCTGGTCTGTAGGCCCTACGGCAAGGGCTCGTCCGGCTAGCTCGGAGATGAACGAGTCGGGCACTGCCGTCGCCGAAACTCGCCCTTCCTTCACGCGCCTAGCGAACCGGTCAGCAATGAATAGCCGGTTGATCTCGTTGGTGCCCTCGTAGATCCGGCTGACTCGGGCGTCCCGGTAGTGACGGGCGATCGGGAATTCCTCGGTGAATCCGTAACCGCCGTAGCACTGGAGTGCCTCGTCGACGATAAGCGATTGGGCCTCGGTGGAAAACACCTTGCAGGCGCTGCACTCGATAGCGAACTCTTCTGCCGCTTTCCGATTGCCATCGACGGTTCCTCCGAGCTGGCCGAACGCCTCGTCGACCATCGCCCCCGTCCGGTAAATCATGGACTCGGCCGCGTAGAACCAAGCCGCCATGAGGGCGAACTTCTTTTGGATGAGCCCGAAGGAAGAGATAGGCTGTCCGAACTGCTTTCGCTCTTGGGTGTAGGCGGCAGCCAGGGCGATCGCGTCGCGGCAGGGGCCGATGGACATGGACGAAAGCTTGAAGCGGCCGAGGTTCAAGGCGTTGAACGCGACGTGGTGACCGAGACCCTCCTGGTAGAGCAGGTTCTCCGCCGGGACCACCGCGTCTTCGAGAACGAGCCGGGCAGTAGAGGAACCCTTGAGGCCCATCTTGTGCTCCTCGCGGGCGATGCTGACGCCGGGGAAGTCTCGCTCGACGAGGAAGGCGCTGAACCGCTCGCCGTCCACCTTGGCCATCACGAGGAAGAGGTTCGCCCACTTGGCGTTGGAGATCCACATCTTCGTGCCGTTCAGCACGTAGGTGTCCCCCCGGCGGTCCGCGCGGGTGGTGGCGGAGAGGGCATCGCTTCCGCTGTTCGGTTCGCTTAAGGCGTAGGCACCGATCCATTCGCCCGAGGCGAGGTGGGGAAGGTACTTGGCCTTCTGAGCGTCTTCGCCGAACAGCGAGAGCCCCACTTGGCTGATCCCGCTCGTTATCCCGAAGGTGACGCTGAACGACCCGTTCAGGCTCATGTACTCGAGGATCCGCGCTGCCAAGTTCTTTGGCAACCCGAGGCCGCCGAACTCTTCCGGCGTATCCACCCCGCACAGCCCCAACTCGCCCGCCTTCCGGATCAGGTCGGGCATCAGACCCTCTTCTTGCGCGTCTAGGCGGTCCAGCACGGGCAAGACTTCTTTTCGGCTGAACTGCTCAGCCGCGTCGATCATCAAGCGCTCATCGCCGACGAACTGCTCGGGTGTGAAGATGTGGTCGGGAGGCGAAGAAAGAAAGCTGGCACCGCGGGAGGCGGAAGCCGAAGAGGTCTGCGACATTGGATTCCTCAGGTAAGAAACCTGATTATGGCGGCCCCCGTGCACCCGTAGCTTGGTGGCGTCTCAACGGCCGTCAACGGGTAACCTTAGAGTGGTGGGGCCTGTAGCTCAGGGGTTAGAGCGTGCGGCTCATAACCGCTTGGTCGCGGGTTCGATCCCCGCCGGGCCCACCAGTCGCATAGATACCTTGACAAAGTAAAGAACGCCGCGAGGAGCCAAACCTCGTTTCCCTTCCACAGGGGGCCGATGGAGGAAAGCGCAGTCCGACGCTCCTAGTCCTGCTAGGCAACGACGAGGTGCAGGATGTCCGCCCAGAACTCGAAGCCGTCAAGCACAACGTACGTGGCGAGCACCTCCGCAACGATTCTCTTGAAACAATTGCCAGGTAAGCGGAGTTCACCTAAACCGGGTGCCCTTCTGCGTCCATTTGGAAGATGGCGGCCGGAACTGCCTCTAGAAGGGTGCGCCTTCGCGACTCGGTCGTCGCGATCGCCTCGCGTCCGCACGGCCTCTGGGACCGGATTCTGCACGGCAACGTTTCGGAAGAGGTTTTCGCCCGGGACACGCGGTCACTTTCGATCTTCCGACCGTGAATCGGACGGAGTAAGGTGCCGGACCTCGCTCAGAGGACTCCAAGGCGAGGCCCCGAATAGGTACGGTCGCGTCGGCCATGGCCGCAGCTTTGGAGAGAACGGGGCCGAAGCGGAGACCACACCAACGGTCTTCCTGTCGGCGGCGTTGCCCTGCTAAACGCACCAATCGCCCCTGTGACAACCTAGCCCGAGCACAAAGGACGCCCCCGGCCTATCGCGGAGCTACCGGCTTGTCATGAACGGGAAGAATGACGTCTTCGGAACCTTCCTCCACATACTCCGTTAGGTCTGCCTCGAATGTGAACTTATCAATCGGCCCGAACCGTATCGGTTGTGTCGGATCGATCCTTTCGGTCGGGGTATCGATTTTGACGTCGAGGCCGGGGTAACTAGGGGCGCCGCCCTTCAACGAGTTCGGCGTCCTCAGGTTGTGGGAGAAAAGAAAGTTAAACCCCAGAGCTTCCGGCCGTGGTTCGACAAGACTTAGTCTCCCCGCGAGAAGCCTCGTGCCTGACATCACCTTCAATCGATAGATCCGCTTAACCCTGGTTCCAGGCCGCACTACAGGCGGATCGTCGGCCACTAGCGAAAGGGTCACTGTGGGCGAAACAACGGCCTTGGACCCCGGAGGCACGTAAATATGGGGATTGCCGTGCCGATTCTCGACGCGAAGCCCTCTGAAGGTGAACTGGCGCTTTATCTTGACGGGTCGGAGCCGGGTTAGCCGCAACCGGATGTGCTCGCTATCTCCCGGGTAGTACTGCTCGAGCAAAGCTCCATCCTTCCCCGAGTGGGACGAGTCCCCGTAACCCGCTGGATAGGCGCGGAGAACGAGGGACGGTCGTTCGCGGCGTTCAAACGTGCTTTCCAGCCACTCGATTCGGCTAAGGCTACCGTCTGGAGGTGTTCCCTTGACGACCAACCTGACTTCAAACCCCTTCTGAACTATCAATCCATCGTGCGACCTCGACTCGACCTTCCTCCGTAACAGACTCAACTCCATTCCCCAGACAATTTGTCGTTTGCTGATCTTCGGTGTTTTTGTCAGGAAGCGACGAGCGGGGGGGAGGGGCCCCACCGGGAAGCTCTCTGAGGCCAAGGCGGGACGGGTCGATGGACCTGTGAGGACCTGATCGACCCTAAGGATTAGGTCTGCTGGCGGCTTCGCATAGCCAAAGGGAATCAGCATGTACTGAAAACCCTTCCCGAACTCGACCCTTAACGGCCATTCGCTTCCGGAAGGCGTCAGAAGGGTGCTACGAAGATAAACGCCGTTTGAACCAGCCACTTCTCCTTTCGGCGGGCGGTTTTGAATCTTCATCCAGCGAGCGAACGAGTAGTGGGGCGGGGCCGAAGGACTCCGCTCCACTGGACGTCCTCTATCGACACTTTCGATGCGGCGGTCGTTCTCTTGTAGGAGGGCGAGGGCTTCCGGGGGAGGCACACCACTGCCTTGCTCGACGAGGGTCAGTTCTAGGGGTACTGGCTCCGCCCTTGCCGGACTCACCGTTTCTGCTTCACTGGCAAACGCAGTCGTGGGCGACTCGTCACCCGAACTCTGCTTGTGCTTTAAATAGGCGCTACCCCCTATAGTCGCCGCGATTGCGCCGACGACGATCCAGAGACCAGCGGTTGAGCTCGTCGGTTTCGGCGACTGCATTCCGGCAACAGTATAGCGGCAGAGGCGAGCCACTCGAATGAGGCCACACCTCTGCTCTTGGCCCGTTGGCTGGCGTCCACTCGCTCAGCCGTCGGGGCCAACCCTGGTGACTGGTCACCCGATTCTCTGGTCCGGCGGAAATTCGAATTGCATCGGTTCGCGAACCGTGAGTTCCCCCCGGCCAGTCAAAAGGCGAATTGGAACATCAGACCAGATCGTGCCAGATACATGGTCCCGGCGGCTCTCCATTTCAATGTTGATGAGGCCGTTATGACCGTGGATCGGGAGTCGTCCGGCAACGCGACCAAGGGAAGTAGGGAAGGGTCGGAAGACGTAGACGCGGTCTCCGAGGTCGAAACGGGGACGGAAACCTAGCACGTAGCGCGTGAGTTGCCAGGTGGGGCAACCAGACCACTGGTGGCAGTGGGACCAGCGGGGGTCGAACACCTCCAACCACGTCGTCCGCCCACCTTTCAAAGCCCATCCCCAACAGGTTCGGTACTGGTGCAAAACGAACTCCGCCTCCCCCCGCTCCCATAGCTCGGCGAGCGCATAGTGCGAGAAATAGGGAGTGATCAGATTTCTCTGGGCAGCACCCGGGTCTGAGAGGCGCGGTGCGTCCGCGTTGTTGGGGAAGCATCTGAGGTAATGGTCCTTTACAACCGATGCCCACCCAGCCTTTGCATCCCCTTCAAGCACTCCCGCTCTGGAGGCAAGGACGAGTCGATGCAGCCCCAGGTCGGTCCAGCTATCCGATGGCTCAGCGGTGGAAAGGCTGGCTTTCAGTCGTTGCCGGAGCCACGTCGCCCACTCCCTAAACCGATCCTCTTCTTCCCCATCGTTGAGAGCCCGGCACCATCGAACCATGTCCTCAAGGGCGAGGAGGACGTGGAGACTCAACCCCAGTCCCCCTAGTCGGTCCTCATCCTCGATCACGTACCCCCAATCGATGAAAGACCAGCCAAGGTTCTCAAAGCTGCCGTCGTCCTTCATCGCGTTGCGAAACGCCGCTAAGTTTTCTAGAGCCGCCGCGTACAGGTCTTCGAGCAGGGACTTGTCGCCGGTCAATTCCCAGTAGTGGACACAGGCGGTGACCCACTGAGCCGCGTAGGTGGAGAGGTACGCCGGGCCACCCGGGCAGAGACCGGCCACCAGTCCCGACTCGTTCGCGCACGCCGCGCTTTGGACCAGCCCTCGGCGGAGTAGGCGCAGGTCCGAGTAGGAAACCGACGCGATGTCCATTCCGACCGTCACGACGTCTCCCGTCCACTGGCCGCGCTCGCGCGTGGGATTGTCCACGAGCGAGTCTTCGGAGCAGGCGCGGTAAGTCTCTACGCCGACCGCCCAAATGCGGTTGAGCAGCGAGTCGCCACAGCGAAAGGCACCTTCGGGCTCACCGTGGTAGAGACGCTCGACGAAGGTTTCCTCGATGAAGCTGACGGGTCCGTCGCTGAGCACGTGGATCTCCAGGAACCGACCCCCCTTGGCCGCCACGGGCATGAATTCTTGGGGACCTCCGTGAGCGGTGTAGTGGTCGAGATTGCACGATGGGCCGTCGGAGAGGGTAATCCAGGGGCAGACCCTCTCCTGCTCCAGGCTCTCCGAGAGTGCGAACTCAACGACGGCCCCCGCGGGCAGATCCAGGACGAACCGGGGACGGCCTAGTCGCACCCGACCGAGGTCGTAGCGGCGCCACAAACCCTGGGGTGGCACCTCGGCACATTCCAGATCGCGGAGGAAGAAGCGGGCAGCGGGATCGTCGCGGGCGTACCCGAACCGTTCGGCTAGCTGCCATTCGGCCGTGGAATGGAGGGAATGGGTGACGAGGCGAGGCGGCGCGATGTTTGCCCGTCGGGGCTTGGGCGCTTCAATTGGCCACCGACGGGGTGGAGCCGCCGATTCGCCTAAGCCGTCCTCTCTCCACCGGGCAGGCAGTTGTCGTGTGTCGCACCACTCGATCCATCCGAGTTGAGGGTTCACGCGACGGACCTGGGATGTGAAGCCGACCAGAGGGGCGGCAAGCCAATCAAGTTCGACGGCTTGGCCCTTGAAGTGAATGCCGCACGAGATCATCGGTTGCGGCTCCTGACTAATCCGGGTAGTGACCCCCTCGTAGTGTGCCTGGACGGCAATTCTATGTTCGCCCTTTCTGAGGTGAACGACCCGGGTTCCGTACTCGGGATTGCCTAGTGGGAACCGGAACGGCCCATCCAGGACGAGATCGTTATCGATCCACACGAGAGAAGGTCCGGGGCTGACCAGACGAATCTCCGCTTCGCCGTCCGCGGCCAGCGAAAAACGCCCGAGAAACGCGGCGTGCGAGTCGATCGTTGCGTTTCCTGGCTCCGTCACCCACATGGCGTCCATGCATAGGATTTTACGCATGGACGCCCCAGTGGGCAGGGAACTAACGCGTCATGCGCCAGCGGCTTATGGGTAGCCAGATGACTTCGGAGCGACCAATGATGGCCTCTCGGGGCACGAGGCCCCAGCCGCGGCTGTCGAACGAGCCGTTCCGGTTGTCGCCCATCATCATGTAGTGACCGGGCGGAATGGGCTCGGCGGGAAGGTCCCTGAGCCGCATCGCTTCGTCTTGGTCATCGATCTGGAACTTGGGGGCGACCGCGTAGACGACCTCGCCGAACGTTCCTCCGCGGGCTGCCGCCGAATTGGAGTCGTACTGGGTGAAGTTCAGCGGAATGAGCTCGCCCTTGTACTTCACCCACTTGAAGTTCGGGAGCGTGAGGCCCGTCTTCTCGCTGGCGGTTAGGGAGCGGAAGTTGACGCAGTTCTCTTTGTCCACGTCCGTGCACTCGGAGTAGTGCCGGAAGGGCTCGCCCCAGGGCTTGCCGTTTCGGTACACGACGCCTTCTTGGATCTCTATCACGTCGCCCGGAACGCCGACGCACCGCTTGATGAAGTCGACCTTTACTTGGCCGTCCCGATCCACCTGCGACTCCGTCACCGCCGTCTTCGGCGGCTTGAACACCACGATGTCGCCCGCCTTCGGGTCGCTGTAGCGGTAGATCGCCTTGTTCGCGACGATAAAGTCGTTCACGTAGAGCGTCGGCCACATAGAACCGCTGGGGATCAGGAAGGCCTGGACCGCGAACGGGCGGATGAGCATGAACACGAAGACGCCCGCGTAAACGAACGCGTCGAGCACCTCGTTCACGAACCGGAACAGCCCGTAGGCCCCCGAGCGTTTGTGGGGTGGCGTGTTCTTCAGGATCGGCGAGATCACCAATCGGATGACGCTGAGGACGAGCACGAACAAGACAACCTCGCTCAGCGGAGTGCGAGCGAGGTTGTCGACGAGTTCCCGGAAGCCACCCGGCTGGACCTGGGCGATCGGGAGGGAGAGGAGGTCGAGCGGCACGGGTTTTAGCGGCGCTCTTTGATCCGGGCTTCCTTACCGACCTTTGTGCGGAGGTAGTACAGCTTCGCGCGGCGGACGCGGCCACGGCGGGTGACCTCGAACTTGGCGACGTTCGGCGAGTGCAGGGGGAACGTGCGCTCGACGCCGATGGCGTTCGAAACCTTTCGGAGGGTGATCGTCTCGGCGATGCCTCCGTGCTTGATGGCGATGCAAACGCCCTCGAACTGCTGGATTCGCTCCTTACCGGCCTCACGGACCTTAACGGAGACGCGGACGGTATCACCGGGCCAGATCTTCGGCAGATCGGTCTTCTTGTACGGCGCGGCGACGCTCTCTAGGATGGCTGCTTTGGACATTGTTCGTTCTTCTTCCGTTTCGCAGGTGGTTTGCCTGCTGGGATAAACCACGTTCGGAAACCGCTGGTTCCCGATTTGGGGCTTTGGATTCCAGAGGCGCGACGGAAGGCCGCGCATGGACACAAGTCATGAGGATAGCAGATCGAGGTCCGCTTTATCCAGCTTCGCCCGAGCCAGCAGGTCCGGGCGGTTCGCATGGGTCAGTCGTAGCGCTTCTCTCCTTCGCCAGCGCCGGATCGCCTGGTGATTGCCGCTCTTGAGCACCGGCGGAACCGCCACTCCCCGCCAAACTTCCGGCCGCGTGTAGTTGGGAGCGCTAAGCAATCCGTCGCCGTGGCTGTCGGCGGCAAGGCTCCCTTCGCTCCCGAGCACGCCTGGAAGCAGCCGTACGATCGCGTCCGTCATGACCAAGGCGGGGAGCTCGCCGCCGGTCATCACAAAATCGCCGATGCTGACCGAGTGGGTAGCGTAGCGATCGATCACCCGCTGATCGATGCCTTCGTAGTGGCCGCATAGGAACACCACCTGGTCCATCGCTGAAAGCTCACGCGCAAGGGCCTGATCGAAGCGCCGCCCAGTGGGGTCGGTCGAGACGACGGCGACTCCGTTCCGGCCGGGGTGGACGCCCAAAGCTTCTACGGCCAGCGCTACCGGCTCGGCTCGCATCAGCATGCCGGGTTCGCCACCGAACGGGACGTCATCGACCTTTCCATGCCGGTCGTAGCAGTAGTCGCGGGGGCTGCTCGTCCGGAACTGGACCGCGCCCCGCTCCTGCGCCCGCAGCATCATGCTGTGCGATAACGCCTGCCCGATCATCTCGGGGAAGAGCGTGACGAAATCGATTTGCGGCATTGCCAGAGGCTACTCTCCGGCCTGCCTAGCCGACTGCGAGCCACAGGTATGCTCCTGGTTTGCGACCATCCTTTGGGAGCTGCCACGAAGACCATGTCGAACATTCCTTCCGACCTTAAGTACACGAAGTCTCACGAGTGGATTCGCCTTGAGGGCGACGTCGCGACCATCGGGATCACCGACTTCGCTCAAACGGAGCTTGGCGACGTGGTTTGGGTCGAGCTCCCGGAGGTTGGCCGCGCGCTCCAGGCGGGCGAGACGTTCGGAAGCGTGGAGTCGGTGAAGACGGTCAGCGACCTTTACGCCCCGGTCGCGGGGCAGGTGATCGACGTGAACCCGGCACTCTCCTCGCAGTCGGAGCTGATCAACAGCGACCCCTACGAGAAGGGGTACATGCTGAAGGTTCGGGTGGACAGCCCGTCCGCCGTGGCGTCCCTGCTCGATGCCGACGCGTACAAGTCCGTCATCAGCTAACCCGGTCACGACTCCCTCCAGCATGCCTTACATTCCCCACACCGACGCCGACCGTCGAGCCATGCTCGACGTGATCGGTGCCCAGTCGATCGACGAGCTCTTTCGCGAGATTCCGGACAACCTTCGGGTCGAACCTGGGGCGCTAAACCTGCCGCCTGCGTTGGACGAACACCGCCTGATGGCGCACCTGGCCGAGCTGAGCAAGAAGAACGTGAACCTCGCCGAAGTCACCTGCTTCCTCGGCGCGGGCATCTACGACCGCTACATCCCGGCCGTCGTGGGCGCGGTCATCTCGCGTGGCGAGTTCCTTACCGCCTACACGCCTTACCAACCGGAAGCTAGCCAGGGATACCTCCAGACCATTTACGAGTTCCAGTCGATGGTCGCTGAACTGTACGGTATGGACCTGGCCAATGCGTCGATGTACGACGGGGCCACTTCGATGGCGGAGGCCGCCATCATGGCGTCGGGCATCAAGCGCCGCGATCGCGTCGCGGTGAGCGAAGCCGTCCATCCGCACTATCGCCAGGTGCTCGACACCTACTGTTGGTCTATGGGGATCGAGGTCGTGACGATCCCTCACAGCGATGGCGAGACCCGCGACTACGCCTCGGCCGCTGGGGCTGCTTGCGTGATCGTCCAGTACCCGAACTTCTTTGGCACGATCGAGAACCTTTCCGCTGCCCGGGCAGCGGCCGACGAACACGGAGCGCTCCTGATCGTGTCCGCGGATCCCGTGGCGTGCGCGCTGTTGAAGCCTCCCGGAGAGTACGGAGCCGACATCGTGGTCGGTGAGGGGCAGCCGATGGGAG
>Ga0216301_1000298_pt1 | contig 13575 bp, 12 predicted proteins | sample 4hB_Boncat_minus_FD_156203 | JGI IMG/M metagenome (GOLD analysis project Ga0216301, IMG submission 156203) | Terrestrial sediment cell enrichment communities for BONCAT metagenomics from Utah, United States - 4hB_Boncat_minus | ecosystem: Environmental > Terrestrial > Deep subsurface > Rock...
CTCCCCCACCGCCTCCACGATGCCGGCCCCGTCCGTGCCGGGCGTGTAGGGCAGCGGCGGCTTCTTCGCGTAGGCTCCCGAGCGGATGTAGGTGTCGACAGGATTGATCCCCGCCGCCTGGATGCGCACCAGCACCTCGCCGGCGGCCGGCTGCGGGTCGGGGATGTCTTCCAGGCGCAGCACGTCGGGCGCGCCGAATTCCTGAACTCGGATAGCTTTCATCTGGCGTTCTTCCGGGTAAATCGAAGCGGAGTGTCGCACTCCGAATACTCCATCGCCCCGGCCGCTTCCTGCGCCCGCCGCCCGCTCTGCATTCTCTCTGCGCTCCTCGCACCTCTACCGTTCAAACCCGGATGGGCCCTCATCGTGCTCTTCATGCCCCAGCGCTCCTCCTCACCAACCGCTTACGTACCTGCTCGCTTCTCTCCATCCCGTCGGTCCCGTCCAAACTCTCCCTCCCCTCTGGGCTTTCTCCGTGTCCCTCTCCGTGCCCTCAGTGGCTCCGTGGTGCAATCCGCTCCCGGTTCGCTCCCCCGCTGCGGTCAGCAGCCTTTCAGCCGGATATCATTGCGGAAGAAGAGACCCCGCGCGTCGTTCGCGGACGGTTATCGGGAGGACCACGCGATGAAACGAAACTGGAGTCTGGCGGCGCTTGGCGCGGCCGTCGCCCTGGCGGGAGCGGTGCTGGCCGCGCCCGCGAAAGTAGATCCCAAGGATCTCAAGACGACCCCGTCGGGTCTCAAGTACGCCATCCTGAAGCCCGGCAAGGGCGACGGCGCCCGCAAGAACCAGCCGGTGACGGTTCATTACACCGGCTGGCTCGCCAACGGCACGAAGTTCGATTCTTCCCGCGACCGCAACGAGCCGCTCACCTTCGTGCTCGGCGTTGGCCAGGTCATCGAGGGTTGGGACGAAGGCGTGCTTGGGATGAAGCCGGGCGAGCAGCGGCAGCTCATTATCCCGCCGGACCTCGCGTACGGCGACGAAGACCAGGGCCCGATCCCCGCAAAGTCGACGCTCACGTTCGACGTGGAGCTAATCAGCCTGGGCGAGGACAACGAGCGTCCCACCAAGGTGGACTCGAAGAAGTTCAAAACGACGCCGAGCGGTCTCAAGTACGCCATCCTGGTCGAAGGGACCGGGCCGCAGGCCCGCAACGGCAAGGCCGTAACGGTGGATTACACCGGCTGGCTGGAAAAGGGCGGCAAGAAGTTCGACAGCTCCGTAGACCGGGGCCGGCCCTTCATCTTCACGTTAGGGGAAGGGCGGGTTATCCCCGGCTGGGAAGAAGGAGTCGAAGGAATGAAGGTTGGCGAGAAGCGCCAGCTCATCATTCCCGCCGCGCTGGGCTACGGCGACCAGGGGGCCGGCAAGGTCATCCCGCCGAAGGCCACGCTCATCTTCGACGTCAAGCTGCTCCGGATCGGGAACTAAGCCGAATTCGGCCGCGCCCCTTCCAGCGGGCCGGCCGGCGACACTGAGGATCGTTCGCAACTACGAAACCGGCGCTCAGCGCCGTGAAGGAGTGTATCGATGAGTTTGTTCTCTAACGGCCCGACGAAGGTGGACGACGCCAGTTACCAGACAACAGCCTCCGGCCTTAAGTACGCCGTCATCACCGAAGGCGCCGGCGACACCGCCCGCGCGGGCCAGCAGGTGAGTGTGCATTACACCGGCTGGCTGGAGAACGGCAAGAAGTTCGACTCCTCCCGCGACCGCAACCAGCCCTTCGCCTTTCCACTGGGCCAGGGGCGCGTCATCAAAGGCTGGGACGAAGGCGTGGCGGGAATGAAGATCGGGGAGCAGCGCCAACTGGTGATTCCCGCCGAGCTGGGCTATGGCAGCCGCGGCGCCGGCGGCGCCATTCCTCCCGGCGCCACCCTCATCTTCGATGTCGAGCTCCTGAAGATCTATTAGTGATGCGACAGCTCCTTGCCTTGCCCCTGGCCGCTCTCCTCGCGCTCGCCGCTGGCTGCGGCGGCGGTGAAACCGGCGCCACGAAAGTCGATCCGGGGTCCTACAAGACCACGAAGAGCGGTCTCAAGTACGCCGTCATCAGTCCCGGCAGCGGCGATGTCGCGGTCAAAGACGTCGCCGCGACGGTGCATTACACCGGCTGGCTGGAGAACGGCACGAAGTTCGACTCGTCCCTCGACCAAGGTGAGCCTTTCCGCTTCATCGTGGGGCGACGCGAAGTGATTCCCGCCTGGGACGAGGGTGTGGCAGGGATGAAGGTCGGTGAGAAGCGCCAGCTCGTCGTGCCGCCCAAGTTGGGATATGGACCCGAAGGCGCGGGGCCCATCCCGCCGAACGCGACGCTGATCTTCGACATCGAGCTGTTGAAGGTAGGTTGACGACTGCCGCGCCGAAGACGGCCGGAGGAATACTGATGCGAACCTGGCTCTTGATGGGTGCTCTACTCTCCGGCGCGGCGGCTCCCGTCGCCCTCGCCGCGAAGATGCCCGCGAAGAAGGCCGTCCCGAAGAAGGCGCCGAAGCCCGCGCCCAAGGCCGCCGTGAAGCCCGTCGCCCCGGCGGCGGCGAAGCCGGCCGAGCCGCACGCCATCAACCTGGGCGGGGTGGCGGGCGCGGTGCCCGGCGAGTGGACGAAGGTCGCCCCCATCGGCCAGTTCCGCCTGGAGCAGTTCCTGCTGCCCCGCGCCAAGGGCGACACCGCCGACGCCTCGTTCATCATCTTCCACTTCGGACAGGGCGGCGGCGGCACGGTGGCCGACAACATGCGCCGCTGGATCGGCATGATGCGCCAGCCGGAAGGGACGGACGTCTCCCAGGTGGCGAAAGCGGAGAAGATCGAGCGCGAGGGACTGCGGATCAATGTCCTGGACCTGCCCGGCACCTACCTGGAGCGGCCGTTCCCGATGTCGGACCAGTTCACCGCCCGGCCGAACTACCGGATGCTCGCGGCCATCATCGAAACCACGAAGGAAGGCGCCGACGGCCCCTACTACTTCCGCATCGTCGGCCCGGCCCGCAGCATCGAAGCCGCCAAACCCGGCTGGGACAAGCTCCTCGCCTCGCTCAAATTCGACTGAGATCCCCGCAGAATGGGCCGCGGATGACGCGGATGTTTCGGATTGTCTCGGATCGAAAGGGAATTCAGACGAGATTAACAGGATTGACGGGATGTGAGAAGCTGGATAATCACAGGCTTTCAGTTCACGCTATCCACTATCCTTGAAATCCCGTCAATCCTGTCCAATTCGTTTTTCTATCCGTGAAGATCCGCTCAATCCGTGTCATCTGCGGCCCATTCTGAAGTTGTTAGTGCTTCGGGATGTTGGGGTCTTCCCGCACCTTGGCGGCAGTGCTTTCCAGGGCGGCGACCATCTGCTCGGGCGTCACCGTGCCTTGCAGCAGCCCGGCCATGGCGTCCTGCCCCGCCTTGTCCAGCGGCTTGTACCACTTCGCGTAGTTGGTGGTCCACGTCACCTTCGCGTTGCGAAGCGCGGCGGCGGGCGCCCGCAGCGTCGCCGGCAGCTCGCCCGCGTCGCTTCCCTTGATCGCCGTCACGGTCCCTTTTTCCAGCATAAACTCGTGCGCCTTCTTCTTGCTCGTCAGGTACTTGAAGAAGTCGACGGCGAGCGCGGTGTTGCGGCCCTTCGACGGGAACGTCCACGGCTCAATGCCCACCTGCAGGGTCGTCGGGTCGCCCTTGCCGCCCGACACGCGCGGCGGTAGGAAGAACGCCATCCGGAAGCCCGGCGGCGTCTGGTTCTTCATCTCGCTCTCCAGCCAGGTGCCGCACGGAATCATCGCCGCCTTGCCGCGCAGGAACTCCATCTGCGCTTCGGTGTGGCTCATCGCCATCGCGCCTTCCTGGAAGTAGCCCTTCTTGCCCAGCTCCTCGATCATCTGCGCCGACTTCAGGAAGGCCTCGTTCTTCCACGCGCCCGGCTTCAGCGCCTCCGCCTGCCGGAACGCGTCGATGCCCCCGATGCTGATGGCCCACGGTAAGAAGAAGCCCTGCAGCGCGTAGTAGGGATACTTGCCCTGGTGCGTGATCGGCGCGATGCCCTTCGCCTTGATCTTCTCGCACAGGGCCAGCAGTTCGTCGTAAGTCTGCGGAGGCGTCCAGCCGTTCTCCTCAAAGAGGTTGACGTTGTACCACCAGCCGTTGAGCGTGAGGTAGTACGGCAGCAGGTACTGCTGGCCGTCGTATTCGCCCAGTTTCAGGATCTCCGGCAGGAACGAGTCCCGCCAGGTGCCCGACGTCTCGCCGTACGGTGTGGTCAGCAGCACGTCGTCGATGGGCAGCACCTGGCGCTCGTAGATGAGGGCGTAGTTGTCCATACCCCAGCCGGGAAACGCCAGGCCGGGCGGGTCGCCCCCGATGAACCGGGGCCGGAGCTGCTCCCAGATGCGCGGGTCGCCCTGGAGGTCGATCTTCACGCCCGGATGCGCCTGCTCGTATTCCCGGGCCGCCTTCTCGTAGAAGTCCGTCCCGTAGCCGCCGCGGAATACGCGCACTTCCAGCGTCCCGTCGCGGCGGTCGGTGGCGCTCTCCGCTTCGGCATCGCGGATCGGATGCACGCAGCCCGCCAGCGGCAGCGCCAGCGCCGCGCCGAACAACGCCAGCGCCGCGCCCCCCCGGCGCCTCCTCATCCCCCTCGATCCGCATTCCCTCATCGGCCGCCTCTCCCGCTTTCCATCTCGTCCCACGCCGCCAGCACGCGCCGGCCGAGCTCGCCGTCCAGCCGCTGTCCCGTAAGCTCCAGAAATGCCTGTCCCAGTCCCTTTTCTCGGATGGATGCCTGCACAGCCTGCGCGCCGGGGTCGTCCTCCGGGTCGAACCGCAGCGCCGCCGCGACGCCCCGCGCGATCTGCGTCGGCTCCACGTCCCAGTCCAGGCACAAGAGCCCCGCGCCCACCAGCCGGTCCTCCGGGCGCAGCTTCCGCACCGGGTCCCGACCCACCCGCGCCACGGTGTCGTTCAACGCCGGGTTCGCAAACCGCCGCAGGAGGTCGTCTCGATGGCGGCGCGTCTCCTCCGCGCCGAAACCGCGCCCGCGCTGCAGAGCCTGTCCCGCTTCGGCCATCGCCCGTTCGACGGCGGCGGCCACGGCGGCGGTCGCCATCGCCTGGTGGACGTACTCACAACCTTCCTGATAGCCCAGGTACGCCGCCACCGCGTGCCCCATGTTGTGGACGAACAGCTTCCGCTCTACGTAGGCCGCGAAGTCGTCCACCGGGAGGAGCGTCGCCAGGGGCGGCGGCGCGCTGACGAAGCCTTTGCGGTCCACCGGCAGTGTGGCGTAATCTTCGGCGACCGCAAGCAGCGGGTCCTCCTCGCGCTCCGCCTGCGGAACCACCGGCGCCATCCGGCTCACCACGCTCTCCACCAGCCCCACGTCGCGCAGCAGCACTTCGGGGACCGACCGCTGCAGGTAGCCGCGCAACAAGTCGGAGCAGTGAAGCTGGTTCTCGCAGAGGATCACGTTCAGCGGCGCCGCGCGCTCCCGGATGCCGGCCGCCAGCGCTGGGGCCACGTGCGGCAGCGCGGGCACGCCCACGGCGGTGCACGCGAACGCGCAGCGGGCCAGCTCGCGCGCCACCGCGGGCACGTCCCGGCCATCTATCGCCCGGACCGGGCGAATGGTTAGCGTCTCGAAGCGGTCCGGACCCGCCAGCCGCAGCGGATAGCTCCGGCGCTCGTTCAGCGCCGCCACCACGGCCGCGGCCACGTCCACGAACACCACCTCGTAGCCGGCTTCCGTGAAGAGTTGTCCCGTAAAGCCGCGCCCGATGTTTCCAGCGCCGAATTGGACGACCGTTGGTAGCAATGCAGTCGCCTCAGCTCGCCCCTCACGGTCTGACAAAGGTATTCACCGCCGCTTTCAACCAGCCCGCGCAGGCGGGCTTAGCTCCGTCCAGCCGCGAGTTTACTCGCCATGATGGAGCCGAGCCGGGCCTACAGCGAGTACTCCGTCATCTGGGCGCTAGTCAGATCCGCATAGAGGAGCTTGCCGCGCAGCAGGTCGCCGTAGCCGAGCAGCACGCGTGTGGTCTGCTCCGCCAGCCACGCTCCCACCATCAGCGCCGCCTTGGGGTCCACCGCCGTCCCCCCGCGCGACGGCTCCAGGTGCGGATGCGAGGGCTTGTACACCAGCGCCACGCCGGGATCGCCGGGCAGGATCGTGGTAGCCTGGCCCCGCGCCTCCTCCACGCCGCCGAGCGCGAGCGGCGCCTTCGCCATCCGGCAGGCGAACTGGAGGAGCTGCTCCTCCATCGAATCTTCCAGGCACGCCGCGACGGCGTCCATCCCCCGCGCCAGCTCGGCCGGGTTGCCGCCCTTCAATGCGGCCGTCCGGCATTCCACGGCGCAGCTCGCGTTCCGGTTCCGCGCCGTCTGCGCCAGCCGCTCCGCTTCCGCTTCGGCGTCCGCATCCGGCACGATCACGTGGATGCGCCCCACCCCGTTCAGGGCCAGCAGCTCCAGGCACCGCTCCAGGGCAGGCCCGCTCCCCACTGCGGCCACGGAGGCGCGTAGCAGCCGCACCTGCCCCTGCGACCCGAACTGGTCCAGGTTACGGAGGTAGTGCAGCGGCGCGACTTCCGCCTCCAGCGCCACCGCCTCCACCTGCCAGCGCGGCGTACCCAACGCAGCCGCCACCCGCTCCACGGCGACGGGCGTCAGGATGCGCCGCTCTCCGGCGCCGGGCAGCCGCATCGCTTGCGACGCCGCGAGAATATCCGCTTCGAGACCGGTCTCCATCACGTCCCGCGCCTACTCGCGCAGCTCCACGATCGTCACGCCGGACCCGCCCTCTTCCTCCGGCGGGTGGTGGAATCCGGAAACTTGGGGTTGCTTCTGGAGATACTCCCACACCACCTTCTTAAGCGCTCCCGTTCCCTTTCCATGCACCACCCGCACCGGTGAGAGTCCCGCCAGGCATACCTCGTCAATGTACTCGTCCAGCCGGATCATCGCCTCATCCGCCCGCATACCGCGCAGGCTCACCTCCGGCGAGACGTTGGCCCGCGCCTGCATCCGCAGATCCGCTCGCTGGCCGCCTGCCGGCGCCCCAACCCGCGCCGTGGCGCCCACCGCGCCTTTCTGCGCCATGATGCGGCGGAGGCTGTCGTAAGGCACGGTGATCCGCATCGCGCCCACCTGAACGTTCGCCTTGCCGCCTTCCGGCTCCCCCAGCAGCGTTCCCTGCTGGTTGAACGCCTCGATCCACACCAGGTCGCCGGGCGTCGGCGGCCGGCGGTCCATCTGCGGGCCGGTCTCCACGGGCGGGGCGGGCCGCGGCACGTGCTGGAGCCGGCGCTCGACCTTTTCCTCGCGCTGCTCCGCGCGGCCCGTTGTCCGCGCCAGCCGCTCCCGCAGCTTCTGGATCGCCTCCGGGTTGCCGGGCTCGGCGGCGGCTTTGCGGGCGTCCTTTTCCAGCCGCCGCAGCTCCTGCTGGATGCGGTCCATCTCCATCCGCGTCTTCCGCACGATGTCGGACGCTTCGGTCTTCGCCCGGTTCAGCGTGTCGGAGCGGTCCGCCCGGAGCTGGCGCAGCTCTCGCTCGTACTGCTCGCGCGTGGTCTCCGCCTCGCGCGACGCCTGCGCCGCCCGGCGGAGGTCCACCTCGGTGGAGCGCTGGTCCTCCGTGAGGCGCTGGATCACGTCCGACAGCACGGCTCGGTCCGTCCCGACCATTGTCCGCGCCGCCTGCACCACCGGCTCCGCCAGTCCCAGGCGGGCCGCGATGGCGAAGGCGTTGCTGCTGCCCGGAATACCGATCAGCAGGCGGTAGGTGGGCCGCAGCGTCTCCATGTCGAACTCGACGCTGGCGTTCTCGACGCTCTCGGTGGAGTACGCGAACTCCTTCAGCTCGCCGTAGTGCGTGGTGGCGATGGTCCGCGCCCGTCGCTGCAGCAGCGTGTGCAGGATCGCCTTCGCCAGCGCGGCTCCCTCCGTCGGATCGGTGCCCGCGCCCACCTCGTCCAGCAGCACCAGCGACCGGGGCCCCGTCTTCTCCACGTCCTGCAAGATGCGCCCGATATTGGTGATGTGCGCGCTGAAGGTGGAGAGCGACTGCTGGATGCTCTGCTCGTCGCCGATGTCGGCATAGACCCCGTGGAACACCGGCAGGGTGCTCCCTTCGTCCGCCGAGATGTGGAGCCCCGACTGCGCCATCAGCGCCAGCAGGCCGGTGGTCTTCAGGCTGACCGTCTTACCGCCGGTGTTCGGGCCGGTGATGACGACCACGGTATGCTGGCGTCCCAGCTCGATGTCGATGGGCACCACCACGCCGGTCAGCAGCGGATGCCGCGCCCGCCGCAGCCCCACGAAGCCTTCCTTATTGATCTCCGGCGGCGCGGCGTCCATCAGCACGGCCAGCTTCGCCCGCGCCATGATGTAGTCCAATTCAGCCAGGGTCGCCAGCGTCTCGCTCAGCTCCGGCGCGAACTTCCCCACGTAGCCGGTCAGCTCTCGCAGGATGCGCTCGACCTCCTGGCGCTCCTTGATCTCCACCTGCCGCAGCTCGTTCCCCAGCTCCACCACCGGCGGCGGCTCCATGAACACCGTCGCGCCGCTGGAGGACTGGTCGTGGATGAGGCCGCCGAACTGGGTGCGGTACTCGCTCTTCACCGGGATGCAGTACCGGTCTTCGCGCGTGGTGATGACCGGGTCCTGGATCATGTCGCGGTAAGCCGGCGAGCGCAGGATCGAGTTCAGGCGCTCCATCATCCGCCCGCGCACCGCCCGCATCTCTTTCCGCAGCCGCGCGAGCACCGGCGAGGCGTCGTCGCGCACCTCCGCGTGGTCGTCGATGGCGTCGTGGATCGCCCGCTCCACCATCGGGAACTCGCCAATCCGGCGCGCCAGCTCGGCCAGCACCGGGACCTGCTCGTGGCGCTGCACCAGGAACGCTTTGAGCTTCTGCCCGGCGGCGATGGTGTCGGCTACTTGCAGGAGGGCGGTCGGCTCCAGCGTGCCGCCCGCCGCCGCCGCTCGGACGGCGTTGCGCACGTCTCGGATGCCGCCCAGCGGAATGCCACTGGGCGCGCGGAGCAGCCGGACGCCCTCGGTGGTTTCCGCCTGCCACCGGCGGACCTCCTCGTCACGCCAGGAAGGCGCCATCTCGCGCGCCCGCTCCTGGCCCAACATGGACGTGGCCTGCTCCACCACCCGCTCCCGGATGGCGTCATATTCCAGCACCCGTAACGAGTGGGGGTTCATCGGACCGCTGCTCTCCTCGGCCCGATTATACCACGTGGACGCGTTGTTCAGAGTCCAGGGTTCAGGGGATAGAGTTCAGGGTTTTGCAGTCCGATATCTGTGCGCCACAGCCGAACGGGATCTCGATCAAGGCGACCTCCTACCGGCGCCCCGGCCATGCCCCTCGCAGTCCTTCACTTGGCTCCCGAGCCTTCGGCCCCGTGTGGCGCCTTACAAGCGACCGGCGGGAATACCCGAGGCTTTCGGTCTCGCCGCGTTCCTCAATCCGCTACCTGCGCCTGCTTTGAACAGCACGCAGCAGGCGGGATGCGCCGTCGAAGCCCCATGCGATAGCCGCCAGTACCAGGCCGCACAGCACCAGGCCGACTAACCCCAGCAGTACCGCCAGAATGAACAGAGCGACGTGCTGGAACCAGGATAGCTCGACGCCGCGAGCGGAGATCCCGGCCGACAACTTCGCATAGGCCGGCAAGCTGAGGGCCGTGGTGATCATTACGGCGGCGATCACGACGAGCCGTTCCGTGCGTTCGCTGTCCAATCCCATGCCTGCGCTTTCCCGACAGTTCCGCCCAGGCTTTGCGTATCCCGCTACCCACGGTGTCGCGTGCCCCTAGCGCGACTTGGCCGCCGACTTTCCAGTCCCTGCAATCCTGGTCTCCTCGCTTCTACTATACGGCCGACCGGCGGGACCAGACTTTCGCGTTCGTCACCTCTAGCTGGCCGCGGCCTATAAACCGTAGACCCGCTCCGCGTTGTCATGGAACAGCTTCCGGCGCTCGGCGTCGCTGAAGTCGCGGACGATCCAGAGCAGCGCGTCCACCCACTCGCGAAACGACGCGGCCAGCGTGCAGACCGGCCAGTCGCCGCCGAACATCACGCGGTCCGGACCGAACTCCGCGATTACATACCGCACAATGGGCTCCAGATCAGCAGGCTCCCACTCGCCCGCCTTCGCCGACGCGACGATTCCCGATACCTTGCACAGGACGTTCTCACGCTCCGCCAGCGCCGCAATGTCCCGCTCCCACGCCGAGCGGTCCGGCGCCTGCACGTTGGCGTTCCCGCAGTGGTCCAGGATAAAGCGCGTGTCCGGGCACGCGTCCACCAGCGCCACCCCGTCCTGCAGCTCCGCGGAGCGCAGACAGAGGTCGTAGCTAAGCCCCAGCTCCCCCAGAAGCCGGATACCCGCGATGAACTCCGGCTGGAGGCAGTACCCCGCCGGCGTGGAGCCGCCGTGCAGCACCTGGCGCACCCCTTTGATGTGGCGGCTCTTCGCAAAGCGCCGGATGTACGCCTCGAAGTCCGGCGAGGCGGGACGCCCGGAGATAACGGCGGCGGCCATTGGGTTGTCGTCCCGGCCGCACAAGTCGATCACGTACTCCGCCTCCGCCGCCTGCTGCGAGGGCTCGACGTCCACCTCCATGTACACTGTCTTCGCGATGTTCAGCCCGGCCGTTGCCGCCCGGTAGTCCTCCATCACGAAGCTCCGGTCCAGCGAGGGCGCTCCCGCCACCCACAGGAGGTTGAAGCGGTCCAGATCCCACAGGTGCTGATGCGTGTCGATGATTGGAAGCGGTGTGTCGGCGTTGCTCATGGAAGGCTCCTCCTCGAAGTGTGCGGATGAGCGACTACTCGCCCCGGGGCCGGGAGTGCGGCGCGAGCCTCAAGCACCGCGCAGAGGCGCTCCGCAAACGGCGACGCCCGGCGCACAGGTTCCGCGTCGATGCGGGCCAGCAGGTCGAACCCATGCCGTGTCTTGTGATACTCGCCCTTGGATCGGGTAGCCCGAGTGGCCCGCTTCAAACCCGCTTCAATGTCGCTCTTGGCGATGTGCTCAACTTCGGCCCGCTTCGGCAGCGCGCTCTCCTGAAAGCCCTGGCCATAGTACTTCGCCAGCGCGGTGCGATCCGCCAGGAACCATGCTTCCATGCACTGGACCATCAGGTGCGCCTGCTCGTCGGTGGCGCCGGCCGGCGTCGTCCAACCATCGCGTTGCTGGAGGTGCGTCCACGGACTGTCTGCAATCACCGGCGCTTCGGCGTCCACCAGGAGCAGCACGAATGCTTCCGGGTGCGTGGGCAAGGCCGTCTTGAAGGCGTACAGCGTGGCGTTCCGGCTGCCGCAAGCGATGATCCGGGGCTGCGGGCCATCGGGCAGGGCCTTCTTAAAGAACTCGGCGAAACCCTCGCGGCATTTCGCGAGGGTCGCGCGCTGGTCGCCGCCGCCCTCCACGTAAATCCGCACGCTCACCAGCGGTTGCCCCCAATCTCCCCGCTCCGCCAGAGTTGGCCGAGCGTGTACTTCTCCAGCCAGAGCGCCAGCTTCTCCGGGCTCAACCGTTGCATCGTCGTCGCGCCGTCCACCTTCTCGCACACGACCACGGACTCCGGCGTGTCGCTCAGCGCGTCCACTAGGCTGTCGGAATGTGTCGTCACGATCAACTGCATTCGCTCCGAGGCTTCCCGGAGCAACCCCGCCAGGATGGGCATCATATCCGGGTGTAGTCCAGCTTCCGGCTCCTCGATGCACACCAGCGGCGGCGGCGAGGGATGCAGCAGGACGGCCAGCAGTGTGATCCACTGGAGCGTGCCGTCCGACAACCGCGGCGCCGGAATCGGGGTTGCGAACGCCTTCTCGTGCAGGAATATCTGCACCGTGCCGCCTTCGACCTGAACTCCGATGTCTTCCGCGTCGCTATAGAAGGTCTGGAGTAGCGCGATGAAGCGGCGCTTGATCCGGCTGTTCTGCTGAAGCTTGTTCAGGATCAGCCCCAGGTTGCTCGCGTCTTCTTCCAGATGTGCGTTGGGCAGGTCGGCAGGCTGCGGTCTCCGCGCCGGCGACGTCCGGTCGAACCGCCACCGATCATACATGCGGAAGGACTCGAAGAGCCGGGCGGTGTGTGTGAGGTTCGGATAGAGAAACGGGTCTCTGCGCTGAGCAAGCATTGAATCCGCGTGATTGTAGCCCTCGCTGGCGTCTCTTTGCTCGCCCCGGAGATCTATGCGTGTCCCGGCATACGAGGCCTCAAACCATCGGTCGAAGACACCTTCGTCGCCGAGACGTTCGCGGCGAATTGGACGCACTGGCAGGAGGTCAGTGAGCGCGATTTCATAGCGAAGGTCTGGGTCTCCAGGTTCTTTGCTGGCAAACAAGGCAAGCAGCGATCCTGCTGTCGCGCGGGGGTTGCCTTTCCACTTCCATTCTTCGAGGCCGCCCTGTTCACGCAGCGCTGTTTGCAGATCTCGAGGCAGGCTCCGTAGCAACCGGATGAGCGCCAGCAGGTTCGACTTCCCCGAGCCATTCGGTCCGATGAGGACGGTCAGCGGGGTGAACTGGAGCGCGTCTGCCGATGACCCAAAGGAGAGCACATTCGTCGCCGTGAGGCTTCGCAGCACCGGCTGCCGACGCGACGGGGAGCCTTCGTGCCGAGACTGCGGTTCTGCGAGTTCGTCAATAGCCATCGGGGGTTCCGGTCAGGAGGCAAGCTGCCGTCATGTTACCGCCTCCGTCCCCTCGGGGCAACGCTGAGTCAGGACGACGCCCAGGACAAGCTGTCCTGGGCGTCCCTGATGACCCATGATGAGGCGGCCCGGCCCGGTCGGCGGGCTTGTTCGTCGTCGCCCCGCCTGCTCTCGTCTACCGTCTCACCTCTGCTCATCGGAGTGGACCGGCGCCTCTCATGGATCGCGGTATTCAGTTGTAATATGTGAGACCCGCTAGGGGTCGTACTCGCTTGCTAAAGGTCCGTAACCTGTTCTCGCTCCCGGAGGAACGGAGCCAGTATTCAGTTGTCTCTATTCACTTGTGCCGGTATGCAGTTGTGGTTCCGTCGCTCTGAAGTTGTCTATTCGGTTGTCTCTATTCAGTTTCCGCTCTTCAGTTTTTTGGGAGCCCGGCGGCTGTTTCCAGTCTTCCCGGCCCCGCTTACAGATCAGATATACCCTCCGCTCCCGGGGCTAAACACACCCGTCTTCAACTTTTTCTTGCCCGCTTCAGCCGCCGAACAGCACGTGGTAGGTTTGCCCCGCACCGACAGCGCGGAAGGGGACAGAAGCACCATCCCCAGCCCTACGGCGGTCCACCTCTGGCGGAGCGTCAGCGCAGCCTCCCGCGCGGAAGGCCCTGCTTCCGTCTGCTCTCCGCCGCCTCTGTCCGCGCTTCCATGCCGCTCGGGTCCCCACCGTTTCGTTCCGCCCCGGCGCCCGCCGCCACCTGCCGCCCGGGCCGGCCGGGCCGATACTTATAGTGGCGGGAGGTCCGCCCCCTAAACCCCGCGCCAATCGGCAACTGCCCAGAGATTCGATGCACTCCGAGATCCGCTCGCCCGACGAACGCGCTGCTGAGGTCGCCGCGCCCACAGGCTGGTCGCGGCCTTCTGTG
>Ga0216301_1000299_pt1 | contig 13545 bp, 16 predicted proteins | sample 4hB_Boncat_minus_FD_156203 | JGI IMG/M metagenome (GOLD analysis project Ga0216301, IMG submission 156203) | Terrestrial sediment cell enrichment communities for BONCAT metagenomics from Utah, United States - 4hB_Boncat_minus | ecosystem: Environmental > Terrestrial > Deep subsurface > Rock...
CGGATTCTTAACCAGGACCTCCCCTCCTCGTTTTCCCGCGGCAGGTGATCCCCTAGAGGTGACGCCTCCGCGCGAGGAAAATGAGGAGGGGCCGGGGGTGGAGAAAGGACGCAAGTGGCACCGCCCTCACCCCCAACCCCCTCTCCCATTCCGGGCACGAACCATCCCGAAACAGGAGAGGGGGCTTCTTGTGGTCCCTAAAGAGACCTACCGACCGTCTTGATCAGCCCCACCTTCGGTTACGGTGGACGGGTCATGCCGATATCCAGAAGGGACCTGATGCTGCTCGGTGGAGCGAGCCTGCTGCCGATGAACACTAGCCTCGCCCGTGCCGCCTCCACCGACGACCGGCGGTTCCGGCGGATGCAGGACCGGATGCCTTACTGGATGGAGGCCGCCGGAGTCCCCGGGCTGTGCGCCGCCTTTGTGGAGGACGGAAAGACGATCGCCGTCCTGCCGTTCGGCACCAAAGACGCGAAGAGAAAGGAGCCGGTCCGCGAGGACACCGTCTTCGAGGCGGCGTCGCTGACCAAACAGGCTTTCCTCCACGGCGTTCTCCGCACCGTCGAAGCGGGCAAGCTCGACCTCTCCCGGCCCCTCCAGGAGTACCTGCCGAAGCCGTACGTCGAGAGCGACCCGGGCATAGAGAAGATCACCGGGCGGCACGTCCTTTCCCACACCACGGGGTGGCCCAACTGGCGGGGGGAGAAGGGACTGAAGCTGATGGCACAACCGGGTGAGCGGTACGGCTACTCCGGCGAGGGGTTCGTGTACCTCCAGAAGGTGTTGGAGCACGTCTGGGGAGAGCCGGCGGACAAGCTCCTCCAACGACTCGTGCTCGACGACCTCGGCATGACCCGTAGCGGGTTCGTTTGGCGGCCCGAATACGAGAACTGGTGCTCGGCAGGTTTCGGTTGGGACGACAAGCCGACCCGCAAAGTGAAGCCGACCACGGTGAACGCGGCGGCGAGCCTTCACACGACGGCGGGCGAGTACGCCAAGGTGCTAATCGCGGCCATGGGGCCGATGCGCAAGCGTCACCCCGAGACGACCGAGTCGCTGGTACGGATCAACCGAGAGCTGAGCTGGGGTCTCGGTTGGGGAGTGAGCGGGGAAGGCCGGTCGCGGACGATGTGGCAGTGGGGCGACAACGGGGCCTTCAAGGCGTTCGTGGTCGGCATGCCTTCGCGGGGCCGGGGCGTCGTGGTCCTGACCAATGGCCAGTTCGGCAACCGGATCGCGGGCGAGGTTGTCCGGGAGTACTTGGGCTACGACCACCCTGCCTTTATGTGGAAGATGGTCGGCCTGTAGCTATTCCTTCTTGGTGAGCGTCGACGGCTGCCCTTGCTTTGGGTTCTTCATCGTCAGGGTTTTGCCGTCGTCGCTGAGCGTAAAGTCGTCCGGCTTCACCATGTCGTGGATCGCGGCGAGGACTTTCTCGGAGTTCGGGATCTGCCCCGACATCTTTTTGGCCTCGGCTTCCAACTCGGCCACCGGCTTGCCCGCAAACGTCGTGGGCGTCACCCGCACCACGTCGCCCTTGAGCTCCCAGGTGCCCTCCATCTTCTGCGCCCCCATCGGGGTCTGCATGGACATCGTGAACTTGTGGTCCTTCGTCAGTTCCACGGGGGTGTTGCCGAACGTCCAAGTCCCCGGGATCTTGCTCTCTTTGCTCGCGCAACCGGCGAGGAGGGCAAGGCAGAGCAAGATATAGATGCGTCGCATGACCGCAGTATCGTCCTTTTCGGGTCCACTGTCCGGCGCACCACGAGATTAGGGCCTAAAGGCCGCCGGATCGCGGGTCACCCATCACACGTCACGCGTCATCCGCAACGAGTCGGTAAACTCCGCCGCAGACTCATGCCCAACTTCACCCCGAGCGTCGGCATGGAAGTGCACGCCGAGCTGGCGACGCGTTCCAAGATGTTCTGCCGCTGCCCCGTTGCCTTCGGCGGCGAGCCGAACTCGCGCGTCTGCCCGGTCTGCCTCGGCCTCCCCGGCACGCTGCCCGTGCCCAACCGGGCGGCCATCGAGATGGTGCTGAAGACCTCGCTGGCCCTGAACTGCCAGATCGCGATGCGCAGCATCTTCCACCGGAAGAACTACTTCTATCCGGACCTCCCCAAGGGCTACCAGGTCAGCCAGTACGGCGAGACGAACCCCCTCGGCTACTACGGTTACCTCGACATCCCGACCCCCGACGGCGGCACCAAACGGATCAAAATCCGGCGCGTCCACCTCGAGGAGGACACGGGCAAGCTGATGCACCTGCCCAGCGGGGGCAGCGGCGTGGACTACAACCGCGCGGGCACGCCCCTGATGGAGATCGTCACCGACTTCCCGCCGGACATCGAGAACCCGGACGAGGCGAAGGAGTACCTTGCCCAGCTCCGCCAGATCCTCATCTACCTCGGCGTCTGCGACGGCAAGATGGAAGAGGGCTCCCTCCGCTGCGAGCCGAACATCTCCGTGCGGCCCGAAGGGGCAGAGCAGTTCGGCACGAAGACGGAGCTGAAGAACCTCAACTCATTCCGCAGCGTCCAGCTCGGCGTGTCGTTCGAGGTTCGGCGCCAGATCGCGACTCTGGAGAACGGCGGCACCGTCCACCAGGAGACCCGCGGCTGGAACGAGCAGAAGGAAGCCAGCTACCTGATGCGCGTGAAGGAGGCGGAAAACGACTACCGCTACTTCCCCGACCCCGACCTCATTCCGATGGTGTTCGACGAGGAGTACATCGAGTCGCTTCGCGCCTCGCTGCCGGAGCTACCCCTCGCCAAGACCCGCCGCTACCAGAACGACCTCGGCCTCAGCGCCTACGACGCGGGCGTCCTCATCGCTGACCGCGACTGGTCCGCCTACTTCGAGGAAGCAGTGAACCTCGGCGGCGATCCGAAGGCGGTCTGCAACTGGATGAACTCGGACTTCGCCAAGCTGCTCAACGACCGGGGCCTGTCGGCCCGGGAGAGCAAGGTCACGCCCGCCCACCTGGTGGACCTGACGAAGCTGGTCGCGGACGGCACGATCAACGGCAAGATGGCCAAGGGGCTGTTCACCGACACCTTCGAGAGCGGCCGCATGCCCAGCGAGATCGCGAAGGAAAAGGGGGCGTCCCAGATCACCGACACCGACGCCGTCCGCGCCATCGTGCGCGAGGCGCTGGGCCAGAACGCGGAGGTCGTGGCGAAGTACCGGTCGGGCAACCTCGGCGTCAAAGGCTTCCTCGTCGGCCAGGTCATGAAGCAGACCGGCGGCCGCGCGAACCCGAAGCTGGTGCAGGAGATCCTGCAGGCCGAACTCGATCAGTCCTAGGTCGAGGATGTCGGAAATGTTGGGAATGTCTTAAATGTCATGTACATTCCCAACATCGCCAACATTTCCGACATTTTGGACATCCAACTAACATGACCGCCCTAATCGCCCTCACCGCTCTCGCTGCTGGCAGTGCCCAGGCGGCGACTCCTTCGCCCGAGCGGCTGGCGGCGATTTGGAGTGCGGCGGAGGATCGGGTCGTCACCCAGCTCGACGCGTGGTTCGAGGAGGGCGACTATCCGAAGTGCATCCAGTTGCTCCGTATTCAGGCTGAGATGAGCCCGTCGGACTACGACGTGGCGACCAACCTGGGGTGGATGCACGAGAACGTCCAGGACTACGACAAGGCGACCGAGGCGTACGAGGCCTATCGCCAGCGCAACCCGCAGGACGACGACGCGGCGCTGGCGCTGGGCGAGTTCTACTTCCGGCGCAAGCAGTACGCCGACGTCATCCCCCTGATGGAGCCTGCGATCAAGCGCAAGCCGCACCCGAACGCCTTCCGCATCCTGGCCCACGCTTACGAGAAGACGGGCAAGCTGGCCGAGAGCAAGCGCGTGTGGGACACCTACATCGCCCGCGCCCCCGATGACCTGACCGCCAAGGCGAACCTCCGCCGCGTCGAAGGCAAGATCGCCGCCAAGTAGGGGCGGGGCATGCCTCGTCCGCGCCGGGCAAGAAACAGGAACGGCTGACAAACCCTGCACAAAGCCGTTCCGTTAGCCGACGATCCACGTTACACTAGCTTTCGAGGTGAACGCGATGGATCGCATCATGCCAATCGACTTGGACAACGCCAAGCTCAGGAAGAGCTTCCGGGGTTACAACCGCAACGCTGTCGACGACCTGCTTAAGGAAACGTCCCGATCCCTAGAAACGCTGCTGGCCGAGAACGCCCAGTTGCGCGACGAGCTCGACCGGCACCGTGCCGAGCTCCAGACCTACCGCACCCAGGAGAACACCCTCCGCGACGCCCTGCTGCTCGCGCAGCGCACCGCCGACGAGACCCGCGCCGTCGCCCACCGGCAGGCGGAAGCGGTGGTCGAGGAGGCCCGGCAGGCCGCTCTCGCCGAGCGGATGGCCGTGCAGCAGAAGGTAAGCGAAATGCGCTGGGAGCTCGAACGCTTGCGCCAAGAGCGTCAGCGATTCGCGGACGACTTCCGAACCCTGCTGGACCGCCATCAGCGCGAGCTCGCCAGCACGGTAAGCCTGAGCATCGTCGAAGGCGAAGCGGTCAGCGCCTAGTTCTAACCGGGCAGGTCGATTGCCCGGTTCCTCCCATGCCCGAAGCGCCGCATTGCGAAGTCTCTGTCCGGGTCACCCCGCGCAGCAGCCGCAACAAGATCGAGGTCACGGATGGGGCGGTGAAAGTGTGGGTCACCGCCTCACCCACGGACGGTCAGGCGAACGAAGCCGTCTGCGCCCTTGTAGCCAAGTCCTTGGGCATTGCCCCGTCGCGCGTGACGGTCAGCCGGGGCCACACCTCGCGAGAAAAGGTCTTGGCGATCAATGGCCTGTCGGAAGCCGAGGTTGCCGATCGTCTGACGCGCAACTAACGCCATGTCATCCTGACCCTGAGGCACGAAGGGGAAGGACCTCTCCCAGCAGGGTGTGTTGGAGGAGGTCCTTCGTCGCAAGCTCCTCAGGATGACATGGCCGGGGTGGTGGGAATCGATCCTCTTCCGGCCCGACTCGGGACCTTCCCCGCGTTTCGTGCGGTCTAACCTAGCACAAATACCGGCCACTGGGCCGAGCTTGGAGAACGCAAATGGATGTGATTACGAGTTCGCAACTTCGCGCCTTGATCGAGGCGGGGACGCCCCCCTGCGTTTCGATCTTTATGCCGACCCACGCCCAAGGGCGTGACGTCCGGCAGGACCCGATCGAGTTCAAGAACCTTCTTCGGGACGCGGAGCAGCAGCTTGAGAACCAGGGCATGCGCCCGACCCTCGCGCGGGACCTCCTCGAGCCGGCCCGGCTCCTTTTGGACGACGAGAAGTTCTGGCTCCACTCCGGGGCCGGTCTTGCGGTGTTCGTGTCCGAAGGCTTCTTCCGCGCTTACCGCGTCAAGATCGAGGTTGAGGCGTCGGCGACGGTGAGCGACCACTTCACCGTCAAGCCCCTGCTTCCTCTCATGACGGACCGTCTGTTCTACGTACTCGCGGTCAGTCAGCACGCCGTGCGGCTCATCGAGTGCACCCACATGAACTGCCGCCAGGTGGATCTGCCGGACGACGTCGCCAAGAGCCTGGACGCGGCGGTCCAAGGGGAGGACGAGCACCAGACGACCACCCAGCGCCACTCGATGGACACCAGCAACCCGTTCAGCGCGGGCGGCGCGTTCCATGGCCAGGCCGACCTGTTCGACTCGCAGCACGAGGACCTGATGTTCTACTTGCGCCAGCTCGACAACGGCGTGCAGCGCACCATCAAGGATCCCGACGCTTACATCGTCCTTGCCGGTGACATCAACATCACGCCATCGTACAAGCAGGCGAGCAAGCTGCGAAATATCACGGAGGACACCATCCGGGGTAACCCCGAGCACGTCGCCAACCAAGTCCTGCACGAGAAGGCGGTCGAGATCCTACAGCCGATCTGGCACAACGAGCTGAACCAGCAACAGGAGCGGTTCGGCACCGCGCTGGCCCAGAAGATCGCGTCCCACAAGGTGGACGACATCTTGGAAGCCGCGTTGGTCGGTCGAGTAGACACGCTCTTCGTCGCCCCCAACAAGCGGTCGTACGGATACATCGAGCCCCAGACGATGACGGTCGACGTTCACCCCGAGCCCATGGAGAACGACGAGGATCTGATCGACCGAGCCACCGTCCAAACCTTGCTCACGAGCGGCACCATTGTGGTCGTTGAAGCGGAGCAGATGCCGGGCAACGGCGACCTAGCCGCCATTTACCGCTACTAAGAGAGAACCCCCTCCTCGTTTTCCCGCGCCCGAGACCTTGCAAAGGTTCCTGATGGCGCGCGAGGAAAATGAGGAGGGGGCAGGGGGTGGAGAAACCCCAATCGAGAAACCCCATGAGAATCCACCACCTCAATTGCGGCACCTTCTGCCCCGCAGGCCGGAAGCTCTTCAATCGTGAAGGCGGCATGCTGGAGCGCGGACGCCTGGTCTGCCACTGCTTCCTGCTCGAAGGCCCGACGGGCCTTACCCTCGTGGACACCGGCCTCGGCACCCACGATGTGCAGCACCCGAACGGTCACCTGCCGGGGGTTCTGTGGCAAGCCCTGACCAAGGCGGCGCTCCGAATGGAGGAGACTGCGCTCCATCAGGTGAAAGCGTTGGGCTTCGATCCACGCGACGTGCGCCACATCGTGCTGACCCACCTCGACTTCGACCACGCGGGCGGACTCGCCGACTTCCCCGAGGCGGAGATCCACGTTTTGGACGAGGAGCACGAGCAAGCCCTCCACCCCCAGAAGTTAATGGACCGCGTGCGCTACTCGCAGGACCAGTTCTCCCACGGTCCCAAGTGGCACCTCCACTCAGCCGGGGGCGACCGCTGGTTGGGCTTCGAGTCCGTGAAGGTGCTGGAAGACGACGTCTTGCTAATCCCGCTTAGGGGGCACAGCCGCGGCCACTGCGGGGTTGCCGTGCGCAACGGCCAGGGTTGGATCCTTAACTGCGGCGACGCGGCGTTCGATCGGGGCGAGGTCAGCGGGGCCGAGCGCCAATGCCCACCCGGCCTGCGCGCCTATCAAAACGTGTTCCAATTCGACCGAAAGGCCCGCATGCAAAACCAGAACCGGCTCCGCGAGCTGGCGGTGATGCAGCGCGGAAAGGTCCAGATCATCACCTCGCACGACCCCTTCCAGTTCGACCAGGCGGTGGCCCATGAGCTTCCGCTGAACAAGCGCGCATCGCTCATGTAGGGGTACGGCTTTGCCGTACCCCTACGCAGGGTCAGCGGCCCGTTTGCCCTTGCTGGGACATGACCCGGTTGATCTCCATCGACTTGGCGATGTCCGGCATGTCGGTCCGGGCTTCGACCTCCCGGACCTTGGACTGGGCGTCCGGGGGAAGGTTGGCGAGGGTCTTCTGGTCCACGGTCGGCGCCGTAGACGTGGCGGTGCCGCCGGAGTCCGAGGACTTGGCCCCTCCCGAGGAGCAGCCGACACCAAGCATCGTGACCGCGATGAGTAAGAGGATTTGGGGTTTACAGCGCATTGATCGTTACAAGGTGTAAATCCCTTGCCTGAACTCCGTAAGGGTCCAGGCAAGGGAAAGGGCTTCAGTTAGGCTTCTTGGGGTCGTCCGGACCGCGCTCGTCGTTTGCCCGGTCGGGGTTCGCGTACCAACCGTCGCTACGGCGCCAGTGCTCCCACTTCGCGTGGCCGTCGGCGAACACAAAGGTGTTGCCCTTGTTGTGGCGGGCGCATTCGTCTCCGTTTCCCCCCTCCTTTAGGCGGGGTCGCCCGTTCTGGTCGATCATGTCCTTGCAGCCGCGGGAGAGCAGCACTCGGTTGAAGGTGCCCTGGTCCGAGTACAGCCCACTCCACCAGGAGCCGAAGCCGACCGGATACCAGCTCAGGGTGTCGGCGATCCAGTAGGTGTGCGCGGGGTAGGTGATGCTCGACTCGTTAGCCGGCGTGTCCCGCCACTGCATGTCGTGGTTGCTCGAGTAGCTCATGTCGAAAGGCTTGCCCCAGTCGTTCTTGTACGGGTTCACCTTTCCGTCGTCCTGGGGGTTCCAGGAGGCGTTCTTGGGGTCGGGGTCGGTCGGGCACACGTACATGCCCTTGCTCTTCACGTAGGGGTAGAAGTACAAGGGCCAGACCACCCACCCCTGGAACTTCCGGCCGTCCGGCATCGCCGCGTCGTACCCTTTCCCATCGTTCCAGTCCACCTTCGGGAAGGCGTCCTCATGGTCGCTGAGGTACATCTTGGTCGCGAGGCCCAACTGCTTGAGGTTGCTCAAGCAGGTCGTCTTCTTGGCCGCTTCCTTGGCCTGGGCGAACACGGGGAAAAGGATCGCCGCCAGGATGGCGATGATCGCGATAACGACGAGAAGCTCGATGAGGGTGAAAGCGTTTCGCGTTCCCCAGGCTCTAGATGACTGCTTCATTGCAACTCCTTGATCTTTTCTACAAGACGACTCGGCCTTGTTGGACGCAGTGTAACATAGGTTTAGCACGTTCGGTAGCATAGGTTTAGCAAATTGCCGCTCGTCAGAATAGAAGGGACCGTAACGCCATGAAGAAAAGCCCTGAACCGGATGCCGGCTCACCGTCCACGTCTCCCCTGGTGAAGCCGGAGCCACGGGCGACCAAAGCGTCGCGGATGGACGTCGCCAAACTGGCGGGGGTGTCTCCGGCGACGGTGTCGCTGGTGCTCAACGGGAAGAGCGGAGAGTTGCGAATCTCCTCCGAGACGCGGACTCGGGTGCTGGCCGCCGCGAAAGAGCTCAAGTACCACCCCAATCCCCTGATGCAGTCCATCCTCCGGGGACGCACCCAAACCATCAGCCTCTGGACCGCCCGCGAGGCCTGGTACTCGCGGAACCCCTACTGGACGTCCGTGCTCCAGGGCGTCCGCGAGGCCGCCTCCGACTTCGGACACGACATCCTCCTGCACACCGACCGGTGCGACGAGGATGTGCGGCGGGCCCTTTCGCGAATGCTGGGCGGGCTAGTGGACGGCGTGGTCATCGTTCCTGTTAAGCACGACCTCATGGCGGAGGGGCTTGCCGCTTCTCATCTGCCGACCATCGCCATGGGCAACCCGTACCCGGGCCTGCCGTGCGTCCACGCCGATAGTGCCTACGGCATGCGGTTGGTTGTGGAGCACGTCCTTCAGAAGGGGCACCGGTCGATCGCCTACTTTGGTCGCCAGGGCGTGCCGCTAGCGGCCGACGAAGAGCGGGTGGGCGTCGTCCGGAAGGTGCTGGCCGAAGCTGGAATTCCATTGGGCGAAGATCGGATCATTCCCCTCACGGACCCTGGGCAGATCCCTCTCGAAGCCTTTTGGGCGATGCGGCCGCGGCCGACGGCGGTGGTTTGCTTCAACGACTACCGGGCTGGTTTGCTCCTCGAAGAGTGCCGCAAGCAGGGAATCCGGGTGCCGGAAGACTTGGCGATCGCAGGGTTCGACGGGGCGCCCGAAGCGCCCGGGGGTCGCCAGATCACGACGTTCACTGTGGACAACGAAGGCATCTACCGCAAGACCATCGAGCTCTTGATCGAACTGATCGAAGGAAAGGCGGTGCCCGCGGACACCGTGGTTAAGGGCCGCTTTACGGAAGGCAACACGACCTGAGGCACCCGTTGCGCGGTCGGAACAGTACCGCAGGCCGCGCCTTTGGGGCGCGGCGTACGGCGAACCTTTAGAGGCCGTCCTGGGTCGAGTGTCCGGGGGTGCGGCCCTCGCGGGTGCCGCCTTCGTGCTGCTGGGCGTCGAACGACGGCTGCATCTTGCCTTGGTCCGAGTTCCGCTCGTCCGAGGGCTTGCCTTCGCGCTCCCCGACCTCGTCCGGCGGAAGGTCCGCGCTGATCTTCGGAAGGTTTTCCGGCTGATCGGTTCCGTGCTCGGTGTTGATCCTGTCGTTAGCCATAGTCCTTAGACCCCGGATGTGGGCGAGGGTTCGGAATCCACGCTCCGTATGATCCTAGGGGCAGTGCCAAACTAAATCCAGAAGCCGCAACGTCTCACGAAGGAGCCCATGTACGACGCGAACCGAACCCAGATGCTGACCGGGGACCCGAACCGCACCCAGATGGGTACGCCCCCGACCGTGGACCCCAACAAGACGATGATGGGGACCGCGCCGACGCTGAACGCCACGCAGACCATCAAGCCGACTCAGTGCCCCGTCTGCAAGACGTTCAACCCCGCGGGCGTCATGTTCTGCGTCGACTGCGGGCTCATCTTCGACCGCGCCCTTCCCGGCGACGCGTTCGGCGCCCCGGCCATTCAGCTTCCCATGCTCGTGGACCAGGGTGGACGCGAGCATCCGCTCCGACCGGGTGCGAACGTTATTGGGCGCGAAGGGGACGTGCTGCTATCTGACGCCCGCGCCTCGCGCCGCCATGCCCAGGTGACCAACAACGACGGCAATCTGGTGATCGAGGACCTCGGCTCCACGAACGGGACTAAGGTGAACAGCCAGCCGCTGGCCGCAGGCGAGCGGCGCACCCTCGCGGGCGGGGACAAGGTCTCGTTCGGCGGCATCGAGTTCCAGGTGACGCTGCCGGGCCAGAAAGGGGGGAACACCACCCAGGTCTTCGCCTCGAACAAGACGGCCGCGATGACCGCCACGCCGAGGAAAGAGGTTCCCCCGGCGCTTCTCATCGGCGAAGGGAAGGAGTTCCCGCTCCGCGCTGGGGTCAACACCTTTGGCCGCAAAGCGGACAACGACGTGACGATCAGCGATCCCTACGTCAGCGGCCGCCATGGCCAGATCGAGGTCACGGAACAGGGCGTCTTCCTTACCGACACTGGCAGCAGCAACGGAACGATGCTCAACGACGCCAAGCTCGTGCCGAACATGCGGACCAACGTGACCCCGGAGGACGTGATCCGGTTGGGGAGCATGGAGTTCCAGGTACGGGTGAACCCGCCATCAATACCGTAGGCAGGTCCCCAGTCTAGGGTCGCTCCGGCCGTTTAGGGCTCAGCGTCTAAGTCCAGCGTTGGATCGTTGTCCCGCTTCGGGGGCTTGATTCCGAGGTGCTTGTAGGCGCTATCCGTCGCGATTCGCCCCCGAGGCGTCCGCTGGAGCATCCCGATTTGTAGCAGGTAAGGCTCGTAAACATCCTCGATGGTCCCGCTGTCCTCGCCCGTGCTGGCGGCGAGCGTCTCAAGACCCACGGGACCGCCCCGATACCGCTCAATCATGATCCGGAGCAGGGTTCGGTCGATCTGGTCGAGGCCTAGATCGTCCACTTCTAGCGCTTTGCAGGCCTTGTCGACGATCGCGTTGCCGATGGTTTCCAGTCCCTCGACCTGGGCGAAGTCGCGGACTCGGCGCAGGAGTCGGTTGGCGATGCGGGGGGTACCGCGCGAGCGGCGGGCGATCTCGTTGGCACCGCCCTGGTCTATGGCGTAGCCCAAAATGCCCGCGGATCGGGTGATGATCTCGAAAAGGGCCTCCTGGTGATAATACTGGAAGTGCGAGATGATCCCGAACCGGTCCCGCAGGGGACCGGTCAATAATCCTTGCCTCGTCGTCGCGCCTACTACGGTGAACTTGGGAACGTCTAACCGGATCGAGCGCGCGGCGGGGCCCTTCCCGATCATGATGTCGACCTTGCAGTCTTCCATGGCCGGGTAGAGGATCTCTTCGACGGCCCGGCTCAGCCGGTGGATCTCGTCGATGAAGAGGACGCTCCCGTTCTCCAGATTCGTGAGGATGCCCACGAGGTCGCCCGGGCGCTCGATGGCAGGCCCCGAGGTCACATGGATGTCGCTGCTCATCTCGTTGGCGATGATGTGCGCGAGGGTCGTCTTGCCGAGGCCCGGCGGGCCGTAGAGCAGCACGTGGTCGATCGGCTCACCCCGCTGGAGGGCTGCCTTGAGAAAGATCGAGAGGTTTGCCTTGAGCTTGTCCTGTCCGATGAACTCTGCGAGTCGGCGCGGACGCAGCGACAGCTCGAGTCCCTGCTCGCCCGGCTGCTCTTCAGGGTTGAGGTCGTTGTCGCGCATCTTGCTGGCCACGGCGGCCATGGCCGCATTGGGGATCTGGGTGAAGTCTATCTGCATTGCCTGAAGGGAGGGAGTTGAAGGTTGAAAGATGAAGGTTGAAAGTGGGGCGTACAAGCCGAGAGTTCAACTTTCAGCCTTTAACCTTCAACTAGAATCAGCGCTGAAGAACACGGAGGGCGTGCTTGATCTGGTCTTGGACGTTGTCGGCGTTCTCGCGCGCAGTGCCGGCGGCCGCCTCCGCCTCGTTGCGGCGATAGCCGAGGGCGAGGAGGGCGTCGACGAGCTCGTCGGCGGGCGGGGTCTTCTTCTTGGGCGCGATCGCCGCTTCGAGCTTCCGCTGGAGGGCCTCTTCCTGCATCTTGTCCCGCAGCTCCAAAATCAAACGCTCGGCCAGCTTGGGTCCGACGCCGCTCGCGCGCGTCAGGACGCGGGCGTCTCCAGCCAGGATCGCGCTGGCTACGGCGTCCTCGCCGACCTGTCCGAGCAGAGCGAGTGCGGCTTTCGGCCCACAGCCGTTGACGGTGAGCATGAGGTCGAAAAGTCGACGCTGGAACGCTTCCAAAAAGCCGTACAGCGTGACTCCATCCTCGCGGAAGATCTGCCGAGTCAGCAGGTCCACCCGCTCGCCCGGCTGCCCTAACTGCATGAGTACCGCGTCGGGGAGCGTGACCTCGTAGCCGACGCCTCCGCAATCGACTACTGCCCTCGCTCCTTCTAGTTCGATGAGCTCGCCCCGGAGCCTTCCGATCATATGTACATGTTACCCTATGTCTACCTGTTCTTCTGCGAAAACCACGCCAGCGAAAGCGCAAGGGGGTAACGTCAGCACATGCTTGGCACCCTCGTCGCCTCCCTTGCCATCGGATCCCCCCAGACCCCCCTGGGCCAACAAGAGGCCGCCTTTTCGCGCCGTATCACCAAGACGGTCCAAGGCCGCTACTTGATCTCCCTTCCCGAAGACTACGCCTCCCAGCCCCGAAAAAGGTATCCCCTCATCCTGTTCCTGCACGGATCGGGCGAGCGGGGCGAGGATCTGAGCCTCGTCGCCAAGCACGGGCCTCCCAAGGAGATCGCGGCGGGCCGTAAGCTACCGTTCATCGTCGTTTCGCCGCAGTGTCCGGCGGGCGAGTGGTGGAGCACCGAAGTGCTGACCGCGCTCCTTGACGAGGTTGAGCGTAAGTATCGGGTGGACCGAAAGCGCGAGTACCTCACCGGCCTGAGCATGGGCGGGTTCGGCACCTGGAACCTAGCCGCCGCCACGCCCAAGCGATTTGCCGCAATCGCCCCCATCTGCGGCGGTGGCGATCCCAAGCAAGCGCATCTCCTCAAAGACATCCCCATCTGGGGCACCCACGGAGACGCCGACCAGGCGGTGCCGCTGGCCACGGGACTAGCGATGGTCGACGCGGTTCGGGCCGCCGGCGGCAACCCGCGGTACGACGTCATAAAAGGAGGCGGCCACGACGTCTGGACCGACGTCTACGCCGGCACAGCCCTCTACGACTGGTTCCTGACGCACAAGAAGTAACGTAGCGGCACAGCTTGCTGTGCTCTGGTAAATGAGAGCACAGCAAGCT
>Ga0216301_1000300_pt1 | contig 13522 bp, 12 predicted proteins | sample 4hB_Boncat_minus_FD_156203 | JGI IMG/M metagenome (GOLD analysis project Ga0216301, IMG submission 156203) | Terrestrial sediment cell enrichment communities for BONCAT metagenomics from Utah, United States - 4hB_Boncat_minus | ecosystem: Environmental > Terrestrial > Deep subsurface > Rock...
GCGTCCGCCGGAGGTCCGGCGGTCGCCTCGTGCCGCCCGACTCTCTCACGATCGCGCCCACCGCGCGAATTCCATTGCACCAGTGCAACGCGGTGGGATCATGGAAACGGGATGAAGATCGCGCCCCGATCCCTGGTGACGGCAGCAGGAGCCCGTGTCTGCCGCCGCTTGCTGCAGATGAGATGCAGCGGCCGCGTGCTGCTGGGGCCGCTGTTCCCCCTCTGCTAGCCCGCTTGCGCTCAGAGCGAGCGTACGGTAGCGTACGTACGCAAATTAAACGAGGAAGGATGCGCTACGCCATCTACGCGAGGAAGTCTACGGAAAGCGAGGAACGCCAGATCCAGTCGATCGACGACCAGGTCCGGCTGGCGCGCGCCCTCCTCGGGGACGCTCCCGCGGAGGTGATCACCGAGGCGATGTCCGCGAAGGAGCCGGACCGCCGCCCGGAGTTCCGGCGGCTGGTGGAGCTCGTCGAGCGGGGCCGGATCGACACGGTTGTCGCCTGGCACCCGGACCGACTCTCCAGGAACGAGATGGACGCGGCGAAGATCTGCTATCTTGTTCGCACGGGGCGCCTCGACCTGCGCTTCGCGAACTATTTCTTCGACAACTCCCCCGAGGGCATGATGATGCTCCAGATGGCCCTCTCGCAGAGCCAGTATTACTCCAGCAAGCTGTCGAAGGACGTCCGCCGCGGACTGGACTCCCGCATCGCCAAGGGGTGGTGGCCCGGGAAGGCACCCGAAGGCTACCTGAACGACCTGGAGGCGCACTCGATCGTGCCGGACCCGGAGCGCTTCCCGCTCATCGAGCGGGCCTTCCGGCTCCTCCACAGCGGTGCCTACACGGTTAACGAGGTCCTGGTCCAGATGAACGAGGAGTGGGGCTACCGCACGAAGAGGCGCAAGAACACGGGTGGCGGGAAGCTCTCGAAGAGTGCCGCCTACCGCCTGTTTTCTGACGTTTTTTACGCCGGCTACATGGAGATCCGCGGGGAGATCCACAAGGGCGCGCACCCTCCGGTCCTCACCCTGGACGAGTTCCGCCAGGTCCAGGAGATGATCCGCACCCGGCAGGCCTACTCGAAGCACGACGAGTTCGTCTACAAGGGTCTGATCCGGTGCTTCCACTGCGGGCGCATGGCCGCGAGCGAGCGCCAGGGCGGCCGGCACGGACGGGGCAGCTACGTGTACTACCGCTGCGGGAACCCGGACTGCCCTCCTCCCCGCCCGTCGATCCGCGAGGATAAGGTCGAGGCGGAGATAGACAGGCGGCTCCGCGACCTCACGTGGCCATCGGCGTTCAAAGCGGTGCTGCTGCAGGAGTTCGAAGAGTGGCTGGGCAGCGAGTATGGGGACGTAGAAGAGGTCGCGAAGCAGCGCAAGGCCGCTGTGGAGGCGTTCGAACGCAAACGCGCGGGACTCCTGGAAATGCGCCTGAACGGAGAAGTGGACCGGGACCATTTCGTGTCCAAGGACCAGGAACTGCAGCGGGAGATCGAGCGTCTCAAGGTGGAGAGCAGCAAGGCCGAGGACGCGGTCGCGAACGCCCGGAGGACGATGCAGGTAGTCGCCGAGTTCCTCGTGCACGCGCACAACACCTTTCAGGTCGGAACGATGAAGAACAAGCGCGAGATCGCCGCCGCGATGGGCGCCGCGTACCGACTGCGGGACGGCGAACTACTGGTCGATTACAACCCGTTACTACCCCCATTTCAGCGCAACTTCGAACCCCTAAAAACAGGCTCTGATAAGCAAAAAGGACCGACTTTTGCGAAGTCAGTCCCTCATGGCTGGGCAGGCGGGAACGGCTTCGAAGCGTTCCGCGAGGCTACCCGGGGACAGTGCCTTCCGGAGGTCCGCTTCCTGTCGTAGGCAGGCCCGCCGGCGGTTCCCCGCTCCCTTCCTCCAGCCCCTCGTGCCCCAGCCAGAGCTGGTAGAAGTACCACATCGACTGCTGGAGCACCTCCCGCGCCTGCTCCTCCGTGATCTCGATGCCGTGCTCGGCGTAGAGCTCGCGCACCTTCCCCACCCCGCGGTCGGAGACGGCGTGCACGGGGACCCTCGCCCCCGGCTCGAAGCCCCGGCTTCCTCCCCGCTCCCCGCCGCTGCTCTCCGTCCGTGGCATGCGGGCATCGTAGCCTGACGGCCCGCGGAGTACAAGCGGGGTTGCATACGTGCAACCGGCCGTCTCGCGGACGCGGGCGCGGGCCCGTGGTACCCTGGCTCGGGGCCGAGGCCCCGGAAAGGAGAGCATGGAAGAAAGCCCGAACCGGCTCCGCGAGCACTTCGAGCGGTGCCCCCACTACTGGTTCAACGGCCCGCAGCGGCGCCTGGCGCGCGAGGCGGGCGTGTCGGAGAAGGCGGTCTCGTGCCTGCTGCGCGGGAAGACGGGCAACCCGACCTGGCGCACCGTCCGTCGGGTGACCGCCGCGCCGGAGCGCCGCCTCGGCGTCCGGCTGGACCCGCGGGACGTCTTCGGCAACTAACCTGGCCGGCGGAACCACACTGGCTGCAGCGTGATGTGTTAGTGGCTTCTTCCCTCGTGCCGCTTCTCCACCTCCAGGAGCGGCCGAAACCAGTCGGCCATCTCTGCGAACGTGGCAAAGCTCCGCGGGACTGGGTTGGGTGTAATGAATTTCGCCTCGAAGTACTGGTTCCAGAATGCCTCGACTGAACGGCGCGGGTGGTTAGCAAGGAAGGAGTCGTGGAAGCTATCGTAGATCTCATAGTGATGACTATGGATAAAAGGCTCCCACGTCTGCCGAAGCGCCTCGTGATCGGCGCCCGGGCGATTGATGACCTCCGTTTGCTCCATGTTTCGGTTCTCGACGTCGCCCCAGCTTTCCTTGAGGAGGTCGATGGCCTCCTTGTCCGTGACCGGCGCGCTGTACCCAAAAACGGTGAAGATCGCGCACTCGCCCAGATAGTGCCTTACCGCATCCCACTCCCGCTTGATGAACGGGTCTGATTGGTAGTCCTTGTGCTCGACAGGATACAGGAGGCGTGTCGAGCCTAACGGCCTGCCACACTCCGGACACGCCCCCATCGGAAAGCCCCTCGCTTCGGGATGTCGTCCGCAGAAGCCTACGGCGACGTTGCCGTGAAGGAACCGCAGCTGGGGCAGCGCGGAAATTCTGATTCCCGACTGCGTCAAGCGGACCAGCGCCTGCATCAAGAACGGGTCCCAGTTGAAGGTGGCGATGACATCCTTCTCCCGGAGTGACAGGAGAAGGATGTCATAAAGGGTGGGCTCGTCAGGAAGCTCCAGCTCGGCGAAGTACCCTCCTACCTCCGCATCGATATCATCGATCTCGCTGGAAATGCCGCGGTCGAAGAGGCGGGAGTACGCAGCCTCGAAGTCAGAAGTGGCCAACGCCTTGAGATCGGCCGGAAAGCGCTCCACGAGCCGTAGGTCTTCTGCAACGTCGCGCAGGAGCGGCACGGGCCTGCCGTTCTTATCTCCATTTGGCAGCGCCGCCCGGCTGGCACCGGCTCCCAGGAGCACGACGTGCGGCCTGCCAGCAGAGACGTCGGCCACTTCTTGCTCGATTGTGACTTCCGGAGTGCTCATGCTGGGCATTATGCCGTAAGGAAGCGGCGGTGTGAAGCCTGCGCTGGGAAAAGCGGAACACACGCTAGCAACTGCGTGCCGAAGTCGGAAGCCGCCTCGAACCGCAGTCGCCCAGGCCATGAAACCAGGTACAGCCGCGCTACGGCCTTTGCGCCGCGCGGAATTCCTTAAGCAGCTCCCTGTCCGCGTTGGTGCCGGACTCCCGGAGCGTGGTGGCGCACTCTTTCAGTCTTTCCTTATACGGGGCGGTGCCGACAACGCCGATCGCGCGTGCCACTCGGAGGTTCTGCCTAGTCAGGTCGGCAGATCCGAAAGCGAGCGCGTCACCCAGGGCGGCGGCGGCCAGAGCCAAGCGATCCGGGTTGGCCGCCTTTGCTTCGAAGAGTCGCGGGAGATGCTCTAGGGCGAATGCGCGATAGGCCTCGTCCCCCCGCAGGAGCTGCTGGTAGAACAGGACGCCGGCCTCAGGAACCTGGCTTCCCAGGCCGTCGGCCACGGCGGCCAGCTCCGGCCGGCTTATCGGAGATGGCAAGGCTGCCAGGTGATCGAAGAGAAGGACTGCCAGCTCCGTGGTACCCTGTGCATCCAGATGCTTGGTGACCGCGTCAGCTACGGTTCGGAACTCAGACGGCTCCATTGCGGAAGACACACTGACCAGGAGGGCTCCAGCATCCTTCGGACCAAGCGCACGGTCCGGAGATGCGAGATCTAGGGTCACTCGGTCGCGAAGACCGGCAGCCGGCATCGCCTGCACCACCGCCTTCGCTCGCCGGGCGTTGTCCAGGAGCGCCCACTCGCGGGACAGATTGTCCCAGGCAGGTATCGGTGCCTCCCCAAGGAACGCAACCTGCTGGTCCCAATAGGCCTCGCGGAGCGCCTCGGGGATGTTCAGTCCCCACCGGGCAAGCAGCCCGGCCGCGAGTTCTCGCGACCCTGCCGCGGTCATGTACGGCCACGTCTCGATGATCGCCCGGGACAGAAGGGGCTGCACGTCATCTCCGAGGAGGCCAGCATCGGCGGCAGCCTGCATCCGCACGAGCGCAAAGTGGATGTACGCGGGATCGTTGCTACCGCAGTAGGCGACAAGGCTCTGAGCGTACGCGGGAATGTGCTCCCCGAGGCGTGCACCCGCGCTGTCGAGCGCACGGCCCACGTGAGCCAGAACTGGTGGTGCCTGCCGTGTATTGATCAAGTTGACCAAGGCAGGAAGGTGGGCGGATGCCGCATCGGCTATCTTCTTTGGTGCGGCTTGTGACAGCATTTGGCTCATGGCGTCGGCGCCGAACGCTGCCGACTCGCTGGATGCCGCCTGTCGGAGCGGGAGCGTGACGGCCTCCACGAACGCCGCCAGCTCGGTACCCGGCACGGCTCCTGCGATCGGGATCAGGCCGCGTAGCGCGCCGCTCGCGCGCTCTGAAGGCAAGTTCTCCGTGACGAAGCTGGCCAGCTGCGAACAAAGCGGGGCGAGATAGCCCTGCTTGACAAGGCCGGCCAACCGAACGGCACACAGTCGTGCGCGAACTCGCTCTTCTTCGCTTTCCGAGGAGATCTGCTGGAACAGGTATCCATTTACGGCTTCGGCAGCCTCTTTGCCGTCGAACGCGCCAGCGTCCGGCATGGCAGCGAGTGCGAGCAGCAGCTCGTGCGCCGATTCTTGTAGGTCAGGCAAGCTAGCGTCCGGGCGGTTGGCATCCTTCAGCAGCGCCTGAAGTGCATTTCGTGCGGTCACCGGGTCGAGCCTGCTCACGTGGCTCATGAGGGCAGACAGGGCCGTCTCGAACAAGCTCCAGTTGGGCGCGTCTAGGAGACTGACGGATGCGCTGAGGTATTCGCCAGGCCACTGGTCCGCGGCCCTCACGCCTAACGCGTCCCACAGATCCTGGATGTCGTCGGAGAAGCCCGCCGGAAGTTCCGAGTCCTTCCCACTCGCAGTTGCGATGGCAATGGCCGGCAGGAACTGTCGGCCAAAGAGCCGCTCGACTACATTTGAGTTCCCCGCGCTGTCACGGAGGAGACGAATCAAGGGGTGCAGGTCGCTCAAAGGTGCTGCAGTCGGGAGAGCTGCGGCGAAGGCCCTCAGCGCAGCGGCTGCTTCGTCGGTTTCGATCAGCTCGCTGTGCCGGACGGCGGCCGTGAGTATCTCGCAGCTTCGGTCAGGATGCTCCGTGCTGGCCTGGGATGCTAGCACGTTGACGCACGTTTGGCGGTGTGGCGTCGCGGGAGCTCGCGAGAGCACGTCCACCAGAGGCTCCGGCTTGGTTCCCGCGATCCATGCGCGGTTCTGCGAATACCGCATGGCGATCTTGTCTGCTAGCGACGCCTGTCGGGCTTCGTCAAACTCCCCGAAGATATCGCAGCTGGACATGAGCACGTTCTCAAGGCTAATGCCCCTGCTGTCGTTCAGGCAGGTGCCAGCGATCTCCGCGAGCGCCCCTGCCACGGGCTCGCCCCCGTCCTTCGCGCGCTTGCGCAGCGCCGCGGCGAAGCCGCTTTCGAACTCGGCCGCTATCTCCTCGTAAACAGCGCTCCCGAAGAAGCGGGCCGGCTTCGTCTCCCGGAGGTATAGGTACGGGTAGATACTAGATGACCGGAACTTCGCCGTTTCCCGTACGTAGAGTACTAGGTCTCGACAGGACGGCTTTGGCGACGACACGTCCGGGACCTTGTGCCCGTCGGAGCGGGCTTCAGCCACCGGCTCGAAGTACTCCGCGCATAGCGCGGTGTACCCTGGATACCGTTTTTCTACCGCATCGGCTGGTTGCTCGTCGAGCAGCATGTCCAAGGCGAAGAGAAGGTCGTGATTGCGGGAGAGCGTGGCGTGGAACGTCGGGTAATCCTCGCGCAGGCACGTCATCACCGCGAGAAAGGGCGGATTGCCTGTCAGGGCGGTCTGGCTCAGCAGCCCGCCTTCGCGCGCCAGAGCGAGATGATAGTCGCCGTTGAACGCGTTGATCAGGCGGATCGCGTGCCGGGGCGTCTCCACGCGCCGATGGATGAGCGCGTCCAACGTGTCGTCGAGCAGCTCTTTCGGCAGGCCTGCGATTCCGGCAGTGACCCGCCGGCGGTCGGGGTCTCCAATCGCGACTTGGGCGAAGTCTCGCATGTCCCCAGGGACCAGCAGTGGGACGTGACGGCGCAGCTTGAAGAACTTGTTGAGGAATTCCTCGGCCTCCTCGGGCTTCTCGATCAGGCCAGCGCCCCCGCCCGCATCCCGGATCGCGCGCTTCACCACATCCTCGTCGAGAGCGACGACGAAGACGCACGGCTTCACGTCGCGGAACGTGCGGATAGCCTTCAGCGCCTCGATGATCTCGCCCGGCTCTAGCCGGTCGAGTTCGTCCACGAACAGGACCATCGTCTTCGACGTGCCGCCGTTGCCGAGCGCAACCCGCAGTGCGTCGCGGAAGATGTGCTCGTACTGCTCCGCGCTCGAGGGCGGATTGCTGGTGATTGTTATCTTCGCCGGTTCGAGCACCTTCGACACGATCTGGCGCAACGTGCTGCCCAGGTAGCCGATGGCACCGGCCATGAAGGGGACGGCCAACACGGAAGGCAGTGTCGCCACGAGCGCGGACGCCGCGACGCCCGGAACCGTGCTTACGGTGTAGAAGTACCAAGCTAGCAACAGGACTGCTACCGCCACGGCGCTGACCACCCCGGCCTTGACGGCACTGGTATTTACTTCCCGGACAACGACCTTCAGCGACTCTTTCGCGCCAGAAAGGTCAAGCACGGCGCTTTGATGGGCGCGGGTAGCGTATAAGCTGTGCTTCAGCCGCTCAAGCTCTGCTTTCCGTACCGCGTCTCGCGCAAACCGCTCCCCCAAGTCCGCGAGGACGTCGTGCAGGAAGGCCTTGCGACGCGACTCCCCCTCGTGCCGCCAGGCCTCGATACGCACGAACTCGTATCGAGGGTCGGCTTCGAATTCCTTCTCCAAGAGCGCGCCGATGCTGCTCTTACCGGTTCCGTGGGGACCTGAGAGTGCGATAGTAAGCGGCGGAGGCAACTGTTCGATCTTAACCTTGAGCTCCCGTGCCAGGTCGATGTGCGCAAATGCATCCTCTGCGGCAACACTGACTGCTTCATCGCGTAGATACCAAATCTGTGTAGTAGAGCTGTGATCCATTGCCGCCTATGTTAGCACCTCGAGACAATACTGGAAATGGCCGCGTGTACGTAATGCAGTACGGTGTGCCTGCTGGTGTTTGAATGGAGCGCCGCCGCAGCGGCGCCAGACAACATTGCACGGCTGCAAGACGATTCGACTTTCTGCCCGGTCCATGGAATCAATGGAGCCGCAAACCAGTAGCGCTCCCCCATGGACGACCACGCCTTCGAAGCCGGACCGGCAGGACTGCGGGCCGCGCGCGTCCGCGCGGCGATGGCTTCCCGCGCCGCGGACGGCCTGCTCGTCGGGAAAGCCAGGATCGGCTACCGCGGCGTGCGCACCGGGGACGGCACTCTGCCGAGGCCGGATCCCGCGGTAGCCCCGCTCCTGCGCGCCGCCTTCGAGCTCGCCGCTGGCGGCACGTCCTACCGCGAGGTCCTCGCGTGGCTGCGGGAACAAGGCGTCAAGGGGTCGCGCGGGGAGCCGCTCGGCCTGTCCACCCTGCAGCGGATCCTCTCCGACCCCTACTACGCCGGCCTGGCGGCGGACGCCGGCGGGCACCTGGTTCCCGCCCGGCACGAGGGCATCGTGAGCCCGGAGCTGTTCCGGGCGGCGCAGCGGAGGATCGCCGTCCGGCGGTACGGGCGCATCAACGCAAATGGGACGCCTCAACCTATTGACTAGGTCAAAGCGTCCCATGTGGCTGGGCAGGCGGGAACGGCTTCGAAGCGTTCCGCGAGGCTACCCGGGGACAGTGCCTTCCGGAGGTCCGCTTCCTGTCGTAGGCGGGTCCCCGCTCCCTTCCTCCAGCCCCTCGTGTCCCAGCCAGAGCTGGTAGAAGTACCACATCGACTGCTGGAGCACCTCCCGCGCCTGCTCCTCCGTGATCTCGATGCCGCGCTCGGCGTAGAGCTCGCGCACCTTCCCCACCCTGCGGTCGGAGACGGCGTGCACGGGGACCCTCGCCCCCGGATCGAAGCCCCGGCTTCCTCCCCGCTTTTTGGCGCTGCTCTTCGTCCGCGGCATGCGGGCATCGTAGCCTGCCGGCCCGCGGAGTACAAGCGGGCTGGCGCACATGCAATGCCGGAGCGCATCGCCCCACGAACCAGCGCAATGTTGGCCGACAACGGCGAGCAATAGCCGCGGTCCCACGTTGCTCGCTGGCGCTTCATAGCGGCCATCTCTGCCCCTGAGCCAAGTCTATGGCCGGTGCGCTCTGGGACACTTCGCGTCGATTGCTAATTGCGTTCAACGTGGGTATAATATCGCCAACTACCAAACAACTATTCAGGTGATAGCACGACGAGCGTTCGAGCGGAAGAACCATGGCTGACCCTTACGTCCAACAGCGCGAAATCCAGACCTTCGCAGATGCGAAGGTCAACCTCAAGCGTGACGATGTGAAGGAGTTTCGCGAGCAAGTGGGCCGGCTCCGCGACAAGCTCACCACCTTCATCAACGATCATCCTGACTATGGCTTGATCAAGATGCTGCATTCCGGAAGCGTTGCCAAGGGCACGGCCCTTAAGACTATCAACGACATGGATGTCGCCGTGTACGTCCAGTCAGCGGCAGCGCCGACGAGTGAAGCCCAGCTCCCGTCTTGGCTGGCCGACCGCCTGCGAGATGCTTACCCCAACCTAACCCGCGGCCAGTTCGTACCCCAAGACCACTGTGTCACCGTCACCTTCCGCGGAACAGGGCTGGATGTTGATGTGGTGCCGGTCATCTACGAGGGCGGAGAAGACGACCGTGGCTTCCTCATTACGAAGGACTTCGGAGATCGGGTCCTCACCAGCATTCCTCTCCACCTGGAGTTCATCCGTAAGCGGAAAGGTGCCCAGCCCCACCATTTCCGGCAAGTCGTTAGACTGATGAAATGGTGGGTGCGGCAGCGGAAAGCAGCCGACGGAACCTTCCGGCTCAAGTCTTTCATGGTCGAGTTGGTGTGCGCGCACCTGGCCGATAGCGGGCTGGACATGTCCGATTATCCCCGCGCCCTGGAAGAGGTGTTCGCCTTCATCGCTACTACCGGGCTGGCGAACCGAATCAGCTTTTCGGATTATTACGCCGCATCGGCGCTCCCGAAGCCGACCGGGGCCGCAATCGAGATCTTCGATCCTGTCAACCCCTCAAATAACGTTGCTTCGCGCTACACCGCCGCACAGCGGCAGCGCATTGTCGAGGCCGCCCAGGAGGCTCTTGACTCCCTTACCGAAGCGCACTACGCGACAACCAAGGAGCGCGCACTTGCTCGCTGGAAGGACCTCTTCGGTCACAGCTTTACCGCGTAAGGCTTCACGCATGAGCTATACGAACACTCAGAGCAGCACGTTCACCCGCACCCACGCCAGCTACATCGCTTCGAAAATCGCTGCGGATCTGCGCCAGATGCAGCGGTTCTACGGGAAGCCGTCAGACACCGAGATAGACGACTACGTCACCGAGTTGGTGGAGTTGCTCGTGGGCGGATACCTCGATTCGGTCGAATATGGCTACCGAATAGACGGCAGGTGGGTCGTGGCCCTAAGTTACACCGTTTACTCCAACGGACTCGTGTCAACCGATGACAACTCGGGACGCGTTCCCCCCGGTGCGGATGTCAAGGGTGCAACATGGTACTCGTACCTGCGCAAGAACCAGAAATTCAGCGCACTACCCGCCGCTGACCAAGCGAGGGTCACCGGCGCCCTGCCCGTCAAGCGGACCCCGGCGACGGAGCCGCAAGCGGGCAACGGCGTCTGGACCCAGGACAAAGCCTACTCCAGTAACGGCACGGCAGCCCAGCGCCGTACGTTCAAGCCGCTCTAGCCGACGAATATGAATGGCGCTCCCACCTTTGATGACACTACCGAATTCCCAGACTTCGCAGCGCGCGGCCGCTACGCACGCCTGGTTGGTCTAGACGAGGTTAAGCAACGCTTGGCCAAGGAAGCACGGATCCTGCTCAATCCCGTCCTGCTTCGTGAGTGGAGCGAGCGACACCATGGCGGTCGCGTGGCACTGATCCGGCAGTTCGAGGACCGCCTTCCGCTCTTCATCTTCGCGGGAGACGTGGGCACTGGTAAGACGGCGTTGGCGGAGACCTTTGGTGACGCGGTCGCCCGCTCCGAGGGCATTCCCGTCACCCTGTTTCGACTGAGCCTAAACGCGCGAGGCAAGGGCGCGGTGGGTGAGATGACGCAGCTCATATCAGGAGCCTTCGCGGAGGTCGCGGCGGCGGCGGCTACGGCCCGGCGCCCGGACGGCCGCGCTGGGTTCGGCGTGATCTTGCTCATCGATGAGGCTGACGCCCTCGCCCAGTCAAGAGAGCTCGACCAGATGCATCACGAGGACCGTGCGGGCGTGAATGCGTTGCTCCGGGGACTCGGCACCCTTGTGACCAACCGTCTACCAGCCATCGTGGTAATGTGCACCAACCGCCTCGACGCGCTGGATCCCGCCGTCCGCCGGCGTGCGGCCGCCACCTTTTCCTTCGAGAGGCCTGACGAAAGCCAGCGCGCAGCCGTGCTCACTGGTGAACTGGAGGGCACGGGCATCACGGCCGAAGAAGTCGCCGAGGTGGCGCGAGCTACCGGCCCCACGGATGAACGGCGCTACGGCCACACGTACTCAGACCTTACGCAGCGCCTGCTGCCGGCCATCCTGTTGGACGCCTTCCCTGACCGGCCCATCACGTTCGATGGTGCCCTTGCACTGGCCAGGTCGTTAGGCCCGACACCTCCCTTCCGCGGCTCTACTGAATCGGGGGCTGACTGATGGCGAACCAGGTTGCGGCACGCCTGAAAGGCGACGATTACCAGCACCTTTTCGCTTGGCTTCAGGCACTGGAACTGCTGATTCCGCGCAAGTCAGTTAGGCTCCTGCGCGTGGAGGACGAGTCGGCGGGATCGGTCGACGACGTCACCGTGCTGCATGAGCGGGGTACCACCACCCCTGACCGTTACCACCAGGTGAAGTACCACGTTGACCATCGTGGCCAGTACTCAACCGACGTGTTGATTGCGCACGATGAGGGGGCCACAAGCCTTCTCAAGAAGTTTGAGGCGTCGTGGCGCAAGCTCCGTGCCGGAGCCTCGGGGCGTGCGGTCGAACTGCACCTAGTCAGCAACTGGGTCTGGCATTCTGAGGATAAGATCGGGACGTGCATCGACGGAGACACCGGGGCACTAACCAAGGCGTTCTTCTCGAAAGGCCCCCAGTCTGATGTTGGGAAGCTGCGCGATCGGTGGATGGACCACCTCACCCTTGACCGCCCAGAGTTCGACGCGTTCGCCCGCTCCCTGCGCTTCCGGCTAGGCTACTTTGGCGGTGGCGAGTTGGAAGCCAGGACGGCGGAGCGCATGGAACTGCTCCGCCTCCGCTTCAACGAGGACGCTCTCGTGACGGCAGCAGGCGTCGTGCGCGGCTGGGTGAAGATGGGGGTGGCTGATGTCTCTGCAGAGGTTCTGCAGAACGAGATCGATCGTCATAAGCTCCGCGCTGAAGAGGAAAGCGAGCGGTGCGTCACGGTCTACATGACCACCATCAAAACTCAGCGCTTCGATGTGACGCCGGACTACTCGCTTGATTGGAGGGGCCTCTTCCAAGGGCCCGACGCGCAGAAGGGCCATGCTGCACTTGATCCAAACAGCTGGAACGACAGGATGCTGCCGGAGCTTCAAGCCCTTGAAGCGCGCATCAATATGGAGACCGACTGCCGCCTGATACGCGCCCGCGGCCTCTCCCGCCTCTCCGCATGGTTCGCGTTCGGTTACACCTTCTCATCAGTGAACCGCTACGAGATTGAGGTGGACCAGCAGGGAAAGCGCTGGCGCACCGACGCGGCAACGAACCTTGATTACCGTCTCAGGGCCGGCGGGAGGCAGGACATGCCCCGCGGCGAAGAGTTGGACGGCGCGGGGACTACCGTAGCCGTAGGTATCAGCCTGACGGGATCGCTCGAGTCAGCGGTGCGGTCGCACCTGAACGAAATGCGGGCGGGCGGCGAGCCTGTCGCCGCGCTGCTGCTGATCGAACCAGACGCGGGCACGGGTCCGGAATGTCTCGGAAGCGCCGGCGACGTGGCGGCCTTCGCGCGGGAAGCGAAGCTAATGATGCGCGAGTTCGTCAACGCGTGGGGCGCTACGGACCTTCTGCTCTACTACTTCGGTCCGCTCAGCGGCGCCTGCTTTCTCGGTCACCAACTAAATGCGGTGTGCCGGAAGATCCAGATAATGGAAGACCAGAAGCCCGGATACGCAGCCTCGTTTATTCTCGAGTAGGACTGGCCGAAACGTCGGATCGCTAGGAGATGCATTATGGAAACGCGCAGGCATTCGCCGATGCGCAACCACGAGCGAGCGCGGATCGAACAGCTGGCGGACCAAATGCGGCCTGCGGTGAGCGGAGTAGAACCGGACCGTGTCTCGGTTGATGTGGGCACCCTCACTCGCTTGGGAGCCGAAACCACCGTGGTCGCTCTGTCTAGGATGCCGCGCCTCGTGGAAGAGCTGAACGCCGTTTACGGCGTACTGCGGGAAGTCGCCTCGTCATCCTGGGCTTGCAGAGGGTGCAGTTGCTGGGTAAGGAAACCGGACGTTCCGGCGCGGAAATGATTCCATGATCCCAAGCGACCGCTCCCGTCTTTGGAGAGGGCTGGCGGGTCGCGGAGGGAGCTATGACCCCCGAGGAGCGTACGCGCCGCCGTGCCGAACTGATGGCCGAACTCGTGGAACTGGCCCAGGCAGAGTTGCCCGAGCCCGCCCAGACCCTGGACGAACTGGAAGGCCTCACCGCCCGGGTGAGCGAGGAAGCTACCCGCCAGGTGCTGGAGAAGCTGGGCGAACGCCAGCAGGAGAC
>Ga0216301_1000301_pt1 | contig 13520 bp, 10 predicted proteins | sample 4hB_Boncat_minus_FD_156203 | JGI IMG/M metagenome (GOLD analysis project Ga0216301, IMG submission 156203) | Terrestrial sediment cell enrichment communities for BONCAT metagenomics from Utah, United States - 4hB_Boncat_minus | ecosystem: Environmental > Terrestrial > Deep subsurface > Rock...
AACCGTTCGCGTTCTACCCCTCTTTTGACTCCCTGTTCCCCCAAAGTCTACCCTCCGTTTCCCTCCCCCGACAATTGAAACGCCATGCCGAACCTGATGAGAGGTTCGACCCGGCCTTCGCGTGTCTCCGCCCGCTCGTTCCGTTACTCCAGGAACTCGCGCAGCTTCCGGCTCTTCGACGGATGCTTCAGCTTCTTCAGCGCCTTCGCCTCGATCTGGCGGATGCGCTCGCGCGTTACCTTGAAGTGGCGTCCCACTTCTTCCAGCGTCCGCGGGCTGCCGTCATCCAGCCCGAACCGCATCCGGAGCACCTCCCGCTCGCGCGGGGTCAGCTTGCTCAGCGCGTCTTCGATCTCTCGCCGCAGCAGGATGTTCGCCGCCGCCTCGGCAGGCGACATCGCGTCGTGGTCCTCCACGAAATCGGCGAGGTGGCTGTCTTCCTCTTCGCCGATCGGCGTCTCCAGCGACAGCGGCTCCGGCGCGATCCGCTGGATTTCGCTCACGCGCTCCGGCGGCAGCTCCATCTCCAGCCCGATCTCCTCCACCGTCGGCTCGCGGCCCAAGCGCTGGGTGAGCTGCCCCTGCGTCTTGATGAGGCGGTTGATCGTCTCCACCATGTGGACCGGGATGCGGATGGTCCGCCCCTGGTCCGCGATGGCGCGGGTGATCGCCTGCCGGATCCACCACGTCGCGTACGTGCTGAACTTGAACCCCTTACGGTAGTCGAACTTCTCCACGGCGCGGATAAGGCCGATGTTCCCTTCCTGGATCAGGTCCGGGAACGACATGCCGCGTCCGCTGTACTTCTTGGCGATGCTCACCACCAGGCGCAGGTTCGCCTCCGTCAGGATGCCCTTCGCGTCCAGGGCGCCTTCCGGATCTCGCTCGGCGTCCTCGATCTTCTTGGCCAGCGACACCTCTTCTTCGTTCGTCAGCAGGCGCGTCTTGCCGATCTCGCGCAGCCACATCCGCACGGAGTCGTCGATGGGGATGCCCTCGACGCTGCCCATGTCTTCCTCGCGGATCTCCATATCCTTGAGGAGCACGTCTTCCGTGGCGGCCGGCGCGCCGGCGGAGGCGGAGGTTTCTTTCGCACGCTCCACCACCTGGATCCCCTCGCTCTCGGCGAGGTGGAAAATGTCTTCGATTTGATCCGCGTCTACTTCAGTCCGGAGGGCGTCATTGATCTCATCGTACGTGAGCATGCCCTGCTGCTTACCGCGGTTCAGCAGCTTCGTAACCTCCGGATTCTCCCTGATCGACTCAACAGGCACTGCGGTCCCCCCTTCAACTTTGGCCGTGAAGCTCGCGGACCCGCTGAAGGCATTCTAAGCTCAGCTAACCCTCTAGTCCAGCGTCCCAATCGGTTCCAGATCATGGCCCTCTGCTGCGAGGACCCCGTCTCTATCCATCCCTCGTCCATAACCCGGCGATTGTTTGAAACAACCGCCTCCCGGCGCAAAGTTCAGGCCTCGCGGCGCTGCCGCCCCTCTAACTCGGCGGAGAGGCGCCGCAATTCCTCTCTGCGAGGGTCCTCCGGGAGAAACTCCCCGGCATTATAGGCGCGCCAGAGCTCCAGCTTTCGGCTCCGTTTCCACGCCCGCTCCAAACCTTCCAGGCACCGGTCCAGACCTTCGTCGTTGAGCGGCGCCTCGTCCATCAACAGCTCGCTCACCACCCCTGCGAGTTCTGGATCGGCCTTCACCGCGTCTGCGCGCTGGGGCGCGGAGCCCGCCGCGTCACCCTCCTCGGACAGCAGCTTCGCCGCCACGCCCACCAGATTAGAGTCCGAAAAGTGCGCGACTGTTAACTGTTCACTCACCCGATCCGCCCAGCGGTCTTCTGATAGCGCCGCCCGCAACACATACCGCTCTTCGGCGCCCTGCCCGCTCCGCACCGGCGCCGGGGGCTGCACCCGCGGCCCGGAAGTCGTTGGCCCCCGACCCATCACTCGGCCATTTGTCGGATGGCCGCCGCCTGCCGGGGCGCCCCCGTCGCTCCGCAGTAATCGTCGCACCTCCTGGTTCAGCGCCAGCCGCGCCCGCTGGGCCTGGTCCGGCTGACCGGGATACCACTCGTCCACCATCATTTCCAGCGTCCGCTCCAGCTTGGCCGCATAGGCCTGCCGGGTCAGCGAGCTGCTGCTCTGCGCCACAATCCGGGCCGCCTCCCGCACGAACCCCAGACGCTTCGTTTCATCCGTCAGGTCGTAGCCGGCCCGCAGCGTGTTCAGTTGATAGTCCAGCAGCGGCTCCGCCTGTGTCAGCAGGCTCCGGAACGCGTCCGCGCCGTGCTTCTGAACAAAGGTATCCGGGTCGTCGCCTTCCGGCAGCCGCGCCACGCGGACGTTGCAGCCGGCCGCTTCGAAGAGGCTGGAGTTCTTGGTCGCCGCTCGCATTCCCGCGCTGTCGCCGTCGTAGCAGAACACCAGCTCGTCGCTGTACCGGCGGAGGACGCCGACGTGCTGCTCGGTGATAGCGGTTCCCAGGCTGGCGACCGCGTTCACGATGCCTGCCTGGTGCAAGGCAATGACGTCCATATACCCTTCGACTGCTACCGCAAAGCCTGATTTCGGGATCTCCTGTTTCGCAACATGGAGCCCGTAAAGCGTCCTCCCTTTATGGAAAATGGGCAGCTCCCTGCTATTCAGATACTTCGGGATGGCGTCCGCCTGCAACGCGCGTCCCCCGAAGGCCACCGGCCGTCCTTCCAGATCGAAGATGGGGAACATCAGCCGGTCCACGAACCGGTCTCGCAACCCATGCTCGCCCCGCAGGATGAGGTCCGCCGCTTCCGCTTCCTCCGGCGCAATCTTCTGTCCCTTCAACCATCCTAGCAGCGCCTGGTAGCCCGGCGGCGCATAGCCCAGTCCGAACGCTTCCACCGTTTCCGGCGCCAACCCGCGCCGCTCCAGATACTTCTGCGCCACCGGCGCATCCTTCAGCCGCTCTCGGAAAAACCGCTGCGCCAGGGCCATCATGTCGTAGAGGCGCTCGCGCTCGGACCGCTTCTCAGCCGTATCCCCGCGCCGCACCCACTCCAAACCTAGCCGCCGCGCCAGCATTTCGCCGGCTTCGTTGAACGCCAGTCCCTCCTTCTGCTGGAGGAACGTGAAGCAGTCTCCACCCACGCCGCAGCCGTAACAGCGGAAGAAGCCGCGCTCCCCATCTACGTGGAAGCTGGGCGTCTTCTCCGCGTGGAAGGGGCACAATCCTTTGTGCGTCCGGCCGCTCCGCCGCAGCGGCACGTAAACGGAAATGAGCTCCACGAGATCCGTGCGCAGCTTGATTTCCTGAACGACATCCACCGCCATCGGCCCGTCCCGCCTGCTTCCTCGCCCGCCAGGCCAGCCCTAATCAGCCGGACCGCCGTACGCATGAAAAAGGCCCGTCTTCCGTCCCTTCGCTGGGACAGAAGACGGGCCTCGTGGGTCTCTGTCCTAGTCCGCCAGGGCGATAGTAATGCGGACGACCTTCATCTTTTTCAGCATGTCAAAGGTGAAGGCGGCATGGTAGTTCTTGCTGTAGTAAGCCTCGTTGAACCGCATTCCCGGCAGCAGGCGCGTCCTCTCCGGATAACCGTAGGCCGCCAGCACATTGCTGTAGGGAGAACCGATGGTGATTGCCTTCGATGTCGCCGCACGGACAGCGGCTGGCGGACGCTTGTCGTGCGGGGCCGCCACCGAGATCTGCGCCACGCGTCCGTCCTCGTTAATCAAGAATTCGTACCGGATCTGGTTCGGCCGCTTGTAGATCCAGAGCACCGCGCTGCTGTATTCCGGTCCACCGCCGCCCAGCGCTCCCGGACCGCCAAGCCCCGGACCGCTGCTGGGATACGCGCTGCCGCCGGGCATTCCATAAGCCCCGCCCGCGCTGCCGCCGGGCATCCCGTAAGCTCCGCCTGCGCTGCCGCCGGGCATCCCGTAAGCTCCGCCTGCGCTGCCGCCGGGCATCCCGGAGCTTCCACCGGACATCCCGAAAGGAGCTGTAGCGCTTCCGCCCGCAGGCGGCAGCGTAGGAATGCCGGAGGAGCCGCCGCCGCCAAACGCAGAGCCCATCCCCGACGAGTCACCGAAGCCGCCGCTAAATCCACCCGTGCCGCCCGTGAGGTCCGGAAGCTGGCCGCTGGAGGAAACCAGCGCCACCGTCTGGATCTCGCTCGGGTTACCGAATTTCTGGATGACCTCGATGTGCGGCCGGCCCAGCCGGATGCCCAGCAGCGACCGCTCGGGCCGCACTTTCGCGGGCGCGGACACTACTGGGCGCGGACACGCCATCACGACAGCTCCCGCCGCCAGGAGGGCGCTGCAAACGAATCTGCTCCGGCTCATAAAAGACCTTTCCAGAGTATGCCAGGCGGCGAGTTGCGCCGGGGGATAGCCAGCATCGGCGGAAAGCGGCTCACTCCGTAGTATATCCGGAATGAGAGGGACTGCTGCGGAAGATGTCGCAAGTCCTAGAGGTTTAGACGCACTGGCGCAACAGGAAGTTCCGCCTTTGGGCGGAGACTCCTCCCGTCTCGCCCCCTATTTTATCGCTCGCTTGCCAGGAGCCCCGCGAGGGGCCCAGCCGCGAAGACGCCAGGGGCGTGGAGCGGGGAATGGGACAAGCCGGCGCCTCGGTGTGGATACCAGGCGGGAACGTGCCTCGGAAGTGCGGGCGAGCCCCGTCCTCCAGGCCGCTCCTACCCATGGCGTCTGGCGGCTCCCTCGATAGTTAGCGTTTAGTCTGCCTGCAGATGCGCAATGTACAACTGGGGCCGGCGCACGCCTGCTCTTCCCCGTCGCTCGCCGTCCCACGGACACCACTGATGATCGAGATCCGACATAAGACGACCGATGAAGTACTCCTCAGCGTAGATGCCGACACGCTCGAAGGCGTAGACTTGCGCGGCGTGAACCTCACCGGAGCGCGGCTCCAGCAAGCGATGTTGGAACGAGCTCGCCTGCGCGGCGCATCCCTGTTGGGAGTCAACCTGTTCGGCGCCGATCTCGCGGGCGCCGATCTCACAGGCACGAACATGCGCAGCGCCAACCTGTTCGGCGCCAACCTTCAGGAGGCGAACCTCACCGGCGCCGACCTCCGGGGCGCCGACCTGTATGGCGCCAACCTGGCGGGCGCCGACCTCCAGGACGCCGATTTGGTGGCGGTGAATCTGACTCGCGCGGACCTGCGCGGCGCCAACCTGGCGGGAGCGAACCTCGAGAGTGCGTGGCTGGAAGGAGCCAAGCTCACGGATGCGAAGCTCGCCGGAGCCAGCATGGCCGGCGCGCTCTACAACAATATGACCGAGTGGTCGGAAGGCGTGAACCCCTCCGACTACAGCGCCGTCCTGATCTCCACCGAGGAGCCCGAGGACTGGACCGTCCACGCGCGGTAGCCTACCGGCGCGGCAGCCACGGGCGCACGTCCACGGCCTGCATCCCCGCGCTCACAGCCGCCTGCAGGCCCAGGTCGCTGTCCTCGAACACCACGCAGTCCGGCGCGGGGACCTGGAGCTTCTCGGCGGCCAGTAGGAACAGATCGGGCGCCGGCTTGCCCCGCTCCACGTCTTCCGCCGTGCAGACTGCCTGGAAACGGTGCGAGAGTCCGAGCGCCTGGATGGTTCGATCGACAAGCCGCCGGATGCCCCCGGAAGCTACGGCGAGCGGATAACGCCCGTGGTATTCCTCTACCAGCGCCATCACGCGCTCTACGGGCTGCGCCTGCGGCAGCAGCTCTTCGTAGAGCGCCTCCTTCTGTCCGGCGGTCTCTTCCACGTCCAGCCCGTAGCCAAACCGGTCGTTCAGGATGCGGACCATGTCGGTCGTCGGGACGCCGCCCAGCTCGTAGAAGAGCTGTTCCGACATCTCCGCCTGGCGCTCCGAGAGCGCTTGCGACCACGCCTGGTAGTGGAGCGGCATCGTGTCGGCGAGGGTGCCGTCACAGTCGAAGATCACGCCCCGGAACGGGCGGGTGAGGGCGGAGAGCGGGTCGGTGGGTTCGGAAGAGGGCATGGCAGGGTGTAGTTAGACGGTCCCCGCGTGGGGTCCTGCCGGGACACAGGGTATAGGGTCCGGGGTATAGGGTGCTGCAACGCGGGTATCCGCTTCATCTCTGCGGCTCGTTGATTGGCCCCCGCACGAACCCCTCCGACCTCTGATTCGCCCAGCCGCCTCTGTGGGAGCCGCTTCCTATACCCTGAACCCTGAACCCTACACCCCATACCCTGCCGCGCAGGACCCCTTTCCACCTGCGGCGCACAACAGGTTGAGCAGGCGGCGACGACGTGGGAGGCAAGTATGGAAGGACGGCGGTGGTTGGTTTCCACGGAGCGGGAGACGCGGTGCGAGGCGTTCGCCGTGCCGGAAGCAGGGCCGGGGGAGATCGTGGTGCGTACGGAGGCGAGCCTGGTGAGCGCCGGCACGGAGCTGGCGATCTTCACGGGCATCCACCAGGGCCTCACCAACCCACACGTGAGCTGGCCCAAGTATCCGCAGGCGATGGGTTATATGGCGGTGGTGCGGGTGGAGCAGGTAGGCGCCGGGGTGCAGGCGTGCCGGGTGGGAGATCGCCTGCTCACGTCCACCGGCCACGCCAGCCATGCCGTCCTCCAGGCCAGTGACGTGCTGGACTCCCGCATCTGGCGACTGCCGGAGGACGCGCCCGCCCATCACCTGGTCCTGGCGCGGATGGCCAAGACGGCGGTGACAGCGCTGGTCCGCGCCGAGGTGACGCTGGCGCAAAGCGTGGCGGTGGTGGGGCTGGGGATCATCGGGCAGGTGACGCTGCGCCTCTTCGAGGCCGCCGGCGCCTGGCCGCTCTATGGGGTGGACCCCGTGGGCCTACGCCGAGAGGCGGCGCGGCGCGGCGGGGCCGTCGCCACGATCAACCCCGACACGGAAGACCCAGGACCTCGCCTGCGGGAGTTTTCCCCGGGCGGCGTCGACATCGTGATCGACTCGACCGGCTGGGCCGCCGCGCTGCCCGGCGCCATGAAACTGGCCCGCGAAGGAGGGGCGGTGGTCGTGCTCGGCAGCCCGCGTGGCACAGCCACCGACGTTGATTTCTACAGCGATCTCCACCGCCGCAGCCTGCGCGTGCTCGGCGCGCACGACAGCGGCATCGGTCCGGAGGTGCGCGAGCGCTTCCCCTGGACGAACGCCCGCCTCGTCCCCGTCGTCGTCGAGTGGGTGCGGAGCGGCAAGCTTCCGGTGGAGGATCTCATCACCCACCGCGTAGCGCCCGACGCCCTCCCGGAGATGTACGAGGGCCTGCTAAACGACAAAGAGCGTTTCCTGGGCGTGGTGCTGGACTGGAGCCTGTGACTTCAAGGCGCAGGCTCACTCCGCAGCGGCGGCGAGGGTAGCGGCGGCCAGGGCGGCGGTTTCGGCGCGCAGGACGCGTGGCCCCAGGCTGGTGGGAACGGCGCCCGCGTCTCGGGCCGCCTGGGCTTCGGCCTCCGTGAAGCCGCCCTCGGGGCCGATGAGCAGCGTCAACTGCGCGGGGCAGGGCGCCAGCGCCTTCAGGAGCGGCTGGCGGGAGAGCGGGTCGAGAAACAGCCGCAGCGTGGCGGCTTCAGCATTCAGTACGGCGGCCAGCGAGAGCGGCCCCGCTACGTCCGGAACACGCACCCGGCCGCTCTGCTCGGTCGCTTCCCGCGCGATCCGTTGATACCGCTCCAGACGCTTCACCCAGCGCTCTTCACCGGCGGCGACGATGGTCCGCTCCGTGTGCAGCAGCGTGATCTGCCGTGCGCCCAGCTCCGTCAGCTTCTGCACGACCCAGTCCAGCTTCTCGCCCTTCAGCACGGCCACGGCGACATGCAGCCGGCGATCCAGCTCCACCTCGGGGGTCCGGCGCTCGCCCAGGCGCACGGTGACACTGCGCGGAGTCAACTCTTCAAGCGTCGCCTCCACCTCATCGCCGTCGCCCCCGAAGAGAACGATCCGGTCGCCGGCGCGCAGCCGAAGCACCCGCGCTGCCTGCTGCGCCACTTCCGCCGGCAGCAGCACGCTCTCCGATTTGAGGAGAGCCGGGGGAACGAAGAACCGATGCATATCTCGTGGGGAATAGACCGCGGATGACACGGATGGAGCGGATCTTCGCGGATCGAGCCGGATTTAGACAGGATTAATAGGGTTGCGAGGATAGGGGAGGTTTGGAAAGAGGGGGAGGCTGCGAGGGTTCCAACTCCAGTTCGTCCCTATCCTATCAATCTCGTTAATCCCGTCCAGAACTCTCTCTGATCCGCGAGAATCCGAAACATCCGCGTCATCCGCGGCCTATTCTGGAAGCCTTAGTGAGCGCAGCTTTTTGAGGACGTTGTTCTCGCCGCGGCCGAAGTAGTCGTGGAGGCGGTCCCACTCTGCATAGAGTGCCGAATAGACGGCGTGAGCCTGGGCGTTCGGCGTGTAGGCGCGCTCTTTCACGCCGCCCATGCGCGCCACCGCTTCGGCAAGGTCGTCGTAGCCGCCGCCGGTTGAGCCTGCCGCCACCGCGCCCAGGATCGCCGCGCCCAGGGCGCAGGCCTGCCCGCTGCGCACAATGCGGAGCGGCCGGCCGGTGACGTCGGCGTAGACTTGCATCAGCAGCTCATTGCGCTCCGCCAGGCCGCCGCCCGCGATGATCTCGTCAATGGCCACCCCGTTAGCGGTGAAGTTCTCCAGGATCTTCCGTGTTCCGAACGCTGTCCCCTCAATGAGAGCGCGGTAAATGTCTTCCGGGCGGGTGTCCAGGGTCAGGCCGATCAGGACCCCGGAGAGGTCCGCGTCCATCAGCACGCTGCGGTTCCCGTTCCACCAGTCCAGCGCCAGCAGTCCCGTCTCTCCCGGCCGCAGCGCCGCCGCTCGCTCCACCAACACCTGGTGGACGCTCACGCCGCGCCGCTCGGCTTCCTGCTGATACTCGGCGGGAACCCCATGCCGGGTGTACCAGGCCAGGATGTCTCCCGTGGCGGGCTGCCCCGCCTCGTAGCCGAAGAAGCCGGGCAGGATGCCGTCCTGCACCACCCCGGCGATCCCCTCGAAGGCTTTGCCGTCGCGCCCGAGCACCAGGTGGCAGCCGGAGGTGCCCAGGATCAGCAGCATCTTTCCGGGCTCGGACACGCCCGCCGCCGGCACGGCCGCGTGCGCGTCGATGATGGACACGCCGACGGGGATGCCGGGCCGCAGCCCCAGCCGGGCCGCCGCCGCCTTGGTCAACTCGCCGGCTCGCGCGCCCACCGGCAGCACTTCCGTGCCCAGCTTCTCCTCCACCAGGCCGCCCAGTCCCGGATGCAGCGCGGAGAGGAAATCCTGGGAGGGGTAGCCGTCCGCCCGGCTCCACATTCCCTTGTAGCCCGCCTGGCAGGCGCTCCGGGATTCCTGGCCTGTGAGCTGCCACACCAGCCAGTCGCCGGCCTCGATCAGCCGGTCGGCCCGCGCGTACAGCTCCGGCGCCTCGTCCAGAAACTGCCATGCTTTCGCCAGCAGCCATTCGGAGGAGGTCTTGCCGCCGTAGCGCTGGAGGAACGCTTCGCCGCGCTCGCTTGCCAGCGCGTTGATCCGCTCCGCTTCCGGCTGGGCGCCGTGGTGTTTCCACAGCTTGGCCCAGGCATGGGGCTGCCCGCGCAGCGCCGGATCGCGAGACAGCGGCGCCCCGTCCGCGGCGGCGGGAACGAGAGTGCAGGCGGTGAAGTCTACGCCAATGCCGGCCACGGCCTCCGGGGCCGCGCCCGAAGCCTGAAGCACGGCAGGGATGATGACTTCCAGGCAGGCCCAGTAGTCATCCGGGTCCTGGAGGGCCCAGTCCGGCTCCAGGCGGATGTCCGCGCCCGGCAGGACGGTGTCCACTACCCCATGCGGATAAGGGTGGACGGCAGTGGCGACCTCGCGCCCGTCGGCGAGATCGACGAGCAGAGCGCGGGCGGATTCGGTGCCGAAATCGAGGCCCAGGGCGTATCGGGGCGCGGGGGAGGCGGCCATGTGCGTTGGACGATCCGGATGCAGCGACGGGGGGTGGGAAGCCGTAGACGGATCATCCGTCCCCCTCATCAATCTTTAGAGGCTGGGGAACTGGGAGAGTAGGTCCATGCCATCCTCACTCCAGAGCAGCGGGTTGCACTCGCTCAGGAACAGGTTGGCCGGAGTGATGCCCATCTCCATAATCAACATCGTGCCGTCGGCCCCCGTGTGCAGGTAGAGCCGGTCCGCAATCTCGTTCATCACGGTGAAGCCCAGGCCGGTGGAAGCGCGGCCGGACCAGCCTTTCAGGAGCGTGGCTCGCGGCAGATTCTCGGGGTCGATGCCGGCGCCGTAGTCGATGATCCGGATGCGGACCTTGCCGTCCTGGTAGGCCACGCACGCCGCGCCGCCGTTTCCATGCAGCAGGGCGTTCGTGGCGCCTTCGGAAGCGCAGAGGGCGAAGTCGGCCAGCCGATCTGCGTCCATCCCCGCCTCGGCGCCCAGCGCCCGCGCGGCTTCACGCACTACCCGCACATCTTCCTCGCGCTGGATCTGGATGGCGCCGTCCATCCTGGGCCACTCCGCCTCCAGCTCCGGACGGTCGCACAGGATGATCTTGCCGCTGGTGACGGAATACAGCATCTCCCGGAGGATGTGCCGCCGGGTCGCCTCCAGGCGCTCGCGCTCCTTCTTCTGATAAAGCGCGAAGAGCGGAAGCGCCGCCAGGCCCGCGTAGAGGAAAAAGGGCTGGAGCAAGGCCTCCGGGATAGGCCGGCCCGTCAGGCAGTTGTCTGCGCAGAGGACGCCGAGTAGTTCGTCGCCCGCCATGATCGGGATGATGGCCAGCGCGCGGACGCCGTCTGCGGGGCTGCCGTCCGGATAATCTGGCCGTGCGTCTTCAGACAAATAGTAGGGGATCTCGCGGCGAGCGACCCGGAAGAGTGGGAAGTCCAGCGCGTCGATCTGGAAGCACTGCCCGGAGTATTCGGCCTGGCCGTTGCGGTCCACGCCGGCGACCCGGTCCAGCGAGCGAGACTGGCTGTCGTAGGCGAATACGCCCGCGCGATCCACCCCGAGGTCTTCCCGGAGGGCGCAGATCAGTTTCCAGAGTCCTTTTACCGCATCCGGCTCGCTGCTCAGCTCGCGAGACGCCTGCGCGAGGCAGCGAAGCGGCGTCGCGTCCGGATCGAGCTGGAGATTGGTTCGGCCGCCATTCATATCGTTGAACCCCTACTGCCTGGGAGAAAACAATGCTTTCAGCGCCTGCAACAGACCGGGGATCGTGTAGACTTCCGCCACGATATCTACGTGCAGCCCCAGCTCCGTCGCCGTGGCGGCGGTAACCGGACCGATACACGCTATCCTGGTGCCATTGAGGTCGATCCCGTGCAGAAGCCGCGCGTAATTCCGCACCGTGGAAGAAGCGGTAAACGTCAGGGCGTCCACTTCCCCGGCTTCTATCCGGGCTCGGAGGCTCGCCACGCCTGTCTCGTCGGTCACGGTTTCATACACGGGCACGACGTCTACCACGGCGCCTTGCCCGCGCCAGAGCGAAGGCAGCACTTCCCGCGCTTCTCGCGCCCGAGGAAGGAGAACCCGCCTCCCGGAAACCGGTTCCGGGAATTCCGCCGCCACGCGCTCGGCCACATACTCCGAAGGCACGAAATCTACCCGCACGCCCGCCGCTTCCACGGCGCGCGCCGTCTCCGGTCCGATGGCGGCGATCCGCGCCTGGCCCAGCGCTCGGACGTCCTTGCCAGCCCCCCGGAGCGCAGCCAAGAGGCAGTATACCCCGTTCACGCTGGTGAACACCACCCAATCGTAGGGCCGTTCCAGGCCGCTGAGGTCCGGCTTGTCGACGGGTTGGATGCGGATCGTGGGGCAGAGGATCGCCTCGCCGCCGGCCTGTTCTATTCGGCGCGCGAGGTCCCCCGCTTGCTCCCTCGCGCGGGTAACGACGATCCGCTTGCCGAACAAAGGGCGGCTATCGAACCAGCGCAGACGCTCCCGGAGCGCCGCCACCGGCCCCACGATCGTGACGGCGGGCGCGCTGCATCCCGCCTCCCGGCACCGCTCCGCAATGTCCGCCAGGGTCCCCTGGACGGTGCGCTGGTGAGGATGCGTGCCCCAGCTCACCAGCGCCGCTGGTGTGTCAGGGGAGCGTCCGTGGGCCGTTAGCTGCGCGACGATGTCGGGCAGCCGCTCTACGCCCATCAGGAAGACCGCCGTCTCGACCCCTCGCGCGAGGTGTTCCCACCGGATGCTCGACTCCGGCTTGGCAGGATCTTCGTGGCCGGTGACGATAGCGAAGGTGGAGCAGAGGCCCCGATAGGTGACAGGGATGCCCGCGTAGCCGGCGGCGGCGATGGCGGACGTGACGCCGGGCACGTACTCCCACTCGACACCCGCCGCGGCGAGCGCTTCCGCCTCCTCCCCCCCTCGCCCGAAGACGAACGGGTCGCCGCCCTTGAGCCGGCAGACCACCCGACCCTCCAGGCCGCGCGCCACGAGGAGAGCGTTGATCTCCTCCTGGGTCATCGCGTGGTGCTGCGCTTCCTTGCCCACGTAGACGCGCTCCGCGCGCTCCGGCGCGTGCTCCAGAAGCTGTGGATTGGCGAGACGGTCGTAGACCACCACCTCGGCTTCCTGGAGCGCCCGCAGCCCCTTCAGGGTGAGCAGCTCCGGGTCGCCCGGCCCTGCGCCGACGAGGTAGACCTTACCGGCGGCGGGTCGTTCGGGTCGGGGTTCCGGCGCGACCGGAGCCTCATCCACCTCAGGCCCCGGCCCTTTCCAGCAGCTCTCGGCCGCCGCCCGCCAGCAGCCGCTCGGCCACGGCTCGGCCCAACGACGCTGCCTCGGCCGGCGGCGCGTGGCCTGCCTCGCGCACCACCCGCGCGCCGTCCGCCGCCGCAACCATCGCAATCAGGCGCAGCTCGCCGTCCACCATGCGGGCCAGGGCGCCGAGCGGGGTAGAGCAGCCGCCGCCGACCGCTTCCAGGAGCGCGCGCTCTGCCGTGACGCAGGCGCGCGTTTCCGGATCTTCCAGTCGGGCCAGCAGCGAGCGCGTGGCGGCGTCGTCGGCTCGGCTCTCCAGCCCGAGCGCCCCCTGTCCCGGCGCAGGGATGCTGGTCTCTACGGACAGCCGCGCCGAGATCCGGTGTTCCAGGTCCAGGCGGTTCAGCCCGGCGGCAGCCAGGATCAGGGCGCCGTATTGGCCCTCATCCAGCTTCCGGAGGCGAGTATCCACGTTGCCGCGCACGCTCTCCACACGCAGGTCCGGCCGGGCGGCCAGCACCTGCGCGCTCCGCCGCAGGCTGCTGCTTCCCACCCGCGCGGCGTGGGGAATCATCCCCAGGGCATCCTCCTCCGAGACGCTCGCCGACGGAGGGGAACCCGGAGAAACAGGGAGGACCACCGCATCGCGCGGATCTTCGCGGGGGGGCACGGCGGCGAGCGCCAGGCCGGGGGGGAGCTCGGAAGGCAGGTCCTTCAGGCTGTGGACCGCGAGGTCCGCCTCGCCGTTCAGAAGCGCGTCTTCGATCTCTTTGGTGAAGAGGCCCTTGCCCCCGACCGCCGCCAGCGGTACGTCCTGGATGCG
>Ga0216301_1000302_pt1 | contig 13489 bp, 13 predicted proteins | sample 4hB_Boncat_minus_FD_156203 | JGI IMG/M metagenome (GOLD analysis project Ga0216301, IMG submission 156203) | Terrestrial sediment cell enrichment communities for BONCAT metagenomics from Utah, United States - 4hB_Boncat_minus | ecosystem: Environmental > Terrestrial > Deep subsurface > Rock...
CTCGTGCACCTGGCGCGCAAGACCGCAAGGCTCGTCTGGGCCCTCCACACCCGCAAGACCGACTTCGACCCCGCCAAATGGAGCCTCACCGCTTGACAAAGAACCATAGGATCTGAGCCTGCGAAGGATCCGAGGTCGGGGCGGCCGTAGGTTCCTCTATAGCCTCCGGGTGGAGAGATCCTTCGTCGTGCCTCCTCAGGATGACAAAGGGCGGCCCTGCTTTCGAAAGGACAGATTAAGCCGTCGGTACACCCAAAATGACATGGCCGAAAGGACAAACTTGGCGCAAAGCCGCCGGGAATACCAAGATGAAGTCACGGATCATGTACATCGAGTCGAAGGCCACGGGGCTCAACGGGCCGGCGCGGATCGGTCGGGTGGAGTTCTCGAAGACCGGCAAGTCGGTCTACTACGGAGGCAAGACCTTCCAGAGCCTGAAGGGAAGTGGTTACAAGGCCAACTACGTCGAGGTGGAGTCGGGCGAGCAGTACTGGATCTCGGGCTGCAAAAAGGACGGGAGCGACCGGTTGTACGTGAGCAGCCTGCCTATCGAGATCGACGAGGACGTCCGGGACGAGTACTGGACGACCGTCCGGGGCCTCCCGGAGAAGAAGCACCTGGCACGGGCCTAGCCTTGTACCTGGTAATTATACCTGCAAGCAAGTAAATATAGTGGAACACTAACGTTTGGCCACCGTCGTAAAACCTGCACCTGCGAGGTTAAGCGATGGTTAAGAAGCACCAGCGACAGTGGAAGCAGCACTTGTACGGCGTCTTGGGGAAGCAGCGCAACGTCTTGCTCCTGCTGCTGAGCGTGGACTTGATGTTGATCGTGCTCCACCTGGTCCATTGGGGTGGAATGTTCGCCCAAGACGCCCGTTACAGGGTGAGTGAGGACCGGGGCTACGGCGAGTTCTTCGAGTACTCGAAGATGCTGTGGATCATCCTGGCCCTGCTGGCGGCACGCATCCAGAGTGGACGGGCAATTTTCGGAGTCTGGGCTGCCCTCTTCGGGTTCTTGCTGCTGGACGACGCGTTCCAAGTCCACGAGGTGCTGGGAACGCGCGTGATGCAGAAGTTCCACTACGTCTCGCAGATGCACGTCCGCGCCCAAGACTTTGGGGAGATCACCGTCTATGGGATTCTCGGCATGGTGTTCCTGGTGCCCGTCATCGTCGCCTACTTCCGCGAGAACCCAGTTGACCGGCGGTTCTCGGCTCCGCTGTTCGTCTTGGTGGCCATGCTCGTGGGTATCGCCGGGGTAGTGGACGTTATCCACGGAGCCCTCGACAACCATCCGATCGCCCGCCCGTTGGCGCTGGTCGAGGATGGTGGCGAGATGCTCTTGGTAAGCGCGATGTGCGCCTACGTTCTGGGAGCGGTGCCGGTGGCGCGGTGGTTTAGCCTGAACGACGGCACCTTGGCCGTCCCGGAAACGGTGGCCATGGTCGAAGAGCCCGCATCGAGCTATCCGGTGCTGACTCCGGACCTCGCCGATCAAGGTTCCCCAGCTTAATACGGACCGCCTCCGGGCGGAACGTCACCTGGCCGTTGGGGCGGGCCCTGGACCTTGTCCGGGGCCCGTTTCAGCATGCGGCTAGAGGCTGGCCGACTCTCCGTCGAGTCCGTCGTGCCAGGTTAACGGAGCGAGGTGGAGCCCCCCGCTCATCCAGCCCACGTGGCTGAAAAACCACTGGCCCTTCTCATCCCGCACGACTTCACAGGCGTGGCCCTTGAACTGGCCCGCGTGGTCCTTGGGGTCCCAGTGGAGCGGATTGTCCGACGCGTAGGCGTGGACCACGTCGTTGTCGGTGACGAACAGGTAGTACCGCTTGCCCCGGCGCACGATGAACGGAGACTCGGTGGGGCCGGCGAACGTGCCCGTGCGGGGGTGGGTGAAGACGGTCTTGCGCTTGCTCCAGGTCACGAGGTCGGGACTGGTCACCGCCGCCACGATGTGGTTGCCGCCGGTGGGCTCGCTGTTGGCGGTGTAGTACATGATCCAGCCCTTGCCGTCGCGCAAGAGCATCGGGTCGCGGGCGTCGAAGCCATCGATGAGAATAGGGTTCTCCGGGTTCCGCTCCCACTTCCAGAGGTCTTTCGACGTTAGGTGGTGGATGCGGTACTCATGCCCTTCCTTGGCCCCCGCGCACACCATCATGTGAAAGGTATCGCCCACCTTCACCACGTGGGGCGCCCAAAAGAAGTGCTCGTCGTAGCGCTCTGGGTCCACCGTGAGCGCGAACGGTTCCTTCTTCCACGGGCTCTGGAGCAGTTCGGAGGCAGTCGCGTGGGCCAGATTGCGTCCTGGGTCCTTAAAGAACTCGAACGGCTTGACGTGGGTAATGCCGAACATGTGCCACCGCCGGTCGGGCCCCTTCACGAACGTGTGGTCGTTCAGGCACCACGGCTCCTTCTCCCCCACGGCGGGATCGTAGATCAGCTTGAACTCGCCCACGGTGAACGCGGGTGCGGATAGGGCAGCAGCGGCCATGAGGGTGGTGATCATCTCTGAGCTTTCGTTGCGCCGGGTAAGCGCTTCAGGAGAGTATCTGGCCGCGGGCCAGCGCGAGAAGGGTCGCCCGCTCTTTTTCGGTGGGGAAGCAGGAGTTGGGGATTCTGTAGTGACCGCCGCCCTGGGGATAGAGAACGACCGCGTCGGGCTCTTCGACGACACTGGCCACTTTTGACCACGGGAGACGGGTCGTGGAAGGTATCCGTTTGCCGTTGATCCAAGGTTCTATCTTGAGGGTCTTTGGCGTGAGAACGAAGTGGTTCTCGACGCTACGGAGTTTCCGGCCGATGCGCGCAGGGCTCCAAAAGGCGAGGAATACCACAAAGATCGTTACAACAAGAGAGGTGGAAATCCTCTGAAGGAAAAGGATCGAGTAGAGATTATGGGCCACCAGAAGGACGGCCAAAACGGCAAACCACCAGTGACCCTTGCTTAGCCCCGTTAGCATTTCCCGCGCCTCCCGGATCTGTTCCTCCGTTCGGACCTCTGGCTTGAGCACAACGGCGTCGGTGATCACGGCTTAAGGTCATTCTCCACTACTTGTCTTGCCGAGAGGTATTTAGAAGGACTTCTGCAGGGACGGTCTTTTGCCGCCCTTGGCGGCGACCCCCTCCCCTTCGGTGCCCCCTTCCGCTTCGCTTCAAGGGGCACCATTCCCCTTGAAGGTCTTCTTCTAGCTCGCTAGCTCGTTCGGAACGAACGGAGCGTTCCGGGTGGCGTGGGACAGGCGGTTGTGGCCGGGGCGGACGAACTTGATGACGCTTCTTCGGAACTCCGCAAAGCTGAACTCGCGGGCAAGGCGGACGACGTAGCCTTCCATCTCGTGGTCAGGGTCCTTGGGCGGGTAGAGGTCGCGGATAAGGCGCTCGTCGTAGACGCCGCGGTACAGGGTGGGGACGGTTTGGAGGCCGAGCAGCTCCGCCCACTCGAGGGTGGCGTCCCAGGAGAGGCAGACGTTGCGCTCGTCCCAGACGCTGAAGACGAGGAAGTAGCTGGGGAGGCCACGGTAGTGGATGCTGTGGGTCTTGTACAGGTTCTCGCCGCAGATCCGCCAGCCCTCCGGGATGTCGTAGGCGATCTGGGCGTGGAGGGCCTTGACCATCGCGTAGGGGTGGCCCATCAGCGGGTCGGTAGAGCGGCCGTGGACGCGGTCGCGGTAGAGGTTGGTGTTCGAGCCGTCCATCTTCTCCGTCACCACCACCTCCTGCCCTTCGAAGCGGGCGAGGTCGGGGGCACTCCGGTCGTCTTTGGACGGGTTGCTCCACGGGGCGTGGTAGGTGCGGGGGTAGTCGATAAAGGGCCGGTAGAGGTCGAGGACGCCGCCTGCGGCGAGAACCTTCTGCACCGACTCGTCGAAGAACAGCTCGCCCCGCACCCGGGTGCCGTCGGGGTTCACCACGTCGCCCCACTTGGTGTACTCGCGGTCGTCGTAGAGGTGCTCGGGCAGCACGACCCGCCCGATGCCGCACCGCTCGCGCAGCTCTCCGGGTGAGATCAGGGTCTGCTCCGCTCGCATGTGGCACGGCTCGCACACGCTGGCCCCGTTCTCAAGGAAGTAGCCGCCGAACTCGGCGGGAGCGGTCCACAGGCGGCGCTCGATGATGTGGTGGGCGTCCAGCTTGACCCCCTGAGTCCCGCAGACGACGCACCGGCGGCCGTCGCGATCCAGCGTTCCTTCACGGAACGCGTCGCGGGTCAGCAGCCGGGGTTGGGAAAGGTGGTCATGTCGCAATGCGGCCCCCTTGCGTGGTGGCGACGCGGAAGGGGAGTGTACCGGAGGTCTTTAGGACTTTGGGTCGTTAGGGAAGGGCGATGTAGGATGAGGGGGTGAGGAGTCCGGCGGGAATGGAGGAGCGGTCGGAGCGGATCCTGGTCGCAGAGGACGAATGGGCGGTTGGACGGACCATTCAGAAGCACTTGCAGTCGCTCGGGCACTCGGTCCAGTGGGCGCGCGACGGGCGGGAGGCGCGGGAGATCTTGGAACGCGAGGACTTCGACCGGGTGTTCCTCGACGTTATGATGCCGTACCTGGATGGTTTCGAATTACTGATGTGGATCCGGAGGCATCCAACGAAGCAAGGGACTTGGGTAGCACTGATGACGGCGTTGGCCCAGTCGCGGGAGGTGTTCGAGGGCTTCGGGTACGAGCCGGACCAATTCGTGACCAAGCCGGTTCGCCTCGAAGACCTCCTGCCGTAGGACCACCTTCGAAGGAACATTTGTATTCTCAGGGAGGAGTCGAGCTTTGCTCGACGGTCGGTGGGACACCGACCCCACAAAATGGCCTCCCTGTCTCTTCAGCCTTTGGTGAACCGGACGAGCTTCTCGTCGATACCGGCTTCCTCGTTTAGACGTCGAACGAGGCCGACGTCCTTAGCGAACCAAAGGGTCAGCTCGCGGCTTCCGTTCCTTGCTTTCAGCTTGAGGCAGCCCGGGAACTTGCCCGCAGGAGTCTCTACATCCTCGGTGCCGACGTGGGCGTAGGTCCAGGGCCCGGCGGTCGCCTCTCCGGACGGGAAGGCGATGTCCGGCTGCCAAGGCGATTCCTCGCGTTCGGGGCGTGACCTTCGCCAGACGCCATCGGCGGTGGTCAAGACCTGGTAGATCACCGAGCGGTTCGGCAGGATGTGCTCGAAGCGGCCGACCGTCCCCTTGCCGGAGTCGGCGGCGGAAATGCAGCGGACGCGGTAGGCGCTGGTTGCGGGGCCGTCGATGCGGTACTCCCACTCCGCTCCCGGCACGATGGGGAACCATGGATTGGGGGCGATGGGGACCTCGGGCAGCTTCCCGTATAGCTTCGCCTCCAGGTCGGTAACCTTGGGCACCTCGACCGGCGGGCGAGCCTCCTTAGCGAGGTCCTGAACCCGCTCGTCGATCGCCTTCACGCGCGACTCGGGGTTTGGGTGCGAGTGGAGGTAAGGCGGCAGCTTGCTGCCTTTCTGCACCTTCGCGATCAGGCGCATCGACTCGGCGGCGTCCCGCGGGTCGTAGCCTGCCCGTACGTACAGGTCGGCCCCGAATCGGTCGGCCTCTGCCTCGTGCTGACGGCTGTGCGAGAGCCGGCTTAGGTTGACGAAAAGGGTGCCCGCCAACTGACCCATCAGGGTGCCGAAGATCAGGTCGCCCTGCGACTTGCGCGACTGGCGGACCCAGTGGCGCTGGGCGGCGTGACCGATCTCGTGGGCGAGCACGAATGCGAGCGCGTCGTCGTCGGGCACTCGCGACACCAGCCCCTCGAAGACGGCGATGTAGCCGCCGGGCAGGCAGAAGGCGTTGAGCGACTCGTCCGCCACCACCACGACCTGGTAGGGGTACTCCTTTTCGGGCATCGCCGCTACCAGGGTGTCGAAGATCCGGTTCACGCGCTTGACGTAGGCCTGGTTCTTGGAGATCTTGCCGAAGTACAGCAGGTCGTCGTAGGCCTGCCGTCCGAGCTCGATCTCCTTCTGCCGGTCGAGCCGTCCGAAGGCGTCCTGTCCGGCAGCGAGGCCGGAGAGGGCGACGAGACAGAGGGCGCTGGCGAGGGCTTTCATTCCGCCAGTCCTCCGTACCACTTCGCGTGGGCCGCCAGCCGCTCGGCGGCGCCTGCCGGGTCGCCCAAGCGGGTCAGCACCTCGGCGAGGTCCAGGTTGGCCCGGGGGTGCCGGGGGTTGCGGGCGAGTACTGTTTCCAGTAACCGCTGCGCCCCCGCGTCGTCCTCTTCGCGGAGGGCGATTCGGGCTTGCAGGTAGGTCGCTTCGGTGAACTCGGGGTGGTCCTTGAGCACCGTCTCCAGTTGGCGGGTGGCGAGCTTGGGCTGCCCCAACTCCAGCAGGGCCTGGGCGAGACCGTGCCGGGAGAGGTGGTCGTCCGGCTTCGCGCGTAGGCGACGCAGGGAGTCCAGCATGAGGAAGCTTGCCGCCGCCTCGGGGTAGGCGTAGCCCGCCACCGAGACTTGGCTACCTGAGAGGTAGCCCACGAGCAGGATGTTCATCCCGTCGTTCACCTCTTGGCCCATGCGGCCCAGCTTGACCGACTGGCGGAGGGCGTTCATCACCGGCTCGTACGCTTCACCGAACGCGGCATCGCCGTGGTCGCGCACCGTCTTCGCGTACAGGAGGGTGGCATAACGGTTCCAGCCGAAAAAGTCCTTGTTGGGGCTCTTCGGGTCGTCTGCGCGCACGGCGCGCTTCGCCTCCTCGACCGCTTGGTCGAGGTCCGTTACCTCCGCCTTGGGGCCCAGGTGCAGGGCGGCCCAGGCGAGGTCCCGGCGGACGGCGGCGCCGTTAGGGTCTTCCACCAGCGCCGCCTTCAGCTTGACGACCGCCTCTTCGTAGCGGCCCCGGTCCAGCAACGCGCGACCGTAGTCGGCGAGGGCGACGGGGTCCTTCGGCTTGGCCGTGAGGGCGGTCTCGACCTGGGCCATGCGGAGCGCCTCACGGAACTCCAGCACCTCGGGCTCAATCCCGGCGTCCCACCAGGCTTCCAAGTCGTCGTTCATCTTGGCTGCCTTCTCCAGGTCGCCCATCCGGACGTAGGCCAGCCCCATGAGGGCCTTGACCGAGGGGTACACCTTCTGCGGCCACTGCTTTTTCGGATAGAGGCCTAGCTCGGCGTCCCCGACCTCGACCGCCTCGCGGTACTCGCCCGACCGGACCATCGCCCGCACGGTGCCGAGGACGGCGAAGGCACGCTCGCGCTGGGACGGATTCTTCTCCGCCTTCACCTTCTGGAACAGCTTCTGGCTGGCGTCCTTGGCGGCCGAATAGTCGCCGAAGCGCATGGCCAGGTTGTAGCCGGACTCGAGGTCGTGGGCGGTCGCGGCGGGCTCCGCCGTCAGGCGGCCGTAGATCTGGTAGCTGGAGGACGGGTTGCGGCCGGATTCGGCGAACGCCTGCGCCCGCGCCTTGGCCGACTCTTCGGCCCCCGCGTCGGTGACGACCTGGATCAGGACCTGCTTCTGCTTGCCCTGCTCCAGCACGTCGAGGGCGCTCCGCGTGATGGCCACCCGCGCCACTTCCGCCCGGGGCCGCTGGTCTTTGGCCACTCTGAACTCGGTGAAGTACGCGTGCTTGGCCCCCGGCAGGGGCCTTAGGCTCCGCTCGCCGCGCCAGAGGCGGCTGGTCGCCTTCAGTTGAAGGGACTTGTCCAGTTGGTCGCCTTGGGCGAAAACCTTGGCCACGATCCGCACCGTCTGGTCCGGGCGGGCGACCGCAGGCTGCGTCTCGACCGACTCGATCCGCACCATGCCCCAGCCGTTAGCCCCGGTGGACTCGGTGGCGGAGCTTTGGGGAACGAGCAGGATGGGCTGCATGTTCACCCGGAAGGCGCGCGGCTCGATCTCGCGCGCGGGCACCGGGCCCAGGTACGGCTTGTAGCCCGGCGCGCTCACCCGCAGGTTCAGGCGCGTCACGTCGACGCGCCGGGTCGTGTTGACCGCGCCCCCGAACAGCAGGCCGACAAAGCTGCTGCCGATCGCCCGACCCACGTCGAAGTTCTGGGAGACGCGTCCGAGGACGGCGCTGGCCTGGTAGGTGCCGAGGAGATCGGTAGTCGAGAAGGTCCTACCCTTCTCCAGGAAGTCGCCATTCTCGCCCTGGATGGAAACGGTCGCCTTAGCAATGGGCGCGCCCGTCTCCGCATCGTAAACCCGCCCCGCCACGTTCCCCCAGTGGGTCGGCTCCGCAAGAAAGTCCTTCTTCGGAACGGGCCGCTCCTGAGCGGCGGCGGTTGGCGGAAGGGTCACGACGGACAAAGCAAAAAGAAGCGCCCAGCCTCTCCAACGGGAGCCATGCATGGCCTCTATGGTAGGCGCAGGCAAGCCCCGGTGCCAAGCTCTGCCCGGCACTTTCTCTCCATGATGCATCCATGTTTAACGGCGGATTCTTGTCCACAGTTACGGCCAATCGTCCCTTTGTTGACCGACGGGGTCAACCTGTCTATCGTGAGGGCGTCGGCTATGGCCCAGGCCGAGCAAAAAGTTGCAGCGATGGTTCTGCAACGGGACTCTTGAGGAGCTATTTATCTGCCTCTACTTGAGGCGGATACCCCGGCATCCTACCGGGTCCAACAGCGGATGCCGAAGCCACCATCTGTGAACTCGCATTCATCGGCGTGAAGTCTTGAGGCAGTCAGGACCAACATTAGTTGCGCGAACAACCAAGTCAACCCCACGGAAGCAATCCCAGTTAGCAACGCGCGCGCAACGGTGACCACCGCTGCATCATACGTTGTCACCTCTTGGAGCGATGCCTTGACCGTCCAGCCTTGTTGGTTGTCTTCAGGTGACTGGTGATACGATGGCCGGGATGATTGCCGACGATGCCTCTCCTTGGCCGACGACTCTCCACTACACGGTGGTGCGCGACGCTGAAGGGTGGTTGCACGCGAGCGTGCCTTGCCTGCCCGGTTGTCAAACTCAGGCAAGGACGCGGGAGGAGTTGGAAGGGCGGCTTCGGGACGCGGCGCGGCTTTACCTTGACGCCCTGAGGAGCAACCGCATGGTTCCGGCGACGTTTGTCGAGACGGCGGAGCTGACGGTCTAGATGGACTCATCAAGGCTGGACCGCGACCAGATACTGGAGAGCTTCGATGGTTTCGAGATGGTGCGCGTGGCGCAGTCGGACCAGCATGCGCTTTACCGAACCCGGCGTGGGGAGTGGCTCGTGGTGCCGTTGGCGGATGAGGACTACGGTCCGGCGACCCGAGCAATGATCGCGGCTGCGCTGGGGCGGGATGTGGATCGGCTGACGACGATGCTTCGGAAGTTGCGGCGCCGACAGTGGACCATTCAGGGACTTGCGGTCGCGTGCCTTCTGGGCGGCTTTGCGTTGGCCTTGCGTTCGGCGACTGGATCAGGTTCTTCAACGCAGGGGTCCGCTTCGCCCACCGAGCGCCTTTTCATGCTCGGAATTCTGTTGCTGGCTCTGGTGTGCATTCCGCTCTTTAGGAGATGGGGAAGGAGCCTCGGGGAGAGGTTTGGTCCGACGGTGGAGCTAGGGGACCAGCCATATGGGCATCCCGCCGAGTCTTAGTCTTGATCCGTCACTCGGAGTTTTCGCTGAGGAGCCTAACCAGTTCTTCCTCTTCGAACATGCCCACGGATCGGAAGATTTCGATTTCCACGGTGCCGTCTGCGAAGTACTCCACCTCCCATAGTTCGCCGGGGACGGCAACCTTGACCATGATCGCACCCTCTCGGTGCGAGGCGAGGTCGTAGTGGATGGTGCGGACATCAAGTTCGGCTAAGAAGGCGACGAGCTTCTCCATAGGCTCTCCGGTTTCTGATCTCATGGTGGATCTCTCCGCTATAGTACGGTCGTGAAGGAGGCAGATCCAACTGTCGTTGTACCGAAAGAGAAGCGAGGCACCCTGTTGGTGTTGGTCCCCCTCAGTCTTGCCGGATGTCTTAGTCTAGGGTTGTCGCTGATCCTCTGGCGGTGGCAGCTTGCGGCGGCTGGCTTGGCCTTCTTAACCCTCTCACTTCTCGTTGTTGGCTACTGCACTAAGCCGGGATGGAGGTGGCTGGGCGCGGGGCTGGCGCTTCTGCTCTGCATTGCCCCGGCGCGGAACCTATTAGGACTCTTGAGCGAGCCAAGGTCCGTACCTCCTGAGGCGACGGCTTGGATAGCGGCCTTTTGTCTTATCTCGTCCGCGCTCTGCCTTCGGACGGTTTGGGTGCTTTGGCATTCGTCGGACAAGGACGGCGGAAGGGCGAGTGGCTAAGACTACTGGTCTTTTGGAGCTCTGCATTGTCGTCTCCAGATGAGCAGGCCCTGGACGCCAATGATGAAGCAGAGCAAGGACAGATAAAAGAGGCTCCACCAGCCTAAGGTGGGCGGTCTTGGTGCAAAGGTGACCGATACCAGGCACCCAATAAAGCCCAAGACGAGCAGAGGCCACAAAGCCCGGTCAGGAATCTGGACCTTGCGCCGCATGGCCTCAAGCGTACCAATTACTGCCAGTAGACCGAGGGCTGCTCCACGATGATCCAGTTGCCCTTAGGCCCCACCAGGAATATCGATGAGTACTAACGACGACGGCGGACCCGCCCGCACTACAACCTCTGAGCCGCGAGAGCGGGTGCTCGTCGCGGACGATGAGCGCGACGTAACGGAGCAGCTTGGCGCATGGCTCGACGAGCAGGGTTTCGAGGTGACCTGTGTTCACGATGGACGAGAGGCCCTGGCGCTCTTGGCCGGGCAGGACTTTGACCGCGTGTTCCTCGACATCATGATGCCGTACCTGGATGGATATCAGGTGCTGGAGTGGGCGCGGCAGCAGGAGAGGTTGCAAGGTCTGTGGATCGCTCTGATGATGCATTGGCCACCGGCCGAGGAGGTGTGGGCGAGCTTGCCGTACCAGCCCGACCAGTGGGTTGTGAAGCCGTTCGATCCCTCGAGCCTTTGGCCGAAGGGACTGCCCGGGAAGGGATCGCCAGATGGAGCAATCGGACAGGGTTCTTTTGCCGCATGGGCGGTAGGATCGGGCGAATGCCGAAGCTGAAGGACCTGAAGCTGGAGCCTTACTCGAAGGAATTGGCGAGACGACTGCTGGAGGCTTTTCCTGCCTATGAGCCCTACTTGGGGCGGGCCGAGCGTGAGGAGGAAGGCTTGCTCGTCTACGTGCTCCACCTGAAGATCCCTTCGGCAAACCCGGAAATCTCGGAGCCGTTGGAGATCGTAGTAGACACGGACCGCATCGTTCTTGCCACGTGGTTTACGATGGGGAAGGATCGACGGTGGGATATCGACTGGGTTTACTACTTTGGGAACCCATTGCCCAATCCTTGGGAAGATGACCCGATCGGGTTAGACCGTATCGTCAACTGGCTCCGAGCATTCACTGGTGAGGAGGTCGTGGCGCACGTCGGGCTTAGAGGCGGCAACGTAGACAGTTGGGGAGCGTGCGCCCTAGATCAAGTAGCGAACCATCATCAGAACTCCGATGGGGTTGTGGTTCGGTCCTGGCGGGGAACTCAAAACCGCGGGGTTCTGCCGCATGAAGATTTTACGAGCTAGGTGGGGCTCCTATTCGGAGAAGCCCAACGAACTACGGCCGGGGGTCCAACGGAAAGTCGGTGATCTGGACTTGTTGGGTCAGCGTAGCGGTGACTCTTAGCGCCCCAATTTTGGCTGGGTTTACGTTGGTCTGGTAGATCGACGCCCCGGCAGCTTGCCATCCAGTCGATTGGAACACGGCGTTGATGTACGGATTTGGCCGCCCTTCGCTGGGAGGGGACGTCGGATATCCGCCAGGGTTGGCTCTCAAGTACTCCACGCCTGAAACGGGATTGCCCTTACGGTCAACGTACGCGATCAGACGTCCGTCGAGGCCGATCACGTCGAACCCACCTAGAGCTGCCTGGCTACCTCCTCTTTCGATCCCCATGACGACATTCCAGGCGCGGCCTTCGATGCCGAACCCCCGGAAAGCATTTCCCCCAGAGAAGGTGCCCTGAGGGGGAGCATCCTTCTTCTTCGGCTCATCGGCTACCCGACCAACTTCAATCTGGATGCCGACAACGTTGGCACGCTGTCCGGCCTTAAAGGGAATTTCCACCCGGTTAGGGGGTGCCACATCACCAAGCTGGGCAATCACCGACGCTTCCTTCGCCTCCTTCTCGGCTTCTACGCGAACCCATTGAATCGCCGGTCCTTCGCCCGAATTGCTGAATGAGGTCGCGGATAGGTGGCTGCCGTTAGCGTTCTGGAAGTTCACGCCGAAGCCCGAGCGGCTGCTTCTCACCACCAGGTAGCGGGTTTTCCTCCCGAATCGGAACGTGATCTGGGCGTGCTGGTTCACCAGGTAGTAGGCCCGGATACGTTCGGAGAGATCCGAATCCGCCCGCCCCTCCATGTCCCAGCACTGAACGGTATCGGGAGTAATCGCGCAGGCCCCTAGCCCTTCAATGGTGAAGCCCAGGTCGGAGACGTACCGCTTTGCGACCGTCACGTCCGGACCCTTGGCTCCCTGAGCCAGCACGAGGACAGCGGAGACGCCTAGTAATCCCGAAACAATTGCTCTACCCATACAGAAGTAACGACGGTGGACGGCGGTCGTTTTGGCAGAGAGGTTCGCAGTCCGTCCAGCCCCCCGCCTTCAACACCAACCCTGGCAGGTTAGCCCGATTCCCGGGGGCCACCCTTCGGGGTGAGAAGCAGGAGCGTCCTCGGGAACGGTCGGTCCTTTGGCTCGGCCAAGACGAGGATCTGCCCCTTCCCGTTGATCGCGAGCGCCTCGACCAGGCGGTATCCGGCGCTTCCTTCGATCAAGGTTCTTAGCTCCTGTGCCGTCCCTTTGGTCCAGAGAACGGGAATCCCGTCCCCGTCGCCGACCGCCTCGCCGTGGTCGTTCACCGCGACCGCCTTCCCCTCGGAAACCCAGAAGGGGCGGACGAACCGGCCTCGGTGCCAGACGAACGGCTTCTCGCGAGAGTCCTCAAGGGAGGAGAGCGAACCGCAGACCCATCCCCCTCGCGCGACACCGACGGGATCGATCCGTAGATCCTCTTCCCCTATCAACTGGAGCGAACGCTCGTCGTAGAGCACGGCGTCCCGCCTCTTCAGTCCCCGCCGGGAATCTTCTCCCTGCCGGGCGAGGATCGAGCCGTCGGGGGAGAGGGCTACCGGCTCATAGCTCTCCGCGATCCGGCTCGGCTTCGGCCACGTGACCACCCGATAGTTGCCGCCCTCGCTCCCCAGCGGAACGCGAACCAGCACCAGGTTCCCCGAATCGTCGATCCCAAGCGCCCGAGGAACGAAGGGGCCCAGGTCTGCGGAGTCAGCCCGAGGCCAGAGGATGACGCCCTTCCCAGCCTCCCAGATGCCCGGCCCGCCCGCCGCCTCGACCGCCAGTTGGTCGCGAGCGTTTAAGCCGGCAACCCGCAGCACCCCCTTCAGCCGAGTCAGACGCCCGTTCCGCCGAACAAAGGGAGCCGAGGTCGCGCCGTCTGAGCGCATATTGCCGACGACGGTCCCCCGGTCGTTCAGGAAC
>Ga0216301_1000303_pt1 | contig 13484 bp, 9 predicted proteins | sample 4hB_Boncat_minus_FD_156203 | JGI IMG/M metagenome (GOLD analysis project Ga0216301, IMG submission 156203) | Terrestrial sediment cell enrichment communities for BONCAT metagenomics from Utah, United States - 4hB_Boncat_minus | ecosystem: Environmental > Terrestrial > Deep subsurface > Rock...
CGTCCGGACGGCGCTGCGAGCTATCCCCCCTCGCATGGGGGGATCACAGGGGCCGCCTCCGGCGGCAACGGTTTCCGGCTCCGGGGCGGCTGTCCGCAGCTGGTTGCGTACGCGGGGCTCGCCAAGTTGTGTCTTCCGGACAAGATCCTGATGGTTAGCACTACAGCGGCAGGGGGCGACCTTCCGAAAGCGGGTAGGGGCGGCCGCCCGCGTCGTAGATGAGCTGGCGCGGGTCCACGCCCAGCCGGTGCAGCATCGTCGCGGTGATGTCGGCGGGGCTCACCGGGTTCTCGGTCACCTCGCCGCCCCAGGCGTCCGTCTTGCCGTAGATGGCGCCGCCCGGCAGCCCCGCGCCGGCCATCAGCACGGTATTGGCGTAGGGCCAGTGCTCGCGGCTGCCGAACTCGCTGATCTTCGGCGAGCGCCCGAACTCGCCCATCCACACCACCAGCGTCTCCGCCAGCAGTCCGCGAGTGTGGAGGTCCTCCAGCAGCGCCGCCAGCGCCTGGTCCGCGCGCGGGACCAGCTCGTCCTTCACCAGGGGGAAGTGATTGCGGTGCGTGTCCCACGGATTGTTCGCCATGCGCAGACCCCGTCCGTCCGCCCAGTCCTGCATCTCCTGTCCCCAGTAGACGGAGACGAACCGCGAGCCTGCCTCCACCAGCCGCCGCGCCAGCAGCACCGACTGGCCGTGCCGGTGGCGTCCGTAGCGGTCGCGGAGGGCGGGGCTCTCGCGGTCCAGATCGAAGGCGTCCTTCACGCGCGGCTCGGAGAGCATGGCGAGCGCCTGCTGCTGGAAGGCGTCGAACTCCTCGCCCAGGTCCGCGCGCTCCCGCAGCGTGGAGAGGCGGCTGTTGAGCTGTCCGAGCAGCGACGCCCGCCGCCCGAGACGCTCGCGGGTGATCTCCGCGCGGCTCTCCAGCTCCGGCCGGCTCACCTGCGCGTCGGGAGTGACGGCCACCCGGAAGGGGTCGCTGCTGAGGCCGAGGAAGCCCGCGTTCTGGCCCGGCAGAATCCGCGAGCCCATCTTCATCGTCTCGGGCAACTCGACGACCCGGGGCATCACCGTGGGGGAGCGGTCCACTTTGCCGAACGCCGCGCCGATTTGCGGAAAGTCGGTAGCCTGCACGGTGAGGTTGCCGCCGGTGTTCGTGTGGCGCACGCCGGTGAGTGTCTGGTAGACGGCTGGATCGTGGACCATCTCCTCGTGGCGCACCGAGCGGATCTGGACGAGGCGGTGCATCTGCCGCGCCACGCGGGGAAGATGCTCGCAGACCCGCGTGCCGGGTACGGATGTCGGAATTGACCCGTACGGCCCCCGGACTTCGGAAGGCGCGTCGGGCTTTAGATCCCACAGGTCGAGATGGCTGGGGCCGCCGTCCATGAAGAGCAGGATGCAGGCGCGGGCGCGCGGCGGCGCTGCGGCGGCGCGGGTCGGCAGCAGGCCCGTCAGCCCGAGACCGCCCAGTTGGATGGTTCCGAACCGCAGAAGGTCGCGGCGGCTCAGTAGGGGCGGCGTCCACCTCATCCAGGCACTCCCTCCAACAGCTTCCCGAGACTACTCCACTCCGGATTTGCTGTGCATAGGACAACGGCCGTCTCCCGATGTTGCCGGATCATGCGTCCACAGACGGAAACAGGGGACGTCCAGAGTGGACGTCCCCTGTTTGGGTTTGCGTTAACCGGTGCGCTACGCGGGCTCGGGTCGCGACCGAAGCGGCGGCGGCTGCGGCGCGCGGCGTTCCGCATCTCCGCCTTCGGCGGGCGCGCTGGGCGCAGCGGGCGGGATGGGCGGCGGCACGACGTCCGGGATCGTTTCCCCGCGCATCAACGCCAGGAGCTGCGCCCGATCGATGGTTTCGCGCACCAGAAGCACCGCCACGATGCGCTCCATCAGCTCCCGCTGCTCGGCGAGAACTTCCTTCGCGCGGCCGTAGCACTGCTCGATGATGGAGCGAACCTCCTCGTCGATGGCGGTAGCCACCTCTTCGGAATAGTTGCGGTCCTCCATCAGGTCGCGGCCCAGGAACGGGTTGCCGTGGCGCTGGCCGAACTTCAGCGGCCCAAGCCGCTCGCTCATGCCGAACTCCGTCACCATCCGCCGCGCCAGATCAGTGGCGCGATCCAGGTCGTTGCTGGCGCCCGTCGTGATCTCATTGAAGACAATCGTCTCCGCCGCCCGGCCGCCGAGGAGGCCGGTGATCTCGTCGAGCAGCTCGCTCTTGCTGGCGAGGTAGCGGTCTTCCGGCGGCACGCTCCACGTGAGGCCCAGCGCCATCCCGCGCGGGATGATGGTGACCTTGTGCACCTCGTTCGGGTGCGGGAGGATCTCCTGCACCAGCGCGTGCCCCACCTCGTGGTAGGCGATGATGTTCTTCAGCTCCTCCGAGAACACCCGCGACTTGCGCTCCGGGCCGGCCACGACGCGGTCGATAGCCGCCTCGCAGTCGTCCATGAAGATCTGCTGCTTGTTCTCGCGGGCCGCCTTCAGGGCCGCCTCGTTGATCATGTTGGCGAGGTCGGCGCCGGTGAAGCCGGGGGTGCGGCGGGCCAGCACGTCCAGGTCGACTTCTTCCGCGACCGGCTTGCCCTTCGTGTGGACGTCCAGGATCTTCCGCCGGCCGACGACGTCCGGGTTGTCCACGATCACGCGGCGGTCGAACCGGCCGGGCCGCAGGAGCGCGGGATCGAGAACGTCGGGACGGTTGGTGGCGGCGATCAGGATGACGCCGGAGTTCGGATCGAAGCCGTCCATCTCCACCAGCAACTGGTTCAGCGTTTGCTCGCGCTCGTCGTGGCCGCCGCCCAGACCGGCGCCGCGCTGGCGACCGACGGCGTCGATTTCATCGATGAAGATCAGGCTGGGCTTGTTCGCCTTCGCGGTGTCGAAGAGGTCTCGCACCCGCGAGGCGCCGACGCCGACGAACATCTCCACAAAGTCGGAGCCGCTGATATGGAAGAACGGCACGCCCGCTTCTCCGGCCACGGCGCGCGAGAGGAGCGTCTTGCCGCATCCCGGAGGTCCCAGCAGCAGAACGCCCTTGGGGATCTTCGCCCCGAGCGCCTGGAACTTCTTCGGGTTCTTCAGGAATTCCACCACTTCCTGAAGCTCCAGCTTGGCCTCTTCTACGCCGGCCACGTCGTCGAAGGTGACCTTCGGGACGTTGTCGGTAAGCCGCTTCGCCTTGCTGCGGCCGAAGTTCAACGCCTGGTTCCCCGTGCTCTGCGCCTGACGCCAGAACAGCACCCAGAGGATGACGATGGCTCCCAGCGGGATCAGAACGGAGATGAAGATGTTCTGGATCGCCTCCGTGATCACGGGGTTGGGTGTCTCGACCCGCAGTCCTTTGGCCTGGCTAAGAACCTCGAGCAGTCGACCGATCTCCTTATCGTTCGGAGGCAAATCGGTCTCATATTCTTTGTGGGTGGCCTTTACGAAGCCTCGGCCGCGGACCCGCTCCACCACCACCCGCTCGAATTCTCCCTGATCGATCTTTTGCAGAAAGTCGGAATACGGGATCCTGGTTGCGGCTTTTCCCCAACCGGTGGTCATCGGACCACGCGCCACGAAGTATGCAATCACCACAAGCGCGACGATCCATAGCACGTTGCGCATCACTTTGTTCAAATCGCGCCTCCGTCGGAGTTGGCTCAAAAGTTGAGGGATTATACCATGCGCTCTCCGTTCAGACAACGAACGGGGCGGTCCGGCAACCCCCAGGCACGCTGCAGGGGCCGATCCGGTGCGGTCGGATCAGTCATGCGTGTGTCGCCGTATTGTTAAGTATTACCCCGGCCTGGATCGCGCCAAGCCGTCGATTCCGCTCCAAGTGTAACGCACTCTGCGAAGTGGAGCCGGAACGGGGCGCCGGCCAAGCGGAGACCGGCAGTCCCATTATAGAAGGTTTGCGGTGGAAGGGAGGCCTGAGCGCGTTCCGGTGACGGGTAACTCGTCATTGGCGCGCGAATCCGCCTCCTGCTCAACGGTGAAGTTGTCCTCCGAGCCGCCCGGGAATACACTGGCTTGGTTGGAACCTCGCGCCTTCCCCGTCGTTTCCAGGGACCCACGCTCGCTCTCCGGAGTCTCACGGATGTTGCCTCTGCGAACCTTGCCGCTCGTCCTGCTGCGCCCCAACCGTTCCCCAGGTCGAGGGCGGCGACTGTACGGCGCCGCCCTCCTGACGATCGGAGCCGTCGGTTGCGCCGCCGACGCCGCACAGTCGCCGGCGGCCCCGCCCGTCGCCCAGACGCCCGCAGCGTCGCCCGCCGGCGAGCCGACTCCTGCGGGGCCGCGAGCGGGCGGAACCGGGCCGACCGCCGCCACAGCGCCTACTCGCACGCTCATCCGCCTCACGCTGGACGGCGCGGTGCAGACGGCGCTGGAGCGGAACCCATCGCAGGAGCAGGCGCAGGCCGCTATTCGGAGAGCCGAAGCCGTCGTCGCCGAGGCGCGCGCCCTCCAGATGCCGCGCCTGGACGCCGGTCTTCGGCTCGCGCTGCAGGGTCCGATTCCCAGCTTCACGTTTGGCGGCCCGGCGGCGGGGGGCGGAGCAGGCGGCGGCAACGGCGGCAACGGCGGTCAGCCGGGCCAACCGGCCCAGCAGCAGACCATTCGTTTGGGGAACACGTTTACGCGGACGGTGGACGTGGGCGCCAGCTACGACATCGACCCGTTCGGCCGTCTGCGCATCAACCGCTCCCTGGCGCGCCAGAACGTCAACGTGGCGCGCGCTTCCTTCGGGCTGGCGCGCAATGAGCTGGTGTTCGGGGTCCAGAGCGTCTATCTCGCCGCATTGCGGGCGCAGGAGCTGATCGCGGTGACCCGGGAAGCCGTGGCCGCCGCCGAAGAGCAGCGACGGGTCGCCGCCGCGCAGTTTAGCGCGGGCACCGCGCCGGAGTTCGACGTGCTCCGCGCCTCCGTGCAGGTGGCGAATCTGCGCCAGAACCAGGTGACCGCGGAGGCGAACTACCGGCGCACAGCCGCGAGCCTGGCCGAGCTGCTGAGCCTGGAACCCACCGCCGGGCTGGAGCTGGCCCCCGTGGAGCTGCCTCCCGAGCCCGTGGCGGTGGCCGTAGCGGTGGCGCAGAGCGCCCTGGAGCCTGCCTCCGCAGCGATTCCGGCCGTCGTGCCGCAGACGCTGGAAACGGCGCTGGAGGAAGCCTACCGCCGCCGCCCGGAGGTGTCCCGCGCGGAGTGGCAGCGGCGCGTGGCGGAGACGCGGGTGCGGTTCGAGCGGCTCGGGAACCGGCCCTCCGCCGGAGTGACGACCGGCTTCGTGTACGCGCCGGACCAGGCCGGCCTGGCCGTCGTGACGAAGACCTGGAGCCTGGTCACCAACATCAACCTGCCCCTGTGGGACGGCGGCCTCACCCGCGCGCGCACCCGGCAGGCGCGGGCCGACGTGGCGATTGCGGCGGCCCAGGAGCGTGAGGCGCGTGACGGGGTAGCCGAGGAAGTGCGGCGGTCTCTGGTGGACCTGGAGGAGGCGACCGAGCGCCGCCGCGCCGCCGCGGCGAACACCTCCCAGGCCCGCGAGGCGCTGCGCATCGCCCGCGTCCGCTACCAGGCCGGCCTCGCGCCCAACGTAGAGGTCACCGACGCCGAGGTGGCGCTCACCCAGTCGCGGACGAACGAAGTCAACGCCGCGTTCGACTACCTCACGTCTCTGGCGAACCTCAACCGCAGCATGGGCCGCTACGCTGGCGACACGCTGGTCCAGTTGACGAGGTAACGCAGCGCCCTTACAGGGATAGTAGGGAGGCGGCTTTTCGGGCGAAGGCGCTGCAGCGCCCCACTACAAGCCTCGGCGGCTCTACCCCTCGCCGGCGCTGTCCGGCCGGACCTCCCGCGCCGCCCGCTGCTCCTCAATACGGTCGCGGCGGCGCTGGCGGCGCGTCTGCTGCTGGCGCGTGCCGCCCATCGCGCCGGCCCCGCCCCGGAAGTGCGCGATCCGCGCCAGCTGGCTGCGCCCGCCGAGTTTTCGTGGTTTTCGCATCGCACGCTCCCAAGCCGGGTCGCCTATTGCCAGAACTGGTAGGTGGGGACCTCCATCACGATCCCGTAGACGTTGAGCAAGCTGCCGACCACGAACTGCCCCAACATCAACCCGAAGAAGAAGGGGATGGCCCGCCGGTAACCCGGCAGACCACTGTACCTCAGGATGATCAGCTTGAGAAGCCACGCGACGAAGAGGGGCATCCACACCAGGTTGATCTGCCAGCTTGAGGTCACCGCGTAACCCAGGGGATGGAACGGCCACCAGGGGAACCGCACGCGCATGAATTGCAAGCCCATCGCGAACAGGAACCCGGCGCCGGTGGCGTAGATCACGCTCTGGTTGCTCGGCATCGGGTTCGCCAGCCAGCCGGCCAGCCGCGCGTAAGCCTCGTTGCCGAACGTCCCCCGGCTCTTCGCCAGCGCGCCGTACTGGTAGTTCAGGTGCAGCATCGCCCAGAACCCCGCCAGCGCGCCCAGCACCCCCACCAGCAGCATCCACCAGAACCACTTCCGGTACGCGCCGCCGCTCTGCTCCGCCAGCTTGAAGCCTTCTAACTGGTGCGGCATCGGGTGTCCTCGGTAGGCGCGGTTGAACCAGTAGAACATCGTGAAGGCGTTCAGCGTCCGGGGGCCGAGGTCCCGCGTCCCGAGGACCTGAGCGAGAGTCCAGTCCGGTCCGGTCCAGTGCAGGTCGTGGATTGGCGTTCCCAGCTCGGCGCGCATCCGCGTGATGCCGAGGGCAAGCGCGAAGTAGATGGCGAAGAAGAGGCAGGCTACCCACGCAGGCATCCCCAGCCGCATGCTGAACCAGATGAGCACCGCCAGCCCCAGCACGATGCCCAGCGCCGCCTGCCGGTAGGTGAGCGGCTCCTCCCGGTCATCGAGGCTGCTCCGGCCTCCCAGAATCTTCGCCGCCACCTGGCCCAGGTAGCCCCGGCTAAGCCAGAAGGTGTAAACGAAGAACGCCATGTAGGCGCCGAACGCCTGCGCGTTGGGGTACGGAAACTGCGGGTCCTGGTCCCATGCCATCGCGGACGTCACGACGAGCTGGCCCTTCCAGAACAGGTAGAAGAACCACGCGGAGAACAGGAAGTCGAGCGGCATGAGCATGCCGAGCCCGATGAGGAACGGATACCAGGAGATCGGCGTCCAGCCCACCGCGTTGAACGGCTTGTTCGCCAGGAACGGCTGGAGGTTCAGGTAGCTCTCGCCGCGCCCCGGCGTCAGGATCGTGGGAATGGATGGGTAATAGAGGTTGAGGCTGTTGATGATGTCGACTGTCGCCGCGAAGGCGAAGCCAGCCCAGAAGAGGCGGTTGCCGAAGAGCGACGGCAGCGCGCCTCCCGGACCCACGGCCGCGATCTCCATCGGAAGCTGAATGATCGGATAGGAGAGGCGCTCGCGGTCGGTCCACTGCTTGCGCAGCAACACGTTGACGCACAGCATCACCAGCAGCAGCGCCGCCAGGAAGACGGTCCACACGAGCACCGGGACGGCCCACGCCTCCAGATACTTCGGGCGGTAAATCGTGTCGTCACCAGCGAAGTAGGGATCGTAAACCGCCGGATCGGAGACCATCCAGCCGGTAGGGAGGTCTGGGAGGAAGCGGTCCCAGCCCGTCCGCTCGCGGTACTTGAACGGCCAGACCAGCATCGGGATGAGGATCTGCTGGAGGTCGTGCGCGGGGAGGGTGGAGGCCAGCGCCATCGACACGTAGATGACGTACAGCTCCCCGCGCCGGAGCGCCGCCCGGGGCCACTGCCGCCCCACCAGGGCGTTCACCAGGGTGACGACCAGCAGGATGAAGACGGCGTTGAAGAAGAGGGAGACCGTGGTGGGGTGCGCGGAATAGCGGATGCGCTCCATCTGCACCAGCCAGTAGGCGTTCACCGGGATCAGGAGCAGGGAAAGGCCGCAGGAGCGCCAGGTGAGCGCCGGCCCGGAGGGAGGCGCCCCGGCGGTGGAACGCTCCGGGCGCACGCGCGGCTCCGCTTCGCTCGGGGCCGGGCGGCTGGGAGCCTCATGCATGGCAGGGCTAGGAAACGACTCAGAACGGGCCGCGAATGACGACTCCGAACGGCCGCGGATGACGCGGATGGTGCGGATGAGCGCGGATCAAGCTCGATCGAGATTAGAGTTGTCGCACGGCCCCGCAGTTTCCTACACGCCCTGGAATAGTGAACAAACGGAACGCGGATGACACGGATGCGCCGGATTGTCACGGATCGATCTGGATGAGGATGGAAGCGGTTGGGGCGCCTTGTCGGAGCCTACCCTTTCATCCCTTCTGATCCGCGTTAATCCGAACAATCCGTGTCATCCGCGTTCCGTGTGCCGTCAGGGCAGCCAGTCGGCGACGAAGACGTTCGTTTCGCCCCGCGATTTGGCGTTCCGGTTGCTGGCCCACACCAGCTTTTTGCCGTCCGGGCTGAACATGGGGAAGCCGTCGAAGGTGGGGTCGAAGGTGACGCGCTCCTGGCCCGTGCCGTCCAGGTTGATGAGGTAGAGGTCGAAGTCCCGGCCTTTGGGGTCCGCCTGGTTGCTGGAGAAGATGAGCTGGCGGCTGTCCGGCGTGAAGAACGGGCAGAAGTTCGCGGCGCCGTTCGTGGTGATCTGGCGCTTGTTGGAGCCGTCCACGTTCATCACGTACAGCTCCATTTTGCTGGGCTTCACCAGGTCCTTCGCCAGGAGGTCTTTGTATGTCTGCTGGTCTTCGGCGGTCTGCGGGTGATGGGCGCGGTAGCAGATCAGCTTCCCATCCGGCGAGAAGAACGCGCCGCCGTCGTAGCCCAGCTCGCGGGTGAGGCGGCGGACGTTCTTACCGTCCATGTCCATCGTGTACAGGTCGAGGTCGCCGTCCCGCGTGGAGGTGAAGACCATCCGCTTCCCGTCCGGCGAGACCGTCGCTTCAGCGTCGTAGCCGCGCGCGTCCGTCAGCCGTTTCACGTCGCTGCCGTCCAGCTTGGCGCTGAAGATGTCATACGTGGGGTAAACCGCCCACACGTAGCCCTGTGTGTGGTCCGGCGGGGGCGGCGGCGCGTCTCCGCCCAGGTGGGTGCTGGCGTAGACGACGCGGTCGCCCTCCTTGGTGAAGTAGCTGCAGGTGGTGCGGCCTTTGCCGTTGCTCACCATGCGCGACTTGCTGCCGTCCGCGTTCATCACGAAGATCTGGTCCGCCTTCAGGCCGTCGCGCGTAGACTGCAGCGTGATCTGCTTGCCGTCGAACGACCAGTATGCTTCGGCGTTCTCGCCCCCAAAGGTCAACTGGCGAGCGTTCGCCAGGCGCTTCTCGCCGTCCCGCAAGATCGGGGCGGCGGCCGAAGTGGAAGCGGCGGCTGGCTTTTGCGTTGCATGCGCGCTCGGCGTATGGAAAAAGTAGTACTCCAGCCCCGCGACCGCCGCCGCCAGCCCCACAAGCTGAAGAACGTTCTCCGTAGTCTTCGTCATCACAACCCCTCTAGTTTCTTGTTCATTGGACAGGATTAACGGGATTGACTGGATGGGAAGGGCCCTGCGGGGATGCCCTGTCGGGCACAATCGGGCCGTCAGGCTGAGCCCGATAATCCCTTCTCAATCAATCCCGTGAATCCTGTAAATCCCGTCTAAAAAGTCCCCGGATTAGCGGCGCGCAGCCGGCGTGACGGTCAGGTTCACGCGCTCGCCCTTGCGGAGGACCACCAGCTTCACGGCCACGTTCGGCTTCGCATCGGCGAGGATAGCGGTGTATTCCTGGACGTTGCGGATCTTCTTGCCGTCGAACTCGATCAACACGTCGCCGGCGCGGAGGCCGCCCTTGTCCGCCGGGCTGCCCTCGCGGACCCCCTGGAAGGCTACGCCCTCCACCTCCGCCGCATAGTCGGGGATCGTCCCCAGGAACACCTTGAAGCCGGGACTGGTGGTCGGCTCCTGGTCCTGCGACTTGCTGAACTCGGGCCGCTGCGGCAGCCGGCTTACGCGCTCCACGGTATCCGCCACAAATCGCAGGAGCTTCTCCTCGCCCTCGACGTTCACCTTTTCCCAGGTGTCGGAGGGCTTGTGGTAGTCCGGGTGGACGCCGGTGAAGAAGAACAAGACCGGGATCTGCTTGGCGTAGAACGACTGCTGATCGCTCGCCCCGAACGACGTGCCGCCGCCCGCGCGCACCTGGAACTTGTAGGCGCCGTTCACCTCGTCCAGCAGACCCTTCCACACGGGTGAGCTGGGCGCGCCAAGGATGTTCAGCACATTGTTCTGAAGCCGCCCGACCATGTCCAGGTTCACCATCGCGGCGACCCGCTCCAGCGGAATTGTCGGCTTGCGGGTCCAGTGTGCGGAGCCGAGAAGGCCCATTTCCTCACCGCTGAAACCCATGAAGAGGACGCTGCGCCCCAGCTTCTCGCGGTTGGCGGCCAGGTGCTGCGCCAGCTCCAACACGCCCGCCGTGCCGGAGGCGTTGTCGTCCGCGCCGTGGTGGATGGCCGGGGCGCTCTCGCCGCTGAGCGAATGCGAGCCGCCGCGCCCCAGGTGATCGTAGTGGGCGCCGACCACCACCACCTCGTCCTTCAGCTTCGGATCGCTGCCTTCCAGGAAGCCGAGCACGTTGCGCGTGGGGCGGAAGTCGCGGACGACGTTTACCCGCATCCCGGCGCGCGCTCCCGGAATAGCGAACGACTGCGTCTTCCCGTGGGCGATCATGATCTGGAGGTCGCGCAGCGTCTTTCCGGACGGCTCCAGCAGCTTTTCCACGTGCTGGCGCTTCACGAACGCGGCGGGGATGCCGCAGTCGGCGGAGGCCGACTCCAGGTGAAAGACGCCCAGGTTCTCGGGCTGCTCGCTGATGGGCCCGGTCACCAGGAGGATGCCCGCCGCGCCCTTGAGCCGGGCGGTCATCGTCTTGTACGTCAGCAGCGCGTAGGGGCCGAACTTCCCGTCCAGGTCGCCGTCCGGCGTGTGGCGCAGCACCAGGACGATCTTGCCTCGGACGTCGAGCCCTTTGTAGTCGTCGTAGCCCAGGTCGGGCTTGCTGATGCCGTAGCCTGCGAAGACCACCGGCGCGAAGACGGAGCCGTTCTTGCTGTAGCTCAGCGGCATGTAGTCGCCCGTGGCGGCGGCAGCGGACGCGGCACTCGGCTGCCCGTCCCGCGCGGCGGAGGCGCCGGCGGGAGGCGTCCCGCTGCCGGGCTGGAGCGGAAACGTGCGGCTGGAGCTCCGCAGCGTCAGTGCGTTCCCGCCTCCCAGGCTGACGCCCGTGATGACGGGGAACTGCTGGAAGAACGTTCCGTTCTCCCCGCCCGCTCGCAGGCCCGCCGCCCGGAACCGCTGGGCGATGTACTCCGCCGCCAGGTCGTTTCCGGACGTGCCGGAGCCCCGGCCCTCCAGCTCCTCCGAGGCGAGGTACTTCACGTGCGCCTGCACTTCCCGCGCCGTGATCTGGGGGTCGGAAACCTCTTCCGGCGCGGGCGGCGCGGCCAGCAGCGAGCCGGCCAGCATCACGGAGGCGAGGCCCGGCAGCCAGAGCAGAGACGTACGGCGAAGGGTGGGCATAGTGCGGTGGGACTCCAGACGACGAATCCAGTTTGCTGGGATTGTACCCGCCCGCCCTTGCCGGGTCAAGGAAGCGAGTGGGAGCGCCGCGCCATCACCGAGGCATTCCCGCCCTAGATCCTCTGTGTTTGTCTCGTCAGATCTGCGTTCATCTGTGTCAAAGTCCCAGGGTTCAGGCGGAGACCACGCGACCGGTGCGGGCGCTCTCGTAGGCGGCGGCGATGATGCGGCTGGCCTGCATCCCGTCTTCTCCTGTAAACCGGGGCGGCTGTCCGGCCGCAAGGCGGGTCACGAAGTCGTCGAAGAGGGGGAAGTGGACGTTGGCGTGCTTCGGCAGCTCCCAGTGCTCCTCGCGGCCGTCTCCCGTTAGCCGCAGGCCAGGGCCGTCCACCGGGGTAGCCGAGAGGACGCCCCGCGTGCCGGTGATCTCGAACCGGTCGTCAGAGGGGGAGCGGTAGCCGTGGTGGGAGCTGACGTGGACCCCGGACGCCATCCGGATGAGCAGCGTCTCCATATCCGGCGCCTCCATCGGCAGCTCCCGGCATTCCGCGAAGGCCGCCACCCGGTCGGGCTCACCCAGCAGCCAGAGGAGGAGGTCGAGGCGGTGGCTGCCGGTGTCCACCAGCGCGCCGCCTCCGGAAAGCTCGGCGTTTAGCCGCCAGTTGGAGGGGGAGACCCGCGCCGGATCGAGGCGGCTGGAGAGATGGATCTGCGCGCTCACCGGCTCGCCGACGGCGCCGGCGTCCAGCAGTTCCTTCATGCGGACCAGCTTCGGATAGTAGCGGCGGTAATAGGCGACCTGGAGCGCCACGCCATGCGCGCGGCAAGCGTCGATCATCCGCCGGCAGTCCGCCACGCTGTTCGCCATCGGCTTCTCGCAGAGGACGTGCTTGCCGGCTTCCGCCGCCGCGACCACGTCCTCCGCGTGCCGGTGGTGCTCCGTCGCCACGTAGACCGCGTCGACCTCCGGGTCCGCCAGCAGCTCCTCGCGGCGGGTCGTCCAGCGGGCGGCGCCGTGCCGGCGGGCGAAGTCTTCCGCCCGGGTTCCGGTGCGGCTCTGGATGTGGACCAGGCGGCTGTGCGGCTGGGCGTGGATCGCCGGAGCGCCGCGCTTGTCGGTGATGTCGCCGCAACCGAGGACGCCCCAGCCGACGCGCGGTTGGGTGGGTGTGTTGATGTTCGGGGGTGTGGGTGTTGTCATGAGCGGTTGGGACTGCCTAACGCCCAGCCGGCCCACGCGGCGAGGAGGCCGGCGAGCACGCTTGCCGCCACGTAGGCCGCCGCGGCCCAGGCCTGGCCGCGCTGGACGAGCCGCAGCGCCTCCACCTCGAAGGTGCTGAAGGTGGTGTAGGCCCCGAGGAAGCCGACGCCGGCGGCCAGCCGGAGCGCCTCCGCTCCGGGTCGGGTGGAGCCGTCGAGAGCGCCCATCAGCAGGCCGAGGAGGAACGAGCCGGAAACGTTGATGAGCAGCGTGCCCCACGGAAACGCCGCGCCCCAGCGGTCTTGCACCCAGACGCCGAGCCAGTAGCGGGCGTTGGCGCCCAGCACCGCGCCGAGGCTGATCCACAGGACTCTGCTCATGCGCCGCCGGCGGGAGCGCCCCAGCGCCGTACGCACTCGGCGAGGAAGATTGCCACGGTTGCGTCGTCGATGAGGGTGAAGCGGATGTCGCGGAGGCGTGAACTCGGGTGCTCCTCACAGAAGCGCGCGGCTTCCCCGACAAGAATGTGGGCGCACCGGTCCTTCGGAAAGCCGAAGATCCCGGAGCTGATGGCGGGCAGCGCGATGCTGGCGAACCCCTGTTCCTCGGCCAGCGCCAGGCTGTTCGCCACCGCGTCGGACAGCTTCCGGTCCTCGTCGCCTTCGCCCATGCGCGGACCCACGGCGTGGATCACGTGCTTCGCTTGCAGAGCGCCCGCGCTCGTCAGCGCCACCCCGCCCACCGGCGTCCGCCCGATGCGGT
>Ga0216301_1000304_pt1 | contig 13483 bp, 13 predicted proteins | sample 4hB_Boncat_minus_FD_156203 | JGI IMG/M metagenome (GOLD analysis project Ga0216301, IMG submission 156203) | Terrestrial sediment cell enrichment communities for BONCAT metagenomics from Utah, United States - 4hB_Boncat_minus | ecosystem: Environmental > Terrestrial > Deep subsurface > Rock...
GCAGAGCCGCAGGCGCGCGGCGGCAACCGGCGTGGAGTCGCGAATCCCGCTTGACGCGGAGACGGAGCGGTGCGTCGCGAAAGCGGGCTTTTCGATGGATGACGTTCCGCCGGAAGGCGTTGCCTTTCCCGTGCGAAAAGCGGCGAACCTCCATACGGGCGGGACCATCCACGACGTGACGGACCGGGTGCATCCCAAGCTCGTCGAGGCGGCGATCCGGGTGGCGCGGGCGATCGAAATCCCGGTAGTCGGCGTCGACTTCATCGTAAAGAGCCCTTTCGAGCCGGACTACGTTTTCATCGAGGCGAACGAGCGCCCTGGCCTCGCCAACCACGAGCCGCAGCCCACCGCCGAGCGCTTCATCGACCTCCTCTTCCCCCTGAGCATGCCGGCGTCCGTCCGCGACTGGAGGGCCGATGCCGCTGCCGAACATTGATACCGGATATCTGAAGGCGCAGCTCCAGCGGCTGCTCAAGATACCGAGCCCAACCGGATATACGGACACCGTCGTCCGGCACGTCTCCGAAGAGCTGGAGCGGCTCGGAATCCCGTTTTCGATCACCCGGCGGGGGGCGATCCTCGCCGTCTATCGGGGCCGCGAGTTCGAGGGCGCGCGCGCCATCGTCTCCCACCTCGATACGCTCGGCGCGACCGTGAAGATGATCAAGGACAACGGCCGGCTCGAGCTCGTCCCGATCGGAACCTGGTCGGCGCGCGCGGCGGAATATACGCGCTGCACCCTGTTCTCCGACGAAGGCTCGTTCCGCGGTACGATCCTGCCGCTGAAAGCCTCCGGGCACACGTTCAACACGGAGATCGACACTCAGCCGGTGGGCTGGCCGCATATCGAGGTTCGGATCGACGCCGACTGCTACGACCGCAGGACGACCGAAGCGCTCGGCATCAACATCGGCGATTTCGTAGCAATCGATCCAGGCGCCGAATTCCTCGACAACGGCTATATCGTCTCGCGCCACCTCGACGACAAAGCGGGCTGCGCGGTGATGCTTGCGGCGATCAAGGCGATGGTGGACGCGCAGGTCGCGACTCCGGTCGACATCCACTTCATCTTCACGATCGCCGAGGAAGTCGGATCGGGGGCTTCGTCCGTGCTGCTGGAGAACGTCGTCGCCATGGTCTCGATCGACAACGGAACGACGGCACCCGGGCAGAACAGCTCGGAATTCGGAGCGACCATCGCGATGGCGGACCAGGTAGGGCCGTTCGACTATCATCTGACGCGCAAGCTCATCAGGCTGGCCCAGGAGAACGGCATCCGCCACCAGCGCGACGTCTTCCGCTATTACCGCTCCGACAGCGCCTCGGCGCTCGAGGGCGGAGCGGACGTGCGCACCGCCCTCATCACCTTCGGGATCGACGCAAGCCACGGCTATGAGCGCATCCACATGCACGCGCTGAAGTCCCTCGCCGAGCTGACGGTGCTATACGCCTCGAGCCCGGTCGAGATCACGCGCGACGTGGAGGAGCTGGCGGGTCTCGAAGGCTTCACCGAGCAGCCGACGGCGCGCGCTCCGCACAGTGAGGACGACCCGTCAGTGCATGAAGGCCCGCCGATTTAGATCAACGTCTCCCCGGACCCTTCGGCCAGCTCAGGACATGCTTGATCCGGGGCCACCTGTGGGGAAGACGAAGAGAAGAAGGTGGATGCCGGATCGAGTCCGGCATGACGAGGGGTGAAGGTCGGGCCGCCGGCCTAGACGAAGCAGGCAGGGTCGCCGGAGGCGGTGAGCTGGTGGTTCTGGCCTTCGTCCGTATCGCGGATGAGGTAGAGCTCAGGGTCTTCGTCGGGTGATAGCTCGAGGCGGCGCGGATCGTAGCCGGCGATGCCGCTGAGACGGCGCCAGTCGAGCACGCGCAAGGTGCGGCAGTCGGTCTCGACCACCTGCGAGAGGGTGAGGAGCGCGAGCGTCCGCTTTACGCGGCAAAGGCTGGTGGCGAGCGCGGCGGCGATCTCGACGCGCGGGAGGGTAAGCGGCCGGTCCTTGTCGATGCCGCGGCGGGCGAGCTGGTAGCCGAGCTCGCACAGGAGATAGGCGAGGCGCGCGCGGGTGTTGCGCCGTCCGGTGTCGACCGCCCGCTCGGCCGCGATCGCGGCAGCCAAGGCGCCGCGCACCGCCCATTCCAAATCGCCCGAGCGGGACCGGGCGAGCAGGAACGGCAGCGGCAGGACCGAGGCCGGAATCGACGAGAAGGAAGTCGCCAAGAATATCTCCCACGAGTGGCCGGCGGCCGCCAAGCCATTGTTTCGTGTCAAATATTAACCCGTGGAAGGGAGTTCTCGTTCCTGAAAACCGCATTAACAAAGATCAGGATTCTGCCGCCAAGCCTCAGCCGAGCGAGGCCATGTCGATCACGAACCGGTACTTCACATCGCTGCGCACCATCCGTTCGTAGGCCGTCTCGATCTCCTGGATCGGGATCGTCTCGATCTCGGAGACGATGCCGTGCTCGGCGCAGAAATCGAGCATTTCCTGAGTCTCGGGGATGCCGCCGATCAGCGATCCGGTGAGGCTACGGCGCTTCATGATCAGCGCTCCGACCGACGGCGACGGGTGCGGCTCGGCGGGGACGCCGACCAAGGTCATCGCTCCGTCGCGCTTCAGGAGGACCATGAACTGGTCGAGATTGTGCGGCGCGGCCACGGTGTTGAGGATGAAGTCGAAGCTGGTCGAATGCGCCTTCATCTCCTCCCGGTTCTTCGAGACGACGACCTCGTGCGCTCCGAGCGCCTTGGCGTCCTCGATCTTGGAAGGGCTGGTGGTGAAGGCGACGACGTGTGCGCCGAGCGCTCGGGCGAGCTTCAGGCCCATATGGCCGAGGCCCCCGATGCCGACGACTCCGACCTTCTTGCCGGGGCCGATCTGCCAGTGGCGGAGCGGCGACCAGGTGGTGATCCCGGCGCAGAGGAGCGGCGCCACGGCCGCAAGGTCCTTCTCGTCGTGGCGGATGTGGAGGACGAATTCCTCGCGCACCACGATCCGGTCCGAATAGCCGCCGAAAGTGTTGCCGCCCGTCCCCTGCTCGGGGCCGTTATAGGTGCCGGTGAAGCCGTTCTCGCAATATTGCTCGAGGCCCTCGCTGCAGGCGCTGCAGCGCTGGCAGCTGTCGACCATGCAGCCGACGCCGACCGCGTCGCCCTCGCGGAACTTGGTGACCGCGCTTCCGACGGCGGTCACATGGCCGACGATCTCGTGGCCGGGAAGGCAGGGATAGCGGGTGCCGGGCCATTCGCCCCGCGCGGTGTGGAGATCGGAATGGCAGACGCCGCAATAGCGGATCGCGATGACGACGTCATTGGGATTGGGGCCGCGCCGTTCGAAGCTGAACGGAGCGAACTTGTCTTCGGGCGAGTGGACGGCATAGCCGCGGGCATCGAGCATGTTGGAACTTCCCCTTTCGCTCCGCCTAACGGAGCAGAAAGGGGAAGGTTGCCCGTCACCGGGCCGGCATCAGCTCAGCGCGCCTGGGCGACGAGGGCGGCCATTTCCTTCTTGGAAAGGCCCGGAAGCTTCGCTCCGGCGGCGGCGATGTCGGCCTTGTTTGCGGCATTGCCGACCTGGATGAGGCCGACCATGCCCATGCCGACGTGCGGCAGGCATTTGATTCCGTAGAGGCCGGGCTTCAAGGGCTTGAACACGATCTCTTCGTTGATCTTGCCCTTGAACATGTTGCCGCCCGCGGGAGCCATGCCCGGGATGGATTCGGCATTGTGGCCCTTGTTGGTGGCGAGGAACTTCACCGTGTCGCCGGGGGCGATCTTGATGAAGGCCGGCTCGAACATCATCAGCTTGCCGTTGGAGCCCTTGTTCAGCATCTTCACCTGATGCTCGCGCGCCTCTGCGGCGGACGGAGCGAGGGCAACCAGAGCGAGCGCAAGAGCTGCGCCGATCGCGAGTTTCATGTCTTCGGTCTCCTGGAGTTAGATCTTGCCGGCGCGAAGGAACTCGGCCGCGAAATGCGCGCCTCGTGCCGACATCGCCATGTAACTGAGCGACGGATTCTGACAGCCGCCGGACGCCATGCATGCACCGTCGGTGATGAACAGGTTTGGAACGTCGTGGGCCTGGTTGTACTGGTTGAGCACCGACTTCGTCGGGTCCTTGCCCATATGCGCGGTGCCCATTTCGTGGATGCCGAGGCCGAGGCCGCCATAATGCTTGCGCACATAGATGTCCGTGGCGCCAGCGCGCTCCAGCATCTCCTTGGCGTCGGCATTGACCTGAGCGATCATCTTCTTGTCGTTCTCGCCCAGCGAGCACTCGATGTGGACGAGCGGGATGCCCCATTTGTCGGTCTTGGTCGGATGGAGCGTGACGCGGTTGTCGGGACGCGGAAGCATCTCGCCGAAGCCGCCGACGCTGATCCGCCAGGGGCCGGGCGAACGAAGGCTCTGCTTGAACTCGGCGCCGACGCCCGCGCGGCCGATGCCGCGGCGCCAATTGTCGCGCATGACGCCGCCCTGGAAGCCATAGCCGCGGTGGAAGTCGGCCGGCTCGGTGACGTTCCGGTAGCGCGGGATGTAGAAGCCGTTGGGGCGGCGGCCGCGATGGTAATTGCCTTCGAAGCCCGGATAGGTGCCGCCCGCGCCGAGGCCGCTCAAATGGTCCATCAAATAGCGGCCGACCGCGTCGGAGCGGTTGGCGAGGCCGTTCGGGAAGGCTTCGGACTTGGAGTTGAGCAGGATCTGCGCGGTCGGGATGGCCGAGGCGCAGAGGAATATCACCTTGCCCTCATAGGTGCGGCCCTGCTTGGTCTTCGCGTCTATGACGCGTACGCCGGAGGCCTTGCCGGTCTTAGGATCGTAGATCACGCTGTGCGCGATGGCGTCGGTGACGACGGTGAGGTTCCCCGTCCGCTCCGCGGCGGGAAGGGTCGCGCTGAGGCTCGAGAAATAGCTGCCGTAGGAGCAGCCGCGCTCGCAGAGCGAGCGATACTGGCACTGGATCCGGCCGAGCTCCTCATGATGGGGCTTTGCTTCGGTGAGGTGGGCGCAGCGGCCGATGATGAGCTTCCGGGTCGGGTACGCCGCCTCCAGCTTCGCCTTGAAGTCCTTCTCGGCGCCGGTCAGCTCCATCGGCGGCAGGAACTGGCCGTCGGGGAGCTGCGGGAGCCCTTCCTTCGAGCCCGAAATGCCGGCGAAATTCTCGACATGGTCGTACCAGGGCGCCATGTCCTTGTAGCGGATCGGCCAGTCGGAGCCGTGGCCGTCCTTGGCGTTGGATTCGAAATCCATCTCGCTGAGGCGATAGGATTGACGCGCCCACATGATCGAGCGGCCGCCCAAGTGGTAGCCGCGGATCCACATGAAGGGCTTGCCCTCCGCGGTCGTATAGGGGTGGTCGCTGTCCTTGACCCAGAGGTGCTTAGTCGCGGTCGAGAAAGCGTAGCACTGGCTCTGGATGCCGTAATCCTCGGCCGCTTCGGCCTCGTTGACCAGGCCGTAATTCTGAAGCTCCCAGGGGGAGAGCGAGTCGGTATAATCGGCGCCGTGCTCAAGATGACGGCCGCGCTCGATGACGAGCGTCTTCAGGCCCTTCTCGGTGAGTTCCTTGGCAGCCCAGCCGCCGCTCATCCCTGAGCCGACGACGATTGCATCGAATTCCATCAGTCGTGGCTCCTAGACTGCCCAGGCCCGCGTGTCGGGGCCGATCGTGGTGAAGGCTTCCCACTTTCCGGGAGAGAGCTCGTAGCGAAGCTCCTGCGTCGCGCCGGGCTCGGAGAGGTAATAGAGGGTCATCACCAACTCCTTGAACCGGCCGTAGACCGGGTCCTTAGCCTCCATCTTGGCCGCGTCGTAACGGCGGACGAAATCGAGCCTCTTCGCAGGGGTCAGCGCGCGGATCGAGGCCGCGCCCTCGCCGGCGGCGCTGCGGCCCATGTCGTCGAGGAGCGCTCGGAACTCCTGCTGGCGCTTTGCCGACGCCCAGTTGGTCATCAGCGCGTCCAGCGCCGCCGGGACGCCGGCATCGCGGGCGCCGGGAGTATCGGTCTTCGGGATGATGGTCTCGGCGACCTCGTCCAGCACCAGGAACTGGGCGGGCGTGAAGAATTGCTTCGCCTTGGCGGCAGCGGGGCCTTGCGCGAACAGCTCGGCGGGCACGCCTGCCGCAGTCCCGCCGACGAGAAGGATTGCGCTGCGCAGGAGCGCGCGCCGGTCCATGGCCATCCGCTCTTCGGTTGAATGCACGCTACCCTCCCCGAAAACACGCTTGTCGGTGTTAGCGCTCCCATACTAGGAGTGGCTTTGCTTGTCCAGTTTGATGCTGGCTCCGCCGCAGCAAAATCCTGCGGTTATTCAATGATTTGGTGTCGCGGCCAGCGAGGGAGGATAGAAGGATGCTGATGATGAAAAAGCTGCTTCTGGCGGGATTCGGAGCGGCGGCGATGACCGCCGGAGCGAGCGCGGCGGCGGCCCCGCCGAAGATCCTCCTCTTCTCGCACTCGACCGGCTACCGCCACGCCTCGATCGAGCCCGGCATCGCCGCCATCCAGGGCCTCGGCGCGCGCGAGAAGATGACGGTCGTGCCCTCGGCGGACCCGAACGTCTTCACGCCCGAGCGCCTGCGCGAATTCGACGCGATCGTCTTCCTCAGCACCAGCACCGATCCGAAGAAACCGGAATCGGAGTGGTTCCAGGGTGCTCGGCGCGAGGCGCTGCAGGCGTTTGTTCGGCGCGGCGGCGGCATTGTCGGAATCCACGCGGCTTCCGATTCGCACTATCACTGGCCTTGGTGGGGCCGGATGATCGGCGGCTATTTCGTCAGCCACCCCCCGGGCACGCCCGAGGGCACGGTGAAGGTCGTCGACCGCAAGCATGCCGCGACCAAGAACCTTCCAGCGAGCATTCGGCGAGCGGACGAATGGTATTATTTCCAGGACCACAATCCCGAGACCCACGTCCTCGTGACGCTCGATCCCGCCTCGATCGGTGAGAAGGACGTGAACCCCAACCCCGTCTCCTGGACGCACGAGTTCGAAGGGGGCCGAGTCTTCTACACGGCGATGGGGCACACGCCCGAGACCTACACCGACCGCAACTTCCTCAATCACCTCTCCGGCGGGCTGAGGTGGGTGATGGGGAAGGTGAAAAGGCGCTAAGTCCGGGCACCGTCCCGGTACCCGCAACCATCCCCGCTCATCCTGAGTAGGGACTGAGCCTGGCGAAGGCCCGTATCGAAGGACTGGCTCTCGAACGTCCTTCGATACGCCGGTTCGACCAGCTCACCGGCTACTCAGGATGAGCGGTGAGTTGCCGTGGAGACCCGAGCTTACTCCGCCGGAGACGCAGCCCGCTCGAGGCCCAGCCGGTGCCGCCGCTCGAGGTACCAGACAGCGCCGAAGATGACGAAGAGGACCAGGGGGATGAGCGCGATCACCTGGAAGGATTGCTGGGCTGCATAAGCCATCACCCGCTGCTGCTCCGGTCCGGGAGTGAGCGCCGCGAAGGCCGCTTCGCCGCCGGCGGCCTGGAGCTTCGCCTTGTCGTAGATCTTTCCGATCTCCGGCAGGACGAGATAAATCGCCATCGCGCCCGCGAAGCCGAGAATGCCGATCGTCCAAGGGCCTCCGCGCGGGTAGCGCCGGGCGACGGCCGCCAGCATGGTCGGCCACATGAAGCACACACCCAAAGCCCAGAGTGTCGCCGCGACGAGCGCCGTGAAGGGCGAGGAAGCGACACTGAGGAGGTACAGGCCCGCCGCCGCCGGGAGCGTGCACAGGCACAGGAGCCCCATGTCCGAGAAGCGGCGGTCGAGCGGGCCGGCGAAATGCCGCATGATGAACATGATCGCCGAGACGTAGATGAGGACGACAATGCCGGGCATGCCGACAGTCTGCGTCAGCGACACGTCCACCCACGAGCCCGGGGCAAGCTCGGCCGAAGCGGTGAGGAACATGATCGCCGGGAAGATCCAGAAGCTCGGCCGCTTGAACGGCTCGGCGAGCATCTCCTTGAACGGAACGCCCATCGCGGTGCTTTCCGTCGGCGGGAACTTCTGAGTCATCGCCCATAGGCCGAACGCGGCGCCGGAGATGGGAATGAGGCCGATCAGGACCTGCCAGCCGAGCTCGAGCTGTTGGAGGAAGAGGAGGCTGGCGAGGCCGCCGATGACGATGCCCGCCGGCCACCAGGCGTGAAGCACGTTCATCTGCTTGGTCTTCTCGTCCGGGTTGAGAGCCGCCGCTACCGGGTTGATCGAAGCCTCGGTCGCGCCCCAGCCAATGCCGTTCACGACCATCCCGAGCGTCAGTAGCGGATAGACGGTCCCGATGTCGCCGCCCATCGGCGAGAGGAGGATGAGCAAGGGCCCAAGGATGAAGCAGGCGGAGGCGAGCAGGATCACCCTTTTCGCTCCGAACACGTCGAGCAAAGGGCTGATGACGAGAAGGCTGATCGCAAAGCCGAGGAAGGAATAGCCGAGCGCCGCGGCGATCATCTCGCCGGAATGGAGCGGCACGGTCGGATCGAGGACTGCCGCCTTGATCGCACCCGACGCGCCGGTGCGGATCGAAAAGGAGACCGCCGCGGTGAACAGCGCCAGCACGCAAATCCAGAAGATCGCCCGCCGATTGTAGACATCCCCGTTCATCATCCCACTCCCTTGATTATGTTAGCCGGCAAGCCCGAGCACGCGCCGGTTCTTCTCGGCATCGGCCGCGGCGCCGGCGAAATCGTCGAACGCCTTTTCGGCCTTGCGGATCATGTGCGCGGCGATGAAGGGCGCGCCTTCGGCGGCGCCCTGCTCCGGATGCTTCAGAGCGCATTCCCATTCGAGCACCGCCCAGCCGTCATAGCCGTACTGGCTGAACTTCGAGAAGATGCCGCGGAAGTCGACCTGGCCGTCACCCAGCGAACGGAAGCGGCCGGGACGCTCGGCCCAGCCGGAATAGCTGCCGTAGACGCCGGCGCGGCCGTTCGGGCGGAACTCGGCGTCCTTCACGTGGAAGCATTTGATGCGCTCGTGATAGATGTCGATGAAGGCGAGATAATCGAGTTGCTGAAGCACGAAGTGGCTCGGATCGTAGAGGATGTTGGCGCGTGGGTGGTTGCCGACGGCCTCGAGGAAACGCTCGAAGGTCACGCCGTCGTGAAGGTCCTCGCCCGGGTGAAGCTCATAGGCGGCGTCGACTCCATTCTCCTCGAACACGTCGAGGAGCGGCCGCCAGCGGCGGGCAAGCTCTGCAAACCCTTCCTCGACCAGCCCCGACGGCCGCTGCGGCCACGGATAGACGGTGTGCCAGAGAAGCGCGCCGGAGAAGGTGGCATGGGCGTTGAGGCCCATCCGCCGGCTGGCCCGCGCGGCCATCCGCACCTGCTCCATCGCCCATTCGGTCCGCTCAGCGGGCTTCCCCTGCACTTCCGGAGCGGCGAAGGCGTCGAACAGCTCGTCATAAGCGGGATGGACGGCGACGAGCTGGCCCTGGAGGTGGGTTGAAAGCTCGGTGACCTCGAGCCCCGCCTCGCGCGCGATGCCGATCACCTCGTCGCAATAATCCTGGCTTTCGGAGGCCCGCTTCAGGTCGAACAGGCGTCCGTCCCACGTGGGAATCTGAGTGGCCTTGTAGCCGAGCCCCGCGGCCCAGCGCGCCATGTTTTCGAGCGTGTTGAACGGCGCCTCGTCGCCCGCGAACTGGGCGAGGAAGATTGCGGGACCTTTCATGTCATGTCTCCGGATAGATCGAGCCATTCCGCGCCCCGGGCGCTGCTGTCGTAGGCGGCCTGGATGAAGCGCATGCCGGCGATGCCGTCCTCGAGGCTGGCGTAACTGGGGCTGGCAGGGACGCGGCCTCGAACCGCCTCGGCGAAGTCGTGGTAGATGTTGGCGAAGGCTTCGAGATAGCCTTCGGGGTGGCCGGACGGCAGGCGGGTGGCAGCCATTGCGGTCGCGCCTAGATAGGAACGGTCGGCGCCGGGGGTCCAGATCTCCTCGGGACGGCCGCGGCGGGCGACTCGGAGGCTGTTCGGCTGCTCCTGGCGCCAGTGGAGCCCCGCTTCCTCGCACCACACCGAGATTTCGAGGCCGTTGGAGTCGCCGGTGCAAATCTGGCTCGCGACCAAAGTCCCGCGAGCTCCGCCCTCCAGGTGGAACATGGCGGCGCCGTCGTCGTCGAGGCGGCGGCCGTGGACTGCCGCGCGGATTTCGGCGCTGAGCCGGGTCATGCGCTCCCCGGTGATGAACTCGACGAGGTTGAAGGCGTGTGTGCCGATGTCGCCGAACGCACCGGCAAGGCCGGAGCGGGAGGGATCGACGCGCCATTCCGCCTGCTTGCCGACGCTGTCCTCGGCCTTTGCGAGCCAGCCTTGGGTGTAGCGGACGGCGACGCGCCGCACCGGCCCGAAGTCGCCCGAGGCGACGAGGTCCCGCGCCTGCTTGACCATAGGATAGCCGGTGTAGGTGTGGGTGATCCCGACCAGGGCGCCTGTCCGCGCCGCCGCCTCCGCAATGGCGAGCGCGGCATCGAGCGTGTCGGTGAGCGGCTTGTCGGTGAGGACTGGAAACCCCGCCTCCAGCGCTGCGATGGCGGCGGGGGCGTGGACGTGGTTTGGCGTCACGATAGCGACGAACTCGGCACGCTGGCCTTCCGGCAAGGCGCGCTCGGCATCGAGCATCTCCTGATAGCTCGCATAGCTGCGCGCTTCTTCGAGGCCGCAGGCTGCGCCCGAGCGGCGCGCCCGCTCCGGATCGCTGCTGAGCGCTCCGGCGACGAGCCGGCAATTGCCGGCGATCGCGGCGGCCGTGCGGTGGACGGGGCCGATGAACGCGCCCTCGCCTCCCCCGATCATCGCGTAGCGAACTGGATCCCTCATAGTCTCCTCATGCGACGGAAATGCGCCTCAGATAGGCAAGGCTCTCGGTGAGCGACTGGAGCGGCGGCTTGGCGAAGGGCGCCTCGATCTCCACGAACCAGCTATGGACCGGCGCTTGGCGAAGCGCACGGAAGACCGCCGGCCATTCGACGTTCCCTTGTCCGATCGGCGTCGTCGTCTCGTCGGAGACGATCCTGCCGGGCACCCGCTCCTTCGTTACGAGATCCTTGATGTGGAGAAGATGGATCCGCGGCGCGTAGCGGGCGATCGTCTCGACCGGATCGTAGCCCGCGCCCGCTACCCAGCCGATGTCGAGCTCGAGGACGACATTGGCGGGATCCGTGAGGCGCACGATCTCGTCCATCGGAAGCCTGCCGTCATAGTTCAGGAACTCGGCCGAATGATTGTGATAGCCAAAGCGGAGGCCCATTGCTCGGGCGCGGCGGCCGATCCGCTCCATCGCCTCGGCGTTCGAGCGCCAGTCGGCCAGCGTCATCGCCTCGGCGACGGCGTGCGACCAGGGCTTGTTCGGATCGAGCGCGCGCGACGGCGCGGGCGAAGACGCGACCACATATTTGGCACCGACGTCGCGGGTGAAGGCGAGCCGGCCGTCGGTGTCCTTGATCAGGTCGGCCAGGTTGTGGTGAGCGGCGACGCAGTCGAGGCCGGCGTTGCGGAGCCCGGCGCGGAACTGGCTCGCGGTGCGGCCGTGCCAGCCGGCGGCTTCGACCCGGCGGTAGCCCATCCGGCCGAGCGCCCGAAGTGTGCCGTGGAAGTCGCGGGCGAGCTCTTCCTTCACGGTCCAGAGCTGGAGGCCCGGCGGTTGCCGAAGCGGCCGCGCCCGAGCAGCCGGAAGGAGCCCGACGGCGGCAAGAAGCCCGGTCTTGGCAATGAACTGCCGGCGCGTCGCCATTTCCAATCCCCTGTTATCCGGCCACTGTTAGCGCTCCCACAGCAGCGCGCAAGCGGTTACAAAGCGATCGTGCGACCCTCACGCGCCGAGCGGTAGATCGCCTCGATCAGGCGCACGTCGCGGAGGCCCTCTTCGCCCGAAACGATCGGATCGCGTCCAGTGAGCACGCACTCCGCCATATGGTCGAGCTGGCCGACGAACTGGTTCGCGGCAGGCCCGGCGGGAGGAGTCGCCTGCTCCTCGCCGCGGCCCCGGCGGACGCGCATCCGCTGGCCGGAATAGCTGGTCGCCGGCTCCATATCGATCCAGCCATCGTCGCCGGTGAGGCGGATATGGTTGTGGCCGGAGCTGTAGGACGAGAAGCCGTGGCCCATCGGGCCGGAAGGGAAGAGGAAGCTCCAGTCCACCCGATCCTCGACCTCGCGGAAGCGGGGATCGCTGCGGTCGGTCGATTCGCGCGCGGTGACGGAGACCGGCTCCTCGCCGGCCATGTAGCGGAGCGCCTGAACGCTGTAGATGCCGATGTCCATCATCGAGCCCCCGCCCGCCAGGGCACGGTTCAGCCGCCACTGCTTCGGATCGCCGATCGGGAAGCCATGCTCGGACTGGATGAAGCGCCGCTTGCCCACCGCCCCTTCGCGCGCCAGCCGCATCGCATGGATGTTGTGCGGCTCGAAATGGGAGCGATAGCCGATCATCAGCTTGCGGCCCGCGCGCCGGCAGGCGGCGATCATCGCCTCGCACTCGGCGGAGGTGACCGCCATCGGCTTCTCGCACAAGACGTGTTTGCCCGCCTTTGCCGCCCGGATCGTATATTCCGCGTGCATCGAATTGGGGAGGATGACGTAGACGATGTCCACGTCCGGATTGTCGCGGATTCGGTCGAACGTCGCGTAGCTGTAGATCGAGCGCTCGGGAAGGTTGTGCTCGGCCGCTACGCGCCGCGCCTTGGCGGGATCGCCGCTGACGAGCGCCGCGAGCCGGCTGAGGCGGCAATTGGCCAATTGCGGGATGATCTGGTTCAGCGCGTAGCTTCCAAGGCCGACGATCGCGTAGCCGACCTTCCGGTCGCGCCCCTGCCGGTTGAGCCCAGCGGCCACCGCCGCCGCAGTGGCGGAGACGGCTCCGATGCCGATGAGAAGCTCGCGTCGTTTCAAAAGCCTGTTCCCTTGCCGGGAGATGCCCGACAATCGCTCAGCCCGCGATGCTGTTCCAGAACAGGCCGAAACCGACGAACAGAAGGCCAAACGGGGCCATGACCAGGTAGACCGGGCTCGGCTTCTTCGTCTCGAGCACCGCCTCCTGGGGATCTTGCGGATTGTAGCGGACCAGAGGCGTCGTCCCGACTGGATAAGGCGCGATAGCGGCATCGGCCTTCTTGCGGCTGGCGCTGCGCGGATTGCCGAAGCGGAGCCGGCTCCCCTGATATTCACGCCCGCCGACCGAATATTTGTAGACGACGACCGGATTGTACCAGGTGGTGCTGCCGCCGTCATTGCCGCTGCTTTCTTCCACCCGAACTTCCGATGAAAGGACGCGGGCGCCGGCGATCGGCCAACTTTCCGCCGCCTTCGCTTTTGCCGCCGCGCTGAAGTGGGCGTAAGCAAAGCCGCAGGTCCAAAGCAGACCGAGCAGCACCATGACGATGCCGATATGTTCCATTACCGTCCCCCGGTTTCGAAGCGCTATTCAGCATCTTCACCGCAGGAAAGTAAATCCTATAAATTCAAGAGGATCTGTCC
>Ga0216301_1000305_pt1 | contig 13480 bp, 9 predicted proteins | sample 4hB_Boncat_minus_FD_156203 | JGI IMG/M metagenome (GOLD analysis project Ga0216301, IMG submission 156203) | Terrestrial sediment cell enrichment communities for BONCAT metagenomics from Utah, United States - 4hB_Boncat_minus | ecosystem: Environmental > Terrestrial > Deep subsurface > Rock...
GGGGCGCGCCGCCCCCGCCTCATCACGGGCGGTGGATTAGACCACCGCGGCATAAAGACACCAAGGGCCACCAGTCCCTCCCATCATGTCATCCTGAACGCAGTGAAGGACCTCTCCCAGCAGGGTGGGTTGGAGGAGGTCCTTCACTGCGTTCAGGATGACATGGCGGTAGATGGGGAAGGTGGAACCGTCAGGCTTCCAAGCTTACGAACAGCCTCAAAGCTCACCCCTTAACGCTCAGCGCTCCCCCAAAGGGGACTCTTAGCGGCCGCTTGCTGCGATCTCAACTTTCCGTCGTAACCCACTGGCATCACCGCCCGTCGTTGTGGTGATGGGGAGAGGGGTGCTTTGTGCTGTCTCGGGGTTGGTAGCGCTCGGGCTTGGGCCCTACGCGTCGGCATCGGCTTACGACGAGACGACGCTGCTGGGAATCGCACGAGAGGCGGTGCTGGGAAAGCCGCTGGGCCTTTCCTCTGCCCGTCACGCCCCAAGGCCGGTGTTCGTGACGATCGAGGTCGGCAACGTGGTACGCGGGTGCCGTGGTGGGTTGGTCGCGCGAACAAGCTCACTCGAAGAAGAGGTCTTCGCCGCGGCCACTGCCGCAGCCCGGCACGACCCCCGCTACCGGCCCCTCGCGCCCGCCGAGTTCGCCACCTTCAAGGTGACCGTCACCGTGGTCGAAGGCCAGCAACCTATCTCGGGCGTCGCCTCCCTCACCCCCGCCGACGGATTGGTTCTCCAGCATGGGAACCGATTCGGCATCGTTCTTCCGTGGGAAGGTCACGACCCCACCACCCGCCTGAAGTGGGCTTACCGAAAGGCCGGGGTCCCCGAGGGCTTCGCCGCGAAGCTTTTCCGGCTTACCGCCACCCGATTCCGAGGTTAAACGTGCGCCAGATCCTTGCCATCCTTTGCTTTTCCCTTTTCGCCACGTCGTACGCCGCGCCGGTCCAGGAGGTGAACCTCTGGGTATCGCGCAACGTAGCCCCGAGCACGAAGATTCGCGTCAACCTGAACAGCCGGAACGTGCCCGTCGTAACCCTCTCCGCCTACCCCATCGACGGCGTCGCGTGGCTCAAGGGGATGGGTCAGAAGAAGGCCCGGCCGAATCCGACGGGACCCAAGGCCGTTTCGTGGGAGACCCGGGTTGCGGGGCCGAACCAGCGGCCGAACCCTAACCAGGCCGACACTTACTACAGCCGTCAGATCAACCTGCCGCTTATGAAGCCGGGGGTGTACCTCGTCACCGCCACCGGCGGAGCAAAGGAGGCGTGGGGCGTGGTGAACGTGACGAACCTGGCGGTGGTGGCCAAGCGAGCGCCCAAGCGCCTCTTGGTGTGGGTCACCGACGCTCGCTCCGGCAAGATCGTTCCCGGAGCGAGCGTGACCGCCTTCAAGCCGAACGGCCCCATCGTGGCGCGTGGGACGACCGGTGCCGACGGCGTAACCCTCTTCCCCATCGCCCCGGGGTCGGAGAACTTGGTGGTGCAGCGGGGCCACGACTTCGCGGGGATTCCTAGTGCCGTAGAAGACCCCAATGGAAAACTGAGAGCCCACTTCCAAACCGACCGCCCGATTTACCGCCCGGGCCAAACTGTGTTCTTCAAGGCGATCCTCCGCCGGACCCAGGGTCAAGGCTTTGGCGTGGTGGCGAATACTCCGTGCTCGGTCCAGGTACGGGATGGCAAGGACACGCCCCTCGAAGACATCAAGCTTCGCACGAACGCGATGGGGACCGTGAACGGCCGGTTCGAGATTCCGAGCGAGGGCATGACTGGTCCGTACTCAATGGTGCTCACCGTCGGGAACGACACCGCCTACCAGACCTTTACCGTCGCCGAGTACCGCAAGCCGGAGTTCAAGGTAACCGTGCGGCCGACCGTCAAGCGGGCGTTGGCGGGCGAGACCGTGGAGTTCCAGGTGAGTGCCGAGACGTTCTTTGGCACCCCCGTGCCGGGGGCCAAGATCACCTACGAGGTGCGCAGTAACCCGATGGCGTTTTCCCCGCGAGACGCGAGCGAGGACTGGTTCTACGGGGGCGACGGCAACCTTTACGCACGCGACACCTACGAGGCCAAGACCTTCGTCGCCAACGACGTCGCCAGTACGGACGCCAAGGGCAACGCGACTATCCTGATCAAAACGGACAAGGCGGTTCCCGACGCCACCTACGCGTTCTCCTGCACGGTCGAGGACGCCTCGCGCCGCCAGGTGACGGGTGGGGCATCGCTTCCTGTGTTCGCTTCCACGCTTCGCCTGGGCCTCAGCAGCCCCGTCAGCTACACGACCCTCGGCAGCCTGATCCCCGTCACCGTCCAAGCGGTCGACTGGAACGGCGCACCGGCAGCGGCTCGGGTGACCCTGCAGGTGAAGGCCCAGGAGTGGAACGAGAAGAAGGAGGCCTACCAAGATCGGCTGTTGACCCAGACCGAGGTGCGCGTCCCGTCGTCGGGCCGGCTGACCGTGAACCTTCCCGCCAAGCAGGCCGGGCCGCTCACCATCGTCGCGACCACGAAAGACGCCACGGGCCGAACCACGAGCGACCGCTTCGAAACGTACGTCGCGGGCAACTTCAAGCAACCGGTGGAAGAGGAACCGACGCCAGAGGTCGGGGTACGACTGGACAAGCGCGCCTACCGGCCCGGAGAGGCGGTGAAGGCGTTCGTCACCACTAACATTCCCGGCCACCCTATGCTGCTAATCGCGGAGGGGGAGGACATCTGGGGCTACAAGGTCGTGCCCGCCTCCGGCCGGGGCCAAGCCTGGACGATTCCGACCAACCTCGCGATGGCGCCCAACGCCTACGTCAGCGCGATGACGTGGGTCAAGGGGCAGTTTGCAGAGGGTAACGCGATCGTGCCGGTGCCGGACCCGTCCCGCCGCCTGACCGTTAAGGTGACCCCCGACAAGAAGGAGTACCGGCCGGGGGATCAGGCGACCTACAGCGTCCAGACCCTGGACCACACTGGCCGCGGCGTCCCCGCCGAGGTCGCCCTGTCCGTAGTCGATGAGGCGATCTACGCGCTGAGCCCCGACGTGACGCCGGACCCGTACCGGATGTACTGGGGTCAGCGACCGAACCTCGTGACGGTGGCGGTTTCGATGCCGGAAGAGCTTTCGGGCGGGGCGTACCAGCGGGTGGGCACCGTCGCCCCCGTGAGGCAGAGGTTCGAGGACACCGCCCTCTGGAGCCCCATGGTAGCAACGGGGCCGGACGGCACGGCGAAGGTCAGCCTCGAGATGCCGGGCAACCTGACGGCCTGGCGGGCGACCGCCCGCGCCATCGGCGACGGAACGAGCGTCGGCTCGACCACCGCCACCGTCCAGGCGCGGCGGCCGGTGATGCTGCGCTTGGCGACGCCGCGGCAGATGGTGCAGGGCGACCGCGTGACCCTTATCGGCACCGTGGACAACCGGGACGAGGTAGCGCACGAGTTCGAGGTCTCGCTGGCGGCGGAGGGGCTGAAGGTGGATGGACCTACCTCCATGAAAGTGACGGTTCCGGCGCGGTCCCAGGCAAAGGTGGAGTGGCCGCTCGACGCCGCCTCCCTCCCCGCCGACGGGAAGGCGGTGCTGACCGCCCAGATCGCTCCGGTCGGGACGCCGAACCCCGACCTATCGGACGCCCTTCGGGTCAGCTTGCCGGTCGTGCCGAACGGCCTCCGCGAGCGGATCGTCGAGGGCGGGGCGATGAAGCGGGAGGCCGTCCTGCAGCTAGAACTGCCTAAGGATCGGATCGAACCAGCGACTGAAGTGAGGATCGAGGTTAGGGGCGGCCTAGACTCCGTTTTGCAGGAGACCGCCAAAGAGGTCTTGAGCAGCCCAAGGTACGGAACTGTTGGAGCCGCCAACCACTTGGTCGCCGCTGCGGCTACTTGGAGGTGGAGTCAACCAAACAGCGTCCGCGAGGACCTGGCTCTCCTGTCGCGAACCCAACAGCCCGACGGCTGGGGATGGTGGGAGAGTTCCCCGGCTGACCCAGTGATCACTTCTCGTGTCGTATCGGCCCTTGGCTACGCCCGCCTAGCAGGAGTTCGAATCTACGACAACTTGCTGCGAGCGGCCCAGCAATCGGCAATCGATCGGGCGAACCAGACGAATCTATGGGAGCACCGCGCTCTCCTCGCCGCAGCCGCCGCAATTGCGGGTGAAAAGCGAGGATTAGAGCGAATCGATGAGGTTCTCACCCGGGGTGCGGGAATCTCGCCCTTTGCCAAATTGCGCACGGCCGACGCGTTGGCGTTGAGCGGGCGGCGAGAGGATGCTGCCGACCTAGTAGGTGAGGTTCTGAAGCTTGCGTCCATTGGACCAACGTCTGCCTTCATACCGACGAGTGAGGGCCCTGGCTGGACGGCCACCACCTATGAGACGACGGCCGAAGCCCTTGCGGTCCTTGCGCGGCTAGATGCAGACCGGTCCCTCCAGGCCCGGTTCGCGCGATGGCTTGCTCTTCCCGACGAAACGAGATGGCTATCGATGGATGAACAAGCGGCGATGACGCGCGGTCTCGGCCTATACGCAAAGCACCGGCCGTTAGCGTCGGGCCAAGTGGGTGACACTGTCGTCTCCGTGAACGGGCAGATCGTGCCGACCCAGTTCACTTCGGCCAACCTGCTTCGGGTCGTGGCGCCCCGTCAGTTGTTCCGCGATGGCAAGAACGAGATTCGGCTGAGACAGTCAGGGGCTGGTGAAAGCTTCTACACCGTCGAGGCTCGCATCTTCCGCCCGGCTGAGGGAGAGTCGACCAGAGGGGTCCGGGTGCTGCGCCGGTTTGAGGTTCAGAACCCGGCGGGAGTCTGGGTGGAGCTCGACCGCGCGGTCCGGCCCTCGGAGCCCGTGCGCTGCACCGTGGTCGCCTGGGGCGACGACGTAGCGGACGCGGTTCGGGTGGTCGAGCCGCTGCCCGCCGGGTTCGAGTACGTCGACGGCGACGACACGGCCAATGGTCGTCAGGAGGTTCGCGATGGAGCCGTGGTGCACTACCTGCTGAACGATGGATCTCCCCAGACATTCCGCTACTACCTCCGAGCAGAAGCGGACGGAGATCTGGTGGCCTTACCCGCCACCGCCGAGTACCTCCGCCGCCCCTCCGTTCGCGGCCAGAGCAGCGCGGAACGCCTGAAGGTGAAGGGATGATAGCAATAGGCCCGTTGGTCGCCCTCCTCGCTGTCCACTCAGGCGCCCCCTCGCCCGGCGACCGTGTCTCCCCGTTCGAGTTGCGGACCCTTGCTGGGCAGCCTTACCGCTGGAAGCCGGGACGAACCACGGTGCTGACGTTCTGTGCGTTCTGGTGCGACACCTGGAAAACCCAGCTTCCCCGAGTTGCGGAGGCCCAGCGGACGTTGGCGGGGCTGCCGATCCAGTACCTCACCGTTTCTGTCGACGGGCGATGGACGGACGTCGCCAAAAGGTCGTCGGTGGGCACTATGCTTTCCGACGCGGGAGGACGGTGGACGGCGCGAATGGGAATCGACCGGGTGCCGTACACGCTGGTGATCGCGCCTGACGGAACGGTGAGGTGGTCGGCCTACGGAACGGTGCGAACCCAGGAGTTGGTGGATCGGCTTCGCGAGCCTGCGCCGCCTTCGGGCGGTACCGTCTACCTCACCTTCGACGACTTCCCCGCCCGCCGCGGCAGCCACGAGTTGCTGGACGCCCTCCGGGCCGCAGGGGTTTCCGCCACCTTCTTTTGCATCGGCACCAATGCCGTTAAGATGCCCGACCTGCTCCGCCGAGCTAAGCGGGAGGGCCACTCCCTGCAGGTGCACAGTTGGGATCACGACTCGAAGAACCCGGACCTTAAGCGCTGTGCGGACGCCATCCAGAACCTGTGCGGCACCCGCCCCACTTTCTACCGCCCTCCGGGCTCAGAGCTGGTCCTCCGCATCGGCGGTGCCCCCTTGTCCGCTCCCGTAGCCGACCCCTACGACTTCTCCCGACCAGGGACCGCAGAGCTAACCCGGCGCGTGCTCCTCAAGGTGCGCCCCGGGTCGGTGATCCAGCTCCACGCCGGAGTCGACGAGACGGTCGCGGCGCTGCCCAAAATAGTGCAGAACCTCCGGTCACGGGGGTTCCAGTTTGGAAAATTACCGTAATCACACCCTTCCGGTTGTGGGGTCGGTGTTCCACCGACCGTCAAGCAAAGCTTGACCAGAATTTCAGCGACAAACCATCCTCGTAGCAGCTCTCCCGCATCAACTAATGTCGAAGCTCGCTCCTAGCTGGAGCCGGTTCTTTTCTCACCGGCTTTCCCGAGAGCCACGTTCTCTTGACCGGTTTCATCACCAACGGGTCCTTGCCGCTAGAGGATGCTAACTCCCAGCGGTCGCCCCTTTTCCTCCACTCGTCGAGGGACCTGCTGCTACCACGATAGGTTATGAGAAAGGGTCCTCGCTGCTTTCGGTACTCCGATTCCCGAAGCACCTCGACCCTCGCTCGATCATTGGCGATCCGAATTCGTAAAGGCTTAAGGTGCACCTTTATGTTGCTCATGCCCGCGGTTCCGTAGAACTGCGAAGGCTTACCGGCCGCTTGCGCTCGATGCTCAGCCCAAAAGTCCATCCGGAAGTTCGGAGCGGCAATGGTGTAGTCAGTAGCGTAGATGCGCCTGTACGCTTTCTCGTCGTTCGTCGCCATGGCAGGCCCTAATTCCCGATAAAGCCCCCGGATCGCTCTCTCATCGTCCAAGTTCGGCTTGGCACTTTGGCAGCCCTGGTTGACGAGAATCAGAAGGATTGCCAACGGAAGCCAGCCATGGGCTCGGAACAGACTAATGGCGGCGAGCTGCTTTGCATGTTGCATAGGAACACCGAGCGTGCCTCAGCAGATTACGAGTGGAGAGGAATCCCGTTGCGGGCGGGCTCTCTTCAGGCCGACCCTGAAGGCAGTCATAGGGTCGGTGTTCCACCGACCGTCAAGCAAAGCTTAACCAAAACCTAGCAGATACAACTGCTTCCAGTGTTCTGGTCCGGCTTCGCCGGAAGGTCGGTGGAACACCGACCCCACAACCCGCAGGGCTTCTACTTCAAGGTCACCTCGTACCAGTGGGTTCCGCGGGCGGGAAGCTCGAAGGTGAGCAGCCCTTTTTCTAGCCGCGCCATCAACGGGGTGCCGCGTTGGCCAATGCCGCTGATGGGCACGACCCGAGGGTTCTTTCCCGACGTCCGCAGCGACAGACGTCCGGTCACCGGTTCGGAGAGGAGCGGCGTCCTCTCGCCCTCGCTCGCCACCACCCGGGCAACCGTAGTCACCAGTAGTCGGTTCGAAGTCCGGATTGGCTTGCCCGTCAGGCTCGTTACCGTCACGCTCGCCTTCGGCGTACGGATGTCGAAGGCTACATCCCGCAGCCGCACCGCCTTCCCGCCGATCCAGCCGACGGCCGCCTGGGTCATGGCGGTGTCGATGGTCTGGACCCCCTGCTGCCAATCGCGCCGCAGCTCACCCGTGTCCGACTGGACGTAGGTCTGCCCGGCGGGGATGAAGTCGCGGTTGGGGTCGTTGACGATCTGGGTCCCTTTCGGGATGCGAGAGCGGACGTCCCAGGTCAACTCGGGGATGTCGGGGAGGCCGATCGAGAGTTTGCTTTGCTCCACGAGAGTGCGGATCGTGGCGGAGTTACCCGGATCGAGTCCGCGTAGGTAGACCTGCTCGCGGCTGAGGTCGAGACAGTACTCCCGACGCGCGGGGCGCACGTGCCCCTGCCGGTAGGCGAGGGCGGCGGCGGGCATCGAGGCGCTGATGGCGGGGTCGAAGTAGGTGGACCACTTGTCCTCGCGCTCGGGCCGCCCGAAGGGGATCTGCGAGTAGTTGTAGATCATCGGCGCGTCCCAGCCCTGCAAGGAGGCGATGCTCGCCAGGTACATCGGCGCGGTGAATCGGTCGGTCGTGGGGTACTCGACGTTCCACTCGGTGATCGACAGTGGTTTGTCCACCACCTGGCCCGCCCCGATCCACGGAATGTAGTTCGCCGTCCGGCGCGGGTCGGCGCTCAGCGCCTCCTCGCCCCCGTAGCTGTGGACGTCGATGATGTCGCTCTCCGCGAGCGACGGCAGGCTGTACAGCCCCTCGCCACCCCAGTAATTTATGGGCGCGATGGGCACCCGCACCCCGAGCTTACGCAGCCGGTCCAGAGTCGGGCGGTTGAAGCGGTGCTCTAGCTCGTTCAGCCAAATCTTGCTCGGGCCGGGCAGCCATGCCTTCCAAACCTCGTCCTTGGGCAAGCCGGTTCGAGCGGCGAACTCCTCGGCCCCACGCATGTAGATGGCCGTGTGGTACGGAGTCTACTTGTCCGGCAGGAACATGTTCCCGAAGTGGTGGGTGACATCGTTCTCGTTTGTCACTAGCAACCCCATGATCGCGGCGTCGTCCTTGTAGGCGAGCTTCGTGTACGGGTTTACGTGGTTCAGGTAGTTCCTATCGAACTCCCACATCAGCTCCTGAACCCGCGGGTTCAGGTAGTTGAACCCCTTGACCTCCCCACCCGCCGCCGCGACCTCGTCGTAACCCGAGCCCACTTGATCACCCGGCTTCAGCTTGCGGCCTACGTTCAGGTCCAGCCACACGTAGACCCCCTCGTCCTTGAGGCACTTGACCAGCCAGTCGATCTTGTCCAGCCCCTCGCGGTCGAAGTGGCGCGAGTCGTCCCGGTTCTTGTCGATCACCGTCGGGCTGACCCATCCCATCGAATCGTGGTGGTGGATGCGCATCAGGTTGAAGCCCATCTGGGCGATGCGCCGGGCTTGGCGTCGCAGCGCCTCTTTGTCCGAGAAGAGGGCGTACGCGGCAAGGTTGCCGCCCCAGAACCGAATTGGAGTGCCATCCGAGAACACCAGCCGGTCCCCCTTCGCGCGCACGAAGCCGTGGCGGCCGGCGGGCTTGTGGTTGAGGTAGCTCAGGTCCACTGGCGACGCATCCCAGGCCATGGCGTCGGGAATCCAACTAGCGCGGTCGACGGGCGGGTACGACTTGGCGGCTTGGCCGCCCGAGGAGGCGAGCGCGAGGAGAGCGGGAAGGATCAGCATGCCTGCATCCTGAGACGAGCGGAAACCGCGATCCGGTTGCTCCGGTCCATCTGCGGGCAGTTCCTCAATGGCAAAGGTGCCGCGAGCGCCCGCGACTTTACCTGCGGAAACTCAAAGACAAGAAGGGAGTTCGCCGATCGAAGCTAGATGATTCTTCCGCGTGTCCCCCAGCCAAGGTAGGCTCCCCTGCCAACGCACCCATGACGAACGACTTCGAGAACCCGCAAATCGTCGGCCAGAACCGTCTTGCCCCCCGCGCCTGGTTTGCCAGCGGCACGACGAAGTCGCTGAACGGGGCGTGGCGCTTTCACTACTCGCCCACCGTCGCCGAGGCTCCCCAAGGCTTTCACCAGCAGGGCTTCGACTCCAGACAATGGGACACTTTAGAGGTCCCGTCGTGCTGGCAGATGCACGGCTACGGGCGACCCCACTACACGAACATCCTGTACCCCTTCCCGGTGGATCCGCCCCGGGTGCCGACCGAGAACCCGACCGGAAGCTATCTCCGAGAATTCACCCTGCCCGAGGGTTGGCAGGACGGGCGGGTACGCCTACGCTTCGATGGCGTGGACTCGTTCTTCCGCGTGTGGCTGAACGGCCAGGAAGTTGGACTGAGCAAAGGAAGCCGTATCCCTGCGGAGTTCGATGTGAGCGATATCGTCCGCCAAGGCCAGAACACGCTGGCCGTCCAGGTGCACCAATGGTCCGACGGCACCTATCTGGAAGACCAGGACATGTGGTGGCTGAGCGGGATCTTCCGCGATGTCAGCCTCATCGCGACGCCGAAGGTCCACATCGAGGACGTCTTTGTGGACACCTCCCTCGACTCGAAGTACCAGGACGCCTATCTGACCATCGACGCCCGCATCCACGGGGTGCAGACGGAGGGTGAGTACGAGGTCCGCGCGGAGCTGCTCGACCCCACCGGCAACGCCGTCCACGGCGGAGCGGCAGTGGTCTTGGGCGAGTCGGTGAACTTTGGTGGCTCCGTCGAGCGGCCCCGAAAGTGGTCCGCCGAGGACCCCGCTTTGTACACCTTGCGGCTCCGTCTCGCCAAAGGGGACTCGGTAGTGGATCAGGTCGAGTTCAAGGTCGGCTTCCGCGTCGTGGAGATTCGCAACGGGGTGTTCCGGATCAACGGCCAGGCGGTCAAGCTGAAGGGCGTCAACCGCCACGAGCACCACCCCGACCTCGGGCGTACGATTCCGTACAAAACGATGGTGGAGGACGTGCTGCTCATGAAGCGGCACAACGTCAACGCCGTTCGCACGAGCCACTACCCGCCCCACCCGCGCTTCCTGGACATGTGCGACCAGTACGGCCTGTACGTGATCGACGAGTGCGACCTGGAGACCCATGGCTTCGGGTACGGCCCCGACAACATCACCAACATCCCCGAATGGGAAGTGGCGTGCCTGGACCGCATGCAGCGCATGGTAGAGCGGGACAAGAACCACCCCTGCGTCGTCATGTGGTCCCTGGGCAACGAGGCGGGCTGCGGCCAGAACCACAAGACCATGGCCGACTGGACCCGCCAGCGCGACCCCAGCCGCCCGATCCACTACGAAGGCGACAGCGAGACCCGCAACACCGACGTGCTGAGCCAGATGTACACGTCGATCCCCGATCTCATCAAGCACGGGGCGCGAGAAAACTGGCTAGAGGGCGAAGAGGAGATGGTGCAGGCACGGCTGCGCAAGCCGTTCGTGCTGTGCGAGTACGCCCACGCCATGGGCAACGGCCCCGGCAGCCTCAAGGAGTACTGGGAAGCGATCTACGGCTCCGACCGGCTGATGGGCGCGTTCGTCTGGGAATGGATCGACCACGGCATCCGCCAGCGCACCGCAAGCGGCGAGGAGTTTTTCGCCTACGGCGGCGACTTCGGTGAGCACCCCCATGACAGCAACTTTGTAATCGACGGCCTGATCTTCCCCAACCGCGTTCCGTCACCGGGGCTGGTCGAGTACAAGAAGGTCATCGAGCCGGTCGTGGTCGAGCGGACGGAAGACGGGCTGCGCGTCACCAACCGGTACGACTTCATCGATCTCGGCCACCTCTCGGCGACTTGGAGCCTGCGCCGTGACGGGGAACTCGTCCAGAGCGGTGTCTTAGCCATTCCCCATGTCGCACCTCACGAGACCGCGGACTTACCCCTTCCCTGTTCTCTTCCCAAAGGCGAAGGCGAGTGGGTGCTCGACGTGGACTTTGTTTTGGCGACGGAGACGCTTTGGGCGAAGTCCGGACACGGAATCGCCTGGGCGCAGTTCGTCCTGCGCGAAAGTCAGCTAGCGGCTAGCATGGCGGCTGGCCCCGCCGTGCAAGTGGAGGATTCGGCCACCGCGCTGCGTCTAAGCGGCCCCACCTTCGACCTTGAGTTCGACCGTGTGCGCGGGCGCATCCGGTCGTGGCGGGCGAACGGGATCGACCTCCTCAAGGACGGCCCCCAGTTCCATTTCTGGCGCGCCCCCATCGACAACGACGGCGGAGCCCGCGCGGGTATCCAAACGTCTTGGCGACAGGAAGGCCTGGACCACTTACAGGAGCGCGTGGGAAGCGTTGAGGTTCAGAGCCTAGACTCAGGAGCCGTCCAGATCACCGTCACCTCCCGAATCGCCCCTCCCGCCACCCGAAAGGGCCTCGACTGCGTCCTCGTCTACACCGTGGACGGCAGCGGTGGTCTCACACTGGACGCGACCGTCGCCTCGCCCGCCGAATGGGAAACCACCCTACCGAGGGTGGGCTTGCGAATGACCCTCCCAGCCGCCTTTGAGAAGGTGAGTTGGTACGGAAGGGGTCCCGGCGAGTCGTACATCGACAGCAAGGAGGCGGGCCGCATTGGCCGCTGGCAGGCCACCGTGGACGAGTTGCACACGCCCTACGTCTTCCCCCAGGAGAACGGCAACCGCACCGACGTGCGTTGGGTCGCGGTGACGGGCAAAAGCGGCTTCGGCCTCCGCGCCGAAGGCGACCCCACCCTTAACTTTAGCGCCCACCACTACACTACCGAGGACCTGGACCGGGCAGCCCACACTTACGACCTCCCGCACCGAGAGGAAGTCACCCTCATCCTCGACCACCGCCACCACGGCCTGGGCAGCAACAGTTGCGGCCCTGCCCCGCTACCCCAGCACCAGCTTAAGGTCGAGCCGTTTCGATGGACCTGGCGCTTGGTGCCGACGGTGTAGCAGAAGAAGGAAAAGCAGTGCCTATGTCATCCTGAGTAGACCGTCAAGCTTCATTTGTGGACCCAGCGGCGTAGGAAGGGCATGAAGAAACGGGTTGAGCTGTCGGCGGAGCAGCGCGAGTCGCTGAAGAAGAAGGTCTCCTCAGGCAAGGGGCCGGCGCGCGAGCTGGTCCACGCCCACATCCTGCTCAAGGTGGACGTCTCCACGGCTCCTCGCCTGACGGACGAGGCGGCGGCCAGGGAGACGGGGGTGAGCGCGCGCACGGTGGAGCGGGTGAGGCGGCGCTTTTGCGAGGGGGGCCTTGGGGCGGCGCTCTCGCGAAGGCCCCAGCCCGCCCGTCCGGACAAGAGGAAGCTGACCGACGAGGTGGAAGCCCGGCTGGTGGCTCTGGCCTGCTCGGCACCGCCCGAGGGGCGCGCCCGCTGGAGCCTGCACCTGCTGGCGGAGCGCTCGGTGGGGCTGGTGGAGGGCGGCCTCTCGCACGAGAGCGTGCGCCAGGCGCTCAAAAAAACGAGCTGAGGCCCTGGCTCGTGCGGCGCTGGGTGGTGCCCCCTTCCTCCAGCGCGGCGTTCGTCGCGGCCATGGAGGACCTGCTGGCGCTCTACGCCGAGCCCCACGACCCCTTGCGGCCCGTGGTGTGCCTGGACGAGATGCCCCTGGGCCTCACCGGCCACGTCCGCGAGCCCCTGCCCGTGGAGCCCGGCCGCCCCGCGAAGGAGGACCACGAGTACGTCCGCAAGGGGAGCGCCACCCTCTTCGGGGCGCTGGCGCCAGGGGGAGGGCTCAGACTCCTGGAGGTGCGGGAGACTCGCACCGCCCTGGACCTGGCGCACTTCCTGAAGCGGGTGGTGGAAGAGCTGTGCGCGGGGGCCGAGCGGGTCCGGCTCGTGTGGGACAACCTCAACACCCACGCGAGGGCCTCGCTCTACAAGGCGTTCCCGCCCGAGGAGGCCCGGCGGATCGCCGCCAAGCTGGAGCTCCACCCGACCCCCTTGCACGGCTCCTGGCTGAACATGGCCGAGCTGGAGTTCTCCGTGCTCAAGCGGCAGTGCCTGGACCGCAGGATCGGCTCGATGGAGGAGCTGGCCAAGGCGGTGGGGGCTTGGCAGGAGGCGCGGAACCGGGAACGGGCGGGCGTGAGGTGGAACTTCGGGGTGGAGGAGGCGCGGATGAAGATGAAGAAGGTGTACCCGTCAAATGAAGCTTGATGCTCTACTCAGGATGACAAAGACGGGCGTTCCCACGGATAGGTATGGACGTGGCCAAAAAAACATA
>Ga0216301_1000306_pt1 | contig 13462 bp, 12 predicted proteins | sample 4hB_Boncat_minus_FD_156203 | JGI IMG/M metagenome (GOLD analysis project Ga0216301, IMG submission 156203) | Terrestrial sediment cell enrichment communities for BONCAT metagenomics from Utah, United States - 4hB_Boncat_minus | ecosystem: Environmental > Terrestrial > Deep subsurface > Rock...
CCGCGCTGGCTCATCGCAGTGCGGGCGGCACGGGCAACATCGCTAACTTCAAGGCGAAGTTCGTGGAAACCGCCAACAGCTATACCGGCGTCACCGGCTCGACCAAGCTGAGCGCGGCCGGCGACCGCGACTCGGGCAACTTCGACTTCTGGAGCATCGCGACCTCCGGGAACAGCTTCCGCTGGAAGCGGACCGCCGTCTACCGCGCCAGCGACGGTCAAATCGTTCGCACCCCGTAGTTGGGGCCTCCCCTCCTCCGGGCGTTCGTCTCGGAGGAGGGTGCGAAAAACAACCGCTGTAGGCGCAGGATGGTTCGTGCCTGCGCGGGGCATTAATCGACCCCAACGTTCTCGCGGGCAAGAGCCATCCCGCGACTACAGGGGGTCGTGGCTAACCCCGCAAACAGTGCTGGGATAGAAAAGCGGCGTTTTTATAGTAAAACAGACGGCATAGGCTAATCGTCGCCGCCTCGTGACCGCACCTACCCGATGAACCACTTCCTATGACTCCGTATACGTGGTCGGTGCGAGTTCGCGCCGAACAAGCGAAGGCCGGTACGGTCTACGCCCGAAACCATGCGGTCCGCCTAGGCGTCGCGCTCACCTTTGAGCCCACGGACGCCCTTCCTTCGGCCCTCGAGACCGCCGTTGGCGCCCTTGGCGCCGACCTCTCCACCACCTTCCTCGCCGGAGCCCGCCGCCGTCGGCTGATCGTCGACTCCGTCGAGTTCGCGCTCCAGTTCCGCCTGGTCAACCCGCTCACCCACCTGGGCGTGATCGGTGAGGAGGGAGACCCCTCCATTGAGCGCATCGAGGGGACCTTTTACGTGTCCGCCGACGCCGAAGACGCCGACCTCCAAGCGCTCTGGGCCGACACGCTTGCCCGCTCTCCGCTTTACCAGACCTTCCGCAAGGCGACCGAAATCGCCTTCCGCTTCAGCCCGACTCTCTAGCCCACCTAAAACACCATGTACCGACTCTCGAACGAACAGCAATCTATCGTCGACAAAGCCGCCGCCATTGCCACCGGTGTCCTCGCCACCCACGCCCGCGAGGTCGATGAGGTGGGGCGCTTTCCCCAGGAAGGGGTCCAGGCGCTGGCGAGCGAAGGGCTGCTGGGCCTGACGGTGCCCAAAGAGTTTGGAGGGCTGGGTGAAGGGCCACGGACGGCGGTCGCGGTGCTGGACGCACTCGCTCGCGAGGACGCATCGACCGCGATGATCTACCTGATGCACCTCTGCGGGATCGCCTGCTACGCCTCTCGTCCGGACGTGGCGGAAGAGCAGCTTCGGGCCGCGGCGGCGGGGCGGCACCTCTCGACGCTGGCGTGGAGCGAGAAGGGCTCGCGCAGCCACTTTTGGGCACCGGTGAGCCAGGCCCAGAACCACGACGGGCTCGTGGAGTTGAACGCCGAAAAGTCGTGGGTGACCTCGGCGGCCGAGGCGGACGGGTACGTGGTTTCCAGCCGAACGCCGGAGGCGACGGAGCCGACCGACACCATGCTCTACCTGGTGCTGAAGGGCGACCCCGGTGTCGAGGTCAGCGGCCCGTGGAACGCGATGGGCATGCGGGGCAACGGCAGCGCCCCGATGCGGCTGCAGAACTGCCGGATTCCGGCGGATCGGGCCCTAACCGAACCGCACCAGGGCTTCAGCGCGATGCTCGGCGTGGTGCTTCCCCTCTTCAGCGTTGGCAACGCCGCGATCTCCATCGGTATCTGCGAAGCGGCGGTCAAGGCGACGACGGAGCACCTGACTGGCACCGGATTCCAGCACCTCGCAAGCCCGTTGGCTGAGTTGCCGAATCTCCGGGCGCGACTGGCGAAGATGCGCATCGAGACGGACAAGGCGCGGGCACACCTGGCGGCGGTGGTCGATTCGCTGGAGAACCCGAACGAGGGGACGACCCTGCTCGTGCTGGAGGCGAAAGTGCAGGCGGCGGAGACCGCGCTGGACGTGACCGACATCGGAATGCGGGCGTGCGGCGGGGCCGCCTTCAGCAAGCACCTGAGCCTCGACCGGCAGTTCCGCGACGCGCGAGCCGCCAGCGTCATGGCTCCCACCAGCGACGTGCTGATGGAGTTTATCGGCCGCGCCCTCTGCGGCATGGAGCTGTTCTAATGACGAAACCGATTCTCGTTGGCGCGGTCGTCTACGACCCGAAAGTCGTGACCATCTGGGAGATCATCAAAGAGTTCTTCGAGGCCGAAGGGTGCCCGATGGACTTCGTGTTCTACAGCAACTACGAGTTGCAAGTGGACGCCCTGCTGAAGGGCAGCCATGACGTCGCCTGGAACTCGCCCCTCGCCTGGATCGAAGCGGACCGCCAGTCGGGCCGTACCTGCCGGGCAATCGCCATGCGCGACACTGACCGCGACCGCGTCTCGCACCTGGTGGTGCGGGCAGGCGGGCCGGTACAGACCGTGGCCGACCTGAAGGGGCGCGTGGTGGCGACGGGGGCGAAGGACTCGCCACAGGCGACCCTCATTCCGCTCAACCTTGTGGCCAAGGAAGGGTTGCGGCCGGGCGAGGACTTCGAGGTACGGCGCTTCGATGTGCTCGTGGGCAAGCACGGCGACCACATCGGCGGTGAGTTGGACGCGCTGAAGTGCCTGCAGAACGGCGAGGCAGACGCGGCGGCGATGCTGGACCTGAACTGGGACCGCTGGAGCGTGGACGGCACCATCGACCCGAACAAGTTCCGGATCCTGACCACGACCCCCACGTTCGACCACTGCGTCTTCACGGTACGGGAAGACTTTTCCGCCGAGGACGAGCGCCGGTTCCTGGACACTCTCTTCTCGATGAGCTACGACAACCCGGACCACCGCGAGATGATGGATATGGAGGGGCTAAAGGAGTGGCTGCCCGGCCGCACCAGCGGCTTCGATCAGCTAAACGAGGCGGTGGATCGCTTCGGCTTCCTTGACGTACAGAAGGAGAAATGAGCACCGCCCTGCCCGCCTTCCCCACGACCACGGTCGGGAGCTTCCCTAGGACCAGCGCCGTGCTGCGCGCCCTGAAGTCGCGACGTCGCGGCGACCTGAACCGCGCGGAATTCGACGCAGTTGCGGACGGGGCCGTGCTCGAGATCCTGAAGGTCCAAGAGGACGCGGGGCTCGACATCGTCACCGATGGCGAGCAGCGCCGGGACAACTTCTACTCGTTCGTCGCGGAAAAGCTTGAAGGGGTCCGGCTGATGTCGCTCGCGGAGATGTTCGACATCGTGGAGGACAAGGTCGGCTTCGAGAAGCTGCTCCAGTCCTTGGACGTGCCCGCCTACTCCATCCACAACCCAACCTGCGTGGGCCGGCTACAGCGCCGCGAGTCGTTGGCGGTGGACGAGGTGCGCTTCCTGCGCCAGCACACCGACCGCCCGATCAAGGTCCCGCTCCCCGGCCCGTACCTCCTGACCCGCGCCATGTGGGTGCCCGAAGCCACCGGCCTCGTGTACGGCTCGAAGGAGGAGCTGGCGGAGGACGTCGTGCGCATCCTGCGCGAAGAGGTCCAAGAGCTGGTCGCCGCAGGCGCGGACTTTGTCCAGTTCGACGAGCCGGTGCTCACGGAGCTCGTGTTCACCCAGGGCAACACCCGCACCTTCATGTGCGCCGCCCTCGCCGCCCGAAAAGACCCGGCGGAAGAGCTGGTGTTCGCGACGGAGTTGATCAACGCCGTGGTGGATGGCCTAGAGGGGGTACGGACCGGCGTCCACGTGTGCCGCGGAAACTGGAGCCGCGACGAGCAGACCCTTCTGAGCGGTTCGTACGCGCCGCTTCGCGCGACCTTTGACGAGCTTCGGGTCGATCAGCTCGTCTTGGAGTACGCCACCCCGCGAGCGGGCGAGATGACCACCTTCGGCACCAAGGAGCTAGGACTCGGTGTAGTAAACCCCCGCACCGACGAGGTGGAATCGGTGGAGGAGATCGTTCACAAAGCCCAACGGGCCTTGCAGTTCATGCCCGCCGAACGCATATTCCTCAACCCCGACTGCGGCTTCGGCACCTTCTCCGCCCGCCCCATGAACGCCTTGAACGTGGTGCAGGCCAAGCTAGGCAACCTAGCGCAAGCAGCTCAAGTATTGCGGGGTTAAAGTAGCGGCACAGCTTGCTGTGCTCTGGAAACGAAAGCAGAGCAAGCTGTGCCGCTACCTTAGCCGTCGATCACTTCGGCGAACAGCTCACCTTGCTTCTCGCCCAAGACTTGAAGCTTCTCAAGCGCGGGAAGGAATCGCGGACGGTCACGGCACAACGTTGCCGCTTCCCCTGCCTTACTTCGCTTACTCCAGCGGTAGGAGCGATCGCAGGGCTTCTGCAGCCGAAATGCCGGGTCCTGCCAGGTTCGTTAGGTCGATGAGAATCCCATCCGAAGGGAACTTCCTTTGCAGCTCTACGATCGATGTCGCGACCTGGGCGCCCGTTGCCTTCGCGGGTGGGCGTAGGGCCCCCACGATGTACTGAGAGTATCTCCGGGCCCACTCGACGGAAGGCTCACTGCTGCCGGGCTGGCCTTCTATAGGCTCGCCCTTCACGCGCGCACCTGGGAGCAACGAGGCCGCAGTCGCCACAAGCCCGTACCAATCCCCGCCGATGGGATACCGGCGTTGCTGGACGAACACTGGGAGTGCCGGACTGCGTCCGGCCAGTGCGACGCTAAGGACCTGCGCTAGAGCTTGGCGATTCGCTTTCGTGCGCCAGCCCGCCCAGTCCGCCGCGAGCGCCCGCTCGATCTCCCCGGTCGGGTCGTCAAAGCTCGGCAGGCTGGTGTTGGCGCGGATCACAAACGGGTGGTAGGGGGCCAGATCGACTGGGTCGGCTCCCTTTTCTCGCAGAAACGCCAATCGCGCTTCGGCGCTGTACCCAAGGTAGGGTTGGCCGGTGACAAAGAAGGTGTCCTCGGGGATCTCGTACCCGGGGGAGCTGGTTCGGCGAAGTGCGATTCCGGCGAGGCCCGGCTGCGCCGCAACCCACTGGACGATCTTGGTGAGTCCGGACACTACGGCCGTCTTCGCAGGGCTTAACCAAATGCGATCTGAGTCTCGAAGGGACACCCTGTCATCCTGATTCACCTTCTCCATGAGGATGGTTCGGTCTACGACGCCCGCTGCCGCTCGTTCTTGGAGGAACGGGTCCAGCAGCACGTAAGGCTCCAAATCAGCCTTGCGAGCATCGGCAATGGCCCTCTGGATAACGGGCGCCTCCTGGCTGAATGAGTGGACGGGCACGTGGATCCAAACTGACCCGAAGCCCAGCCGTCGCAGAGTTCCAAACACGGCACCGTCGGCTACCGATGCCAGGTCTATCAACGCGGCCCGCAAGCGAAACTTCGCCAACGCCTCTTTCATCGCGGGCGGGGCGGGCGTGGGTGACTCCTGACCCTTCCCGTCCGCCGCTAACCGGTCGAGTCCCCGCCGACGGCGGGCGTAGTCCTCAATGAAGGTCGCCAACCCGAACATCGACGCGGGAGCATCCAGACCGGGCACGATCACCTCGACGTTCGCGTGACTTACCAACGAGACCGAGCTGTCCGGTCCCAACTCAACCTCGTTACCCGAGTGGTCCAGTGATTTGGCCGCCCGCCGTGCTTCCTCCTGCTGAGCCGGCGTCAATTTTCCGAACGTGGTCTCAAGGCGCGCCAGCCCGAATCCTGAAGGAGTCCTGGCCGCGTCGGCAGCCTGCCCAGGCGTGAGACCAGTCGAAGACGCGTCGCGGGCGATATTGTCCAGGGGAAGGTCGCGCTCAAGCTGCCGGTCCGTTTCGCCCATCGCTTCCCGTATCGATTCCTCGGCCGTCGCTTGGAACCTCCGCCACGCTTCCCGCTTTGCCCCGATCCCGACGAGGTCATCGGTGAGTACGTAGGCGGGTCCGACCTTCCGGTACGTGCCAGTGAGACAGAACGCCACCGCCCGGAGCACGTCTGCCGCGGGGGCCTCTTTCGCGCCTCGGGTCGTAAGGCTGCGGGCGGCATAGCGTGCGTCGGCGTAGAGTTCGACGCCCGTGGCAGTGCGTAGTCGCTCGAAGAGGCGCCCTACCGTTGGGGTGTCGTTGAGGCTTACAGACTTGGCAAGCTGGGCGAGGCTGAAGTCGAGTTGACCCACCTTGGGCGCATTGGCGGTCTCCGACCGAACCGACACTCCGAAAAGTCGATTTAACGACCCGTCGCCGGACGCGGAGGCGTGGTAGTACTTGCCGGGCAGCACCGGGCTAACGCTTCCCACGGAACCTCCTGCCTGGGCAGGCAGGGCAACGTAGGTTCGGACGATCTGCCCCAGTCGCAGCCGGGAGAGCGGGACGCGCTGGGTCAGGTCCATAAACCGGTCCGGCTCGTTCGCCGCCCTCGTTGGGCTGACGATGAGCTTTCCTCCCGGCGCGATGACGGCCGCAAAGAGTTGTCTTTGGGCGTCGGACTTGAGATCGTTCACTCTTAGTCCGTTCGGTCCGGTAAGGGCGGTCCACTGCCCTCGGTCGAGCATGCCGATCAACAGTTTGAGCGCGTCCGCAGGCTGGATGTCCTCGTAAGGGTTGGGCTTGCCCGTCGGCATGGCCACGAGCGACATCGTGGCGGGCGCAATTGCGGTTACCGCCCCAAAGGCCCTCGCCTGGCGGTTGAACGCTCTCGCGAGTTCCGTTACCGCTTTTGGTTTTACGATTGAAGGGACGCCTTCAGATGCGGCGACCCGTTCGGCTTCCACCGCAATCACTACCGACCGCTCTGGCACCGATAGTTGCTCGATTGCCTGCCTAAGGGTTGGAGGATTGGATTGAGCGCGACCGATGGCCGTAAGCCCAGCGCCAGCGAGCCATACGGCAACCCATACAGCGACTGATGGGGTTACGGGCTTCTTCTTTGGAGATGCAATTCGCGCTCCTCTCACCTACTAATAATACGAGCACTCAGCCTAGGAAGACCCGGCACCCCATGAGCCTCCGATTGGAGCCATTGGGTGATCTGGTCAGACTGGCCAGCGAATTCTCCTCGGATACTGCCGATTTCCTGGAATCGTTCCAGGAAATCGGCTAAGGTAATCGGCATGACGGCACTCCCGCCTACCCTTCAGGAGCGGCTGCGTCACTCGAAACTCCGGGTGACGGAGCCGCGGCTGGCGGTGCTGCGGGCGGTCGTCGAGGGGGAGCACTGGGATGCCGATGCGATCGCGGAAGCGGCGCGGCGACACCTGGGAACCCTCTCAACCCAGGCGGTGTACGACAACCTCCACGCGCTGGCCCGGGCGGGCTTGGTGCGGCGCATCGAGCCCGCCGGACATCCGGCCCGGTACGAGGCGCGGGTGGGGGACAACCACCACCACGTGGTCTGCCGCCGGTGCGGCGCGACCGCCGACGTGGACTGCGCGGTGGGAGCCGCGCCCTGCCTGGAGCCGAGCCAAGGCCACGGCTACGTCATCGACGAGGCGGAAGTCATCTTCTGGGGTGTCTGTCCGCCATGTCAGGTTGCTTCAAAGGACGAAGCGAAAGAGGAAGCAGAATGAGCGACATTCAAAAGGACATGAACGCCGAGTCGGGCAACGAGCAGCCCACTCTAACGACCCGCCAGGGTCACCCCGTAACCAACAACCAGAGCGTCCGCACCGTGGGCGAGCGCGGCCCGACCACGCTGGAGAACTACCACTTCCTCGAGAAGATCACCCACTTCGATCGCGAGCGCATTCCGGAGCGCGTGGTGCACGCGCGCGGCGCGGGCGCCCACGGCTTCTTCGAGGCCTACGGCACCGTTGGCGACGAGCCGATCGGCAAGTACACCCGGGCCAAGCTTTTCCAGGAGAAGGGCAAGCGGACGCCGGTGTTCGTCCGGTTTTCCAGCGTCATCCACGGCGGCCACTCGCCGGAGACCCTGCGCGACCCGCGCGGCTTCGCGACGAAGTTCTACACCGAAGACGGCAACTGGGACCTCGTGGGCAACAACCTGAAGGTCTTCTTTATCCGCGACCCGCTGAAGTTCCCGGATCTCGTCCACGCATTCAAGCCGGACCCGGTCACGAACCGCCAAGACGGCCGAAGGATCTTCGACTTCATCAGCCTCACCCCCGAAGCGACCCACATGATCACGTGGCTGTTCAGCCCGTGGGGCATTCCCGCAAGCTACCGCGAAATGCAGGGCTCGGGCGTGAACACCTACAAGTGGGTCAACGCCCGCGGCGAGGGCGTGCTGGTCAAGTACCACTGGGTGCCAAAGCAGGGCGTGCGCAACCTGACGCAGGAGCAGGCCAACGCGATCCAGGCGACCAACTTCAACCACGCGACCGAAGACCTGTACGACGCCATCGAGCGCGGCGACTTCCCCGAGTGGGAGTTCTGCGTGCAGATCATGAGCGACGACGAGCACCTTGAGCTCGACTTCGATCCTCTGGACGACACGAAGATCTGGCCCGAGGACCAGTTCCCCATGCTGCCCATCGGGCGCATGGTGCTGGATCGCAACCCGGTGAATTACTTCGCCGAAGTCGAGCAGGCAGCGTTCGGAACCGGCGTCCTCGTGGACGGCCTGGACTTCTCGGACGATAAGATGCTGCAGGGCCGCACCCTGTCGTACTCCGACACCCAGCGCTACCGCGTGGGCACGAACTACCTGCAGCTCCCGATCAACAGCCCGAAGGGCGCGACCAAGCCGGTCGCGACCAACCTGCGGGACGGCCAGATGGCCTACCACGTGGACGGCGTGGAAGCCGGCGAGAACCCGCATGTGAACTACGAGCCCAGCTCGATGGGCGGCCTGAAGGAGGCGGCCCCGGCAGGCGAGCCCCACACGCCGTTCATCCAGGGCAACCTGGTGCGCCAGAAGATCAACCGCCAGAACAACTTCGGCCAAGCCGGAATGCGCTGGCGCGCGATGGAGGGCTGGGAGCAGGACGAGCTGGTGTCAAACCTAGTCGGCGCACTGTCAACGTGCAACCCGGACATCCAGCAGCGCATGGTCTCGTACTTCACCCAGGCGGACGGTGAGTACGGCCGACGCGTGGCCGAGGGCCTCGGCATCTCGGTGCCGGCCGTTGCGGCGACGGTCTAAGACCGGGGAAGCGTTGAGAATGTTGGGGATGTTTGGGAGGTCGGGAATGTTCCGGGCCATCCAGACACCCCCAACATTGCCAACTAACCTTTAGCCCTGGCGGCGTCCACCGCCCGGGCTAAGTCCATGCCCACATAGTTTTGGGCGCTGAACCAGCGCCCGCTCACACCGTCGTCCAGCAAGGCGGGCACGAGTGCCCCCGGGAGCACGCTGGTTACTTCGCTGGTGGCGTTGGGACCGCCGAGGTCGGTCTTCAACCAGCCTGGATCCAGCACGTTCATCTGGACGCCCGTTCCCTCCAGCGTTGCCGCGAAGTCGTAGACGAACTTGTCTACCGCGGCCTTGGAGAGCGCGTACGGCATCAGGTTCGGTTGGTCCCGGACGCCGGACGTCACGTTGATGATCCTTCCGAACCCTCGCTCCAGCATCGGCGGCGCAAGACGGTAGCAGATCCGGATCAGGCTGATCGTGTTCACCTCGAAAAGCCGCCGGTACTCCTCCGCCGGGATGTCCCACACGTTGCCGCTGGACTTCGATCCGATGGCGGCGTTGTTGTAGAGCACGTCGATCGGCCCTGACCGGAGCGCCTCGTCCAGCATGCGGTCCACTTGGGTCTGGTCGGCAAGCTCCCCCTCGACCTCCCACGCCTCCACCCCGATCGCCCGCACCTCTTCCGCGATGCTCGCCGTGTTCTCCTTGCTCCGCGAGTGCAACACCACGTGGCAACCGAGCCGCGCCAACCCAAGACTCACTTCCCGCCCAATGCCGCGGCTGGCTCCCGTGACCAACGCCCGCTTTCCTTTCAGGTCCGTCATGACCGGCAGTTAACCCGACGAGCCCCGCTCCGCCCTAACCACGAAGAGCTCGAAGGACACCAAGGAAGCACAAAGAGTGAAACCCCTTTGTGAGACCTTTGAGCTCTTAGTGCTCGTTGTGGTTAAAAGAGTCGCCCACCGAAGAAGCGCCGAGCATTGTCGGAAGTCAGTCGGCCACATTCCTCCGCCGTCATCCCCAGCGCGCCCGCCAGCGCCTCGTTCACAAGCGAGACGTACGCCGGACGGTTCGGCTTGCCCCGGTGGGGGACGGGGGACATGTACGGGCTGTCGGTCTCGACCACGATCCGGTCCTTCGGCAACATCCGAAAGACCTCGCGCAACTCGTCCGCCTTCTTATAGCTGATCGGGCCGTCGACGCCGAAGTAGGCGTCGAGCCGAACCGCCCGCTCGGCCTCCTCGCGGTTGCCCGCGAAGCAATGGAAGAGGTACTCGTGCGCCCCAAAGCGCTCCAGCACGTCGAGCAGGTCCCTGTACGCCTCCCGCGCGTGGAAAACCACCGGCACCTTCAAGGACCGGGCCAACTCCAATTGGTCCCAGAGCGCCCGGTGCTGGACATCCCGGGGAGCGTAGTCCCAATGGTAGTCCAGCCCGATCTCCCCCAGCGCCAGCACTCGCGGGTGGCGCAAGAGCGACTGCAGAAGGTCAAGGCTCGAAGCTTCGTAGTCCGCCGTGTAGTTCGGATGCCAGCCGACGATCGCAAAGACTTCCTCATGCGCCTCGGCCAGCGCGATCGCCCGTGGCCAGTCCTCCGGATTCACCCCCACGACAACGATCCGTTCAACCCCCGCCGCCCGCGCAGCCTCGATCTCGGCGGCGGGGTCGGGAAAGGCTTCGGGGTCGTGAAGGTGGCAGTGGGTGTCGATGAGCATGAGGAGCGTTGAGGGTTGAGCTTTGAGGCGAAGACGCACGGGAGAACCCCCACCCACGCGTCATGTCATCCTGAGGAGCCGGCGACGAAGGACCTCCCCCAGCAGGGTGTGCTAGTAGAGATCCTTCACTCCGTTCAGGATGACATGGCGAGGGTTAATAACGATCCTGGGAGTTTTGCGCTTCCAGAATGGGACCGATCAGGTGCCCAATAGCCTCGATCCCTTGACGAGCCCCCTTCGGAGAGCCAGGCAGGTTGACGACTAGCACCGAACCGCGTATCCCCGCGATGCCGCGCGACAGGTGGCTGAACGGCGTGTGCTCCAGTCCTCGAAGGCGCATCAGCTCACAAAGGTTGTCTGCACGCCGGTCGACCAGCGGAGCCGTGGCCTCCGGAGTGACGTCGCGGGGCGAGAAACCGGTGCCGCCGGTGGTAAAAACGGCGGCACAGGACTGGCAAAGCTCACGAATTGCCTCCTGGATCTCCGGGATCTCGTCCCGGACGAGCCGTGTCTCGAACTCCTCGTAGCCAATTGCCCGGAGGGCCGCCACGGCGGCGGGGCCGCTCACATCGGTCTCGGGCGAGCGAGTGTCGCTCACCGTGATCACACCGATTCGCGCCGCCAATCCTGCTTGCCCCCCGTCTTCTCGACCAGCCGAACGTCCGTGAGCACCAAGTCCGGGCTAACGCCCTTGAGCATGTCGATGAGGGTGATTCCCGCCGTGACGACGGCGGTATAAGCCTCCATCTCGACCCCCGTCTGCGCCTCCGTCCGGGCGACGGCCTCGATCCGAATGCCGTCCTCCTCCACCTGGAGCTGCACGTCAAGATGACTGAGAGGAACCGGGTGGCACAGAGGGATCAGGTCGCTGCAGCGCTTCCCGCCTTGGATGCCCGCAATCTGCGCAATCGTCAGCGCGTCCCCTTTGGGAAGGTGGGCCAAGGCCTCTCGGTGCTGGGGGGTAATCAGCAGCCGCCCCTCGACCACCGCGCGACGGGCAGTGGTCGCCTTCCCCCCCACGTCCACCATCCGCACACTGCCGTCCGCCGCCACATGGCTCATCTGGCTCATGCGCGAAGTGTACTGGCCTTGGTAGGGAGTGGGGGATGTTGGAAAGGTCGGGAATGTTTGGGATGTCCGGCAGACATCTCCTACATCCCAAACATTCCCCCATCCCCGACTCCTAAAAAGACCTACTCGATCCGGCCCTTCTTGCCAAGCTGAGGCACCGTGGTGCGGGGATTGCGGGGCTTGACCTTCTTGAGCTGCTCCATCAGGTACGCCACGCCCGCCTCGAGCTGCGGATCGCGGCCCTTGGCGATCAGGTCGGGGCGGTTGTCCACCTCGATGTCCGGATCGATACCGGTGTTCTCCGCGATGATCTCGTTGGTGTTCGGGTCGTAGAGTGCGAACTCCGGGGCGCTGACGCCGCCGCCGTCCACGAACTGCGAGTAGCCCGTGATGCCGACGAGACCTCCCCAGGTTCGGGTGCCGATCAGCGGACCGAGGCCCGCTTGTCGGAACATGTAGGGGAAGAAGTCGCCGCCCGAGCCGGCGTAGCCGTTGATCAGCATCGCCTTCGGCCCTTCGACGGCCACCGCGTCCACCCAGTCCGCGCGGTTGCGGTCCTGGACTCGCGCCTTCACCCGGCGAGCGAGCGTGTCGACGAACCACGGCTGCACGAGGCCGCCGTTGTTCCAGCGCTCATCGACCAGGAGAGCGTCCTTGTCTGTCTGGCTGTAGAAGCCGCGGATGAACTCGGTCGCTCCGGTGAACTGAGTGTCTGGAACGTGGAAGTAGCCGATGCGGCCGCCCGAGAGCTGCTCCACCTTGCGTCGGTTGTCCTCGATGAACTCCGCGTAACGAAGATTGGCTTCGTTACCAATGGGTCGGACCCGGACCTTCCGGGCCCCTTCCATACTGGGAGTGCTGTTTACGGTAAGCACTACGGTGCGGCCGACCTTGTTCGTGAGCAGCGAGTTCGGGTTCACACCCCGGTTCACCGGTTGACCGTCGATGGCGAGAAGATAATCCCCTTCCTTCACGTTCAAGCCCGGCTCACCCAGCGGCCCGCGACGAGACTCTTCGAAGTTCGCCCCTCGATAGATCTTGGCAAGCCGGATGTGCTCGCCGCTGACTTCGTAGTCGACTCCGAGCTGCCCCACCGGAACGCGGGTGACAGAGACGCCGGGGTCTCCCGATTGCACATAGGAGTGGCCCGTGCCAAGCTCGCCCAGCATCAGGCCGAGCACGTAGTCGAGGTCGCTGCGGTGGGCCACGTACGGCAGGTACTGGGCGTAGCGCTCACCGATCGCCCGCCAGTTCAGGCCGCGCATCTGCGGATCGTAGAAGTTGTCCCGCTCGTATCGCCAAGCTTCCCAGAAGATCTGCTTCCATTCCTTCCGGGGGTCGATAACCGCCTCGACCGCGCTCAGGTCCACGCGGCCCTGGCCCGGCTGCAGACCCGGCCGGACGTCCGCGACGGCAAGACCACCGGGGGCGAGGTAGGCCATCTTCGTGCGGGCCTGGTTGAACGAGATGGGGCCCACAAGGCCTTGTCCGATCGTAGTCGACTCGCGGCTCGTGAGGTCGAACCGGCTCAGGGTGCCGCCGCTTCGGTACAGCACGCCGTTGTTCACGCCGAGCAGTCCGCCGTAAGAGCCAGCGGGCATCGGCAGCGGGATCAGTCGGCTGCCGAGGTCATCGCCCTCGATGGTGATCGGGGCCGCACTCTTGGGCTC
>Ga0216301_1000307_pt1 | contig 13460 bp, 8 predicted proteins | sample 4hB_Boncat_minus_FD_156203 | JGI IMG/M metagenome (GOLD analysis project Ga0216301, IMG submission 156203) | Terrestrial sediment cell enrichment communities for BONCAT metagenomics from Utah, United States - 4hB_Boncat_minus | ecosystem: Environmental > Terrestrial > Deep subsurface > Rock...
CCTGGGGATGGGGCTCGCGGCGCTGATCTCGGTCTCGGTGCCGCTTGCCGTCGCCTGGGCCGCCCTCGGCGTCTGGCTCGGCCGGCAGCAGGAGCGGCAGGCGGAGCACCGCCCCGCGACGGTCCCGGTCGAGGCCCCCGTGCAGATTGAGGCGGGCGCGATCTAGCTCACTCGATTCAGTCCCTCATGCCCGCTGTGCGGACCCTGTGTGCATTCTCAACAGCGGGTCTCACGCGGAGGCGCGGAGACGCAGAAGAGGGGAACGACGAGAACAGATGCGCTCACACCGAGACACAGAGGGAAAGAACCGCCGAAAGTTCTCGGTGCCCTCGACTTTGCCTCTGTGTCTCCGTGGGATGCTTTTCTCCTGTAGTTCTCTCAGCGTCTCTGCGCCTCCGCGTGAGACCAGCCGTTCCACCCTGCGCGCGCCTATTGACTTGGTCCAAAGGATGGTCGCAGGATGTGACCTACCCCTTCCGGCCAGACGGGGCAGGTGACGGAGGACGGGGAACGGATCTCACCCTCCTCGCGTCATCCTGGCCATCCGTTGGGCACGCCAGCACCACAGGACTGAATGGAAATCCGGGTTCTAATCGTCGATGACGAGGCCCTCGCACGCGAGCGGATCCGCTCTCTGCTCAAGCGCGAGACGGGCTTCCGTGTGGTTGGGGAGGCGGAGAACGGGTCTGAGGCAGCGGCCGCGGTTCGGGAGCTGTCCCCCGACCTCGTCTTCCTCGACATTCAGATGCCCGGCCTCGACGGCTTCGGGGTCGTTGAGGAGGTCGGCGTGAGGAACATGCCGCTGACCGTATTCGTGACGGCCTACGATCAGCATGCCGTACGAGCCTTCGACGTTCACGCGCTCGACTATCTCATGAAGCCGTTCGACCGTGAACGCTTCCTCGAAACCATGGGCCGCGTACGCGATCGGCTTCGCCAACGTGATCAGGCTCTGATTTCGGACAGGCTCGAGCAGGTTCTCCAGACGTTGAACCGGGGTTCCTCCTTCGTGGATCAGTTTACGATCCGGACCGGAACGCGGCATACGATCGTACACGTGGAGGACATCACCCTCATCACCTCCGAGGGGAACTACCTGCGCCTCCACACAGCCGGGAAGTCCTACCTGCTCCGCGAGCAGATCGGGCGGATCGAGGAGCAGCTCGATCCGAGCGAGTTCGTGCGGATCCACCGCTCGACGATCGTACGCACATCTCTGATCACCGAAGTCGAATCCGTATTCCAGGGGGAGTACGTCGTGACGCTGCGGGACGGAACGAAGCTGGGTTCCAGCCGCGGCTGCCGGGAGAAACTCGAGAGAGCGGTACGCATCGTCTCCAGCCGGGACCTGCCGCCCACACCCTCCCGGTGATGATGAGACGGCCCGCGAGCGAGCATCCCACCGTTCGATCGTCCCTGAACTGGCCTGTGCTGGCATTTGCCGGATGGTCGCTTCTCGGGCTCATGACGAGCCTTCTGACGCTGATCAGTTTCCGGATCACCGGTGAACCCCGGACGTCCGCGGATGCCTTCGCGATGGGGATGACCGACATGTACATGTGGGGCCTGCTCGGCGCAGCGGCCATCTTCGTATCCCGCAAGATCAGCTTCGAGCGGTTTGGCTGGACGTCCGTGGTCCTGTTGAACCTGGCCGCCGCGATCGTTCTCCTGATGGCCCGCTACCTCGTCGAGCGCGAGATACTACGCTGGGCGGGGATTCCGCAGCCCGCGGTTCTCATCCAGAGCATCACCCGTAGCTTCGCCCCCAGGTTGCTGACCTATCTGGGCCTGCTCCTGGCAAGTTACGGGTGGGTCTACATCCTCAAGCACCGCGAGCGCGAGCTGCGAGAGGTTCAGCTGCGCGAGGAGCTGGTGCGGGCACAGCTCGGCAGGCTCAAAGCGCAGCTGGAACCACACTTCCTGTTCAACGCCCTGCACTCCATATCCACTCTGCTGCACCGCGACCCCGTGGCTGCCGATCGGATGCTCAGCCGCCTCGCGGAGCACCTTCGGATATCGATTCGAGCGCCCGATACCCAGCTCGTGGAGCTGGAGCAGGAGGTCGCGGAGCTGCAGCCATATCTCGAAATCGAAAAGATCCGGTTCGGCCGGCGGCTGAGGCTCACGATCGAGGTGAGGTGCTCAAGCCGTCTTCTCGTCCCGCACATGATCCTCCAGCCTCTGGTGGAGAACGCGATCCGGCATGGGATCGCCCCGTCCGTGCAGGGCGGGCACGTGCAGATCCGGGCAGAGCAACTCGACGATCACGTGGTGATCACGGTTGAGGATGATGGTGTGGGGATCACGGAGAAGCGCGACACCTCCGGGCACGGGGTCGGGTTGGCGAACCTGCGGGCACGGCTGGAGCACCTCTACGGGCCGGATCAGAGTCTCGACGTGTCGCCGCGCGCCGCCGCCGGCACGGCGGTTCGCGTGATGCTCCCGGCCCAGACGGGCGAGTGATCCCCGACGGCTGTGCCAACTTGAGGCCGTGCTCGGCTGTGCAGGGCGCACGGAACGAGGGGCGGATTACGGGCGCACCTCAACTGCGACCGGGCGAAGCGCTCCTGGAGTGCAGCCCGCTAGGCGCCGGCGATGAAGAAGCGGCGCCGTGGGGCTTGTCACGACAACGAACGATTTATGGAGCAAGCGAACGCTCAGCGAACGGACCGTGATCTAACGAACGGTTCACTGGTTCACTACATCGCTTGTAGGGACCTATTCAATTGTGCACCGCGACTCACGCATTTGCTGGAGTTCCAGTGCCACGAACCACCTATGTGCACTGATTCGACCCACTCTACCGTGCACTTTCCTCGAAACCGCGGTTTGTTAGTACATCTCACCCGTTTCGATTTCCACGATTCGAACATCGCGAGCGGGGAGCCGGACCGGGCCCCTCGTCAGGCCGGTGTCCCGTCCATCCGCTGGCACGCCGTATACGGATGCCTCTGACACCCGTCCATCCGCATCTTTAATGGACAGGCGCAGAGTGCGTATCGGCGTCGTAGTAGGATTTATGACCTCGATCGAGATCAGGCTTGTGGTCCCGTAGAGCGGCGCGAGCTCGATGCGAACGGAGTCCATGATCCGCGCGCCTTCGATGACCGCCCTTGCCTTCGCGGCGGTGAAGTCGTGGATGTGAAGGCGGGCACTATCGGCCAGTAGCTTACGGGCGTGCGGCACGCGGTTCTTGAGCGGAATGCTCCCATCACCGACCAGGTCGGAAAGGCGGATCATCTCTGCGCGTTCCGAGAGGCCGAGGGCGAGCTTCCAGGAGCCATCCTCGCGCACCACAGTAACGTCTTGATAATCGTGAACGCGCGGCAAGCTGGCCGCGAGCGCCGGATCACGCACGGTCGTACGAATGACGGATGTGTCGGTCGCCGGCGGCGCCTGTGCAGCCGCCCAGTTGGGCACGGTGACGAAGGTCCGGACCGTAGCGGAGTCACCTCTTTCTTCGATGAGTCGCGTGGAGTCGACAGTCATAGCGGGCTCGCCTTCACGCGGCACGATGATGGGCGGGTTGGTCATCTGCCCGAACCCCGCTGCGGCCGCGGAGTCGGCGCGTGAGAGCATGGGGTGGACGAGCACCACATCGCCTGTGGCATAGGCCTGCATGTAGCGCTCTGCGACCTGCTGCGGCGTGTCGCCATTCCCACACGCAACGAGGGAGAGCAGGAGCAGTGGAGTACAGCGTCGTAATGCGGTGTTGAATGGCATACGCCTGTTTCCGCGCGGGAGAAGAACGTTGGAGGGGGTCAGAAGCGCGGGGAGCGGGAGCCGCATCTCGCTCCGGAACCGCTACATTCATGAACCGCTGAATGCGTCCGAGCGCGTAGCCGCGACCAGCCCGGACTGGGATCGGGGTACCTGCAGGGGAAAGCCTACAGAGCGCGGAACCCACACCAATCGTATCAGCAGACGGAGCGGGGAGTAAGCAGAACATTCCAACGGGTGTTGTTGTTGAGTAAGCCTTTGCCTAAAAACGTCCTCGACGTGCTCGCCACCCCGTGTAGAGCCTGGGTCAGACCGCTGGGCAACTCATCAGCGACGGGGGTTACTAGCCTGGTTCCACGGGCTCGTCAGGACACTGATGTGCGAGCCATTTTGCGGGGGTACGAAGACCATCCGCGAGGGCGGTCGGAAACTCCAACTCAAGAGCAGCGGTGGCCTCGCGAATGAGAGGCAGCGCGACATCTCCCGTCCCGCGATGAACTAAATCCGCCCACTGGGTTGGGTGATATCGCACCAGCATTCCAAGAATGTAGGCATTCAGGAAAAGCAAGGAAAGTCTTGAGAATCGTAGGTTCCCCTGCAGGGGTGCTACGATCACCTTCTCATGCCCCCATAGCGTTTCCGCCCAATCGGGTAGAATGTCATAGGGGCGACCCAACCAGTAGTCGTAGCCTTTGGCCCAAGAATTACGACACACCCGCACGTCCTCGGGCAGTTGCAGCCGCATGTGGAGTTCCTCAGGCTCGATCGGGACAGCGTGCGTGCTGAACGGGCGCAATGCGATCGTTGTTCCCGGGGGACCTTCGATTTCTCCGAGGTCGTAGTAGACGTATGAAGGCTCTTGATAGGTTTCCTCGTATACTTCCGCCAACGCTGGCATTCGGCTCCAGACCTCGCGTGCGGTGACCAAAGTGCCGGCGACGACTTCCTTCGCTCCACGTTCCAGCAGCGAGTTCCACCTACCCGCAAAATAACCTTCTACGTTCTGGGTTACGGCCGTGAGCGTGGGGAACGTGCCAGATTCGATCCGAACGGCCAAGTCCCCGACATGCCGCATTCCATTTCCGAGCGTTCCCTGCCAGTCATGTGCGCTTAAACCATGCTTCTTCTGCAAGCTATTTTCCCGCAGTCTGGGGTCCCGGAACAGGATTAGCCCACGGGTCCAGGAAAGCACCCCATAGTACAGCAAAAGCGGCTTCACGAGCGGAGGCGCACCGCTAGCCGTTTCGAAGAACTCTCGTCCCTGGCGGAAGTGTGAGGTAATCTCGCGCCCTTTTGCGGCACCCAGGCTTCGGGAATGCTGTTCCTTGAAGCGTTGGTTCGCGAGGTCTATACTCTCGAAGTATAGGAGGTCAGGTGCCGAAAGCCGCGAGGTCATGAGCATCCGGTCCGGGGGGGGTGGTATGTTCACTTAGCCGCGCGCACCAACAATACGCCGTCGCGCAACTACGATGAGCATATATATAAACATGGCTATCGACACGAATGTCGTCGGACCATGGAGTACCGCTCCAGAGCGGTCGAAGCACCTCTCCGCTTCGTATGCCGCTGGCGGTACGATCCCCTGGCTAGGTGGACTTCCGCAGGCGGGACAACGCTCACCGGCTAAGTTCTGCCGCGAATACTAGAGACGGGCGTGAGCTTCATCGGACTCGTGCCTGCAATCTACCTGCGGACAGGCTCGCATGTGACACGCGAGCCGCGATACCGCAGTCCACTCGCGCCACGCACGCGTTACCACTCATTGCTCACCGTTTCACGTGAGTCGGTGCGAAAGCGTTAGACGACAAGCCGCGCGCCACCGCGAGCAAGTGGTGCGTCGTGGCTCAGTGTCCGCACAATTGGTAGTGGAACCGGGTGGGGAGGGCAGAGTGGGTCGCCCATTTTGATCCCTCGAACTACCCCAACATCCCAAGCTTCGATCGAAGAGATTCCTGTGCAGTGGATCTCGGGAGGTCAGTGCGCCTGTTCCGCTGCTGCGTGCTCCTGGTGCCACCGCTCCCACGCATTCCTCTCTGCTTGAAACGCGTGGGCATTCACTAGCCGACTCCGGAACCACGACACCCGGCTCATCGGTTCCCGCGCAAAGATCCAGCGATGCGCGTGCTCAGCGATGAGCTTCTGCATCTCCAGCGTCTTCTCCCCCGTGAGCTGGATACGCCGAGGGTGACGCTTTCCCATTTGCGTGTACATCAGATGTCGTGGTGACAACGGGAACAGAATCTCCCCTCCGCGGTTTCCCCATCCACCTTTGAAGTCGTACTCACCCGGAGCGTAGTAGTTGAGTTGGATCAGTGGATGGTCGCTGGTGAACCACTCGGTACCCGGATCCGGGTACATGACCGACCAGGAGTGGCGGGCGAGAACCTTGGCAGTGTTCGACAGCAGGTGACGCATGCTTCTGAGCCAGGAGGTGCGGCCGATGCTAACCTCCACGCGGAGCTGCATTCGCTCCCCATCTGGATCGGGCTCAGTATGTACACGGAGAGGAACGAGAGGCGCGACCCGCGCTTCTGATGCTGGCAACGACTTTCCTTCTCTGGCAGCCCGCTCGAGTCTAGCGACTGACCGCGCGAGCACCTTCTCCATCAAGGCTGGCATGGTTTCTATCTGCCGTTGCTGATGCTTGAGATAAGCAGCGGGTGTTCGCAGGCTCTGCGCTGCGGCGTAGTATGCGAGTCGGGTCCAATCTTTTCGCGTGAGCGGAGCGTCTCGCGTAAGCTTCCGGAGCGGCTCCTCCGCTGGCGTTTCGAACTCCTCCTCCAGCCAGGTCTCCACTTCGTCCGACTCGGAGCCCGCCTGTATCATGGTGTACAGGTCGCTCCGGTAGGCGAGGCCCTTGATTGCACGGCGTTCCCACAGACGCACCTTCTCATGACTGACGAGCAGCAGGTGTGCGAAGATATTCACGTCATCCTCGCTCCAGCGTCGCAGGTACGCCTGTGGAACGAAGTGGTTATCACGTTTCAGCGGCATCGCCGATCCCAGGAACTCAGGTGAACGAAGTCAGATGAGCTGTTCAGGCGCCGCTTCGGAAGGCACCGATCAGTACCCTCCCGGCAGAAGTGAGCCAGTGAAGACGGATCATGGACGAGCTGCCTGGTTCAGAAAGTCATTCATTTCGCTGATTCCCAGCCGTAGCAGCTTGTCCTGGACAGCAAGCACCCGGAGCAGCAACGCCTGATCATCCAGCTCGTCCGCTTCACGCAACGCTGCGGAGAGAGGTACGACCATCTCGTCCACATTGTACAGAGCCATACGTCCCTCTTGGGCGAGGACATCTACCAAGCGCTCAATCACTCGCAGGCTTGAGAGGGGATCTCTCGATGCCTCGATCACTAGCCAGTCGACGACTCCGCTCAATCGGATAGCTCGGTCCCCGTCCTTCGCTTTCTTCTCGTGCAACTGCCTATAGTTGACCAGCGCGAGGGCGATCTCCGCAGTGAGATAGGGACTCGACTCCTCGCCACTGAACGCGTAGGCGATGTGATCGGCCGCCTCAGGCGGGAGGTCTCGCTGCCCGAGCAGACGGAGAATGCCCAAGCGACACTCTGTTCGATGTGCAGCGATCCCGATGTTCCCACAGAGTACCTGCGCCGTGCCCTTCCACACTCCCGCCGGCGCGTTCGACAGCGCCCTGAAGATGTCCTCGGCCGTTGTATGCCCAGCAAGCAAGGAAAGAGTCGAGATCCGACCGTACGTCTCGCCGGCAATCTCAAATGCTTCTGTGCGTAGACGCTCCAGAAGGGGTGCTACACGCTCGTAGCGGTGGTAGTAGTTGTAATAGAGGACGTCCTCGATATACCGCCAGAGATGGGGCGGAGTTGCCCTTGGCTTTTCGGCGTCAGGTTTAAGAACAATGTCGAGTGCGGGCCACCCGATCTCCGGACAAGCACTGACTGTGTACGCGAGGTTTTCGAGTACAGCGACTCGGACAAAGGCTTCCGGATCGGCAGCGAAGGTCCAGATGATGTCCTTCACCCGTTCGGGCATCTGCTTCCCGCAATCCGCTAGGTGGTTACAGAATCTCACTGACGCATTTGCCGTGACACCCCGTGGGTTGTTGAGCGCATCAAACGACAACTGCTGTCTTCGATCCCCATGCTTGTCCCGATCCTCCGCGGCAGCTGCATCTGGCGTTTGTCTTTGCTGGCACAGGATGTACAGGATTTCCGTCAGCCGGGAAATCGCGTCTGGATCCAGCACGACGTGCGCGCATGCTGCAGCGATCTCACTCGCAGAGTCCCGGGACGACCAGATCGAGGGATGGCGGTCGAGGAAATCAAGGAGCAGCACAGCGAGTTCCTCACCTTCCGGGAGGGGTTCTCTAGGAGTCCAATCACCTGCCGGACGGACGTTGCCAAACCGATATGAAAGGTGACTTGAGACGCCACTCGCAACGGCATCCACGTAGTCACCCTCGATCCCCTCGTCCGTAAGCTCGTCAATCAGGTTCAGCACCTCGACAGGCGCGATCGTAGCCGCATTACGGAAGATCCGCCGCAACGCCCAACAATCCTCCATGTACTCGTCCCGGCCACCTTCCCGCGCGTGCGCCAGGCCTTGGAAATAGTCGATGAGTCGCCGGGCTCCCGCGGGTGTTAGAGCAAGCAATTCCTCGACCGACAAAGGAGGGGCTCGGTTTCCGTCCCACATGTGCAGGCGACGCTCGGGACGCGCGGGACCGAAGCGCGGCTCCCATGTATCCAGAAACTCCTGTGCCTCTCGCAGGCGAAGCCAACGGGGAACCCACTGCAACAGCTCATATGTCTTGCGTGCGCGAAACTCGATCCAATCGTTACCGTCTCGATCATCTGCATAGAGTGAAAGAACGAGTCGTTGATGTCGCTCCTGTGCGTCCTCCGGTAGATAGGGGTAAGCGTCACGTGTCAGTTCCCCCAACTCGTAGTCAAGATCCCACTCCCGAAGGAGTTCCCTGTCGCAGAGCTGTACGGCCACGCCCACCGCATTGGCCTCTGGATTTTCTCGATAGGCTTGGACGAGCAGGTAGCGGACTCCTAGATCCCTTCGGTGGCGCAGTTCCGGTTCGTGTTCACGCCACCATCGATCGTCCCGTGTAGCGCGGACCTTCAATGCTTCTTCGAGTACATCCTGGATGAAGTGTTCACTTCCATACGGCATTATGACCCTGCGGCTGCGACGTCTCCTGTAGGAAGTATTCCCGAGATGTCCGGCCGGCAGCCAGTCGGCGTCTACCAGTCGGGTTCTGTCCTCTGAAGCCACAGACGCGGGTAGGACGGCATGAATGAAGTGGTCCAAGAGCCAGTCGGAACTCGCGAGCCGCTCTTTTAGAAAACCGTCGGGGATGTCACCGCGCTTGAAACGGAATGAAGCGAAAGTGACCTCGTCTCCGGAGAATGAATCGTAGTCTAGCGGGAGCGGTGTTGATTCCGCTGGAGGATTCAAGAACCTCCACAGAAGGTCGTCGCCTTCACCCGTTGCCCGAATAAAAGATGAAAGGGCACGTCCGAGGTAGTGTCGATCCGACTCGCCAGGCTCATTCAGAAATGCTTCGAGTAAGCCTCGCATTCCTTCTGTCCGCCAGATACTCGCCTGTTCAAGCCCGATCAGAACATTGCAAGTGAAATGCGCCCGCGCTGCGTTAAAGTCTGCGGCAAACTCATCCAACATCTCACGCCAGAGGGCCACCACCTGCTCGGCATGGCTGGTGGCCCACGTTTTCAAGTGCATGGCGAAACCGAACAACCACTGCTCCTTCAGCTCGGGCTCGCCGCGTACCGAGGGAAGCAGATGGGAGGTCAGCATCTGAAGCCAAGCCTCCCCACGCGTTTGTCCCAGCATCTGGCTGAACAGGTCTGCGTAAGTACGGACGAGCCAGCGGAGAAGGGGCCAGTCGTCCTCAGATGGTATGATCTCAGCGAGGGACTCGGCGACCAGCCGGCGGAGGTGATAAGCGAGGGACTCTTCGCTGAGGACCGCCCGCACCTGCTGCCGGAAGCGCGATGGTTCGTGGGCTCGCAGGTAGAAGAAAAACACCCGGATGGTCGGCCGGATGAACGGCACCGGTCGCTTGCCGCGGATGAAGTCGAGGAGGGTCTCGCCACGAGACAAGGCCCCGTGAACCGCGAGGCAGTCCAGAAGGGTTTGATGGCTGAACGAGAGCACTCCGGATATCGGTTCGGAGAGAACTTGCTGACTGATAAGGCGTTGGACGAGTTGGTCTGGATCTGAGCTCAACATCTCCCCGGTTCGCCGGACGAACTGTGCTTTCGAGATGGTGAGGGACCGCTGTTCGATCATCCACTCGGCGGCCCAGGCCAATGCCTCCAAGGCAGAGTGGCCGAGGAGCGAATCTGCCGCGACCACTTCTTCGAGGTACCGCTGATACAGCTGGTACGCCGAAGCGAGCTGGCCTAGTTCAGGTGTACGATTTCGAGTGAGCCTCTCAAATACTCGGAGGTGCTGCGGCACTCGAAGCAGGTTCTGTAGCTCTTCGGAAAGGGCGACAGGATCGACGTTCCACCGTGACAGGAGAGGTACGACTTGGGATTGAAAGTTGAGTGGTGCGAGGGCTACGGTCTTCGCCCACGTACGTCCGCGAAGGTGGAGATCATAATGAAGATCGAAGTCCCGGCATGCGGCGACAACTGTAACTCCCGGTATGGTCTGTAGCCGGTCCATTAACCCAAGGAATAGGCGAAGCGAGCCGTGGTTGCGGTGCAGCGAGAGAACATCCAGTGAGTCGATGATGACGATCACGCGCCGGTAGGCGGAGAGGCGCGCGCAGCGCCCAACGATGTCGTCCGGCATCCCGAGGCTCTGTAGATCGTCCTCCGAAGTAGACTTCGCAAACAGGTCCGCCTTGATGAAGAGAAGTTCAGAGCCTGGATCTCTGGAGACTTCATCAGCAAGGTCGAGCAGCACGCACGTCTTTCCGCCACCAGGCCTATCGATCAGAAGAACGCTTTGGTGGTTCTCGCTGATGGCGCCCCAGATCTCATCCACTTCTGGCCGGCGGAGGTGTTCTCCGTCAATGGTCCTGATCCACTCCCGACCGATGGCTGAGGCTGTACGGAAGAGATTTATCGTTTCCGCTTCGCTATACGGTGCCGCTAGGTAGAGGCCGTGCTCCGCCAGCGCTGAGGTGACATCCTCCTTGTGAAGGAGGAAAGGGGCGTCGCGGAGCTTCGTCTGGTGCCTCCGGAGTAGCTCCTCTAGAACGGTGCGAGCGGTGAGGGAGTGCGGAACGACGCGGTCCAGATCAGCGAGGTTGAGGCGGTCCCACTCGGCCAGTGTGTGCGCCGGGCCAAAATGGATCCGGGCGCAGAGTCGTAGCGCCTCGGGATGATCGCGCTCCACGATCCGTGCAAACTGCGCAAGCAGCTCCTGCCGAGTTCTCGACTCTTCAGCGACGAAAGCTTGATGATCTGGAAAGCTCTTCGCCGACTCCGCAAGTCTTTGAAAATCACCGAACGGTGTCTGGGAGTAGAAATAAACCTCCGAGCGCGGGTCCCCCTCCAGCTGGTCGCGAGCCTTCAGGATCTCGGCTTGTAGTACTCGGTCCCGAAGGGTCCAAGTCGAATGCTCTGTCTGATTCTTTTTGGCTTGGATGAAGATGCGGCGACCATTGAAGAATAGGATGACCACATCATCGACACGCACATAGAATCCTTCCCCGGGTAGGCCAGTTGACTCTGCCTGCACCGCAATGATGGACGGATCGCTGAGCAGCCGGATCGACCAGTGGAGTGCAACGCGAAGCTGGTACTCGTCGCCCTGTCCCGACCGCGTTCCTGCGATGCTCATGAGACACCTATCCAGAGAGGTTCCTGAAGCCCGTGTGCGACGTGCTGCCACTCACGGCCTGTGCCTGCGTCCCGAATATACACCGTATGGAAGCATAGGGCGATGCCGCGACGGAGGCACTGCGCGACGCAGTTGAGCATCAACGACCGTATAGTAGAGAGCCTCGGTACTCGTTAGGGGTAATTGTGGACTCGATTCAGGCTATCCGATCACACAGAACCCGGATCTGTGTACGTATCTGACGGACGCGGTGGTGCTGGCGGAGCGGCAATGGGCGCGGGGGGGAAAGCTATCAAGCTCGGATCGCGGCTGGCTCGATGCGTTCACTCTGCCGAGCAAGACGCTCAGCCACCGTTCGCCCTCGCGTCCTCGATCGAAGTAATCGCTTGTGAGGTGGCCGGTCCAGTCGACGAAATCGCGCGGCCCCGACGACCAGCGGCCATACTGCGGCGTTGCAGGCGAAGCGGACCGTCAGCCTCAATCGCCAACGCACCGGACTTGATGGCAGTCTCACGCCGTTCGCGTCTGCGATCAACCAGTTCGTTCGGCAGTTTCATATGGCGCGGACACGCGCCCGTGCTGGCGTGGGCGGACTTGGATCCGACTCACGAGCGACTCGTTCTCGCTGTTGGCCCGCGGCGCCAGCGACGATCCGGCAGACACTTGCTGGAGTATTGGATCGCATCCGGATTCAGCCGGCGGGTGAGCCGCTCCTCAGTCCCGTGCTCGATCAACAGGAGCGCGAGGCAACTGAAGCTGAAGCTCTCCTCGCTCACGCGCGTGCGTCATGAGAAGAAATCACGTGAGCTCGACCGAGTGGTGCCGCCTTCACCGCCCAAGGCGCGCCACCTTGAATAGCGGCAGATAGATCCCGAACACCAGCGTCGCGACGAGGCCGAACACGAGGAGGATCAGAACGGGCTCCACGAGCTTGGCGGCGGTGTCCACCTCCTCCAGCACGAACTCCTCGTAGTACTCGGCGAGGAGGTCCATCTGCTCGGGGAGGGTGCCGCCCGTCTCGCCGACGTTGGTGCTGGAGAGGACCTCGGCGGGGATGGCGCGGGTGCGCTCCAGGGCCTCCTCCACGCGCATGCCGGCGCCGACGTGCGTGGCGGCGGCGCGGATGGCGTCGGCCAGGTAGTGGTTGCCCAGCGTGTCGGCGGACATGCGCATGGCGGAGGAGACGCCCACGCCGCTGAACAGCATGGTGCTGAACATCCGGCAGTACTGCGCCATCGCGCCGCCCTCGGCGAGGGGGCCGATGACGGGGAGCTTTACCAGGAAACGGTCCGTGGCGCGCTTGATCCCCTCCTGCGCGTAGAGCTGCCGCAGTCCCATCGCCACTCCCGCGAGCACGATCAGGATGCCGGGCCCCAGCCGCGTGGCGCTGGCCGAGGCCCACAGCAGCGAGCGCGTGACGGCCGGGAGCTCGACGCCGGCGTCCTCGAAGATCTCGGCGAACTGCGGCATGATTTTGGTGAGCATGTACCACCCCACGATCCCCAGCGCGCCCAGCACGAAGAGCGGGTAGATGGCCGCGGACTTGATCTTGGACCTCACCTGCTGCGTGCGGTGCAGCGCCGTCGCCATGCGCTTCAGCACCACGTCCAGCGACCCGGTGCGCTCCCCCACCGACACGCTCGCCACGTACGTCGGCGGAAAGACCCTGGGATGCTCCTCCATCGCATCGGCCAGCGTGCTGCCGGATTGCACGCGCACGGTCACCTGGTCCACGACCCTGCGCAACGCCTTCTGCGCGAGCCGGCGCCGCAGCACCGTGAGCGCGTGCGACGGCGTCAGCCCGCTGTGCAGGAGCGAGGCGAGGCGCCTGGTGAAGAGCATCATCTGCTTCTTCGGCACCCGCGTGCCGCCGAACTCCAGCGCGAGGAACTTCTGGAGCGGGTTCGGCTGGGCGGGGTTGCGCGGGGAGGTGG
>Ga0216301_1000308_pt1 | contig 13417 bp, 13 predicted proteins | sample 4hB_Boncat_minus_FD_156203 | JGI IMG/M metagenome (GOLD analysis project Ga0216301, IMG submission 156203) | Terrestrial sediment cell enrichment communities for BONCAT metagenomics from Utah, United States - 4hB_Boncat_minus | ecosystem: Environmental > Terrestrial > Deep subsurface > Rock...
CTCCTCCGACAAGCGGTTAACCGCTTGTCGGAGGAGACGGCCCGCAGTCATTCAGGCTCCCTGGCGGCGATTCGATCGACCGGCTGGCCGCAGGCGCCGGGCCGCTTCGCAGCCAGACCAGGAACGCCGATCCTCCGCGACCGCCCCTTTGTCAACCCACAGGCTAGCCTTGCCGCACTCTCCTTCCCGGCGGGCTTCCTTCCCCGCGTAGCGCACAACCTGGAGAAGCATTTCGATGAAGACGGTCATCATGGCGGGGGGCCTGGGCACCCGGCTGGCGGAAGAGACGGAGGCGCGCCCGAAGCCGATGGTCGAGGTCGGCGGCTGTCCGATCCTCTGGCACATCATGAAGCACTATGCCCACTACGGGCTGAAGGACTTTTGCATCGCGTTAGGATATAAAGGCGAGGCCATCAAGCGCTACTTCGTGGACTACCTCGACCTGGCCGGCAGCATGACCGTCTCCCTATCGGACCGGTGTGTGAACCGCCACGACGACCACCCGGACGACTGGACGGTCCGCCTGGTGGAAACGGGTCTGAACACTCAGACCGGCGGCCGGCTCCAGCGGTTGGCTCCGCTGCTGCGCGGCGAGACGTTCATGATGACTTACGGCGACGGCGTGTGCGATGTGGACCTCGGCAAGCTGCTGGAGTTCCATCGGTCGCACGGGAAACTGGCCACGCTTACGGCCGTCCATCCTCCCGCCCGCTTCGGAGCGCTGGAGTTTGAGGGCGACCGGATCGTCGAATTCAAAGAGAAGCCCCAGATCGGCGAAGGCTGGGTGAACGGCGGCTTCTACGTGCTGGAGTCGAAAGCCCTTGATTATCTCACGGGCGATGATTGTATCTGGGAGCGGGAGCCGTTGGAGCGCCTCGCCGAGGAAGGCCAGTTGATGGCGTACCGGCACGAGGCGTTCTGGCAGTGCATGGACACGCTTCGCGAGAAGCGCCTGCTCGAGTCGTTATGGAGCAGCGGCAAGGCTCCGTGGAAGGTGTGGGAATGAGCGGATTTTGGAGAGACCGGCCGACGCTGGTCACCGGGGGGACGGGACTGCTGGGCGCGTGGCTGGTGCGCCGGCTGGTGGAGTTGGGCGCGGACGTCGTTTGTCTCGTGCGAGATTGGTCGCCGGGCAGCGAGCTGGTGCGCTCCGGCGGGCTGGAGCGCGTCAAGGTGGTGCGCGGCGACATCTGCGACCAGGCGCTGCTGGAGCGGGCGCTGGGCGAGTACGAAACCGACACCGTCTTCCACCTGGCCGCGCAGACCATCGTGGGGATCGCGAACCGCAACCCCGTCTCCACCTTCGAGGCGAACATCCAGGGCACGTGGGCGCTCCTGGAAGCCGCGCGGCGCAGTCCCACGGTCAAGCAGATCATCCTCGCCTCTTCCGACAAGGCGTACGGCACGCACGAGCAGCTTCCCTACGACGAGGACACCCCGCTCCAGGGCCGCCACCCGTACGACGTGAGCAAGTCCTGTGCGGACCTCATCGCCCACGCCTACGCGGAGAGCTACCAGTTGCCGGTGGCGATCACCCGCTGCGGCAACTTCTACGGCGGCGGCGACCTCAACTGGAACCGCATCGTGCCGGGGACCATCCGCTCCGCCCTCCAGGGTCAGCGGCCCGTCATCCGCAGCGACGGCAAGAGCATCCGCGACTACCTCTTTGTGGAAGACGGCGTCTCCGCCTATCTCACGCTAGCGGAAGCTCTGGCGAGCCGCCGCGAGCTGACTGGCGAGGCGTTCAACTTCGGCCACAACCGGCAGGTGACCGTGCTGGAGCTCGTGCAGCAGATCCTGACCGCCTGCGGGCGCGAAGACCTGGAGCCTGAGGTCCGCAACGAAGCTTCCAACGAGATCCCGCACCAGTACCTCGACCCTACTAAGGCCGAGCGCGTGTTGGAGTGGAAGCCGGCGTTTACGCTGGAGCAGGGGCTGGAGCGGACCATTGGCTGGTACCGCGACGTGCTGGGGGCCGGCCTGTGAGTCTCATCTCCGCCTGCCGCCTCTGCGGCGGAACCGACCTGCCCGTCATCCTCTCCCTGGGGGAGACTCCCCTGGCGAACTCCCTGCTCACCGAGGAGCGCCTCCAGCAGCCGGAGCCCCGCTTTGCGCTGGATGTCGCCTTCTGCCCCGGCTGCTCGCTGGTGCAGATCACGGAGACAGTGCCGCCGGAAACCCTGTTCCGGGACTACGCCTACTTCTCATCCTTCTCCGACACGATGCTGCGCCACGCGCGCGAGATCGCGGAGGGGCTGATCGAGCGGCGCAAGCTGGGGCCGGAGAGCCTGGTGGTGGAGATCGCCAGCAACGACGGCTACCTGCTCCGCAACTTCGTGGAGGCGGGCGTGCCCGTGCTGGGCATCGAGCCGGCGCGCAACATCGCCAAGGTGGCGGAAGAGCGGGGCGTCCGCACCCTGGCCGAGTTCTTCGGGGCGGACCTGGCGACAGGCCTCGCCGCCGAGGGCCAGCAGGCGGACGTGATTCTCGCCAACAACGTGATGGCGCATGTCCCCGACATCAACGGCGTGGTGGCCGGCATCAAGGCGCTGCTGAAGCCGGACGGCGTCTTCGTGATGGAGACGCCGTACGTGAAGGATCTGGTCGATCACCTGGAGTTCGACACGATCTACCACGAGCATCTGTTATACTACTCCCTCACGGCCCTGGAGAATCTGTACCAGCGGCATGGCCTGGCGGCCGTGGACGTGGAGTGGGTCCCGATCCACGGCGGCACCCTCCGCGTTTCGGTGACGCATGCCGGCCGCGAAGGCGACCGGCCCGCGGTGCGGAAGCTGCTGGACGAGGAAGCCGGCTGGGGCGTCGGCACGCGGGCGTTCTACGACGGGTTTGCAGACCGGGTGGAGAACCTGCGGACGGAGCTCTGGGGCCTGCTGGCCGGGCTGAAGGGCCAGGGAAAGCGCATCGCGGCTTACGGCGCTTCGGCTAAGGGGAGCACCCTCCTCAACTATGTGGGCATCGGCCGCGAGACGCTGGACTTCGTGGTAGACCGCAGCACCGTCAAGCAGGGCAAGTACACGCCCGGCACGCACCTGCCGATCCACGCCCCGGAGCAGCTCTTGAGCGAGAGTCCCGACTACGTCCTCCTGCTCACCTGGAATTTCGCGCAAGAGATCCTGGAGCAGCAGTCCGAGTACCGGCAGCGCGGCGGCCGGTTCATCCTCCCGCTGCCCGAGCCGAAGATCGTCTGAGCCCCGCGCGGCGGCCGGACTTCCCAGAACGACGATCCATGCGCTTTGTCCCTCTTGAGCTGTCGGGAGCCTACCTGGTCGAGCTGGACCTGATTCAGGACGAGCGCGGCTTCTTCGCGCGGAGTTGGTGCCAGGACGAGTTCCGAAATCACCAGCTCAACCCGGTGGTGGTGCAGTGCAACACTTCCTACACCGGCAAGCGCGGCACGCTGCGCGGCATGCACTTCCAGATCCAGCCGCACCCCGAGGCGAAGCTCGTGCGCTGCACGCGCGGCGCCGTCTACGACGTCATCATCGATCTCCGGCCGGCCTCCGCCACTTACCTCCGTTGGGAAGCCCTGGAGCTGACGGCGGCGAACCACCGGATGCTCTACATCCCGGAAGGCTTCGCGCACGGTTTCCAGACGCTGGAGGACGACTGCGAGATGTTCTACCAGATGTCGGATTACTACCATCCGGAGTGCGCCCGCGGCATCCGGTACGATGATCCGGCCTTCGGCATCCAGTGGCCGCTGCCCGTAAGCTGCATTGCGGCGAAAGACCGCCAGTTTCCGGACTTCGACCGGGAAGCCTCCGCCCGCGACTTCCAGCTTCCCGCCGAGACGAGCAGGTAAGCTGGATCTCCCGAACGCCGTCTCGTGTAAACCCTGGCCCATGCGAGTCCTTCTAACCGGAGCCACCGGCTTCATCGGGTCCCATGTGGCGCGTCTGGCGGTGGAGGCGGGCGCCCCGGTCGTCGCGCTGGTGCGGCCCGGCGCCAACCTTCGCCGGCTGGCCGCCATCCGGGACGGAGTGGACGTGGTGGAAGGGGACTTGCTCCATCCCGAAGGCCTCGCAGACACCCTGCGGCAGGCTGCGCCGGACGTTTGCCTGCACCTAGGCTGGTACGCCGAGCCGGGCGGAAAGTGTCTCCAGGCCCCGGAGAATCTGGAGTGTCTTCAGGGCAGCATTACTCTGCTGCAGATGCTGGACGCCGTGGGCTGCGGGCGATTGGTTCTGGCCGGAACCTCCGTTGAGTATGACACCAGCGCCGGCTACGTCTCCGAGAGCAGTCCGATCCGTCCCGGGAACCTGTACGCAGCCACGAAGCACGCCCTGTTTCTCACGGCCGAGCAGTTCCAGAGCTCGCGCGGCCGGAGCTTTGCGGCCGCCCGCATCTTCTCGGTTTACGGTCCGTGGGAAGACGAGCGGCGGTTGGTTCCCTTCGTGATCGGGAGACTGCTGGCGGGAGAGCCCTGCGACCTCACCAACGGAGAGCAGATCCGCGATTACAGCCACGTGGAGGATGTAGCGTCCGCCCTCTGGGCTATCGCCCGCTCCGACGTCCAGGGCGCGTTGAACGTCGGTTCGTCGCAGCCGGTTTCGGTGCAGAGCCTGGCGGAGCATCTTGGCCGGCTGCTGGGCCGGCCCGACCTCCTGCGGTTCGGCGCGCGCCTCGCGCCGGCCGGCGACCCGACCTTCCTGGTTGCGAGCATCGAGCGCCTGCAAGCGGAACTGGGCTGGAGTCCCCGGTTCGGGCTGGCGGACGGCTTGCAGCACACCGTTGAGTGGTGGCGAGACCATCTCGCCGCAGCGCCGGCATGAAGGGGCTCTTCTGGTCTCTCTTCGATGGGACGCTTCAGCTGCTCGGCAAGACGGTAGGCCGGGCGTGGCGCGCCCTCGTGCGGCCGCGCTCCGAAACCATCGTCAATTACCTGCGGCTCTTCAACATCCTGTTCTGGTTCCACCGCTTCGACCAGTTCGGAACGCATTGTGTGGTGGGTAAGGGAGTGCGGATCTGGGGAGCGGTCCGCATCTTCCTCGGCAACCGCTGCGCGCTGTTCGACGATGTGATCATCTCCGGCGTCGGCGAGCTGCGGATCGGCGACGACACGACCATCGGGCACAACTGCGTGTTGGTGCCGCGCGAGCGAATCGAGATCGGGCGCAACTGCATGCTCGCCGCCTTCTGCTACGTGCTGGACGTAGACCATGAATTCGATGACACAGACGTTCCGATCCCCCAGCAGGGTCTCCGGATCAAGCCCGTCATCATCGGGGATGATGTCTGGGTGGGCGCGCACACGATCATCCTGCGCGGCGTGCAGATCGGGAACGGGGCGGTCATCGGCGCCAACAGCGTGGTGACGCGCGACGTGCCTGCCTACGCCATCGCCGCCGGGAACCCCGCGAAAGTCGTTCGCTACCGGGGGAATCATGGTCCGGCGCCGCTGGCGGAGACGGCGCCGGTTTCCAGCGCGATCCCCGGAGAAGGCGTCCTTTGAGCGCGCCCACGGAAGCCGTCCGCGAGCCGAAGTCGGACGCCGGCAGCCTGGGGCGTATCCTGGCGGCTTTCCGCCTGACGTCGTCGGCCACGCTGCTCACCCTGTTCCTGGGAGTCGCCGCGACGAAGCTCATCGCGGTGATCGGAGGGCCTTCCGCCATCGCGCTGATGGGCCTGTACCGGAACCTCGGCGCGCTGGTCAGCCGGTCGCTCATCCTCGGCCTCGACACGGTCATCGTCCAGAAGATCTCCACGGCCACGGGCAAGCGGCAGGTGACGGAGGTCATCGGCGCGGCCTTCCTGCTGCTGGCGCTCCAGGCGGCGGCGATCCTGTTGCTGGGGCTCTTCGGCGCGGGGATGGTGGCGGGATGGCTGTTCGGCGCAGCCCCAACCGCCAACCAGGTTTTGGAAGTGCGGGTCGTGCTGGCGATGGCGTTCGCCAACCTCGCACTCCAGACGATGACCGCCGTCTTAAGCGGCCAGGTAAACCTGAAGCAGGTCGCGCTGGTGGGCGTGGCGTCGGCGGTGGTGACGCTCGGCGCGATCTATCCGCTGCTGCTCCTCGGGAACGTGGGGCTGGCGATCAACGTCGGCTCGGGTAGCATCGCCGGCGCGGCGCTGGCGATGTTCTACGTGTGGAAGGTCTACCAGCCTTCATTCCGCGACCCGGCGCTGGCGGAGCGCTGGCGCGCGTTGCGGGAGGCGATGTCGCGTTCCGCCTTCCTCATCATCCACCCCGTAGTGATGATGGGAAGTCTTCTGGCGGTCCAATCCATCGTCCATCGCCACTTCGGGATGCCCGCGCTCGGGGCCTACAACGCTGCGACGACCATCCTCGACACCGGGTTGATGGTGCTGATGTCCTCCGCCAAGACCTACTTCCTGCCCTCGTTGGGGCAGCTTGAGGAGCACGACGACAAGGCCGCCTTCCTGAACCGCGTGCTCAGCCTCAACCTAGCGATCACATCGGTGGCCGCCGTCGCCCTGCTGTTCGGCGCGCCTCTCATCGTGTTAGTGTTGTTCAGCGCCCGCTTTGGCGGTACGGCCGACCTCGTGGCCACCTTCAGCCTGGCGTTGGTGGGCCAGGCGTTTATCTGGTCTTACAGCACCTTCATCCTGCACCATGCCAACTACCGGTTGTTCTTCCTGCTCGACCTTGTGTGGGCGGCGATCCTGGTGGGCGGCACGCTGGCGTGCGCGTGGCTCCGCCTCCCGCTCGGCGCGGTAGCCTGGGTCTACGCGGCCAGTTATCTCGTCTCCGGACTTCTCTACGCCGGAGTGACCGCCGCAACCTATGGCGCGGGGATGCTGAGCCGCCGCAACATGGCGCTGGGAGCGCTGGCGCTGCTTTGGGTCGGCGCCGGCTATGGGGTCTCCCGTCTGGGCGCGTGGCCCCTGCCCCTCGTTTTCCTGGCGGCTTCGCTGGGCGGGGCGTATGTTTTGTTCCAGCGGTTTGGCCGGGGCCTCCGCCGGGGAGGGGTGTGATGACGCCGCGTGTTTCCGTAGTCCTCTGCTCCTACAACCAGGCGGAGTACATCCAGGACGCCGTGGAGAGCGTGCTGCGGCAGACCTACGCCAACACAGAGCTGGTGGTGGTGGATAACGGCTCTACGGACGCCACTCACACGCTGCTTCAGCAATACGCCGATAATCCACGGGTGCGGCTGCTCCTCAACACCGACAACCAGGCCGTCACGAAGCGGCTGAACCAGGGGATCGCCCACTCCACCGGCGACTTCATCTCCATCCTCTATGCCGACGATTACTACCTGCCCGAGAAGCTGGAGCGGCAGGTGGAGTGCTTCTCCCGGCTGCCCGAGGAGTATGGCGTCGTCTACGGGCCGGGATATCGGCTGAACGCCCTAACGGGCGAGCAGTGGCAGGACCCCACGCTCCGTGTTTCCGGCCAGATCCTGGAGCCCATGCTCCGTATCTACGGTCAGGGCTTCATCAATCCGATCTCGCCTTTGATGCGCCGGGTGTGCTTCGAGCGATACCCTTACCAGGAAGAATTCTTCGTGGAGGGGGAGAGCATCAACCTGCGCTTCGCCATGACCTTCCAGTTCCACTTCCTGGACGAGACGCTGGTCGTGATGCGCGACCATGAAACGAACATCGGCAAGGCGGTGAAGTCGAACGTCGAGCGGCTGATGCTCGTGCTGGACAAGCTGAAAAGCGATCCGGACTTTCCGCCGGCGTCGCGCCGCTCGGTGGAGGTGTTCCGCGCCCGCATCTTGCGCGACGCCGGGTGGCAGAGTGTCCGCGTGGTGGGAGACGTGCCGTGGGCGTACCGCTGCTACCGGCGGGCGGTGCAGGCGGAGTGGCGGCAGGCTTTCCACCCGCGCACGCTGGTGGGGCTGGGGCTTTCTCTGGTTCCGCGCTGGGGCCGCGCCTGGTTGAATGGCCTGGGCAACACGCTGAGCGCCGCGAAGGGCAACGCCATCTACGTGGACCGGCCGGATATTGAGGCGGGATAGGGAAACGGGAGAGGACGCTGGCCGGCCTAATCTTGCGGAAAGCGCGTTCCGGGCTCATCGTGCTCTCGTTAGAGCTTCGACGACTGGTCGCCACGGCTGTCCTGAGGGTGTGGGAGCCGGGATTGAGCCTCGGCAAGCGCGTCCAGATCGGGCGCGGCGTCCGGTTCAAGATCATCGGCTCGGGGAAGGTTCGTATTGAAGACGGCGCCGCCTTGGAGGATCACGTCTACATTCAGGCGGAGGACGGGACGGTGGTCATCGGTCCGGACGCTTTTATCGGCGCGGGCTCGCAGGTCGTGGCGATGGAGCGCGTGACCATCGGTCGCGACGCCCTGGTGGCCGCCTACTGTGTTATCCGGGACGCCGATCATCGCTTCTCGGATCCCGCCACGCCGATCCGCCTCCAGGGGCACGTCGCGCGGCCCATCGAGATCGGCGCGGACGTATGGCTGGGCGCGCACGTGGTGGTGACGGCGGGCTCCACGATCGGCGATGGCTGTGTGATTGGCGCGAACGCGGTGGTGCGAGGCGAGATCCCGGCGCAATCCATTGCGGTCGGCGTGCCCGCGAAGGTCATCAAGAAGCGAGCGGATTGACGGATGGCGTCACAACGAGCGCAGGAATCAGGACGGGCCCGGGTGCTCCACGTCATCGAGACGCTGGGCTCCGGCGGCGCCGAGCGGCTGCTGCATACGAACCTCAAGCACCTGGACAGCCGCCGGTTCGAGAGCCGGGTTGTCACGGTGTTCGCCGAGGGGACGCACTGGCGCGAGCCGATCCAGGCCCTGGGCGTCTCTGTCGAAAGCCTGGACTGCCGCGGCCCGCGCGACCTGCCCGGCGCGGTCTCCCGCCTCCAACGGCGGCTCCAGGAAGAACGGGGCGACCTCATCCACACGCACCTCTGGGCCGCGAATATCGTCGGGCGCCTGGCCGGAAAGCGGTCGGGCGCGCCGGTGATCAGCTCCATCCACAACCCCGACTACGAGCCGCACACCTTCGCCGACGATACGAGCGCGGTCCGCGTCAAGCGTCGGGTCGTTCAGGCGTTGGACCGCTGGACGGCGCGGCGGTGCCGCCGCATGATCGCCGTGAGCGACTACGTGCGCGAGTGCGCCGTGCGAAGCCTGGGCTTTCCGCGAGAACGCATCGACCTGCTCTACAATCCCATCGACGCCGCCGAGTTGCTGGCCCCGGCGGGCCGGACCCGCCCGGAGCTACTGCGGGAGTGGGGCCTTCCCCTCGAGAGCCTTTTGTTGTTGAACGTGGGCCGCGTTAGCTCGCAGAAGGGATTCCTCTACGCAGTTCAGGCGTTGCCGGCGATCCTGAAGCAGCACCCGGAGGCGCACCTCCTCTCCGTGGGCGCCGCCGGCCATCCGGAGTGGCTCGAGCGCCTTCAGCAGGAGGCGCGGACGCTGGGCGTAGCGGCGCACGTCCATTTCCTGGGGCCGCGCCGCGACGTGCCGGATCTGCTGCGGGCCTGCGACCTGTTCGTGTTCCCCTCCCTCTACGAGGGGTTGGGCATCGCCCTGGCGGAGGCGATGGCCGCCGGCTGCGCCTGCATCGCCACCACCACCGGCCCGCTGCCGGAGATTTTGCGACAGAATGTGGAGGGCGTGCTCGTTCCGCCGGCGGACGCGCCGGCCTTCGCGGCGGCGGTGTGCGAGCTGTTGGGCGATCCGGCGCGGCGCGCGGTGCTGGGCCGGGCGGCGTCCGCCTCCGCGCTGGCGAAGTTCGACCCCACTTTAGCCGCGCGCCGGCTGGAAACGATTTACGAAACCGTGCTGGCGGCTCCGGGGCCGTCTGGACAGAAGGCTCGCGCGGCGGCGTCCTCCGCTGTGCGTTAGCGCCGGCGCCCGGCCGGCTGATGGCTTGCAATGACGACGACCCAGGCTTCGAAACCGACTGCCGCTAAGACGTGTCCGCTGTGCGGCGCGGGAAACCTGCGCCCCTCCTGGATGGGTCCTGCGGTCTACCACGGCCAGGAATTCCGCTTCGCGGAGTGCCCGGCATGCGGCTCCCTCTCCTGCGACCCGATGCCCGACGCAGAGACGCTGGCCCGGATGTACGGCCCGGAGTATGAGACCGCCTTCGAGTTCGACCCGGCCGTGGATAACCCCAAGCAGCCGAACCGCACCCTCGAGTGGCTGCGGAAGCTGGGCGGCGGCACGTTCCTGGACTACGGCTGCGGCACGGGAAGCCTGCTGGCGGAGGCCTTGAAGCTGAAGTGGGAAGCGATCGGCCTGGAGTTCGATCCGAAGGTGGCGGAGATCGTAACGCAGCGGACCGGAGCCTGGGTGGCGAGCGATCCGCAGCAGTTGCTGGCGGGCGGCAAGCCTCCCGCCGACGTTCTCCACCTGGGAGACGTGGTGGAGCACCTCACCGACCTGGACCGCCAATTGCCCGAGATCCTCCAGCTCATCAAGCCGGGCGGTGTGTTGCTGTCGCAGGGCCCGCTGGAAGCAGGCCCGACTCTGTTCACGAGCGCCATCCGGCTGGGGCAGTCCCTCCGGCCCGCGCGCCGCACCGAGATGGCGCCGTACCATGTCCTTCTGGCCACCGTGGCGGGGCAGCGAGCCCTCTTCCAGCGGTTCGGGCTCGAAGAGCTGGAATACTCGGTTCACGAAGTCTCCTGGCCGGCGCCCAGCCGTCTCACTCCCTCAGTGTTGCGGCGGCCTCGCGCGCTGGCGCTCTACGCCGTCCGTCGCCTCTCGCAAGCGGTTTCGGCCCTTCAGCGGAACCGGTGGGGGAACCGCTACTTCTACGCGGGCCGTCTTCCCGGCTAGCCCGGCCGCACAGCTTCCGGAGCCCGCGCGGCTCTCTTTATTGAATGCGTACTCTTTACATCTGTTACTTCGGTCTCCGCGAGCCCCTGGTGCAAACCCAGGTGCTGCCTTACCTGCGCCAGCTCGGCGCCGGCGGGGTGGAGGTCAGTATCCTCACCTTCGAACCCGACATGCGGACCGCCTGGTCGCCGGAGGCGAAGGCGGAATGGCGAGACCGGCTCCAGGCGGAGGGCATCCGCTGGAGCGCGCTGCCCTACCACAAGCGGCCCTCGCTGCCCGCGACTATGTATGACATCGCCGCCGGGGCGCTGGCCGCCGCCCGCCTCGTCCGCCGCCACAACATCGACGTCCTCCACGGCCGGGCGCACGTGGCCACCGCGATGGGCGCTCTGGCGAAGAAGCTGACCGGCCGGAAGCTCATCTTCGACATCCGAGGCTTCAACCCCGAAGAATACGTCGACGCGGGCGTGTGGCAAAAGGACGGCCTGAAGTTCCGCCTGCTGAAGCGCGCCGAGCGCCGCCTGCTGGACGCCGCCGACGGGTTCGTGATGCTCACGGAGAAGGCGCGGCAGATCCTCTTCCCCGGCTGTGAAGACACGGACGCCCGGGGCCGGCCCCTGGAAGTGATCCCCTGCTGCGTCGATCTGGAGCGCTTCGCCGCGGCCGAGCGTCTATCCCGCGACGAGGTGCGAAGGGAGCTGGGCCTGGAAGGGCGCCGGGTGCTGGCGTACGTAGGCGCCTTGGGCGGCTTCTACATGACGGATGAGTTGGCGGAGTTCCTGGCCGTCGCCCATCGGCATGATCCGCGCGCGTTTTCGCTGATCCTCACGCAGAGCGACCCGGCGATGATTACGGGGCCCCTGCAGCGGCGGGGTGTGCCGGCGGCGGACTATCTCGTCCGCAAGATTCCGCCCGCCGAGATTCCTCGCTACCTGAAAGCCGCCGACTTGGCGCTCTCCTTCATCAAACCTTCGTATTCAAAACAGGCGTCCTCGCCCACCAAGCTCGCGGAGTACCTGGCGAGCGGCCTCCCCGTGGTCTGCAACGCGGGCGTGGGCGACGTGGACGCGGTGATCGAAAGAGACCGCACGGGAGTCCTCATCCGGGAGTTGAACCCGGACGCCTATCTGGAAGCGCTTCGAGCGGCGGAGCTGCTGCTCCAGGACGTCGGGGTTGCGGATCGGTGCCGCGCCAGCGCCCGGCGCTGGTTCGACCTGCGGGAAGTGGGAGGCGCGCGCTACCGTCGTCTCTACGGACGTGTCGCGGGCGGAAAGCTCCCCGAGCCGGCCCTGGAGGGTATGCGATGACGACTGAAGATCCCGGCCTGTTTCAAGGGGTCACAATCTTTCTGCTGCTCCTCATGCTGGGCGGCGCGCTGCTGTTTGCCACGCAGCAAAATCGTGAAGACATGCGCTTTCAGTTGCGCCTCTTCATCATCTCGTTTGTGGCCCGCTTTGCGCTTTCCGTCTTTATCTACCAGTTCGGGCTGATCGCCGTCGTTGGCGACGAAGACGCCAGCGGCTGGGCCAACGGCGCCTTCTTGATGGAGAAGTGGCGCGCGCAGGGTGTCTCCCTCCTCACCCTGCCCGGCGCGATCCTGGAAGGCTTCAACACCAAGGGCCAGCATACGGGCTACCGCTATCTGTTAGGTACGTTTTTCTTCTTGACAGACACACCCTACCGCCTTAGCGCGGCGGCTTTGAACGGCTTCTTCGGCGCTCTTGTCGTGGTCTTCACCTATCGGATTGCGCGCGCGCTGTTCTCCCCTTGGGTAGCGGCGCACGTGGGCTGGTGGACCTGCTACTTTCCGTCTATGCTTATCTTCTCGGCCATGACGATAAAAGAGCCGGTCGTGGTCCTCCTGGAAACTCTGGCCCTCTACGGGTGTATCCGTATCCGGGAAGGCGGGCTGTCGGTCCGGCACCTTCTGCTCACCTGCCTCACCTGCGTTCTGCTGCTGCCGTTCCGCTTCTACGCTTCCTACCTGGTTGTCGTATCCATTGTAGTGGCGCTGATCCTCCCGGAGCTGTTTCGGCCCAAGCGCGCCTTTTCCTCGATGCTCATGCTGGTGATCCTGGTGCCGCTGGTGGCGGCCGCCGGCTCGTTCGCCAAGGTGGAGAAGCAGTTCGAGAACTTCGACATGGACCGGGTTCAGAGCTTCCGTGACAACGTGGCCACCGGCGGAACGAAGGCCGGTGCCCGCTCCGGAGTCAAGGTGGACGCGGATATGCGAACCCCGGGAGGGTTCTTAGTCGGAACGGCGGTGGGAGCCGCGCACCTTGCCCTGGCGCCGTTTCCCTGGCAGTTGGGCGGCGCCAGCCTGCGGATGGCGCTTACGCTGCCGGAGCTGCTTTATTGGTGGTGGCTCTTCTTCGTCGGGTTGATTCCCGGGTTCCGCTATTGTTTGCGCCATCGCTTCCGCGACGTGCTGGTGCTGCTGTTGTTCATCGTCGGCTTCGGGCTCCTTTACGCGATGATGTTCGGAAACGTGGGTCTGGTGTTCCGGCAACGCGCCCAACTCTACCCCTGGCTGTTCGTCTTTGCGGCGGTGGGTTTGGAGCAGCGGATGCTGCTCCGCGAGGCGGTGACCCGGCTGCGGCGCGGCGGGCCGATGCTAGCGGATGCGGCCCCCTGATACCATGGGAATACCGTCAGGACTTCGCAGTCGCTAGAGATCGTAAG
>Ga0216301_1000309_pt1 | contig 13394 bp, 12 predicted proteins | sample 4hB_Boncat_minus_FD_156203 | JGI IMG/M metagenome (GOLD analysis project Ga0216301, IMG submission 156203) | Terrestrial sediment cell enrichment communities for BONCAT metagenomics from Utah, United States - 4hB_Boncat_minus | ecosystem: Environmental > Terrestrial > Deep subsurface > Rock...
CTCGCTCCGCGCACCGCCGCGCCGCCGCCGAACCCGAACCAGCCGCAGCCGCCTCCGCAGCCCGGCCAGGCCCGTCCCGGCGAGCCGCGGCCGGCCGTCGCCGCCGTGGATGATGAGCGCACGAACTCCGTCATCGTCATCGGCTCCGCCGACAACCTGAAGCGCGTGGGCGACCTGGTGAAGAAGCTGGATGAGGAGCTGAACCCGCATACGGAAACGAAGATTTACGACGTGAAGTACGCGGACGCCGTGAAGCTCGCCCAACTCGTGAACGACGGCCTCGTGGGCGGCATGGCAGGCGGCATGGGCGGCCAGCCGCAGAACTCATTCAACCCGTTCAACCCCTTCGAGCGCCGCGCGCAGGGCACGCAGAGCACCACCTACTCCATCGGCCAGACCCGCATCGTGGCCGACTCCCGCACGAACACGCTCATCATCACGGCGGACGCCGACACGATGAAGCTGGTGGACGACCTGCTGGACAAGCTGGATAAGCCCGTCGAGTACGAAACCACCACCTTCACCATCCCGCTGCGGAACGCCCACGCCGACGACATGGCCTACATTCTCTCCCAGGCCTTCGGCACGCAGCAGCAGAACTTCGGCGGCGGCTTCCCCTGGTGGTTCGACGGCGGCGGCCGGGGCTCGCGGGAGTCGCGCCGCGACCGCCGCATCCAGCGCCGGGTGGGCGACCAGAACATGCGCTCCGACGCCGGCGGTCTGTCCAACGTCGCCAGCGCGAAGACCGGGTTCAAGCCGGGCGATCCGGCGGGGACGCAAGTGGCGGACGGCTCGCTGCCGCCCAACTTCCCGCCCGGCTCGGAGCAGCTCGCGCAGTTCTATTACGACTACTATTACCCGTCGCGGAACCGGGGTGGCCCCAACGCCACCACCGGCCGCAACGCCTCGGGTAAATACGTCAACCTGCTCCAGCTTGTAGGCCAGGTGCTGGTGACGCCGGAGCGGAACACGAACAGCCTCATCATCACCACCGCGCCGGAGAACGTCGCCGCCGTCCGCGACCTGATCTCCGACCTGGACGTGGAGGTAAAGCAGGTCTTGCTCGAAGGGATCGTCGCCGAAGTTACGCTCGACAAGGAGACCCGCTTCGGCATCGACTACCTCTTCGACCAGCTCAGCACCAAGGTCCGCGGCGCCTTCCCCGTGCTGCCGGGCACGGGCGTGGGCCCCATCGGCGCCGACGCGCTCGCTTCCGGCCTCCGCGTCTCCGTCTTGCGCGGCGACTTCCAGGCCGTCGTTACGGCCCTGTCGCGGGACGAGAAGATCCGCATCCTCTCTACGCCCCGCGTCTTCACCGCGAACAACCAGCAGGCGGAGATCGAAGTCACGGACAGCATCCCCTATCAAAAGGGCACGTCCTTCGGCTTCGGCGGCACCACCAGCACCGATACTGACTTCATCGACGTCGGCCTCATCCTGAACGTCACGCCGCGCATCACGGCCGACGGCATGGTCACGGTGGACGTCTACCAGGAAGACAGCAACCTGGTGGAGTTCCGAAATATCGGCCAGAATGGCGTGGCGCCGCGCACTTCCCAGCGGGTGACGGACACCTCGGTGAAGATCAAGGATGGAGATACGCTCATCCTCAGTGGCCTTCAGCGGAGCGCGCAGACGAACACCGTGAACAAGATCCCGCTTCTGGGCGATCTGCCGATCTTCGGGAACCTGTTCCGCAGCACCACCAAGCGCAGACAGCGCACCGAGCTGATCGTGTTCCTCATGCCGCGCGTCGTCAACAACTCCGACGAAGCCTCCCGTCTCTCCGATCAGGAGTTCAAGCGCGTGCAGAAGAAGCTGCCCGAAGCGCGGAAGCGCACTCCGGACGGCTTCGAGGACGCCCCGGGAACGAAACCGGAGGACAAGGACGAGAAGGACGGCAAAGACGAGCCGAAGCCCGAAGACAAGCGGGACCGGGAGGGTTAGCGCGCCTTCCGGGTCCTGTCCAGACGCAGTGAAGGCCAGCCGCCGCCGGCTGGCCTTCGTGCTGTCGGGAGCCCTCTCGGCTGCTTAGCGGGCGCCGCTGGGTGCGTCGTCCGGGTTCAGCATGGCGGCGCGCGGCATTTCGGGGTCTTGCAGCTCCTGGCCGCGCAGTCCCACGCGGCGGGCCCGCTCCTGGGCGTTCTGCCGGGCAGTGTCGCGGTAAGTCTGGAGCAGCCCGCGCACCCGGTGGTCCTTCACCCCCAGGATCTGCGCCGCGAGGATAGCGGCGTTCTCCACGTCATTGAAGCCGACGGTCGCCACCGGCACGCCGGGGGGCGTCTCCAGGGTCGACAGGATGGCGGCGAACTCCTTGCTCACCGAATGGTCTTGCGCCTGCCGCAGCGGAATCCCGATGACGGGCAGGCAGGTGTAGGAGGCGATGACGCAGGCCAGCTCGTTCGTGCCGCCGCTGCCCGCCAGGATCACTTCGTAGCCCCGGCTTTCCGCGCTCATGCCGAATTCGCGCACCTGGTCCGGCATCCGATAAGGAGAAAGCGCCGTCATCTCGAACGGTATACCAAGCTCCCGTAGCGTACAGCCCGCCACTTCCATTTGCGGCAGGTCCTTCTCGCTCGACATCACGATGCAGATCTGCGGAACTCTGGGTCGTTGCATGGGGATCTCTTCTCTTTCTAACGGCGCGGCGAGGCGCGGAGACGAGGGGATCATCCCTGGGAAGGCAGCAAATCGGCGGCCTGAAAAGGGGTAGATTACTATAGCCCGATTGTGAACGCGGTCAAACTGCACCCCGAGGTATCGCGGATGTCCCAAGCCCCGAATATCGACTTGAACGCGCTCTGGCGTTACGTCACCGACCAGGTGAAAGCGCAGGTCACCCTTCCCGGCCTCTGGCGCTCGATGGAGGCCGCGCATCCCCTCGCCCTGGAGAACGACGAGCTGATCCTGGGTTTCAGTGTTTCCACGTCGCATCAGAAGGGACTTCTGATCGACAGCCGGCACCGGAACGTGATCGAACAGGTTCTGCAGGCGGCGACCCGCAAGCGGCTGGCGATCCGGCTGATCGACGGGGAGACGGTCGAGGACTGGGAGACGTACAAGCTGAACCAGACGGAAGCGCAGCGTCTCCAGGCGGAAACCCGCCGCCAGCTTCAGACCAAGATCGAGTCGGGCGGAACCTGGGACGCCGTTGGAGAGCAGTTGGTGCGCGCCTTCGCCGCCTTGACGAACCGCAACCTGGCGAGCGTCCAGGCCCGCTATCTGGACCAGGCTGTCACGACTCTCGCGGAGGCGTACGGGCGGCTGATGTCCGAGACGCCTACAGAGTTGGAAGAGCGCAGCTACGCGCGCGTCCTGGAGCGCGTTTCGGAGCGGGCCGGCGTCTCCAGCTCGCTGATCGCCTACTTCGTGCTGCGGCGGATGGGCGGAGGGCCACCGGACGAGGGCGGGCTTTCTTGACGCATTGTTGGCGGAACCCCTATAATTCCGGGGCTTGCGCGCCGACGTGCAGTGTAGAGGGAAGAGGCGCGGCCCGGCGGCCCGCAGCCGGCGACGTCTCGTATTTACGTCTGGCGGGCGCCGCGCCCCTTACAGGAAACCAATTCCATGGCACGTGTCGGCGAGCGAGGCTCCTCGGGGAAAGATGAGGCTGCGGACGCCCTCCCGCAGTCGGATATGGACCTGGAGGCGGACCTGGAGAGCCTCCGGGAGGCGGTAGTCCGCAACGGGCCGGTCGTGTTGAACCACCGCGTCTGGCTGGATGTGGAAGAGTTCGAAGACCGCGTCGATCAGTTGATCGCGCTCCTGCCGAAGGAGATCCGCCGGGCCCGCCGTATCTCGCGGGAAGAGCAGCGGATCATCCAGGACGCGAAGGATGAGGCGCGCCGCCTGCTGGAGGAAGCGCGGGCCGAGGCGGAGCAGATCGTCGCGGCCTCCCGCGAGGAGGCCCAGCGGCTGGTGGAGGCCAGCGCGGTGCGGCAGCGCGCTCTGGAGCAGTCGCAAACCATCGTGGCCCAGGCGGAGCAGGCCGCGAGCGAGATCCGGAACAAGTCATACGCCTACGCGCAGCAGGTAGTGGGCAACGTCGAGGCCTCTCTCAAGCGGCTCGCGCAATCGGTGGAGCAAGATAAAACCCAGCTCGAGCAGATGCGCCCGGAAGCTGAATAGCTCTGCCTGCGCCTCCGCATTCGAAGGGCCGCGCCTCCCCACGGGGGGCGCGGCCCTTTCTCGTGGTTGGGCCGCTCCCGCACAGGCCACGCGCCACACCCCGAGCGTCCCATTGCGAGATTTACAACGTCCCCGTTTACCGGTAAAGTATCCGCGCCAATGATGCTGCGACCGGCTTCGGGACGCCGGCAAAGGAGACGACGATGCTGCTCGATCTTTCCGAAATCGTGATGCGCACGGGGATGCATGCCGAAGTCGACCTGGACCAGCCGGGCGTGGAAGATCCGGAGCTCGTGTTCGCCGCGCCTCTCAAGGGCCACTTCGCCTTCGACAACGGCGGGGATCTGGTCAGCATCCACGGCCAGGCGCAGACAGCCTTGCAGATCCCCTGCGCCCGCTGCCTGACGGATGTCGAAGTCCCCATGGAGATCCCCGTCGAGGAGCACTTTCCCGTCGCCGACATCCTGAACCCCACCAAGCCTCCGGAAGAGGGCGCGGAGTTCGACACGGTGGTCAGCACCGTTGTTTACCTGGACCAGGGCAAGCCGATCCTCGACATGGATGAGCTGCTCCGGCAGTTGATCATTACCGAGGTGCCCATCCGGACGGTCTGCAGCGAGGACTGCGCCGGCCTTTGCCCGCAGTGCGGCGCCAACCGGAACGAGACCCCCTGCACCTGCGGCGACCAGCCCCAGAACACTCCCCTCGCCAGCCTCGGCGTCCTCCTCCAGAACGGCTCCGGCTCCGCTCCCGACTCGGAGTAGCATCCGGAATGGGCCGCGGATGACGCGGATGGGACGGATGGACACGGATCAGACAGATGATTTAGACAGGATTAACGGGATTGACTGGATAGGACAAGACGAGACCGCGTCGCATCGCCCATCCACTCCTCGTCGCTCCCCTATCCTCTTGATCCCGTTAATCCTGTCCAAACCGGCTCCCATCCGCGCGCATCCGCAAGATCCGCGTCATCCGCGGCCCATCCGGTGTTTCGCTTGCCCTATTCCCAGGCGGGGGCGGGTCTGATAGAATAATCCGGTTTGCCGGTCCGACCCTGCGTTCGAGCGAGCATCCATACCTTTGCCCGGCGAGCGGCTGCGGCGGCTGCCTGGGGCGCTGACCATCGATTGAGAGGCTCCGTTCGGAGCTGCAAGGACACCATTCCAATGCCTCTGCCTAAACGTAAGACATCCCTGGCGCAGACCCGGCGCCGGCGAGCCAATAACTGGAAGCTGAAGGTGCCGAACGTGGCCACGTGCCCCCGTTGCCACGCGCCGAAGCTGTCGCACCACGTGTGCCCGGCCTGCGGCTTCTATGAGAACAAGATGATCATCGACGTCCGGTCGCGCCAGCGGCGGGGAGAGGAACCGGGAGGCGGAGACGCGCACGCAGGCCACACCCACGACGGGGAGTAGCCGGTGAAAATCGCCGTAGACGCGATGGGGGGAGATCTCGCCCCCGCGGCGGTGGTTCAGGGCGCTCTGAAAGCTTCCCGGGAATGGGGTCTCGATATCCTCCTGGTAGGACGGGAGACGGAAGTCCGTCCGCTGCTGGACAAAGAAGGCGGCGGCGGACCCCGCATCGAGCTGATCCACGCGCCCGACGTGGTGGAGATGCACGACCAGCCCACCCGAGCCGTCCGCCGCAAGGAAGGCGCCTCCCTCGTCGTCTGCGCGAACCTGGTGAAAGAAGGGCGGGCAGCGGCCATGTTCTCCGCCGGCAACACCGGCGCAGCCATGGCCGTTAGCTTGTTCACGTTCGGTCGCATCCCCGGTATCACCCGTCCTGCCCTCGCCGCGCTGCTGCCTAACCACTCCGGACACACCGTTCTGCTGGACGCCGGCGCCGTCGTCGACGTGCCGCCGAAGTGCCTGGCGCAGTATGCCGTAATGGGCAGCATCTACGCGCACGAGTTGCTTGGTATTCCCGAGCCCCGCGTCGGCCTCGTCAATATGGGCGAAGAAGAAGGAAAGGGCAATCAACTCGCCCAGGAAGCCTTCGATCTGCTCAAGCAGGCGCCGGTGCAGTTCATGGGCAACATCGAGGGCCCGGACCTGTTCAACGGCCGGTGCGACGTGGCGGTGTGCGACGGCTTCACGGGCAACGTCGTCCTCAAAGTAAGCGAAGGCGTGGCGGAGTTTTTCATGCACCTCCTGCGTGAGGAGGTCGAGCGGCAGCCGGTGCTGAAGGTCCCCGCGGCGTTGCTGAAACCGGCGTTCACGCGCATGAAGCGCCGAACCGACTATGGAGAAAAGGGCGGCGCGCCGCTGCTGGGGGTCGACGGCGTCTGTCTCATCGGCCATGGACGCTCGAACGCCGCCGCTATCGCCAACGCCATCCGCACTGCGGGAGAGGCTGTGTCTCATGGAATCATTGACAAGATCCGGGAGCGGATTGCGAGCTGAGCCGGCGTTGGCGACCGCGCCGCTCGTCCTCCCCGCGTCCCGTGTCCGGACGGCCGGCATCCTCGGCCTCGGCTGCCACGTCCCCGAACGGGTGCTCACCAACTCCGATTTGGAGCGGATGGTCGAGACCAGCGACGAGTGGATCGTCAGCCGCACCGGCATCTCCGAGCGCCGGATCGCCGCCCCCACCGAAGCGACCAGCGACCTGGCGGTGCAGGCCGCCCGGCGGGCGATGGCGGACGCCGGGCTCTCCGGCGAGGACCTGGATCTCATCATCGTCGCCACCATCACCGGCGACTATCCGTTTCCCGCCACCGCGAACCTCGTCCAGCATGCCCTCGGGGCCCGGCGGGCCGGCGCCTTCGATCTCTCCGCCGGCTGCGCCGGCTTCATCTACGGCCTGGCCGTCGCCGCGCAGTTCATCGAGGCGGGCCTCTACCAGCGCGTGCTCGTGGTAGGCGCCGAGATCATCTCCCGCTTTGTGGATTGGAAAGACCGCTCCACCTGCGTTCTATTCGGCGACGGCGCCGGCGCGGCCGTGCTCGGCCCGGTGGCGGACGGCGAGGGGTTCCTCTCCTTCGACCTGGGCTCGGATGGCGGCGGCGCGGAGATGTTGCTCGTGGACTCGGGCGGCTCCCGCAACCCCACCTCAGCGGAAACCGTGGCTGGGGATCGCCACAGCATCCGGATGGTGGGCTCGGAGGTCTACAAGTTCGCGGTCCGCGTCATCGATGAGAGCACGCGCCGCTCCCTGGACCGCGCCGGACTGACGGTGGACGACATCGACTGCTTCGTCGCGCACCAGGCGAATATCCGCATCATCGACGCCGCCACAAAGCGCCTGCGGCTGGATGAGTCGCGGGTGTTCAACAACGTCCATCGCTACGGGAACACGTCGGCGGCGTCGATCCCGCTGGCCCTGGAAGACGCTCGCAGTCAGGGCCGCCTCCGCGCCGGCGACACGGTGGCGCTCGTCGGCTTCGGCGCCGGCCTCTCCTGGGCCTCCTGCATCCTGAACTGGAGCCAGGCGGCGGGTCCCGGCCGGGAGGGTCGGGAATGAGCCTGGAAGGCAAGGTTGCGCTGGTGACGGGCGGCGGCCGGGGCATCGGCCGGGCCATCGCCCTGACCCTGGCGGCGGCGGGCTGCGACGTCGCCGTGGCGGTGAGCCGGGACGTGGCCGCTGCGGAGGACACGGCAGAGGCAGTGCGCGCCACGGGCCGGAAAGCCCTGGCGCGACAGGCGGACGTATCGGACAGCGAGCAGGCCGAAGCCCTGGTGGCGGCCACCGTAGCGGAGCTGGGGCGCATCGACCTGCTGGTGAACAACGCGGGCGTCACGAAGGACACGCTCCTGATGCGGATGTCCGACGCCGACTGGGACACGGTGCTGGACGTGAACCTGAAGGGCACGTTCCTCTGCACGCGCGCGGCTGTGAAGCGGATGGTGCGCCAGCGCAGCGGCCGCATCGTGAACGTGACCTCGGTGATGGGGATCACCGGCAACGCGGGCCAGGCGAACTACGCGGCCTCCAAGGCGGGCATCATCGGCCTCACCAAGTCGACGGCCAAGGAAGTGGGCTCCCGCGGGATTACCTGCAACGCCGTCGCGCCCGGCTGGATTCGCACGCAGATGACAGAGAAGCTGTCGGAAACAATCGCGGAGACGGCGCTCAAGCAGATCCCCCTCGGCCGCCTCGGCGAGCCGGAGGACGTAGCGAACCTGGTCGCTTTCCTCTGCTCCGACGCCGCTTCCTACATCACCGGCCAGGTGCTCGTTGTCGACGGAGGCCTCATCGGCTAACCTCGGATAAAGGATAAGCGCCAGTTGCGAAACGCCGGCGCCGTCTTCGAAATCCGCAATCCGCATTCCCCAATCCGAAATCCCAACTAGATTTGCTCTGCCCGGCTGCGGGCGGACGCCAGCCCGGGGCGATGGCTCCGAATTCACGCACCGCCCGACCGGGCGCCAGACTATCAGGCAAGTGGAGGAAGAACAGTGTCAACTTTTGATCGGGTGAAGAAAGTCGTGGTCGAGCAGTTGGACCGCAACGCGGATGAAGTAACCGAGACCGCGTCGTTTGTGGAAGACCTGGGCGCGGACTCGCTCGATCAGGTCGAGCTGATCATGGCGTTCGAGGAAGAGTTCGACATCGAGATCCCGGACGAAGACGCCGAGAAGATCGCCACCGTGCAGGACGCGGTCAGCTACATCGACGCGAAGAGCAAGTCTTAATCCTCTTCCCGGCCGCCTTTCTCGCGCCCGGCGTGGGAGAGGCGGCCGGCGCCCGGCTCGCGGGCATCCCTCCGACAGTTCGCGGCGAGCCGCGCCGGCGCTCCCGGCGCCCTCGCCTCTAGAGTGGTAATCATGGCCAGGCGGCGAGTAGTCATTACAGGTCTTGGGTGCGTCACGCCGGTGGGTAACTCGCCGGAAGACGCCTGGAGGGCGGTGGTGGACGGGCGCTCCGGCGTCGCGCCGATCACCCTCTTCGACGCCTCCGTGGTCCCCGTGCGGATCGCGGCCGAGGTCAAGGGCTTCGATCCGCTTCAGTACGTGGACCGCAAAGAATCCCGGAAGATGGACCGGTTCACGCAGTTCGCCGTCGCCGCCGCGCAGCAGGCGGTGGACGACGCGGCGCTGGAGATAACGGACGAGAACCGGAACCGGATCGGGGTGCTGGTCGGCTCCGGCATCGGCGGCATCGAAACCCTGGAGCGGGAAATTCGCACCGGGATCGAGAAGGGCATGGACCGCATCAGCCCCTTCTTCATCCCGATGATGATTTGCGACATGGCCAGCGGCCAGGTCTCCATCCGCTTCGGGGTTGGCGGCCCCAACACCTGTGTCGTCACCGCCTGCGCCACCGGCACGAACGCCATCGGCGATGCGGCGGAAACGATCCGGCGCGGCGACGCCGACGCCATGCTGGCCGGCGGCACGGAAGCCGCGGTTACCCCCGTGGGAGTCGGCGGGTTCTCGGCCTGCCGGGCGCTCTCCACCCGCAACGAGGAGCCCACCCGCGCCAGCCGCCCGTTTGACGCCCAGCGCGACGGCTTCATCATTGGGGAAGGGGCGGCGGTGCTGGTGCTGGAGGAGCTGGAGTTCGCGCGGGCGCGCGGCGCGCGCATCCTCGGGGAGGTCGTCGGCTACGGCATGAGCGCGGACGCCTACCACATCACGCAGCCGGCGCCGGAAGGCCGGGGCGCCGCGCGCGCGATGGCCCGAGCCCTCGAAGACGCGGGGATCTCTCCCGGGGACGTGGACTACGTGAACGCTCACGGCACCTCCACGGGTCCGAACGACCGGAACGAGACGGCGGCCGTCAAGACCGTCCTGGGCGAGCGGGCCTACCAGATCCCCATCAGCAGCACCAAGTCCATGACGGGCCATCTGCTCGGCGCGGCGGGCGCGGTGGAGGCGATGTTCTGCGTCCAGGCGATCCGCGACGGCATCGTGCCGCCCACCATCAACTATGAGAACCCCGACCCGGAGTGCGATCTCGACTACGTCCCGAATCAATGCCGGCGCCAGCCGGTGGCGGTGACTGTCTCGAACAGCTTTGGCTTTGGCGGCCACAACGCCACCCTGGTGATCCGGCGCTTCGACCCCTGACCCACGCTACCTACACGGAGCCTCACCATGTCTCTCATCTCGACCCGCGCGCGCGCTTGCAGTCCCTCCCCCACCCTCGCTATCACGGCGAAGGCGAAGGCGATGCAGGCGCAGGGGATCGACGTCGTCGGCTTCGGCGCCGGCGAGCCGGACTTCGACACGCCGGACCACATCAAGGACGCCGCCATCCAGTCGCTCCAGGGCGGAGACACGAAGTACACGGCGAAGTCCGGCCAGGCCCTGCTCAAGGCCATCTGCGAGAAGCTCCAGCGCGAGAACGGCCTCAGCTACGAGCCGAAGCAGGTAGTGGTTTCCGTCGGCGCCAAGCACACCATCTACAACCTGTTCCAGGCGCTTCTCGACGCGGGCGACGAGGTCATCATCCCCGTCCCCTACTGGGTCAGCTACCCCGAGCAGGTGAAGCTCGCCCAGGGCACGCCCGTGTTCGTGGACGCGCCCGAAGCGAACGGCTTCAAGGTGACCGCCGACGCCATCGCCGCCGCCGTCACGCCGAAGACGAAGGTCCTGGTCCTTAACTCGCCCAGCAACCCCTCCGGCGCCGTGGTGGACGAAGCCGAGCTGCGCCGGATAGCGGAGTTGGCGGTGGAGCGCGACTTCCTCGTGCTCAGCGACGAGATCTACGAGCACCTCACCTATGGCCAGCGGCACGTCAGCATCGCCTCCTTCGGACCGGAGATCCAGGCGCGGACGCTGCTCGTCAACGGCTTCTCCAAGGCCTACTCGATGACCGGCTGGCGCCTTGGGTGGGTGGCGGCCAACGCGGAGATCGTCTCCGCCATCAGCCGCCTGCAAGATCAAAGCACCAGCAACCCGACCAGCTTCGCCCAGGCGGGCGCCCTCGCGGCGCTCACCGGCTCGCAGGAGTGCGTGGGGAAGATGCGCGTCGAGTTCGAGAAGCGCCGCGACTACATCGTGGATCGCCTCAACGCGATGCCGGGCGTTACCTGCGTGAAGCCGGACGGGGCGTTCTACGTCCTCCCGAACGTCTCCGGGCTCACCAGCCGCCAGTATCCGGACGGCGACGCCGTCACCGAGTACCTACTCAACCAGTCGAACATCGCCGTGGTGCCCGGCAGCGGCTTCGGCCTCCCGAACCACGTCCGCCTCTCCTACGCCACCAGCATGGAGGCGATCCAAAAAGGCATGGATCGCATGGAGACAGGCGCCGCCGAGCTTCTCGCCCAGCGGTAAGCGCTCCCCAGCGAGTTCCGCGACCAGCGGCCTGTCCCCACGCGGGGCAGGCCGTTCTTGCGTGTGTCTCTTCCCGCCGACTATTACCTTGAGACCCCATTTGCCGCCGATCTCCAGGAACGGAGCGGGGCGATACTGGGTCTTATTCCCAGAACCGAACAGACCTTGTAACGGCGCTGCAAGACGCCGAAGGCTAAACTACAGTACAGCGTTTTGCTTGTGAGGCAAGCGCCGAGGGTAGAACGGAGGACCCGTAACCCCGAGGGGCGACGGGCGTTGTAACAGAGAAGAGGGTTGCCGCTTAGGCGCACGTTAAGCGTCGGTTAGCCTGCGGGCAAGCCAGGGCGGCAATAATCCTCTTGATGAAAAGCAGGAAAGGATACGGAAAGAAGATGACGCTATCGCTCAAAGAAGCGCGGGAGCGTCTCCGCAACACGATCGAGGAGTACATCCGCGTCGAAGCGGAGCTCCACGCACTGGAAGACACGAACTATCGAGTCTGCATCTTCGGGTCCGCGCGGCTGCACCGGGCCGATCCGATTTACCAGAGTGTGTATGGATTGGCGCGGAGTCTATCAAAGCGCGGGATTGATGTGGTGACCGGCGGCGGGCCGGGCCTGATGGAGGCGGCCAACCGCGGCGTGCTGGCCGCCCGGCGGGGACGTTCGACGTCCTATGGGTTGACGCTGGACCTGCCGACCCTGGTGGAGCCGGCGAATCCGCACCTGGACATCACCAGCTCGCACAAGCGGTTTTCCAGCCGCCTGGACGAGTTCATCCGGCTGTCGCACGCCGTGGTGGTGGCGCCCGGCGGCATCGGGACGTTGCTGGAGCTGATGTACGTCTGGCAGCTCCTCCAGCTCCACACCGTCGAGGCACGCCCGGTGATCTTGCTGGGACGCGAGTTCTGGGGCGGGATGCTGGACTGGATGCGCGAGATGCCGGCGGCGATGCGGCTCCTGGACCCGAAGGACCTGGACGCCGTCCAGGTGGTGGACACGGCGGAAGAGGCCCTGGCGATCCTGGACCAGTCGCACGCACAGTTCCTCACGGAGCGGCTGTCGCTGGCGGACCTGCCTGGCAAGCCGGAGCTGGACCGCCTGATGGAAACCGCCGACGAGATGGCGGAGGACCTGGCGCTGCAGGTCCAGTTCAGCGAGTCCACGCTGGATAGCCTGGTGGCGAGCGCCTAGCGATCTCGGCGACAACTGAAGAGCGGCAAGACAGGAGAGCCGGGGCCAGCGCCCCGGCTCTTTCATTGTACGGCCATCCTGAAGCGGCTCATCTTCCGCACCGCCTCTCGCAGCGGCGCCTCCAGTGGCGTCCCCAGGTACTGCCGCGTCACCTGCTCCGCCAGCAGCTCTCCCTCCTGCAAGAACACCGCCCCCCTCTGGATCGGTCGGCGTGCTCGATGGCTTCCGCCCCATCCCTCCTGCCCTCGCCCCCGTGAACGGATGCTTACCCAGGTGGGTTCATTCATGGCCTGGCGCATCACGAATGACGCAGGCGTCTTCCCGTCCCCGCACCCTCACGCATCACTGCCCCGCTTCCCCATCACCCATCCCGTCGCCATCCAGGCGATGGCGTAGCAAGCCGCCACTCCCAGCAGCGCTCCGCTGTAGCCGATGAACTTGGCGGGGCCATGGTGGCGACGGAGCCGAGAATGCTGGTGACGCCGTTCACACTCCAGAAGCCCGGCGCCAGGTCGGCGTAGCGGCCCCGAAGGCTCCGGAGGGCGGTCGGGAACGGCATCCCCATCAGGAAGCCGGGCGGGAAGAGGAGCAGGGCCGTCGCCAGGACGCGCACCGGCAGCGGGGTCGAAAGGAGCGCGTCCAGCAGCGGAGGCAGCACGAAGCGGTACAGGAGCAGCAGGACCGCCAGGACAGGCAGCAGGAGCCGGAGGCGGCGCGTGGCCTCCTCGGGCGTTCCCTTCTGGCTGAAGTAGCTGCCGCATCCGCTGCTCAACAGCAGGGCGAACAGGGTCACCGTCAGGGCGCGGGTGGGAAAGCCGAGCAGCAGGATGAAGCGCTGCATCAG
>Ga0216301_1000310_pt1 | contig 13388 bp, 11 predicted proteins | sample 4hB_Boncat_minus_FD_156203 | JGI IMG/M metagenome (GOLD analysis project Ga0216301, IMG submission 156203) | Terrestrial sediment cell enrichment communities for BONCAT metagenomics from Utah, United States - 4hB_Boncat_minus | ecosystem: Environmental > Terrestrial > Deep subsurface > Rock...
ACACCGAACACCGAACACCGAACACCGAACACCGAACACCGAACACCGAACACCGAACCTCTCTACCGTCCCGCGTTCCGCATCCCTTTCTCCGCCATCGTCCGCTCAATCTCCGCGATGGTGCGGGGGGCGCGGGCGGACATGTTGACGGGGGCGCCGTCGGTGACGAGGATGTCGTCTTCGATTCGGATGCCGATGTTCCACCATTTCTTGTCGCAGGGGCTTCCCGCCTTGATGTAGATGCCTGGCTCCACCGTCAGGGTCATGTTGGGGGCGAGGGTGCTGGAGCCTTGGGAGTCGTGAACGTCCAAGCCGATGAAGTGGCTGGTGCCGTGCATAAAGTAGCGGCCGAGTTCACTCTGGTCCTTGATGATCCCGAGGCGGATCAGCCCGCGAGCCAGGACCTCGGAAGCGGCTTGGTGAGGAGCCTGGAAAGACTTTCCGGCGACGCACTGGGCAATGCCGGCGTCGGTCGCCGCCAGGACGATCTCGTAGATTGCCCGCTGCTCCGGGGAGAACTTGCCGCTGGCGGGGAAGGAGCGAGTCACGTCGGCGCTGTAGCCGTGGTACTCGCCGCCCGCGTCCATGCACAGGATGTCGCCCGCCTGGATGAGGCGACGGTTCGCCGTGTAGTGAAGGATGGTGCTGTTCGGCCCCGACCCTACGATGCTGGGGTAGCCCACCGACTCGCAGCCGCCCCGCGCGAACATGTACTCGGTGATGGCTTCCACGTGGTACTCGCGCATCCCCGGCTCTAGGCTGCGCATCGCCTCGATGTGGCCGTCCACGCTGGCATCGACGGCGCGCTGAATAAGTCGGATCTCGTCCGGCGACTTGATCACCCGCATACGGTCGAGCAGTCGCTCCAGGTCGGGTTTCGGCTTGGCTTCTTGCAAGGACTGCCACTCCCGGTAGTCCTGTACCATGGCCGCCAAGGTGGATCGGCTGGCTAGGGGAAGGCGAGTCTTCCACGGCTGGACCCCCTTCATCTTGCCCAGAAGGTCGTCGAACTGAGAGTTCGGGAGGGCCGCCTCCAGCCCAAGCAGGCGGACCGCGTTCTCCGGCCCCATCCGGTATCCCAGCCAGGTTTCCGACATTCGGTCGCTCACGTTCGTGAACAACACCTCGGTGACCTGCTTGCCCCCCACGGTCACTCCGTCCGGGACCAAGAGAAGGGCGGCGTCCGGTTCTTCAAAGCCGGTCAGGTACAGAAAGTTGGAGTCGGCGCGGAATGGAAAGTCCACGTCGTTGTTGCGATTCTGCTCCGGGTTGGTGAAGAAGACCGCTACTCCCTTCGGCCCGAGGGCCGCCTTCACCCGCTCCCGCCGCTGCTTGTACGCTGCTGGCGGAATGGTGTCCGTCTCGAAAACCGGATAGCCTCCGGTTTGGGCGAGGAGGCTGGACGCGTTGAGGAGGAACAGGGCTCCGAGAGCTAGAAAGCGCGCTCGCATAGTTCATTGTCCACTACGAGCGGCCGGGGACGGACGCGAGTAGCACTCACGTCGCGGCAACCTGTAATCTTGTGGCATGGTCTTCCGAACCCTCACTCTCGTTGGCAGCCTCGCGATGCTCTGGTCCGCGGCTTCTCAGGGGACGGAAACCCAGCCCGTTCGGCTCACACCGTACGCGAAGGTCGAGCACCCGCCCATCGACGAGATGAGTGGCATCGTGAAGAGCCGCCGGTATGCGAACACCTACTGGGTTCACAACGACAGTGGCGACGAGCCGCGAATGTTCGCGATCCGTGCCAACGGCACCACGATCAGCCCGGTTTGGCAGAACCGAAGGGCGGACGCGGGTGTGTTGCAGACGGCCCCGCCGGAGTTCAAGGGCGTCCGCATCGGCATCGCCGCCAACTTCGACTGGGAAGACATCGCCTACGACGGGGACAACCTCTACCTGTGCGACGTGGGCAACAACGGCAACGCCCGCCGCGACCTCGGGATCTACGTGGTGCCCGAGCCGAACCCTGAGCAGATCGACCAGTCCCGCACCCTGAAGTGGCTTCCGGTGGCCTATGCCGACCAGCGGGAGTTTCCCCCGCGCGGGGCTATGCCCTTCGATTGCGAAGGCGTTTTCTGGCTCCGCGGCAAGCTCTACTTCGTCACCAAGCACCGGCGCGACGCGAGCGGCACTCCCGACGTCAGCGCCAACCTCTACCGCCTGGACACCCAGCACACCGGCCGGGTGAACGTCTTGACGAAAGTGGACGTCCGCGCCGACCTTGGCGGTTGGGTTACGGGCGCGGACGTGTCGCCGGACGGGCGCACTCTCGCGATCCTGACGCAGGCGCCGGCCCAAAGTGTCTGGCTTTTCGACACCACCGTCCGCGGCGACCGGTTCCTCTCGGGTCCGGCGCGTCGAATCCCGTTCACCAACGCGAACCAGGCCGAAGCGGTCTGCTTCGACGGAAACGGCTCGCTGATCGTCACCAACGAGCAGCGCGAGATGTTCCGGTTGAGCGTAGGCGACGCCAAGCTGGTCCGACCCTAGGCGGGCCCGCTGAGGGTGTGCCCGGCTCCCCGCATGGCAGGACGGGCACCCGCTTCCGAAACCGCGATTTCGTCGCCGCCCTCCAGCCGTTGTCCGGCTTCGACGTGGATTCCCGCATCGACCAGGGCCCGCCTCACGACGGCTCCGGGCTTGATCCGGGCGTGCTCTAGCACCACCGAGTCCTCCACCACCGCGCCCTCGTCGACTTCCACGTTCGGCCCCAGCACCGAGCGACGGACCTTCCCCTTGACATTGCATCCGGGCGAGAGGAGGCTGCAGTCCACCACCGCCTCCGGGGCCACCCGCGCCGGAAGGGACTGGGCGGCCAAGGAGACGATGGGCCAGGCGCGGTCGGCGAGGGCAAGCTCCTCGGGCTCGTCGAGTAAGTCCTGGTGTCCCTGCCAGTAGCTCTCACGCGTTCCGACGTCTCGCCAGTAACCCGTGAACGGGAAGGCATGGACGTTCCCCTGCTTGACCAAGTAGGGCACGAGTTGGTGGCCGAAGTCTTCAAGTCCTTCCTTAGCGAGGTGCTCGAGGGCGTCGATGAGCGCCTGCGCGTCGTACAGGAACACCTCGATGGTCACGTTGTGGCTTATCGGGTTCTCGCTTTTGTAGTCGAAGTCCGTAACCCGTCCATTAGTGTCCGTCTTGACCACTCCATACCGTCGCACATCCTCCTCGGGCATCTCCTTCACCGCCATCGTTACGGCAGCCTTTCGTTCCAAGTGGAAGTCGATGAGCTCTCGGTAGTCGAGCTTGTAGACGTGGTCGGCACTGAGGACGAGCACGAGGTCGGGGGCGAAGTCGCGGATAAAGTCGATCTGCCGGTAGAGCGCGTCGGCGTTTCCCTCCGCAAAGCCTTCCTTGTCCCCATTCCCCTTGAACGGCGGGATCACCTTGAGGCCGCCGTAAGTCCGGTCCATGTCCCACGGCCGTCCGTTGGCCAAGTGGTCGTTGATGGAGTGGGGCAGGTACTGCTCGACCACCCACACGTCGGGCAGGCCGCTGTGCATGCAGTTCGAGAGGGCGAAATCGATGAGGCGGTAGACGCCGCCAAAGGGGACGACGGGCTTGGCCCGATTATCGGTCAGTGGCGATAGCCGCCCCCCGACACCTCCGGCGAGGATGATGGCGAGGACTTTCGGAGGACGAGCCATCTCTGTGAGACTGCCCCTCGCCTTACCGGGTGCCTTGTAATGTGTTCTGGGGACGAATCCTTAACACGGGGAGCCGGAGGTCCTCAGGATCGTCGCTACCTCGCCAGGACTCGCGCAAAGGTTCCAGGCCCCCGCCTCCCGCAACTCTTGCTCGCTGCCGTAGCCGTAGGTGACTCCAATGCAGGGGATGTCGTGCGCAGCCGATCCGACCACGTCGTGCATACGGTCACCGACCATACAGGTGGTCGTCGGGTCGACGCCCTCCTGCTCCATCAGGTGCCCGATAAGCTCGGCCTTGTTCTCCAGCCGACCGTCCAACTCGCTACCGTACACGGCCCTGAAGTAGGTCGCCAACTCGAAGTGCTCGAGGATCCTTTTGGCGAACACCGCGGGCTTCGACGTGGCGACGAAGAGATCTCGGCCCTCGTCGCGTAGTGTCTGAAGCATCTCCAGCACCCCGGGGTACGGCTGGTTCTCGAACATGCCGACGTCGGCGAACCGATCCCGGTAGAAGCCCATCGCCTGGGCCACCCGCTCTTCCTCCTCCGTTGCGAGAAGGCGGGCGAAGGACCCACGGAGGGGCGGGCCGATGCACCACTCGAGCGCGTCTTGGTGTGGAACGTCGGCCCCGAGACGGAGGAGGGCGTGCTGGATGCAGCGGGTGATGCCGAGCTTGGGGTCGGTAAGGGTGCCGTCAAGGTCGAACATGACTTGTTCGAATCTAGGGCCGTCTTTCATATCCTCACCCTTTCACCCCGTCACTCGTCACGCGTCATCTCGAACCCTCACCCCCAGCCCCCTCTCCCACTCCGGGCACAGGCATCCAGAAACAGGAGAGGGGACTCTATTTAGACGGTGACGTGCTTGATGTTCTCGACCGACTTGGCGGCCCAGAGGAAGCCTCGGCGCATGAGCTCCTTGGGAACTTCGGCTTCCAGGACGGCTCGGTTGTGGCCGAGGGCGTTGTAGAAGACGCGGCCGTTGCCGTAGTACTTCGTGTACACCTGGGGCATCTTGCACGGGTTGTGGACGTGGGGGCCGCCGACTCCCGTCAGGGGGAATTCGGTGTAGGCGAGCACGTTGTTGCCTGGGTCGGTGTGCAGGTAGTACTGCTCACTCACCACCTCGAAATCTTTAAGGCCGTCCGTGATCGGGTGAGGGTTCTTGCTATCGATCTTGACCATGTAGCGGACGCCGTCGTTGCCGGGGTGGGCGACCCACTGGGCACCCGTCATCCACTGCCACTCGGTATCGTTGCGGAACGCGTCGCACATGCCGCCGTGGCAGCCGGCGAGGCCGATGCCGTGCTCGCTGACGGCCGTCATCACCGGTCGCTTCTGGGCCTCCGTGATTTCGCTCATCGTGTAGATGGGCACGATCAGGCTTTGGGCGAGGACTTTCTCTTCGTCGGCAAAGGTGTCGAGCGAGTTGCTGACTTCGACCTCGAACCCTTCCGCCTTAAGGATGCCCTCGAAGAGGTCCGCCACCTTGTCCGGCTCATGGCCGTCCCATCCGCCCCAGACGATCAACGCGCGCTTGTCTGCCATCGTGGGCCGAGGTTACCCCTGCGGATGCCGTAGATCGTTTGAACCCTTCGGCCCATTGGCCGCACTAGCTAAGGGTCCAATGAAAGAATCGAAACAGGGAGGAACGATGATGAAGTTTGTCGCAGGATTAGCGGCGTTGTTGATGGTCGTGGCGGGAGCCTCGGCCCAGGAGAGACCGGCGGTGACCCCGCCGCTGATCACGGTTAATGGAACTGGCCAGGCCGAGGCCGACCCGGACATGGCGACGGTGCGGCTCGGCGTCGAGGCCCAGGGCAAGACGGCCGGAGCGGCTCAGGCGGCGGTCAGTGAGACCACCCAGCGGGTCATCGCGCAGATCCTTCGCCTCGTGCCCGACCGCAAGCGGACCCAGACGAGTGAGCTCACCCTGAACCCGGTGTACTCCGAGGAGTCCGTGCGGGCCGGTCGAGCCCCTCAGATCGTCGCCTACCGCGCCCGCAACGTGGTGACCGTCCGAATGGACGACCTTACGAAGGTGGGACCGGTGGTGGACGCCAGCATCAGTGCCGGGGCGACGAACCTGGAGGGCATCTTCTTCGGCCTCCGGAACGAGCGTCCGGCCCGCCAGAGCGCGCTCCGCGAGGCCGTTGCCGACGCGAGGGCAAAGGCAGAGGCGATGGCCGAAGCGCTCGGCGTCACCCTTGGTCCGCTCTACACCGCCGACGAGGGCGGCGTGAACATGCCATTCGCGGGTTACGGCGGGCGAGCGACGTTGGCGAACGCCGACATGTCGACCCCGGTGATGCCGGGCCAACTCCAGATCTCAGCCACGGTGACCTTGCGGTTCCGGATCGTCGAGCGGCGGTAACGGCCTCTAATTAGCGGGGGCAAGGGGGTTAGGTTTCTCCACCCCCTGCCCCCTCCTCATTTTCCTCGCGCCGCATTCTGCCTGCTTGTAAAGGAACGGCCGCGGGAAAACGAGGAGGGGGTTCCTTAATCTTCTAGCCTTTGGCTATTCTCCGTCAGACCCTCTAGGCTCAGGTCTCGGTAGAAGCAGCTTCGGAAGTTTTCGTGGCAGGCGGCGCCGGTCTGCTCGACTTGGATGAGGAGGACGTCCTGGTCACAGTCGACCGAGACGTTCTTCACGTGCTGGACGTGGCCACTGGTCTCGCCTTTGATCCAGAACTTCTGGCGGCTGCGACTCCAGTAGGTGCAGCGGCCGGTCCGAAGGGTCTGCTCTAACGACTCCCGGTTCATCCACGCCATCATCAGCACCTGACCGTTCTCGTGATCCTGAACGATCGCGGGAATGAGGCCGTTGGCGTCGTACTTCAGGTCGTCGAGGGCGGAACTCATGCTGGGGATGATACGAGAAAAGCCAGTGGTTAGGTGGCTGGGTGGTTGGGTGGCTTCGTGGGGACGGGGTGCGGTATGTCATTCTGACCTAGAGGTATCTGGAAGCCGTTGTCGTCCAAGAATCCGCCTGCTGAACCAAGACGCCGCCTGACTTGGCCGCTCGCCCTCCTCATCGCCTTCCTGCCGCTCTTTGGCTGGTGGATGACCGGACTGTTCGACTTGGACGAAGGGTTTTACGGGGCGATTACGGCGGAGATGAACCGGCGGGGCGAGTGGATCACGCCGTACTACAACGGCTCCCCTTGGTTCGAGAAGCCGATCCTGACGTACTGGCTCGCCAAACCTGCGTTAGCCTTGTTCGGCGACCAGTTCGGCCCTCGACTGCCTAACGTGCTCTGCACCCTCGCCACCTACGCACTCGTCGGCTGGTTCGCCCGCCGCCGCTTCTCTGAGGACGTCGCCGTGCTGGCGGTGCTCGTGATCGGGAGCAGCTTGCTGATGGCGGGGCCCGGGCGCATGATGCTGACCGACCCGGCGCTCGTGCTCTGTCTCACCGGCGCGTTCATCACGTTCTGGGAGTCACTGGTCAGGGATCCTCGGTGGCGCGTTGCGACGGCCGCCCTGTTGGGCTTGTCGGTGTTGGCGAAGGGGCCAGTCGGCCTGATCTTGTTCGTCCCGCTCGCCGTATTCACCTTTTGGCGCGAGCCCGAGCTTCGCCCGCGGTTCCGGGGTTGGTGGCTGGTAGGGACGGTTGTTCTGGCCCTGGTGATCGCGTCGTGGTATCTGCCGGCGTACCTGGTCAACCGCGACGTCTTCGTTCAGAAGTTTCTCATTGAGCAGAACCTCGAGCGGTTCACGGGCGGTGACAAAGCGCACACCCTCGGTGGCTTTGCGAGCCTTGTATTTTTCCTTCCGATCCTCCTCGTTGGGATGCTCCCTTGGTCACTCTGGATTCCGAAATCCTTAACTAGGACCGGCGGCGTCCCGCTGGCCAACGCGGCCCTAAATCGCTACTTGGCTGCGTGGGCCATCATCGTCTTCGCCTTCTTCACCATCAGCGGGGCTAAGCTGATCCACTACATCATGCCCTGCGTCCCGCCGCTCGCCATCCTCGTGGCCGATCGGCTGATCGCCAAGAAAGGAACCCTTACGCCCGGCTTGCTCAGGGCTGCCGTCGTCTGGACCCTTGTGATGACCCTCATCACGAACGGCGGCTTCTACGCCTGGTACCGCAGCAGCGGCCAAGAAGAGGCGCACGCCCTCGCTCGGAGGGTGGCAAAGACGGGCGAGAACGTGGCGGTGTACCAGATGGGTCGCCGCGAGGCTTCCATGGGCACCGGCGGCACCCGGCTCAAGGAAACCAGCCTCCCGTCCCTGTACCTCTACCTGAACCGCACCGCGCTCGACACCGACGACCTGACGGCGCTCGTGCTCGCGAAGAAACCGATGTGGGTAATCACCCGCAAGGGGAGGTTCAGCCCCGAAGACATGCAAAGGATCGAGGCGTCCGGCCAGTCCCTCGAGTCGTTCCCCACGAACCACAGCGACCCACAATTTGAGCTTTACAGAATGGATCACCGGTAGGGGCGAGGCGTGCCTTGCCCGAGCATTGTTGGAGGGTCCTTGGCGGACATGAAGCTATCGAGCTGAGCGGGCGAGGCGTGCCTCGCCCCTACCGGCCACCACGTGGAAGACGTGCCAGTGTTTTGCCGAACCTTGGACCGTCTCCCCATCCCGCTCCACCTCCTCGAGGTGCCGGATCTGGAACCCGGCCAGCAACGATTCGACCTCTTGCCGCGACTGCGCCGAGTACCCTTGCGCCGCCCAATCGTCCCGTACCCCCAGGAACTGCCCCATGAACAGTCCGCCCGGCTTGAGCGACGTCACGATCCGCTCCCACACCGCCGGTAGGTCCGAAGCGGGAACGAAGAAAAGCGTGAAGCCGGCGACGACTACGTCGTAGCTCGCCGCCTCCGGATACCAATCCTGGAGCATGAGCGGCAGAAGCCGGCACCGGTCGGTCTGCTCCGCCGACAACCGACCCTCCAGTGTTTTCAAGGCCAGCGGGTGCGCGTCCAATGCGTCGACGGTGAACCCCCTCTCCAACAGGTGAAGAACCCCATGCCCGACCCCGCATCCCAACTCTGCCGCCCGTCCCCCTTTGGGCAGGAGCGGGTCGAGGACCCGGTACAGCGGGTGGAGCGGCTTCGCCAGAGCATCGGTGAAGTACTCGTCCCATTCTCCGACTGGGTTCTCTGGCAATCGCGGATCGACTCTCACATCCGCATCTTGACGCGAAGCCGCGTTCGGGATGGGCGACAGCGGTGCCCGATGGTACGCTGCCTCGACCCGCCGTGCAAAAAGAAGTCCGCCCCCTGCCCCAAGACGAGTTCCTTCGCACGTTCTCCCTCGTGCCCCGGTTGGCGATCTGCTTGCAAGTCCGTGGGCCTCGGGGGGAAATCCTGCTGACCCAACGTGCCAAGGACATGGAGACCATGCCCGGTGCCTGGCACTACCCCGGAGCGTTCCTGCTTTTGAACGAGACCATCGAGGCGTGCATCGACCGCATCGCCCGGAAGGAGTTGGGAACGACGGTGGTCGGCAATCCGCGTCAGATCGGATTCTTCGAAGACCTCGACGGCGACCCTCGCGGCCACGTCGTCGATCTGGTAGTCGAGGTCGAACTGGCTTCAGAGCCCGTCCGCACGGACGAGACCGGAGGAATCAAGTTCTTCGCGACCGTCCCGGACGACGTCGCGTTCTACCACGATCGCATCATGAGGGCTTCGGGACTCCGCTAGTCCCGGTCCCGCTATAATTGGGCGAGTCACCTATGGCTGGGAATCGCCTCCCTTATACGTTGGAGCGGTCGGTGGACCTGGGCTTCTGTTCACTCCGCGAACTGACCTACTCTGGGGGATTGCATCTCGGCTCGCACTGCCACGACCGAGCGTACATCCACCTCGCGGTCAGCGGCCAGAGCCGGGAGGTCATGGAAACGCACACCACGGTGCGGAACCCAGGAAGCGTCGCTTACGCTCCGCAGGCCGCTCCGCATGCCCATACGTTCTTGAACACCGGACGCTCGTTCGAGATCTACCTGCAGAACGGGTGGCCCGAGCGGCTGGGAGGACGGTTGCCGGAACGGCCGGTACTGTTCGAGGAAGGGCCTGCCGTCTCGATCATGCGTAGGCTTCGGGCTGAGCTTTACGAGCCGGATGATGTCACGCCGGTCATGACGCAGGCACTTCTTTTGGAGATCGCGGCTCTTATGGCACGTAGGGTGGGTAGCCCGGAAGAGCGCCGGGCGCCACGCTGGCTTTCCGGCGTACGCGACTACCTTCACGACAACGTCAACGAGCCCGTTTCCCTGGACGCGCTCGCCCAGATGGCCAGCGTTCACCCCAGCCACCTGACCCGTGCGTTTCGGAGCCACTTCCGGTGCACGGTCGGTGAGTACGTGCGGAACCTTCGGGTGGAGCGGGCGAAGCACCTCCTCGTAGCGACCTCGCTCCCATTGGCCGAGGTCGCTCTCGACGCGGGCTTTGCCAACCAAAGCCACTTCTCCCGGGTGTTCAGGGATTACGTGGGGACCACGCCCGCCCAATTCCGCTCCATTGGAAAAGACGCTTAGGCTGGACTATAGATGCTGACCCGGGACAAGACCCGTTCGGGAGGGGTCCCCCATACTCATCGGGATGATCCTGGCCGCGTTCCTGCTGTCTTTGCAGGGCTCTTCTTCTTTCGACCCCGGACCGAACCCTTTGCTTCTTCAAAGGCCGACGGTGAGCCGGACGACCATCGTCTTCCAGTTCGCCGGTGACCTCTGGTCGGTTCCCCGGGCCGGCGGCGAGGCCCGTCGGCTCACGACGGCGGCCGGAAGCGAGTCCCAACCGTACTTCTCGCCCGACGGCACCCAGGTCGCGTTCACCGCGAACTACGACGGCAACACTGACGCGTACGTGATGCCCGCCGAGGGAGGGGTGCCGCGACGACTGACCGCCCACCCCGCCAGCGACTACGTCACCGGCTGGACTCCCGACGGAAAGTCGGTGACGTTCAACTCGACGATGCTGTCCCGGTCCGACATGCCGCGCCTGTTCTCGGTGCCGACTACTGGCGGCGTGCCCAAGCCGCTCCCGTTCCCCATGGTCGCCCAGGCCAGCCTCTCCCCGGACGGCCAACGCATCGCTTACGTCCCCAACTGGAAGTGGCAGCCAGGCTGGAAGCGCTATCGGGGCGGCCAGGCGACCCCCATCTGGATCGCCAATCTGAGCGACTCCCGTTGGAAGCCGATCCCCCGGAAGAAAGAGAACCTCGAGCACCCGATGTGGATCGGTGACCAGGTCTACTACCTGTCCGACCATCGCGGGCCGGTGGGGCTGAACCAATACGATGTGAACACCGGCAAGGTCGCTGAGGTCGTGCCCGGTTCGGGCCTCGACATCAAGTGGGCCACCGCCGGACCGGACGCAATCGTTTACGAAAAGCTCGGTTCGATTTGGCTGTACGATCTGGCGACGCGCAAAGCGAACCGGGTGCCGATCTCGGTCCGGGGCGACTTTCCCGAGGTGCGGACGCAGCTCAAGGACGTTCGCGGCCGAATCACCTCGTTCGCCCCCTCCCCGTCGGGCCAGCGCATCGCCGTCACCGCCCGCGGGTGGGTCTTCACGGTTCCCGCCAGCAAAGGCGACGCGCGCCTCCTCGACGATCGGCAAGGCGTGCACCGACGGGGGGCGGCCTGGTCTCCAGATGGCCGCACCATCGCCTACCTGACCGACGAAGCGGGCGTTCATCAATTGGCCCTGCACGATCTCGCCAGCGGCAAGGTACGCCGTTTGGACTTGGGCAACGGCCCCGGCTACTTCAACATTCCGATGTGGTCGCCAGATTCCGCGAAGATCGCTACCATCGACCGGGCCAATCAGATATGGTGGACCGACGTCGCCAGCGGCAAGAGCACCCGCGTCACCCAAGCCGTTTACAACGTGGGTATGCGTCCCGTCCCCCACTGGTCGCCCGACTCGAAGTGGATCGCCTACGACCGAGACCTGCCGAGCAAGATGCGCGCGGTCTTCCTTTACAGCTTGGAGACCGGGAAGTCCACCCAGGTCACCGACGGAATGGCTTTCGCCCGCCGCCCGATCTTCGACCGCGACGGCAAGCACCTGTACTTCCTCGCCAGCACCAACATTGGCCAAGCCCTGGGCTACATCGACGCCTCGTCGCTCAGCACCCCCAACGTGCAGAGCAGCGCCTACACCGTGGTCTTACGTCAGGGCATGGGGAGCCCCCTAAGCCCCGAGAGCGACGAAGAAGGGAAGGCGACCGAGCCGCCCAAGCCCGAGCCGTTCCGCATCGACTTGGAAAGGATCGAGCGCCGCATCGTGGCGCTCCCAATGCCTCCTGCCATCTACACCTGGCTAGAAGCCGGCCCGGCGGGAAGCTTTTTCGCCCGCACGGCGGCCGTCCGCGCCTCCTCGACGGACTGGGCGGGCCCCGACTCGCTCCAACGCTTCGACCTGAAGGAGCGCCGCGTCACCCCCTTCGCTTCCCGCATCGATGATTTCGTGGTGAGCGCGGACGGAACGAAGGTCGTGCTTCAGGAAAGCGGCACCCTCCGGACCGTACCCACCACGGGCACCCCTGCGCCGGGGCAAGGCACGGTAGACCTGAGCGGCCTTCGGGTGAAGATCGACCCGCGCGCCGAGTGGAATCAAATCTTCCACGAGATCTGGCGCAACCAGAAGATGCTCTTCTACGATCCCGGCCTTCACGGCATCGATGCCGACGAGATGGTGCGGCGCTACGAACCTTTCCTGGCCAACATCGCTTCCCGGGACGACCTGAACTACCTCATTCTCGACATGCTCGCTGAGATGTCGGTCGGCCACATGATCTCCTGGCTTGGCGAAGGCCCCCCTGGGCCCCCGTCTGTTCCCGGAGGGTTGCTGGGCGCGGACTACGCGTTCGAGAACGGGCGGTACCGTTTCGCAAGGGTGTACGACGGTGAGCGGTGGAACCCCGGTCTCTACGCCCCGCTGGCGCAGCCCGGAGTCGACGCCGTCGAAGGCGAGTACCTGCTGGCGATCGACGGGATGGAGCTTGACGACGCGATGGACGTCTACACCCTGCTGGAAGGGAAGGCCGGAGAGCAGGTGAAGCTGAAGATCGGCCCGCAGCCCGACGGCACCGGCTCTCGCGAAGTCACCGTGGTTCCCGTCGCCGACGAGTCCGCGTTGCGCAATCAAGCCTGGGCCGAAGACAATCGGCGGCTGGTGGAGAAGCTGACCAAGGGCCGCTCCGGCTACTTACACGTCCCCGACACCGGCTTCGCGGGTTGGGATGCCTTCAACCGCTACTACTACGCACAAACGGACAAAGACGGAATTATCGTCGACCAACGGTTCAACCAAGGCGGGGCCCTGAACGACTACATGGTGAACGAGATGAAGCGGACCCTCAACGCCGCCCACCTCTCGCGAGTCGGCGAGGTCGGCACCCACCCGAGCGTCGCCATCTTCGGTCCCAAGGTGATGATCAGCAACGAACTCTCCGGCTCGGGGGGCGACATGTTCCCCTGGCTGTTCAAGAAGGAGAAGATCGGACCCGTCGTCGGCAAGCGGACTTGGGGCGGACTCGTCGGTGCGTGGGGATTCTCCATCGTCGACGGGGGTTACGTCCGATCACCCGACGTCGCCTTGTTCGACCCGGCGACGGGAGAGTTTATCGCCGAGGGCCACGGCGTGGACCCGGACATCGAGGTGGAGCTTGACCCCTACTTGTGGCGGCAAGGCAAGGACGCCCAGCTTGTGCGGGCCATCGAGGAGATGAACAAGCGCCTAGCCGCTTACAAGAAGCCGGAGCTGAAGCAACC